>Ga0209040_10000338_pt1 | contig 34935 bp, 34 predicted proteins | sample BogFormECP12_OM3_FD_188240 | JGI IMG/M metagenome (GOLD analysis project Ga0209040, IMG submission 188240) | Bog forest soil microbial communities from Calvert Island, British Columbia, Canada - ECP12_OM3 (SPAdes) (version 2) | ecosystem: Environmental > Aquatic > Freshwater > Wetlands > Bog ... | reverse complement strand
GACCCTGCGAAAGAACAGGCGCGACATCCTCGGCGGCCTTCGGCTCCTCTTCGAGGGTCAGGTCTGGCTACCGGGTGCTGCTGAGACCTGAGTAGTTACTACCACTCTAGACCCGCTGCCGCTTGTGGTGAGTTGACTAGACCGTCGGCATTTGAATAGCCGATACAGCCACACCAGGTGATCTGCAGTGCCGAAGAGGGTGGCGGTCTATGACACGCCGATGCATATGGCCACGGCCTCTGGGGCCGAGTACGGTCCCTTTGTGAACGGGTCTGAGGTCGAGGAGATTCTGCGAGATGCAGAGGTCAGAGGCTCAGGAAGTTGGCGAAGCAATCGTTGTCTAGACTGGGTACGGTCAAACATCCTGGCCATCAAGGGACGAGAATCGGCTGGTTGACCGCTTTGGCTCCGAAAGAGCGCTTGACCTGCTGCCGATGGTGCAGACCCTTCATCATGAGTTTTACGAATCCGATGCTCGCTTGACTGTCGCTGACCTCGCCAAGATGGTCAACGCCGCAGCCGAGCGGTTTCGCAGCCTGCATCCGGAACTTACGAACGAATCGATCGATGCGGTTGCCTGGTGCTACAGCTACGACTACAAGTAAACGGGTGCCCAGTGCTGTATCAAGACGGGTGGTTTGTGATACACCCACGAATGGGGGTCGCTACTTTGGTGTTCTTCTGCTGCCTAAAGTAAATGGGGTTATCGGCGAGCTAGTCACTAGTTCCACGATCAGGGGTCCGACGAACCGGAAGGCCTGCCAACGATCCTAGAGGACGACGACAAGGGAGAGGCGATTCCATGGACATCACGAACCCGGGAGACCTCGGACGCCGGATCGTCGATCGACGCCGGGAGTTGGGGCTGACCCGTGCCGAGGTCGCCAAGTGCGCCGGGATTGACCTCCACTTCCTGGATTACCTCGAAGAGCAGCCGTCGGCGTCGTGCAGCGTCGAAACCCTGGCCCAGCTCGCCGACGCATTGGAGACGACGCCGTCTCGGCTCGGAGGCGCCGGCTTCGGTCAACCACAGGGATCGGGTCCGCCGCCTGGCGGAACTCCGGAGCTCGAGATCCTCGATATCGCCGACTGCCTAAGGCTCATTGACCCCGGAGGCATCGGCAGGCTGGTTTTCAACGATGACGGACGACCGGTTGCCCTGCCGGTCAACTTCCGGCTATACAACGGCGACGTCGTGTTCCACACCGCCGACGGCTCAATTCGTATCGTGGTCGGTAGCGGCGTGCCCGTCAGCCTCGAGGTTGACCGTCTCGACGAGACGCTCGGTGAAGGATGGAGCGTACTGGTCACCGGTCCCGTGTCGATGGTCGACGATATCGATGACCTTCGTCGGATCACGACGCTGGGTATCGAGCCATGGGCGGGCGGATCGCGGCCTCACACGGTGCGCCTCGTGCCGGTCAGGATCACCGGCCGGCGGATCTTTCGCCACCTTTGACTCCGTCTACACGAGCAGCGAAGACCGGTAAAGAGGATGGCCATCTTCGGTGGTGCAACCCTGCGTCGCCCGACAGGTTCTCCTCGGTGGTTGTCAATCCCTGGCTCAAACCGTGGTTTATAACACTCGGTTGGCAACCGAAAGCCGGCGATGCAACGAGGAATGGGTCTACATGGACGTAGCATGACATGGTGATGCCGAAGTTGTTATTACAGCCCCATACGCACGTCCAGAGCGCTTGTGAACGAGTCCGGTGACTGACGACAAACCGTCAGCCGGCCAACCATCACGCCAAAGTGGTGGGTGGTTCCCTGACCCTTGGGAAGTGTCTTCGTACCGATGGTGGAACGGGAATGGATGGACAGGCAATGTTTCGCCTCAGAACTGCTCAACGCCACCGGACCGTGGACAAGGCAGACTGACAAAACGAAACAGGTGGGCCTTTGGAATCACTATTGGTCTCTTGATTGCACTTGGCACTCTAAGTGTTATTGGCCTTTACCTCTACGACACAAAGTGGCAACCCAAGATTGACGACCGTGAGTTGGCACGCATTGGACCACCGTTCCCAGAAGGGAGGGCCGAAGGAGCCCCCTATACCGTCTCAGGCGGCGTCGTATGCATCGATGATTGTCCGCTTGAAGAGGGACAGGAATATGTTGTGCACGGGGCGCTCGGCGCATTAGCCGCCCAGGCGGAGGCACAACTGCAACGGAAGGGCTATCAGGTTACGTCGCCCCTCAGTTGCTTCGAGGATGGCCCTCCTGGGCTGAGGAGCGGCCACTACCTGTTGCAAATGCCAGTTGTCGGGAGGAATGGGAAGTTCACAGCAACGGTGACCTTCAAGTTGCAACGTCGTCAACCAATCGTTCCAATGCCCTCTGACGCTGTTGGGGGGTACTCACCGTGACAACCACAGCGATTTTTGCAGACTCCCACTTGGTCGGTGGGCCAGGTTCCAAGGCGGGTCCTTGGTGAGCATTCTGGCCATGTTCATCGGGGCGTTGGTTGGCGCCGCGTTGATTGTGCATGTCTCAAGTGCGATCCCCCTTCTGATGGCACTCCTTCTTCTCGTTTTGGACGCTGCAGCGGTTGGGACTCTGTCCCGACATCGGCCGAGTCGGTCCACGGCGTGATGCTGATCTATAAGGCGGGTCCTGATACGGATCTGGGTAGCTTGGAGACAAACGGTGGTGTGGGACACTCGGGCTAGCCGGTGATGGTGAGGTCAAGCCGGGCGTAACGTCTGAGCGTGACCTAAGTGCAGTTTTCCTGACATGGGAGGCAGCGGTTCGCGAACTATCTGCGTCCAGTCCATTGCAGCTGTTGCCAATCTGGCAAGATATCGCCTGGTCCCCGCGAGGCCGCTGACGATCCTCCGAAGAACCTGGAAGTGCTCCGGCTATCGACAATCCCCGCAGAGTCCGAGCACATCGAGGCGATGGCTGTGAGGTTGAAATCCCTGCACGGCAGCGAGTTCGTCGAGTTGCACAGTGATGGTGCGTTCGAAGGCGGTCGAAGGAGTGATGTCACTCACCTTCCCGCAGTTCATGCACAGAAAATGATGGTGATGTTCCGTGAGATCTTCGGCAAGTTCGAAACGGGTGAACTCGTCGTTGGCGGCGACCCGGCAAACGACTCTTGCAGACTGAAGGTCCGCGAGGTGCCGATAGGCGGAGCTTCTAGGAAGGTCGGGAAGACGCTCGGCAATATCGTCGATGCTGACCGGATGGCCGGCAGCGACGAGCACTCCAACGATGGCACGACGGCCTTCCGTATAGCGCTGATCGATGCCGCGCAACCGACTTTCGACCACGGCGTGCAGATCATCCGTCATGGTTTGAGTCGTCATTCCGTCTGTGCTTCCACCGAGGTCCTAGTGCTCATCCCAATGTCCTCGTGGTTGGCATGACGGTGACCGTCATGGACATAATCGACGTGGTCACCGTGGGGGACCGTTTCATGCCCACATCCGGTCCCGTGGTCGTGCTCGTGGTCGGCATGCACCACATGGGGAAGGTCGTGCTCGTCGTAGTGCCCGTCATGAGCGCAGTGGGCATGACCACCGTGGATGTAGTCCAGATGGTCCTCGTGCTCAATGGCGACGTGGCCGCAGGCAGGCCCATGCCGATGGGTGTGATCTTCGTGGACGGTGTGCTCGGCGCTCATGGGTGCTCCTTACTGTGGTGAATGGCGTCAGCGACGATGTGGGCCACGTGCTGATCGACGAGCGAGTACACCGCTTCTCGGCCTTGACGCTCCACACTGACCAACCGAGCTCCTCGCAGGACCCGCAGATGCTGGGAAACGAGTGGTTGGCTCATGTCCAGCCGTTCGACCAGCTCGCTCACGAGGCGGGGCTGCTCGGCCAGTTCAACCAGGATGGCCAGGCGAGCGGGGGCGGAGAGGACCTTCAGCAGGTCGCCTGCCGCTTCGTAGGTCTTCGTCATTACTGACACCAAGCGCCACATAGACACATGCTCATTTGTTTATGCAATCCCCTGCTTGCTAGATTGAGAATGAGTCTTAGACTATACCCCATGTTGACCAAGCTCAGAATCGGCGCAGTTGCCACCATGACGCCCCTGTTGCTGTTCATGGTGACTGATTGGGGGAGCAGCGCACAGGCGTCCACTGGTTCCGCAGTAATCCAGGCCATCGGAGCCGAGAACGAGTACGCCAATGTCTTGAGCCAGATCGGTGGCCGCTACGTGCACGTGTCGTCGATTCTGAACAACCCCAACACCGACCCGCACACCTTTGAATCCAGCCCGAGCCTCGCCCAGGAGGTCAGCGCGGCGCAGCTCATTGTGCAAAACGGTGTGGGTTACGACGACTTCATGAACAAGATCGAGTCGGCATCGTCCAACGCAGGTCGCAAGGTGATTGTCGTTCAGCACCTGCTCGGCCTGCCCGACAGCACCCCCAATCCGCACCTCTGGTATGCACCGACCACGATGCCCAAGGCAGCGAAGGCCATGGAGGCGGACCTCTCCTCCCTCCAGCCATCGCACGCGGCTTACTTCCGGGCCAACCTCAACAAGTTCGACATCTCGCTGACTCCCTGGCTGAATGCGATTGCCGCGTTCAAGGCAAAGTACGCGGGTGTTGCGGTTGCAACCACTGAGCCGGTCGTCGACTACTTGCTCCAAGCGATGGGAGCTGACAACCTGACGCCTTTCAGATTCCAGGCCGATATCATGAACGGTGTTGATCCCGCTCCCGAGGACATCTCATTGGAGAACTCCTTCTTCTCGGCTCATAAGGTCAAGGTGTTCTGCTACAACGAGCAGGTTGTCGATTCGCTCACCTCGTCGATCCGCCTCAACGCCCAAAGGGATGGGGTGCCAGTGGTGGGCGTCTATGAGACGATGCCCACACCGGGCTATGACTATCAGTCCTGGATGCTCACCGAAGTTCATGACATCCAAAAGGCCGTCGCCGGCCGCGTCTCGATGGAGCACCTGTGAAGGACCCGAACACAGAGAGCCGGGAGATCCTGGGGGTCGAAGACGTCAGTGTCTCCCTGTCGGGCCGCCGGGTCCTCGACGACGTCAGCTTCACGATTCGCTCCGGGGAGTTCACGGGGTTGATCGGCTCCAACGGGGCCGGAAAGACGACGCTGTTGCGAGCGATACTGGGATTGCAACGACTGAGCGCCGGCAGCGTTCGAGTGCTCGGACAGAGCCGCTCCCGGCGAAATCGCTCCATTGGGTACGTGCCCCAGAAGGTCCTCCTGGACCCGGACATCCCAATACGAGCCCGCGATCTCGTGGCGCTGGGGTTGGACGGGCACCGCTTCGGCATGCCCGTCCGTTCGAAGCGACGCACCGAAGCCGTCAATGAGATCCTGCACGCAGTCGACGCCGAGAGTTTCGCAGATGCCCGGGTCGGTCTCCTCTCGGGAGGCGAGCAACAGCGGGTGCTGATCGCTCACGCGCTGATCAGTCGCCCGACGCTGCTCCTTCTGGACGAGCCGCTCGCGAACCTCGACCTGGGCAGCAGCGAGGAGATTGTCGAGCTCCTGGCAAGGATCACGGCAGAACAAGACGTTGCCGTGCTGCTCTCCGCCCACGAGCTGAATCCGTTGTTGCCGGTGATGGACCGCATCGTCTACCTCGCCGAAGGCCGGGCAGCCAGCGGCACGGCTGACGAGGTGATCCGAAAAGACGTGCTGAGCGCCCTTTACGGACATCACGTCGACGTCCTGCGTGTGCATGGCCGAATCTTCGTTGTCACCGGAGCGAAGGGTGCGGACGACGGTCTCGCCTACGAGTCCGCCGTCGGTTGAGCTGGCCGGCGGTGCGTCCCTTGTTGAGCTGGATCTTCGAGCCGGGCTTCTTCTCCAGCGATCCGGTCCACGTGGCCTTCGTGATCGGGGGAGCCGCGGCGGTCGTGTCGGCGATCGTCGGCGTCTTCACGGTGCTTCGTGGTCAGTCCTTTGCCGGCCATGCCCTTGCGGACGTCTCAACAGCCGGAGGCTCGGGGGCAGTCCTCATAGGGATCAACCCGTTGCTCGGTTTCGTGGGCTTCGGGATCATCGGGGCGGGCGTGATGGATGGCATCGGGGTCCAGAGGGTGCGGGGGAGGGACCTGGCCACCGGCATCGTGCTCGGCGCCTCGATCGGCCTGGCCGCCCTCTTCTTGTACCTCGACACCACCTCAGGGGGGACGACGGGCGCCACCCAGCAGATCCTCTTTGGTTCGATCTTTACCATCGATCCCGCCACGATCCCCGTCGTCATCGTCTTCAGCCTTATCTCTATCGGCATCATCGCCACCGTGTACCGGCCCCTGCTGTTGAGCTCGGTGAGTAACGAAATCGCTGCTGCCCGCGGGGTGTCGCTTCGTCTCGTCGGTCTCCTGTTCATGGTCGCCCTCGCTGTCGCAGTTGGGTTGTCGGCCCTCACCATCGGCGCCATCTTGTCCACCGCATTGCTGATCGGTCCCGCAGCCACTGCGTTGCGCGTGACCAAGCGCTTGTGGTCGGCGTTTCTTGTGGCTTGCGTCCTCGGAGTGGGATGCACTTGGATCGGTGTGCTCCTGGCCTACGACAGCTACTACTGGGGATCGAGCCACTTGGGCGTTCCGGTCAGCTTCCTGGTCGTCGCCCTCATCTTCGTGCTGTATCTCGCCTCGGGGCTTCCGATCTTCCGGACCCGGCGCCGCACGTCGGCCACCCAGAAGTTCAGTGGCGAACCTCTGCGAGCCAGGAGTCAGTCTCTGATCGACTCGACCGAGGATCCGAGGGGATAGGGCGTGTTCTCGACATTCATGATCAACGCTTGGCTGGTGGGGACGATCGTGGCTGTCATCGCCGGGGTGGTCGGCTTCTTCGCTGTCTTGCGGGGCTCGGCCTTTCCCGCTCACGCCATCCCAAACGGTGCGTTCGCCGGCGCTGCCGCCGCCAATCTGCTCGGCATCAACACCCTGATCGGCCTGGGCGTGTTTGCCCTCTTGACCGCGTTCGGGATCGGAACTCTCGGTCGGCGAGGTCGCAATGACGTCGCGACCGCCCTCATATTGGTCTTAATGCTTGCTCTCGGCGCACTGTTCCTAAGCAGGAGCGTGGAATACGAACAGCAGATCTATTCGTTGCTGTTTGGAGAGATCCTGGGGGTGAGCACAACGGAAATATTGCCGCTTGCGGCTCTCGGCGCCCTGTCCATCGTCGCGGTGGCAGCACTCTACCGGCCGCTTCTGCTGTCCTCGGTCGCCCCAGAGATGGGCGAAGCAAAGGGGATCGACAACCATCGCATGGAAATGCTCTTCCTTCTCGTGCTCGCCGTGGCCACCACCATGACGGTGCCGGTGGTTGGGGCATTGCTGATCTTTAGCTTGATGATCGGCCCACCGGCTGCCGCCCGTTCGCTCACTGACCGACCGCTGCTCGCGATGCTGTTGTCGGTTGCCATAGCCCTCGTCACCCTATGGTGTTCCATCGCCATCTCGTATGTTTCCAACTGGCCGATCGGGTTCTTCGTTGGGATGTTCGGCGCCCTCTCCTATCTTCTCGGGCGGGTATTCGGGACCTATCGACATGGCCGAGTGGGAGGCGCCGAGGTTCGCCACCGTCAGTTGATTCCGGCGACACCGGGGTAGGAAGCTCGGTACACGAGCACCGGATCGTCTGGCCGCACGAACTCGTCGCACCTTCAAGGGCGCCGGGTTGCAACGCGAGGACGGTGGGATCATGCTTGTTCGCGGGCCAGCGCGATTCTCGGGATGCGAGAATCAGCAGGTGGGGGGGGATGGTCGGAGATGAAGAGATTGCACCTTGCGATGGCAGGGGCCACGCTGGCTTTCGCGATCGGGGTCGAACTCCCGTCCGCGCTCGTCGGGGCTTCCACTGGCGGGAGCGGGAGCAACCTTGCACATGCTGCCTCCACGATCCTCCCAGGCACGAGCTGTCCCGTGTTCCCGGCCGACAACGTCTGGAACACGAACATCTCCGGGCTCGCGGTCGACCCGAACAGCGCGACGTGGTTGGCCAGCATGGACAGCGCCACAACGAATCTGCATCCCGATTTCGGTCCTTCTGGGGACCCTTCGGTCCCCTACGGCATCCCCTACATGGTGGTGATGTCCCCTTCGGCGCCGTTGGTTGACATCTCCTTCGAGTACGCCGACGAGAGCGACCCCGGGCCCTATCCCTTCGGTCCCGACACTCCTATCGAGGGCGGTCCGTCGGCCACCGGCGACCGCCATGCCATCATGGTCAACCCTTCCACCTGCACCCTGTACGAGCTCTGGGACGCCTACTACAGCCCGACCAATTCGACTGCTGGATCGGGGGCCATCTGGGATCTCAACTCCGACGCATTACGACCGGCCGGTTGGACGTCCGCCGACGCGGCGGGCCTACCGATCCTTCCCGGGCTGGTGAACTACGACGAAGCCAGCTCGGGGGTCATGGACCACGCCATCCGTTTCACGGCCTCGTGTACCCAAGAGTCGTACCTCTGGCCGGCACGCCACGAAGCCGGACAGGCCAACACCAGCTGCCCGCCGATGGGCGCCCGCTTCCGTCTCGACGCCGACTTCACGCTTCCGGCTTCGAGCTGCGACGCCCTTTGCCAGACGGTCATTGCAACCATGAAGACCTACGGACTCATCCTCGCCGACAACGGGAGCAACTGGTATTTCCAAGGCGTTGCCGATACGAGGTGGACGGAGACGGACGTCGATCAGCTGAAGCAGATACCCGCGAGCGCCTTCCAGGCCGTCGACGAATCGTGTCTCGAGGTGGATCCCGATTCGGGGCAAGCGTTGCAGCCAGGGACCTCGGCCTATAACCAAGCCTGCGCCGGGTCGGTCGCACCAGCCATCGCCTCGATCACACCATCCTCGGGACCAGCCGGCGGCGGCACCAGCGTCACGATCACCGGGTCGAACCTCACGTCGGTCACGTCGGTTACCTTCGGGGGAACGCCCGCTCTGCTGACCGCTGACAACGCGACCTCCATCACCGTCACGACACCTCCGGGCGCGACCGGTCGTGTCGATGTGGTCGTCACCACCGCCCGCGGCAGTTGCACCGACAGTGGCGGATACGACTATGTCGCCGTGGCCACGATCCCGCCAGCCGCCACCCCCCTGCCTCCGGGCTACGACCTGGTCGGTCGCGACGGCGGGGTCTTCGTCTTTCCGACCGGCCAGTCCGGCGGCTTCTACGGTTCTCTTCCCCAACTGGGGGTCCTCGTCAGCGACATCGTGGGCATGGTCCCGACGTCCGACGACCATGGTTACTTCCTCGTCGGCTCCGACGGCGGGGTGTTCGCCTTCGGCGACGCCCCGTTCTTCGGGTCGCTGCCCGGAATCGGGGACCACACAACCGACATCACCGGCATCGTGCCGACGTCCGACAACCATGGTTACTTCCTCGTCGGCTCAGACGGCGGGGTGTTCGCCTTCGGCGACGCCCCGTTCCTCGGGTCGCTGCCCGGCGTCGGCGTGCACGCCACAACCATTATCGGGATCGCTGCCACCCCCCAGGACACCGGCTACTGGCTGGTGGCCGCCGACGGGTCGGTGTACGCCTTCGGGACGGCCGACTTCTTCGGCTCCGCATCCGGGACCGGTTCGCCGGTGAGCGCCATCGAGTCCACGCTCGACGGAGGTGGCTACTGGATCGTGACCCAGAACGGGTCGGTGTACCCGTTCGGTGACTCCCAGAGTTTCCGCGACCTACCGGACCTCGGCGTCCCACCCGCGAAGCCGGTCATCGGACTCGTCCCCACCTCTGACGATAACGGGTACTGGCTCATCGGCTCGGACGGAGGCATATTTGCCTTCGGAGACGCGCCATTCGTGGGCTCCCTCCCACAGGTGGGTGCCTCGGTCACCGACATCGTCGGAGCAGTCCCGACCCACCTATGACCGATGAAGTGAGCCGAGCATCGGCTGTGCGACGGGCGCCGGGCCACGGCGGTCGCGGTCGACGCAACTGCTATCCATTGATGGCCTCTGGTCGTGCGGCTCGCGTCTAACCGGTGGGTTTACAGTTGGCCCCGGTCAGATTCCTCTCGGCACCGACGTGGAGCTCGGTGGTTCGAGTCAGCTCACCTCCACGGACCTCACAGAGTACGCCGGCTCTCGAACCAATGTGTCAGCAGGCGAACGCCCGGCCGGGATGGCACTCGGGCATGGCACTCGGGAGCGGATCATCGAGAGCGCCGTTATTGTCGCGGGGGTGAGCCATCCCCTTCACCTCTCACATGGCGAGAGCGTCGACAAGCTCGACTCGGTGGTCGTGACCCCGGAGTCCGCCGGGTGGACCTATGCCGGGCTTCGCGTGATTGAGCTCCGTCCCGGTGGTTCGCGGTCCATTTTCACCGGCGGTGACGAGGTGATCGTGCTACCCCTCACCGGATCGTGCACGGTGGAGTGCGTGGACGTGCGCTTCGAGTTGGCTGGCCGCGGGGACGTCTTCGGCGGTGTGACCGACTTTGCCTACGTGCCGATCGAGACCGATGCACTTATAGCGAGCGCCGAGGGAGGCCGCTTCGCTCTGCCTTGCGCACGGGCCACCCACCGCCTGTCTCCGGCATACGGCTCGGCGAAAGACGTGCCGGTCGAGGTGCGTGGCACTGGGCAGGCGACCCGCCAGCTCCACAACTTCTGCCATCCGGCGGCGTTCCCGGCCGACAAGCTGATCGCTGTCGAATGCATCACGCCATCAGGCAACTGGTCGAGTTGGCCCCCTCACAAGCACGACACGGCCGGTCTGGACGAGGCCATCTTGGAGGAGATCTACTACTTCGAAGTGGCAACCACCGCCCCGGCGACACTTCGGAAGCTCGGTGAGGGGTTCGCCATGCACCGGCTGTACAGCTCCGATGGTGAGATCGACCTGTGCGAGCAGGTCCGCCAGGGCGACGTGGTGCTCATCCCCCGCGGTTACCACGGGCCTTCGGTCACTGCACCCGGCTGCGACCTTTACCACCTCAACGTGCTCGCCGGGCCGGCCGCTGTACGAACGATGACCTTTTGCGACGATCCCCAGTACCACTGGGTGAGGCAGAGCTGGGAGGTCCAGCGGCCCGATCCCCGCCTGCCTCTGCCGGGGGCGACGGCCGGTTAGCGCCCGGCCTGTGGCAGCGCCGGCATCATTCCGACAGGTCGACGCGTATCGCCTCGGACGTTCCGCTCACTGAGCAACGAAATACGCCGGACTCGTACGACCAGCTCCCAGCGCCTGCGACGCTTGCCGGTGGGCGTGGCAGCCACGCCGACACATCCCAGCTGAAGCGTTGCTGGTCGGCCGAGATCAGCTCCAGAGTCCACGACCCACCCGTCTGTTCGCTACGGCACGCGTGACCAGGTCCGAGCACCCCGGACCAGGTACCCGACGGGAAGGCCAGCACGGTCCGTCGATTCTCGACTGCAGGGGCGTAGGGACTCAAGCTCTGGACGTCGTCGGGAAGCAGACCGAGGACGGTGCCGGCCCGGACGAAGACCGGGATGTCGTCCGGGCCCACATCCACTTCGACGGTGCCCGGGCCGGGGAATGCCTTCAGAGGGTTGAACAGGTCGAGCCAACGGCCGGCAGGGAGGACAACCGACCGGGTGCGGCAACCTGGTTCGAGCACGGGTGCAACGAGCAGGTGCTCGCCGAGGAGGTACTCGTCGCTCACCGGCCCCATCGCGGGATAGGCGAGCTCGAGCGCGCACATGATGGGTCTCCCAGTCGCCCGGTAGACGGCGTGGCTCGCCATCAGGTAGTCGTTGAGCCGGGTGTGCCACTGGGCCCATCGGCGCCAGGACGGCAGGACGTCCCGGTCCCAGATCTGAGGCCGCTCGTATGGGGGGAACTCGATCCCACCGGCCTTCGTCCGCATGACGGGGCAGAAGGCCGAGAACTGGATCCAACGCCTGAGAAGGTCCGGGGTGAGGCGTTCGGAGATCGAGAAGAACCCGCCGGTATCGCTTCCCCACATCGCCACCCCGCTGGCACCCATGGACAGACCTTCCACCAGCGCGCTGGCGAGACCGTCGAATCCCCATGACGTCGTCGGGTCGCCACCCCAAACGATTGGGACAAACGGAGCGGTGCCGGTCCAGCCCGACCGGGCAAACCGGGCGAGTCGGCGACCGTGACGCCGTTCGAGCTCGTCGGCCGTCGTTGCCGCCGCGGAATGGTAATTGGTGGGGTAACGGTTGTGCGCAGCCGGCCCCACAGAACCGTCCGATCCGAGGGCGTCGAGGGGTGTGTATTCCCCGAAATCCTCCATCCAGCCGTCGTAGCCGGCGTCGACGATTCGCTCTGCGATCTCTGTCCAACACCGGACCGCCTGGGGGCTGGGGAAGTCATATTGCGCCTCGTCGGTGTGGGGCGGCTCGCGTCCGCCGACGTAGGCATGAAAGACGTATGGTTGTCCCGATTCGTCGCGCTGAAGAGCGCCGGCCTCGGCGGCGGCGTCGAACGCGTCGGGATATTCTCGGCCGACCAGCGGGTTGATGTAACTGAGCGCGGCCAGTCCTGCTGTGTGGAAGAAGGCGGTGCGCCCCCTTTCCTCTTCCTCGTGGCCCCGGTCCTCGCCGAGGGGAAGGTAGCGGCAATGGGTCTCGACCGCGGAGGCAGGCGCGTCGCCGAGCATTTCGACCTGGCGTTTCTCTTCGTCGAGTGGGACATGGTTGGCGTGACCACTCTGGTACCAGGGGCCGAAGAACCAGCGGTCCGGCGCCGGTTGACGGCCCGTGGCAGCTGTGAAGCGTTCGAGCGCATCGAGAGGCGTCGGGCCCGCGAAGAGGCGATAGCACAGCCGGTTCGATTCGGCCTCGATGCTCCACCGGTCCTCGGATTCGGTACGAAAGCGCTCGTAGCTGATGTCGTCCTGGTCGATCAGGAGGCCATAGCCCAAGGTGGAGAGCACCCAGGGGACCGGAAAGTAGGTGGCGTCCGGCCTGTTGCGGATCCCCCACGGCGGAACGGTGTCGGTCAGCAAGGCATACTCGTCGGGCTGGAAAGGGCCCTCGCCGACGTAGTTCTCGACCACGCCCCGGTGCAGGCTGTGAGAATGCGAGCGCTCTCCGAAGCCGAGGAAACGCTCAGTCTCCCGGGTGCCAAAACTCTGGGTGATCACTGACGCACCGGGCACCTCGGCGACGACTGACATGGTCGCCTCGTCGAGGATGCGAACGTCGATCGCTATCGAGCGACCCTCGGGGTCGTTGGTATCGAGCACGGCTTGGTACCGCTCGCCGGACTGACTGCCTTGACGCAACCGGGTAGCCCAGTAGTTGCTCCGCCAGGATGGGTCGCCCATCGAGTGGCGGGCTGGTCCCGGTTCAACCCAGGCCTCGGGCTGGAAGGCGATCGGGCTCGCCTGTTCCAGCACTCCGAACGAGATTGCCCAGGGATCGTCGTGAACGACGACGTGCAGCAGCGTTGACTCGAACACGAGCGTCTGCATTGGCCTGGGACCTTAGATGCGACGGCCAGCAGTGACAAGCTTCCGCCCCGACGCCTTCCTCCATCAACCTTCCAGGTCGACCTCGTGCATCGGCCGATTCCCAAGGTGACCGTCGGCGGGGCGCGGCGGGAGTCAGATCGGGAACTGCGGAGCCGACACCCGACTCGGGGGTCTCTCGGTCGTGGCTGCCGACGACCTGGAGTCGGCAATCGCAAGGGCGAAGGATTGCCCGGGACTGCAGGATGGTCTTGGTGTTGAGGTCGCGCCGTCGTGGACCTCACGCCCTGACCCGGGTTGACGTTCGGGGCGTCTCACGGGACGGTGTCAGGCGGACATCGCAATCCGCCGCACGATCCAAGAGACCGTCCCACGGCACGTTGCGTTCAACGAGAGCACTCAAGCCGATCTCCAGTTCCGTCAGCCGTTCCTCTGGTGTCGGGCTCGCCGGGTCTTCGATCCACCGCCTCACATTGAAAAGGTAGATCCGCGCAGCAGTCGCCGCGGGAACCGTCACCGGGGTGCATTCTCCACCGAGCCGAGCGAGGACAGCTCCGGCACACATGATCCCGCCCGCGCGTTTGACGACGGATTCCGAGACCTCGTCGTAGGCGCGGAGCGGACCTCTCGGGGCAACAATTCCCTCCAGGTCCTCAATGAGAAGTATCCCTCCGGGGGCGAGTTGGCTCCTCCAGCCCCCCACGGTGTGGAGTGGGTCTCTGACGTGAGCAAGGAGAAGCCGAGCGTAAATGAGGTCGGCTGGGGCTCGGGGCAGCGGAGTGGAGGTGGCGTCGTGAGTCTGGAATTCGACATTGGGCATGCGCCCACGGGCGACCTCGAGGAATTCGGGCGACGAATCGAGGCCCACCAAATCCATCGGTGAGCTGACCTCGTCGAGGAGCTGGGTGCTGAACGCTGGCCCGCAACCCAGGTCGAGCGCCACCCCCATTCCCCGAGACGTGTTCGCAGCGAGAAAGGCTCGTGAGGCCGGCGCGTAGGCGGAGGCAACCATTGCCAACCTCTCGACCGCAGGCTCGTCGTCGCCGAACGTGTACGTGGACATGGGGAAGATTCTGAACTATCGGGATTCGCCGGCCAACTCGAAACGGTCGATTCAGCCCTGGCCCCGGGGGCGTATCACGTCGCGCGCGACGCGTTTCGCCGACCTCGATCTGGAACCCCGCGGACGGGACAGGACCAGCCCTCGTGCTGGGTCTGTCGCCCCGCTTCGCCGGGCACCTCGGCCATCGCTCGGTCGTAGGCGGACCGGATCTTGGGGCGACGCCGTCTCGGGGTGACAGGTGGTTCAGCTGAGCGGGACCATCCTAGGTGGGCCCGACGCTCTCACTCGGACCCAGCGATGAGAGGTCTTTGACCAGGAGCTCCCTTATAAGCTTCGAAGCGGCGGCCTCGAAGCGGGCAAGGTCGCCGTAGGTCCGAGCAACGAGCATGGCTCCTTCAAGTCCAGCGAGAATACTGCGTGCCTCCTCGCGGGGCGTGCCGTCGAATCGCACGGTGCCTTCACGACGTCCTCGTTCGAGGACGGTGGCCAGCCACGCCTCATTTCGATCAAAGAAGGCGACCACGGCATCTCGCATCGATGCCGGGAGGGAGTGGTACTCGGCGGCGAGCATTCCGCAGAGACACATCCGCCCGTGGCGCATCACGTCCAAGTACAGATCGACATAGCTGTCGAGTGTTGCCGGGACGTCGTCGACGCCGACGTCGAGGGCGGCGAGGGCTTCCGCGAACCGCTTGGAGTATCGGGTGATGAGCGCGAGCCCGAGTTCGGCCTTCCCGGCGAAGTGGTAGTGCAGGGCCGCCTTCGAGATCTCCAATTCGGCGGCAACGTCGGCGTAACTGAAGGCATTGAAGCCGCGGACCTGGACGAGTCGCTCGGCCACATCGAGGATCCTCGATGCCGTGTCGTCATCGACCTCACGACCCCGTGCCACCAGCGGTCCTTCCATCATTGATCGACCGACCATTGACTCTTACCTACTAATAGGTAAGAATACCAGGGTCGTCCGAGCAGCACAGGCACACCGGGGGTGGGTCATGCAGCAGACCGAGCACCGCAGTTTTGAAGCGCCGGATGAGACCCGATCGTTCACGAATGGACGAGCGGAGATCGTCAAGATCGGCGGCGGCGAGGTGGGTCGACTCGTCTTCGAGCCCGGCTGGCGCTGGTCCAACGATGTGAAGCCCATCGCCAACACCGAGAGTTGTGAGGCGCCGCATTTCCAGTATCACGTCAGCGGGCGACTGGCCATCCGCATGGACGACGGGACGGAGTTCGTTGCCGGCCCCGGCGACGTCACATCGTTGCCCAGCGGTCATGACGCTTGGGTGGTTGGTGATGACCCGGTCGTGACCGTCGACTGGTTCGGCGCCAGCAACTACGCCAAGTAGGGCGCCACCCGCGATGGAGCCCGCTGTCGCGCGATAGGGGTCGACGCCTTCGGCGGGACACGGGCGGCCCACCACCTGGAGAAGGGGGTTGGCCCTGCAACCGGCGACTAGGGGTCCGACACCGACCCCGTCCGCCGAAGCGGTCGACGTCGTGCGACCTATCGCACGATCGCCCAAGAGCTATGTGGTCTTACCCAGAGCCGCCGTGATGTCCCGCACCGCCTCGGTCTCGCTGGCACTCACGCTCACTCCCCCCTCCTTGTGGGCAGCGGCCACCCTGTTCGCCATGGTGAGCATGAAACTCCGGTAGGCATCGAGCTCTTCAGGCGTCGCCTTGCGCTCGAGAAGCGCCACGGCGTCGCGGATGTGCTGGAGCGATTTCTGCTTGAGCTCGTCGGGCGTGTGGTACTTCGTGTGATCCATCTCCGGCTTCGCCGCGACGATCGCGTCGAGGAGCTCACTTGCGCCGTGTTGGCGTCGCGCTTCGGCGTAGACCTTGGACATCGCCCACGTCTCGCGGAACATTCCCCCCTTCGCCGCCGTGATCACGATCATGCCCGCGCTCGGTGGGCCCTCGAGCACAACGTCCCACTCTGCGTCGGAGAAGTCGGCCTTCGATGTCATTCCACGCTCCCGTCATTCGATGTTGCGAACTGGGCTCACACCTTAACGAAGCCGCCCGATGAGCACCTGGGGGATCACGCGGCTCTCCTGGTCGCCGACACTCGCTCTTCGGTATCCTTCTCGATCTGTGCTTCGGTGTCCGGTCGACATGCGGCGACGACTCTCGGGATTGGCAGGCGCCCTGGCGCTGGCCTCCATGAGCTCCTTGGCCCTGGCCCCGGTCACCGGAGGCGCTGCGGGTGCGGCCACTGGGGGGACCAGCCGGCCGGTGGCCTCACCCGGCTGCTCACGCCCGCCTCAGGCCGAGGTCACCGGGCAGACTCGGACCCTCTCGGTGGGTGGCGTCCCGCGCACCTATCTCCTCTTCACGCCACCCCCGGGCAGGAGGCAGGTCCCCGTACCCCTGGTCCTCGACATCCACGGTCTCGGCGAGGGCGCCAAGCTCCACTCCATCACCTCCATGTTCGGCCAGCTCGGACGGAGGGATCGCTTCGTCACCGCCTTTCCCCAGGGGACGGGGAGCCCGGTCGCCTGGGACACCAGCGCCACATCCAACCCGAACCCCGACCTGCAGTTCTTCGGGACCCTCCTCACCTCGCTCGAATCCACGTACTGCATCGATACGACGAGGGTGTATGCGAGCGGACTTTCGGACGGGGCGTTCATGGTGTCGCTCCTTGCCTGCACGATGTCCACCCGCCTTGCCGCACTGGCCGCTGTGTCGGGACTCGTGTCGCCGTCCCCCTGCCGCCCCGCTCGGCGAGTTCCGATCATCGCCTTTCATGGCACCGGGGATCCGATCCTGTACTTCAACGGCGGCATCGGGACCGCGGTCCTCAACCACGCCCTCGCAGGCGGCCCGGCAGTCACCACGACCACGGTCCCGACCTTGCTGCACGGGCCAGGCTATCCGGCGACGGTTCAGGCCTGGGCGGTGAAGGACGGTTGCCGTCCCAGGTCCACCGACACCAGAATCCGTCCGCAGGTGATTCTCCGTACCTATCGGTGCCCTCCCGGCGTGGCCGTCGAGTTCTACATCATCCTTGGCGGCGGCCACGCCTGGCCCGGGAGTCTGTTCAGCCAGAAGATCGCCAGCATCACCGGACCGACCACCTTCGAGATCAACGCGACGTCGGTGATCTGGCGCTTCTTCCAGCGATACCACACACCGCCGGCCTGAGCGCTCGGACTTGGTCCCGGCCCGAGCCTCCTCGGTGGGCATCCTGGCGGTCCCATCAGATCCGCGCGACCCTGATCAGGTGAGCGGCTCTACACAGCTGGTGGTGTGCGAGGGGGACGAGACCGGTCAGGAGTTGCTCGAGCAGGCGCTCCGGGTGCTCGACGCCGACGTCCTCGGGGTGCGCATCGACCTGTACCGATTCGACCTGTCGCTCGAGAACCGTCGGCGGACGTCGAACGCCGTCGTCCGGGAGGCGGCCGCCGCCATGTGCGAGCTGGGCCTCGGCCTCAAGGCCGCCACGATCACCCCGGCCACGGTCGGCGACGTCGGATCTCCCAACCGGCTTCTGCGGGAGGGCGTCAACGGGTCGGTGATCGTCCGGACCGGCCGGCGGATCCCCGGGGTGGTCCCGCCGGCGCCGGTGGTCCACCCGATCGTGGTGGTCCGCATGGCGGTGGGGGACGCCTATGGCGCCGAAGAGCGTCGATCGGGCAGTCCGGGCTCGGCCGGCGAGGTGGCTTGGCGGACCGAGCGGATCGACCGGAGCACCTGCCGGTTGGTCGCCGAGTACTCGTTCCGGGCCGCGGCGGCGATGGACGGTTGCGTCTTCGGGGGCCCCAAATGGACGGTCTCGACCCTCTACGAGGGCCTCTTGAAGGAGGAGATGGACGCAGCGGCCGGCCGCCACCCCGGCGTCGCCTACCGCCCCATGCTCATCGACGCCGCCTACGCGGGGCTGCTGACCGAAGGGTTCGACCAGACCCTGGTCATCCCGGCCCTCAACCGCGACGGTGACTGCCTTTCGGACCTCGTCCTGGCCTTGTTCGGCTCCATCGCCGGGGCCGAGTCGGTGTTGCTGGCCCTCGACGAAGAGCTCCGACCGACGGTGGCGATGGCCGAGGCCCCCCACGGGACGGCGCCTTCGCTCATGGGCAAGGACGTGGCCAACCCGATGGCCATGCTGCTGGCCTGTGCCGCGGTGCTCGAGCAGTCAGCGGACCGGGGGGATCCCGGGACGGCCGAGGCGGCGACCGCCATCCGCGAGGCCACCCTCGGCGCAGCGGCCGACGGCGTCCGGACGTTCGACCTCGGCGGGGAGTCGTCCACCACCCAGGTCGTCGACGACGTGCTCAGGCGCCTGGTCGGGCGGTGGCGCTAGGCGAGTGCCTCGGCGACGACGTCGCCGACCTGGCGGACCTCCAGCAGGAAGCCGTCGTGTCCCGAGGCGGACTCGATGAGCCGGACCGGGCGGTCCCCAGGGAGGAGCCGGGCCAGCTCGTCCTGGAGGGAACGCGGGTAGAGGCGGTCCGAGACGATCCCGGCCACGGTCACGTCGGTCCGCACGCCGGCCAGTGCCCGGGCCACGCCGCCGCGGCCCCGGCCGACGTCGTGGTGGTTCATCGCCTCGCTGAGCACGATGTACGAGTTGGGGTCGAAGCGCTCCGACAGCTTGGCCCCGTGGTGCTGGAGGTAGGACTCGACCGCGTACCGCCCGCCCTTCAGCGGGTCCTCGGCCGCCTGGGCGTCCCGCCCGAACCGCGCCTCGAGCTCGGCGGCCGTCCGATAAGTCACCTGGCCGAGCCCCCGGGCGACCGCCAGCCCGTCGAGGGGCCGCTCCGTCGTGCCGTAGTAATCGCCCCCGGCGAAGGATGAGTCGCTGCGGATGGCCCGGATCTGCAGCGAGCACCAGGCGATCTGATCGGCGGTGGCAGCCGCACCCACGGCGAGGACCACCGCCCGGCTGACCCGGTCGGGGTATCCGACGCACCATTCGAGCACCCGCATCCCGCCCATCGACCCGCCGACGACGGCGGACCACCGGTCGATGCCGAGGTGGTCGGCCAGGACCGCCTCCACCCCGACCTGGTCCCTGATGGTCAGCACCGGGAAGCGCGACCCGTAGGGGGATCCGTCGGGGGCAGCCGACGCCGGGCCGGTGGTGCCCTGGCACCCGCCCAGGACGTTCGGGCAGACCACGAACCACCGGTCGGAGTCGATCGCCGCGCCGGGCCCGATGAGCCCGTCCCACCAGCCCCGCAGGGGGTGGCCCGGGCCGGAGGGGCCGGCGGCGTGGGAGTCCCCTGTCAGGGCGTGGAGGACCAGGACGGCGTTGGAGCGCGACGGGTCGGGCTCGCCCCACGTCTCGTAGGCGACCGTCACCTCGGCCAGCCGGCCGCCCCCTTCGAGGGCGAGCCCGCCACCGACGGGCAGGTCGGCGAATTGTCGCCGGCCCGGCTCGTCACCGGGCTGCCAGAAGCCGGGGAGGTGTCGTGCCGTCACGCCCCCTTTGCGGCCCGGAACCCGGCCTCCAGGTCGGCCAGGATGTCCTCGATCGACTCGATCCCCACCGACAGCCGAACCAGGTCGGGCGTGACCCCCGTCGTCGTCTGCTCGGCCTCGGTCAGCTGGGAGTGGGTCGTCGACGCAGGGTGGATGGCCAGGCTCCGCACGTCACCCACGTTGGCCAGGTGGCTGAAGAGCTCCAGCCCCTCGATGAACTTGCGGCCGGCGTCGGCCCCACCCTGGATCCCGAAGGAGATGATGGAGCCGCCGCCCTTGGGCAGGTAGCGCCGCTGGCGCTCGTGCCAAGGGCTCGACGCGAGGCCCGGGTAGGCCACCCAGCCGACCTCGTCTCGGGCCTCGAGCCACTCGGCCACGGCGGTGGCGTTCTGGACGTGGCGCTCCATGCGCAGACTGAGGGTCTCCACCCCTTGGAGGAACAGGAAGGAGTTGAGGGGGGCGATGGCCGAGCCCAAGTCGCGCAGGTACTGGAGGCGGGCCTTCAGCACGAAGCGGGCGGGGAAGAGGGCTCCGGGCAGGAGGCCGAAGACGAGCCCGTGGTAGCTCGGGTCGGGCTCGGTGAAGTTCGGGAACCGGCCACTGCCTTCGTAGTCGAAGGCGCCGCCGTCCACGATGACGCCCCCGATCGAGGTGCCGTGGCCACCGATGAACTTGGTGGCGGAGTGGACGACGATGTCAGCGCCGTGGTGCAGGGGCTGGGCCAGGTAGGGAGTGGCCAGGGTGTTGTCGACCACGAGGGGGATGTGCTGCTCGTGGGCCACCCCGGCCACGCCTTCGAAGTCGAGGACGTCACCCTTGGGGTTGCCGAGCGTCTCGGCGTAGAAGGCTTTGGTGTTGGGCCGGACGGCGGCGCGCCACGCGTCAAGGTCGTCGGGGTCATCGACGAAGGTGGTATCGATCCCCAGCTTGGGCAGGGTGTAGTGGAAGAGGTTGTACGTGCCGCCGTAGAGCGACGCCGACGACACGATGTGGCCGCCGTTCTCCGCCAGGTTCAGCAACGCGATCGTCTCGGCCGCCTGACCGCTGGCGACGGCCAGGCCGGCGACCCCGCCCTCCAAGGACGCGATCCGCTCCTCGAACACGGCCTGGGTGGGGTTCATGATCCGGGTGTAGATGTTCCCCAGCTCTTCGAGGCCGAACAGCGCCGCCGCGTGGCTGGTGTCGCGGAAGGTGTAGCTGGTCGTCTGGTAGATGGGCACTGCCCGGGCCCCGGTCGTCGGGTCGGGCGCAGCCCCGGCGTGGATCTGGCGGGTCTCGAAGCCCCAATCGGCCATGGCGGTCACTCCTCGGGTGGGCCGCCGGTCGGACCTGGCGGCTGGGAGCATCCATGGTGACAAACCCGACCAATTTAGTCAACTTCTCCCGGGCGCCCCGGCGGCCGGCGGCCAGCGCCCGGCGCAGGCCCAGCGGTCAGTCGGTCGGGGTCGCCTCGGCGAGCCGGGGACTGGGTGGGCGCTGCCCCCAGCGAACGGCGATGCCGTCGCGGCGCATTGCGGCGATGAACCGGGTGATGGAGAAGAAGATCGCGACGGCGGTCAGGCCCCAGGTGATGGCGGTGCGCTCGAGGACGAAGGCCTTGAGCGACGAGGACAGCAGCAGCCAGAGCACGATCCCGGCGTTGAGCATGAGGACGGTCGCCCAGAGAAGGGAAATGCGGATGAAGAATCGTCGAACCCGGGGGCGGGCCAGGAGTTCGGGGTCGATCGGACAGAAGTCGTGGGCGAAGCGCTGGGTGAAGGGACGGCCTACGACGGCCGAGCCGACGAGGACCAGCGAGGCCACCACCGTGGTCGCCATCGGCTGGGCGAAGTACACGATGGCGCTCCCGGTGATGAACGACACCACCGTCCGGGCGGTGAGGAGCACTGTACCGAGGACCAGGAGCATCGAGACGCGCTCGCCGCGCCGGATCCGACGGATCAGGGCGACGTAGGACCATATGAGGGCGGCGATCAGCGCCCCCCGGAAGCCGGCGAACACCAGGACCAGGTAGAACAGGGCGATCGGACCGACCACCGCTTCGAGGACGACCGGGCAGGCGTGCTTGAGGGCCGCCACCGGGGAAGGGAACTGGATGTGGTCCCCATCGCTCCCGTCGCCTCCTGGGCAGAGGGTGAGCGGCGCCAGCGTGCCTCGCCCCATCGCTCCGTCGCCCACGTGGCGCCTCGTTCCTCACGCACAGACATTGCGAGAACCCTGAGGCGATCGGCAACGGCACACAACCTGCGTGATCCCGCCGTGTGCTGCCCGCAACTCTACTGCCCCACGTCGGCGGGCACCGGGCGGGCCCGTTCGCTATCCCGACCCCGCCCCGGCTTCATCGCCTCCGCAGGTCAGCCGGCTGCCGGCGACCCCCCGGGCAGCAGGCGGGCGACCGGGGCGTAGCCTTTGGCCGCGCCCGTGTCATCGGAGCGGGAGGCATCCGACGCCATGCGACTCCACGACCTCCCCACGCCATCGCTGCTCGTCGATGCGGGAGCCTTCGCCCACAACGTGGCGGTCATGGGCGACCCGTGGCCGGGCCGGACACTGCGGCCCCACGTGAAGGCCTTCAAGTCCACGGCTCTCGCCCGCGAGTTGTCGGCGGCCGGGCACCCAGCCTTCTGCGCCGCCACGCCGCGCGAGATCGTGGGCCTGGCCGCCGCCGGCCTGGGCGAGGACCTGCTGCTGGCCAACGAATCTGTCGACCGGGCCCGACTGCACTCGGTGGCCACGGCGGGGGCCAGGGTCACGGTGGCCGTCGACTCGCAGGCGACCATCGAAGCCGCCGCGTCGGCCGGGATCGGCGAGGTCCTGATCGATGTGGATGTCGGGTGCCTGCGCTGCGGCTGCGCCCCGGGGGACGCCGGTCGGCTGGCCGAGCGGGCCCGCTCCAAGGGCCTGGCCGTGCGCGGGGTGATGGGCTACGAGGGCCACCTCATGATGGAGCCAGCGGCCTCCAAGGACCAGCGCGTCGCCGAGGCCATGGGCTGGCTGGCCGACGCCCACGCCGAGGTCGGCGGCGACGTGGTCTCCGGCGGTGGGACCGGCACCTACGCCGTCAACCGGTGGTTGACCGAACTGCAGGCCGGCTCCTTCACGCTGATGGACACCGACTACGGGCGGCTCGGCCTGCCGTTCCGCCAGGCCCTCTCGGTGTGGTGCACCGTGATCTCCGTGCATCCCGGCCCCCAGGGCTGGGCCGTCGCCGACGCGGGGCTCAAGGCGCTCGGGATGGACCACGGGAGCCCGACCGTGGTGGGCCACGTGCTCTTCTACTGCTCGGACGAGCACACCACCTTCATCGCCGTCGAGGGCGGCGGTCTTCCGGTGGTGGGGGAGCGGGTGCGCCTGCTCCCGGCCCACGTCGACCCGACCGTCGCCTACCACGAACGGATGTACGTGGTCGACGGGGAGGATGTGCTCGACTGCTGGGAGATCGACCTGCGGAACTGGTGAGCCGGCGCCCGTGCGGTGACCAGCGGCGGCGTCGGTAACGCCGGGCGTCGGCCCGCCGCCACCGTTGACTGCGCACCCGATTCACCGACAATTGCCTTCCAAGGGGGCGTGAGCTCTGCCCTCACGTGCGCCGTAGCCCTCCATGATCGTTCGGTGTTCTCGGCGAACTCAAAACGACCAGTCGAGGGCCCTATCCGTCAACGACCTTCACGGGAATCACCGCTAGCGTCGGGTCGGTGCAGGTCGACATCGTCGTGTACGAGGGCCTCGACGAGCTGGACGCCGTCGGCCCGCTGGAGGTCTTCCGCAATGCCGCCTCGGCCGGGGTCGACCTCGGGTCCCGGCTGGTGTGCCGGGGCACTCCCGAGCTCGTGACCGCCAACCACGACCTGCGCTTCTGGCCCGACGCCCGCTACGAGCCGGGCGCCGACCTGCTGCTGGTGCCCGGCGGCGGCTGGGCCGCCCGGTCCGAGGTCGGGGCCTGGGGCGAGGTCCGGCGCGGTGACTGGCTGGCCCTGCTGGCCGCCGCCGCCGGGTCGGGCACCGCGATGGCGGCCGTGTGCACCGGGACGATGCTCCTGGCCCACGCCGGGGTGGTCGGCGACCGTCGGGCCGGCACCCACCACGCGGCGTGGGACGACCTGGTGGCAACGGGTGCCACGCTCGTGAAGGACCGGGTGGTCGACGACGGGGACCTCATCACCTCGGGCGGGGTGACGTCGGGGATCGACCTTGCTCTCTGGATCGTCGAGCGCTACTTCTCGGCCGAGCTGGCCGACGGCATCGCGCACCAGATGGAGTACCCCCGTGCCCGCCCCGCCGGTGCCTGAGCCGGTGCCGACCCCCCCGGCACCCGTCCACGCCGAGGGCGTCACCAGCCGCAGGAGTCCCCGCCCCGTCGCCGAGAGACCGTGGCCCGCGTCCGGTCGGAGCCCGCGGAGAAGGGTCTCGAGGTCTTCAGCGTGATCGACCACAGCGGAGCGTCGGCCGGGGCGGGCCTGGCCCTGCGGGACACCAAGCTTGTCGTGCTCGGGCCCGGGGCGGGTACCCCGGTCATGGAGGCGGCACCCTTGAGCGCCTCGACCTGCTGCTCAAGATCGTGGTGTGGGAGGAGCGGCCCGGCATGGTGTGGGTCAGCACCAACGACCCGGCCCGGCTGGCCCACCGCCATGGCCTGCCCCCCGAGCTGGCCGGCCGGCTGGCCGGCATGACCGGCCTCGTCGAGGCCGTGGTGGCGCCGTAGCGATCAGGTCTCGGGCCCCGACAGGCCCAGCATCTCGGTCACCCCGTGGTCCCGCCCGGCGGTGTATCCCCCGTCGACCGGGAGGGCGTGGCCGGTGATGAACGAGGCGTCGTCGGAGAGGAGGAACGCGGCGGCGGCGGCGATCTCCTCGGGACGGCCCATGCGCCCGAGCTTGTGCTCGGCGATGATCCCGGCCCGGGCCGACTCCATCCCGGGCCCGTCGAAGATGCCCCGGGTCATCGGGGTGTCGATGAAACCGGGGCACACGGCGTTGACCCGGATGCCCCGCCCGGCGTAGTCGATGGCCATGTTCTTGGTGAGCAGGACCACCCCACCTTTGGACGCGCTGTAGGCGCTCCCGCCGGCCGTACCCTCCAGCCCCTCGATGCTGGCCACGACGACCACCGAGCCCCGCGACCCGTCGACCGCCGGCTGGGCGAGCATCTGGGCGATGACGTGCTTGGCCACGAGGTAGGTGCCGGTCAGGTTGACCGAGATGACCCGGGCCCACTCTGCGGCGTCAAGCATGTGCACCGGGCCGCCGCCGGCCACCCCCGCCGCGTTGACCACCCCGTCCACCCGTCCGCCGAATGCGGCGGCGGCGGTCACGAGCTCGGTCACCGACGCCTCGTCGGCCACGTCGACGGGGCGGAACGCCCAGTCCCCGGCCGCCGCTTGCTTCCCCGAGCGCCCGGGCGGCACGGCCCCGGGCGCGACCAGGTCGGCGCCCATCACCCGGGCCCCCTCGGCCAGCAGGCGGACGGCGCTGGCCCACCCGATCCCCGAGGCCGCCCCGGTGACCACGATGCACTTGCCCTGCAACCCGTCCATCCGTCCTCCCCAGACACCGACCGGTTGCCCCCGACTGTACAAGCTGATACAAGTTGTTCAAATGTTCACGCCGAGCGGCCCGGCCGGACTTCGGGCATGAGCGCGGTCGCCGCCGGCTCCCGCGTGCTCGAGGTCGACGATCGTCCGAGCACCGAGGAGCGCATCCTGGACGCGGCCGAGCAGTGCATGGGGCGCCTCGGGCTGCGCCGGGTGTCGATGGGCGACGTCGCCGCCCAGGCTGGCGTCTCGCGCGGCTCGGTCTATCTGCACTTCGGGGACCGGGCCTCGCTCCTCGACGCGGTGCTCTCACGGGTGGCCACCCGCTTCGTGGCCAGCAGCGAGGCCGCGGTGCGCCGCCGCCGGACCCTGGCCGGTCAGGTCGGCGAGGCGGCCGTGTTCATCCGCCGCCACGTCGGGGACCGCCTGCTGACCCTGCAGCTGCCGGCCGACGACGACAGCCTCCTGGCCGTCCTCATGACGGCCCAGATCCACCGCCTGGTGGCCGAGTGGGTGGCCTTCTGGGAGCCCTACCTTGCCGACGCCGAGCGGCGGGGCGAGGTGCGTCCGGGGCTGGACCAAGCCCAGGCCGGCGAGTGGATCGTCCGCCTCATGATGTCGCTGGCCGTGATGCCGGCGGTGACCTTCGACGCCGACGACCCCGACTCGGTCCGGGCCTTCGTGCGGGCCCACCTCGTGCGGGGCCTGGGCCGTTGACCACAGGACCGGTGGGGACCCGGCCCCCGACCACCGCCCGTGCCCCGGGCCCGATGAAAGGAACCGCCCCGTGAAGTTCGCCCTCTTCTACGAGATCCCCGTGCCCAAACCGTGGGAGCCGGACAGCGAGTTGCTGGCCTACCGCAACACCCTCGAGCAGGCGGTGGCCGGTGAGCGTTTCGGCTGGCACGCCTTCTGGACGGTCGAGCACCACTTCTTGCAGGAGTACTCGCACTGTTCGAACCCCGAGGTCCTCTACGGCGCCATCGCCGCACTGACCGAGCGCATGCGGCTCGGCTACGGCGTGCGCCTCATGCCCCAGCCCTACAACCACCCGGTGCGCACGGCCGAGTCGGTGGCCGTCCTCGACCTGATCTCGAACGGTCGGGTCGACTTCGGCACCGGACGGTCGGCCACCCGGGCCGAGCTGGAGGGCTTCGGGATCGACCCGGGCCAGACCAGGGCCATGTGGCACGAGGCGATCGAGCACGTGGTCGGCTGCTGGACCAACGAGGAGTACGAGTTCTCGGGCCGCTACTGGCAGATGCCCAGGCGCCGGGTGCAGCCCAAGCCGATCCAGAAGCCGCACCCGCCCATCTGGGGGGCCACCACCAGCGAGGATGGCCACCGGCAGGTGGGCGAGCTCGGCCTCGGCCTGTGCTCGTTCGCGGTCGGGGTCTCCCCCGAGGAGGTGAAGCACAAGGTCGACGTCTACCGCGACGCGGTGGCCGGCTGCACCGAGCCCCTCGGGGCCTACGTCCACGACGAGGCGGCCACCTTCACGATGGCCCTGTGCTCCCAGGACCGGGACCGGGCCCTAGAGCTCGCCCGGGAGTCGTTCGAGTGGTATCCCAAGATCGGGGCCCGCCAGATCGCCTCGGTGTCCGAGTGGATGGCCGAGCGGCGCGAGGACCTGGGCTCCTACGCCTACGCAGCCGACATGCAACAGCACGACCGGGACGGTTCACTCGACCTGCTCAGCCTCGAGTACCTGATCGACGTGAACGCCTGCGTGCTCGGCACGCCCGACGAGTGCATCGAGATGTGCCGCCGCTACGAGGCCGCCGGGATCGATGTGCTCCTCTGCCTGGTCAACCCGTACAAGATCCCCCACGAGGCGGTGATGGAGACCATCGAGCTCATGGGCACCGAGGTCATCCCCAAGTTCGCCGGCTGACCGGCCCCGGCTCACGGGACCAGGGCGACCTTGCCGACGGCCCGCCGGGCGGTGAGGGTCTCGAGCGCCTCGGCCACCTCGTCGAGCCCGAAGGTGACCGGGGCCACCGGGTGCAGCCGTCCGGTCGCCACCATGCCCAAAAGCTCGCCCAGGAGCGCACGCTGTTCGGACCCGTGGCCCATGGCCCACGCCCCCCAGTCCACCCCGACCACGCTGCGGTTGCGAAGGAGCACCTGGTTGAGGGGGAGCGACGGGATGGTGCCCGAGGCGAACCCGATCACCAGGTAGCGCCCGAGATCCCCGAGCGCCCGCAGGGCCGGCTCGGCCAGGTCCCCGCCGACCGGGTCCAGCACGACGTCGACGCCGGCCCCCCCGGCCAACTCCCGGGCCCGGACCTTCAGGTTCTCGGCGGCGGGGTCGACCGCGGCCAGCGCGCCGGCCCCGAGGGCGGCGGACCGCTTGGCCTCGGTCGAGGCGACGGCGACGACCCTGGCCCCGAGCGCGGTGGCAACGTCGATGGTCGCCAGCCCGACCCCGCCCCCACCGCCGAGGACCAAGACCGTCTCGCCGGGGGCCAGAGCACCCCGTGCGCGCAGGGCGAACAGGGCCGTGCAGTAGCTCTGGGTGAAGGTGGCCGCCCGGGGGGCGTCCAGCGGGCCGGGCACCCGGTGGAGGGAGGCGGCCGGGACGACGGCGCAGGTGGCAAAGCCGCCCAGGCCGGTGCTGGCCAGCACCCGGTCGCCGACGGCCACCGACTCCACACCCTCGCCGACGGCGGTCACCCTCCCGGCGATCTCGCTGCCCGGGGTGAACGGGAACGCCGGGATGATCTGGTAGCGGCCCTCGATGAACAGCGCGTCGACGTAGTTGACCCCCGCCGCCTCCACCGCCACCACGGCCGACCCCGCCCGGGCTCCGGGTCCGGGCGCTCCTCGACCACGAGGAGGGAGGGCGGCCCGAGCTCACGGCAGACGACGGCGCGCACGGCGACACGCTAGCCCCGAGTCGTCGGCGGTCCCCGAGCCCGCGCCGCGCCGATGACGTATCGCGGAACCGTGGCTGGGTCAGGATGATCCGATGCGCCGATCGAGGGGGCCGCGGAGACCATGGCCGCCCTCGGTGGTGTTGCGCCCTGGGCGGACGCCAGCCAACCGAGACCCGAGCCCGTCGGGACCGTCTGGCTGTGCCGGCCGGGGCTGCGGAGCGATCCCTGCACGGCGTCGCTTCGGACGACGGTCGTGAGCGCGAACGGGTCCGCGCACGTCGTCAACTACCGCCCGGCCACCGACTGCTTCTACGTCTATCCGAACATCAGCCATCAGAGGACCACAAACGCGACGCTCCACATCGACCCCCAGGAGACGGCCATCGCCGAGCTCGAGGCCTCCCCGTTCTCCTGGGTGTGCCGAGTCTTCGCCCCGATGTACCGGGAGGTCATCCCCACCGGTCCGGAGGGCGGGGAGGCCGCTTCGATCGCATACCGCAGCGTGCTGGACGCGTGGCGGGACTACCTGGACCGATACAACGACCGGCGGGGAGTCGTCCTCATAGGGCATTCGGAGGGCTCCGGGATGCTCTTCCAGCTCATCGCCAGAGAGATCGACCCTGATCCCAGCATCCGCCACCGCGTGGTCTTGGCCACCCTTCTCGGTCTCGACATGCCGGTCGGCGTGGACGGCGCCGGTCCCTTCGCGCACATCGGCGCGTGCGGATCCTCCTCCACGCTCGGTTGTGTGGTGGGCTACAACGCCTACTCCCAGCCGCCACCACCGGGGTCGCTGTTTGGCCGGGCCGTCCCCTCGGTATTCGACGGCGTCGAACAGAAGGACCTCTGCACGGACCCCGCGGCCCTCGACGGTGGAGCGGGCACACTGATCTCCCTCTACCGGACGCACCTGGCGACCCAGGAGGTCGCGGGCGGCACCACCGAGGGCGTCTTCGGGGTCCACCCGCCGACCTCTGCGACTCCGTGGATCGAGTACGACAGGCGCTACACCGCTCGCTGTGTCGACCGCAGCGGCAGGCAGGTCCTGTTGGTCGAGCCGGTTAACGGTGCCCCCGGCCTGGTTGCGGCACCCACCCCGGCGTGGGGGCTGCACCTCGACGACCCGAACCTCGCCCTCGGGAATCTCGTGGACCTGGTCCACTCCGAGGCGACCGCGTACTTGATGCTGCGTCCGACCGGCTCGCCGTAGGTCGTCTCCCAATCCTCGCTCGACCGGCACCCGCCGGCTGGGGCCCCCGTGGTCGCCCTCGGCCCCGCAGACAGGATCAGTGCCCGGTCATCCCCACGACGGGCTGATTGATGGGCGACGCGCCCATGGACCCGTAGAACTGGGCGCCACCGAACGCGAACACCCCACCGTCGCTGGCGTCGAGCCAATAGCCGGATCCCGAAGGATTCGTGGCGATCCCGACGATCGGCCTGTTGAGCGGCATGCCCCCCATGGACCCGTAGAACGTGGCGTCGCCGAAGGCGAACACCCCGCCGTCGGTGGCCGCCAGCCAGTACCCGTGGCCGGTGGGTGAGGTGGCGATCCCGATGACCGGCTTGTTGAGAGGGGTGCTCCCCGTCGACCCGTAGAAGCCGGCGTCACCGTAACTGAAGATCCCACCGTCGCTGGCCACGAACCAATAGCCATTTCCGTCCGGCGTGGCGGCGATCCCGACGACCGGCTTGTTCAGATGGACGCCGCCGGTCGAGCCGAAGAACTGGGCATCGCCGAAGGCGAAGACCCCGCCGTCGGCGGCCACCAGCCAGTAGCCCTTGCCGGTGGGCGTCGCCGCCATGCCCACCACGGGCTGATTGAGGGGCACGCTCCCCATGGACCCGAAGAACTGGGCATCGCCGAAGGCGAAGACCCCGCCGTCGGCGGCCACCAGCCAGTAGCCCCTGCCGTCCGGCGTCGCCGCCATCCCCACCATGGGCTGGTTCAGGTGGATGTTCCCGGTGGAGCCGTAGAACTGCGCCGAGCCGAAGGCGAAGATCCCACCGTCGGAGGCATCGAGCCAGTAGCCCTTTCCGTCGGGGCCACCGATGGCGTTGGACACGCCAGGCGCCGTCACGATGAGGGCGTTGTTCGCGGTCACCGAGAAGTCGTAGCGGTCACCGGCGACCAACGGGCCCAATGTGGCCGAGGTCGATGAGCCGGGGACCGTGAGCGGGTTGCCGGAGGTCCCGGTGCTGAGGTCATTGGGCGTGATCGTGTACGTGGTGACCGCCACGTTGGAAGCCGATGCGGGGGGGGTCCAGGAGACGGCGCCCTGGAACATCGAGCCGTTGGGGCTGCCCGCGGCGGTGACCGCCGACGCGGAGAAGACCGACTGACCGGCGGCGGGATCGGTCATGACGGTCCCTCCGTTGCCGGTCGCCACTGTCGAGGCTCCCGGCGCCCCCGGGCCGCCCGGAACGCCCCAGTAGTTCCCGGTCCCGTCCACCGACGTCGGCACCTCGTTGTCGATGCCGGTCGTGGAGGGACCCCCGAGCAGGTCGTTGCCGACCACCGACACGCCGGAGAACGTGTTTCCCGCCGTATCACTGCTGACCCTGACGTCGGTCCCCCCGGACCCGGTCACGGTGATCGAGTTGGAGGTGACCAGGACGTTGCGAACTGCATCGCCCCCGTTGGCCGCTGCGTTGATACCGACGGCCGCAGATCCCCTGACCGCTCCCGGGACCGGCGCGAGGTCGAACCGGTTCCCGACGATGGAGACGTTCTCGAGATCACCGGTCTGGTCGGGATTGAAGAAGCCGGACTTGGCCCGGACGCCGAAGCCGGCGTAATTCTCGAAGACGTTGCCCGAGATCGTGTAGTCACCAGTCATCGGTCCGGCGGCGTCGGCCAGGAGGTATACCCCATAGGGTGCGTAGGGACCGGGAGTCAGCGTCGTCAGTCCCTCATACGTGCTGTTCGTCGCGATCAGGGTCCCTGGGAACCCCTCCATGAAGGTTGCGAAGAAGAACCCTTGCACGGTGTCATTGGACACGGTGACCGAGTCAGTGGGGCCAGACCCGAGGTCGTACACGCCGGCACTGGCATCGACGCCGAGCTGGGGGTCGATGGTCGTGTTCGTGACGAGATTGTCGTTGGTGAAGACCAACGAGGTGTGGGCGGGCAGGTCCTGGGCGAAGACGAGGAAGGGCTCGACCGAGGCCGATGCGATGCCCCCCGGGTTCCCCTCGATGGTCATTCCCTGGAAGGTGTAGGTGCCCGCCGACGGCCCGGGATAGACACAGGGGTTGTTGGTAGTGGTGATCGAGATCGCCACGGCGATGTACGTCGCGCAGGCCGGGTTGTGCTGGGACACGTCGACCGTCGTGGACGCTGCGCCGGCACCATTGATGGTAACCGGGTAGCTCAGTACCAGGGTCGCCTCGACGAAGGTTCCCGGTCCCACGTCGATCGTGTCTCCGGATGCTCCCTGGGTGAGGGCATAGCCGATGGTTGCGCAGGGCGACGACTGGCAGTTCCCCGAATCGGTCCCGGTCGTGCTGACCGAAAGGGTGGTGCCGCTTGCTCCGGCCGGCACCGCCGTCAGGGTGGCGATGCCGAATGTCGCGGCGGCGGCGACCACGACCGCCAGGCGCCGGGACTTCACCATCCTGCCCCGAGGGCCCGGGGACGACCCGTTACGGCGGTTCAACATCGGCACCAGTCAGACTAGAGGGTCGTCGGTGCGCCCGGGTCGACCCGACCCGCCCGGCGAGGCCCGCGCGGTGGCTCAGCCGGTCAGTTCGGGGTACCGGAAGCAGGTCGTGATGTGGTCGAGCACCAGGCCTGCCGCCTGGAGATGGGCGTAGCAGGTGGTCGGCCCGACGAAGCGGAAGCCCCGCTTGCGCAGGTCGGCGCTCACCGCGTCCGAGAGCTCGGTGGTGGCCGGGATGTGCCCGTCGGCCGGCCAGCGATTCACCAGCGGTGTCCCGTCGACGAAGGACCACAGGTAGTCGTCGAAGCTGCCCAGCTCGTCCTGGACGGCCAGGAAGGCGATGGCGTTGGAGACCGTCGACTCGACCTTGGCCCGGTTCCGGATGATGTCCGGGTCCTTCACGAGCGACTCGACACGGCGCGTGGTGAACGTTGCCACCACCTCGGGGTCGAAGTCGGCGAAGGCGACCCGGTACCCGTCACGGCGCTTGAGGATGGTCAGCCAGCTGAGTCCGGCCTGCGCACCCTCGAGGACGAGGAACTCGAAGTGCCGCCGGTCGTCGTGCACCGGGACCCCCCACTCCTCGTCGTGGTACGGGATGAGCCAGGGTCCCCGGGCCCAGCCGCACCGGTACCGTCCGTCGGTACCGGTCTCCGTGGCGGCCACGCCCGCAGCGTACCGTCGGCCCTGGTCGGGGCGGGCATCGCCGGGGAAACCCCGGTGGCGGTTGGATACTGGGACGGTGCCCGAGCCCAAGGCGGTCACCGAGTCGTGGCTTTTCGCCGGCCTCTTCCTCCTCACGGTGGTGACCGGGGTGGTCGACGCGATGAGCTTCCTGGGCCTCGGTGAGATCTTCACCGCCAACATGACCGGCAACGTCCTGCTGCTCGGCTTCGCGGCGACCGGGGCGAAGACCACCAGCGTGGACCACCTCTCGTTCCTGGGCACGCTGTTCGCGCTGATCGGCTTCGTCACCGGCGCGCTGGTCGGTGGACGGGTGGCTGGCCGCCGCGGGCGGCGACCACGCTTGGGGGCGGGGTTCGTCGCCGAGTGGCTGGTGCTGGCCGGGGCGGCGGCGGTCGTGGGCCTGGCCCACCCGATGGGAGATGTGCGCTACGGCGCCGTGACCCTGCTCGGTCTGTCCATGGGGATCCAGATCGCCGTCGTCCGCCGGATGGGCGTACCCGACATGAACACCACCGTGCTCACCACGGTCCTCGGCGGCCTGGTCGCCGACGTGGTCGAGATCGGCGGGCGACCGGCCAACGCCGGGCGCCGGGTGGCCACCGTGGGGTGCATCTTCATCGGCGCTGTGCTCGGGGCGCTCGCCGTGCGCCGCGGCGTGGTGTGGGGCGCGTTGACGGCACTGGTGCTCATGACCGTGGCGACCGTGGCGATGGCCCAGTCCGGGATTCTCCAGTCGGCCGAGTGATGGCCCCGGCGTCTCGGAGCAGACCGGCCGGTGAGGGTGTCAGGGCCGGTCAGGCCGGCGGAGCCGGTAGAGGATGTGGGGGCGCAGGGGGTCGCCCACCGGGACGTTCGGGTGATCGAAGTCGCCCGCTGCGTCCCGGGTCATGCCGAGGCGCACCATCACCGCCTGCGAGCGGCGGTTCCCGACCGAGGTGAAGGCGACGATGTCGTCGAGGCCGAGGGTGTCGAACCCGTAGCCGATCGCGGCCGCGGCGGCCTCGGTGGCGTACCCGTGGCCCCAGTGCCGACGGGCCAGCCGCCAGCCCACGTCGACTGCCGGGGTGAACGGGGCCTCGAAGAGGGCCGCCGACAGTCCCGCCGCGCCGACCAGTTCGCCCGAGGGAAGCTCCACCGCCCACATGGCGTGGCCGAAGTGCTCGAAGCCGAGCTCCTGGTGCCGGGCGAAGCGGTCGGACTGGGCCCGGGAGAGGGGCTCGGCCGCCAGGGTGGCGGTGACCTCGGGATCGGCGTGGAGCTCGGCCAGCTGGTCGAGGTGGGGGGGTCGCCAGCGGCGGAGGACGAGGCGCTCGGTCCGCAGCTCGGGCCCGCCGGGGCCCGCCGCCTGGCGCCGGGTCGCGCTCAGGCCTTGACCGCCTGCTCGCCCGCCCAGCGGTAGTCCGCCTTGCCCGACGGGGAGCGCTCGACCCGGGGCACGAAGACGACGGCCTTGGGCAGCTTGTAGCGGGCGATCGAGCGCGACGCCTGGTCCACGATCTCCTCGGGGCTGATGTGCGCCCCCTCGGCCAGCTGGACGATGGCCACCACTTCCTGCCCCCAGCGCTCGCTGGGTCGACCCGAGACCACGACGTCGGCCACGGCGGGATGCCCGGCGATCGCCCGCTCCACCTCTTCGACGAAGATCTTCTCGCCGCCCGAGTTGACGGTGACCGAATCGCGACCGAGCAGCTCGATCTGGCCGTCGGCCAGGTGACGGGCCCGGTCGCCGGGGATCGAGTAGCGGACGCCGTCGATGACGGGGAACGTGCGGGCCGACTTCTCGGCGTCCCCGAGGTAGCCCAGCGGTACGTGGCCGGCCTGGGCCAGCCAGCCGATGCCTTGGTGGCCCGGCTCGAGCACGGCGTCGAGGCGCTCGCTGACCACCAGGGCCCCCGGCCCCGGGAGGAAGCGTCCGGCGTCTTCGCTCTTCGTCGACACCGCCGTCATCTGCGCGCCGGTCTCCGAGGAGCCGGCCGAGTCACTGATGATCACGTCGGGAAGGTGGGCCAGCACGAGGTCCCGGACGGCCGGGGTCAGGGGGGCCCCGCCGTTGCCGATCACGAAGAGGGTCGAGATGTCGTAGGTGCCCCGGTCGAGTTCGGCCATCAGGGGCCGCACCATGGCGTCGCCGACGACGGTCATCGAGTTGGCACCCTCCCGTTCGACGGTGCGCCACACGTCGGCCGGGTCCATCCGGCGCGGGTCGTCGGGGACCACGATCACCGCGCCGTCGGCCATCAGCATGAACGCCGCCCACTGGGCCGCGCCGTGCATGAGGGGCGGGAGCAGCATCAGCTTCAGGCCGAAGCC
>Ga0209040_10000337_pt1 | contig 34946 bp, 34 predicted proteins | sample BogFormECP12_OM3_FD_188240 | JGI IMG/M metagenome (GOLD analysis project Ga0209040, IMG submission 188240) | Bog forest soil microbial communities from Calvert Island, British Columbia, Canada - ECP12_OM3 (SPAdes) (version 2) | ecosystem: Environmental > Aquatic > Freshwater > Wetlands > Bog ... | reverse complement strand
TGTGCTGGCGGAGACGTTGCTGGCCGGGAATGGGATGCCGCTGCATCTCGCCGGCCATCTGCGTGCCGAGGAATGGAACGGTGCGGTGAATCCGGGCTTTTTCATTGCCGACATGGCAGCGGCTTGACCCTGGGGTGCCCCTCCGCTACCCACCCCTGCCCTCGGGCTTGACCGAGGGGCGGCCCTGTTGTCCCGTTCGTCTAGAGGCCCAGGACACCAGCCTTTCACGTTGGTAACACGGGTTCGAATCCCGTACGGGACGCCAGTGTTATCGCCGCCGTAATGACCCCGCCACCAGGCCTTCAACCGGAGCGCGCACCGCATCCGCAAGCGGCGAACGGCAATGGCTGACGTGAGCCGGCACGCCAATGCGTCCGTGTGCCCGAGGGTTGGTGTCCTGGTGCTGGTAATCCTCACGCTGGCAGTCCTCGCAAGCTGTCCCACGGCGACTGGTGCTGTCGAACCGAATGACGCGGCCAAGCGGGCGCAGATGATCCGCACCATCGAAGCCCATGTTCTCGAAACAAGTTCCGCTACCGGACGCGACCAGATCGACCCTCGGGTGCTTCGGGCCATGGGTGCAATACCACGCGATGAATTCGTGCCCGAGGACTTGCGGCAAGCCAGCTACGCGGATCACCCGTTGCCGATCGGTTACGGGCAGACGATCTCGCAACCACTTATCGTGGCATTGATGACCGATCTGCTGAACGCCAATGCAACCAGTGTGGTGCTGGAGGTCGGCACAGGCTCTGGCTACCAGGCGGCCGTGGTCGCGGAGTTGGTGCGACAAGTCTACACGATCGAAATCATCCCCGACCTGGCTCACAGCGCTGCCGATCGGCTGCATCGGCTTGGGTACGCGAACGTTACAGTACGCGTTGGGGACGGCTATTTCGGGTGGCCGGACGCGGCTCCGTTCGACGGCATCATTGTCACCGCAGCAGCCGCGCACATCCCGCCCCCGTTACTGCAACAATTGAAGCCGGGCGGTCGAATGGCAATCCCGGTAGGCCCACCGTTTGGGCTACAGCACCTCACGGTCGTCGAGCGTGGTGCGGACGGGCGCGTCAGGACGCGCCAGCTCTTCCCGGTAAAGTTCGTGCCATTGACGGGACAGAATCCGTAAGCTCCTTCGACGGCGCACCCCGGGTGCATGGCCACCAAGTGGCTGCCGTCTCCAAGGCATTGAGCAGTGGGTTTGGCAGTTTCAGCGGACGGTCTAGAATGGCTTGAACGACGCTCGGGCGCGCGAAACGCTACCGCGGACGCCAACTGGGGACGGATGGCATGAAGCCGATGGATGAGAAGCATTTCGCAATCTTGCGCCGGCATATGGTGGAGGTCATTGGGATCCACACCGACCTGCTGGAGGAAGAACTTGGGAAAGCGGTGCTCGATGAGCGGATCCTGACCGTCATGCTGCGCGTACCGCGGCACCTTTTTGTGCCGGAACCCCTTGCCCAGCTTGCGTATCAAGATATGCCGCTGCCGATCGGGTTCGAGAAGACCATCTCCCAGCCGTTCATGTGTGCACTCATGACGGACCTGCTTGCCCCTGAACGGCACGAGACAGTTCTGGAGGTCGGCACCGGACTCGGCTACCAAACGGCCATTTTGACCGAACTCGCGGGTCACGTCTGGAGCGTCGAGATCGTTGAGGAATTCGCGGATAGCGCGCAGGTACGTCTTGGCCAGTTCGGCTACGCCAATGTCGCCATTCGGATCGGCGACGGATCGCGCGGCTGGCCCGAGCATGCCCCGTTCGACAAAATCCTGGTTGCCGCTGCTGCCGAGGAGGTGCCAGAGGCGCTGCTCGAACAGCTCAAGCCAACTGGACGCCTCGTCATGCCCCTGGGTCCAGTGGGTGCGCAACTCCTCACGGCCATAGATAAAGATGCGGGCGGGGTCGTCCGCGGGCGAGCCGTGATACCGGTAAGATTCACCCGGCTCGAGACGGTCATGTGATATCGTACGCGTAGGCGCGAGCCCCTATCGCACCCGGGCAACGCGCCCGCGCCTGAAATCGCGAAGGATCTCGCGAGCAGCGTTATGGCCGGGCGCGCCCGTGACACCGCCTCCCGGGTGGCCTCCCGAGCCGCACAAATAGAGACCCGCGATCGGGCCCCGATAATCCGCGTGGCCCAGCATCGGACGCGCTGAGAAGAGTTGCCGCAGATCAAGCGATCCGTGGAATATATCGCCGCCGATGAGGCCAAATGTTCTTTCGAGGTCGAGAGGGGACAAGATCTGTCGCGCCAATACCGACCGCCGGAAATTTGGCGCATAATTATCGACCGTCTCGATCATGAGATCTGCAACGGCTTCGCGATGGTCATCCCACGACGAACCGTCGGGCAACTGCGGCGCGACGTGCTGGCAGAACAGGCTTGCCACGTGCTGTCCGGGCGGTGCGAGCGTGTCGTCGAGTGTTGACGGAATCACCAATTCCACGATCGGGCTGCGCGACCACCCGACAGAACGGGCGTCGAAATAGGCCCGCTCCATATAGGCGAGACTTGGGGCGATGATGATGCCCGAGGTATGGTGCTCGGCACATGCGCGCCCCGGCAGGGCTGCGAAGTCCGGCAATTCGGAAAGTGCGACGTTCATGCGAAACGAGCCCGAACCGCAACGCCAGGTTTCCATGCGCCGCCGAAATCCCTCGGGCAGGTCAAGCGAATCGACGAGGTCGAGGTAGAGGAGCTTGGGATTGATCCCTGCGGCGACGGCCGTGGCACGGATTGTTTCGCCCTGGTCCGTCTCGACGCCGATGGCGCGGCCATTCTCGACCAGGACCCGACGCACCCGCGCAGCAAGCCTGATGTCCACGCCGTGCGTCATGGCGGCCTTCGCCATGGCTTGCGTGATGGCGCCCATGCCGCCGATAGCGTGGCCCCAGACACCCTTCTTGCCGTTCACCTCCCCAAAGTTATGGTGCAGAAGAACATAGGCCGAGCCCGGCGCGTAGGGGCTCGCATAATTGCCGACAATGCTGTCGAAGCCGAAAACGGCCTTGATAGGCGCGCTCTCGAACCAGCCATCGAGGAAATCGCCGGCGGATGCCGTGAAAAGGTCGAGAAGGTCCCGCTGTAGATCAAGCCCAAGGGCTCGAATTCTATTGGCCATCCTGCCAACCTTGAACAATTCGGCGATTGCGGTGAACGGGGCTCCCTCAACCACATTCGGCGGCGTCTCGAGGACGGTGGCACGCAAGACGTTGGCGACGGCCGCCAGGCGTGCCTGATAATCGTCCAGACGATCCGCATCCCGCGCCGAGAATTTCGCGACCTCTCGTTTCGTTTGGCCGCCGCCGACCTTCAGGAAGCGTCCATCCTCCAACGGCAGGAAGTTGGCGATCGGACGTTCTACGATGCGCAATCCATGAGCGCCGAGATTGAGGTCCCTTATGATCTTTGGATTCAATAGCGAAACGGTATAGGATGCGACCGAATTGGAAAAGCCAGGGCTGAACTCTTCCGTGACAGCGGCGCCTCCGACCACCGGACGCTGATCGAGCACGACGACCTTGAGCCCCGCCATCGCCAAATAGGCCGAGCAAACCAGGCCGTTGTGTCCGCCGCCGATGATGACAACGTCGTGCATTCACCTCTCCCGAAGCGATGGACAGCTCGGACGCTACAATACCCGGTCGGGCACCGCGATGACCGCGGCCGGATGGCGCTTGATGCCTTTCCTGGATTAGTCTGCGAAGACCTGACGGAGGGAGATCGACATGAAGTTCGGCGGCGCGATGTTTTTTACCGATTATTCGATGACGGCGATGGAGCTCGCCCGCGCGCTCGAGGAGCGCGGCTTCGAGTCGGTCTGGGCTCCCGAGCACTCCCACATCCCGCTGTCGCGCAAGACGCCTTATCCCGGCGGCGGAGACCTGCCAAAGGAATACTACGACGCGATGGATCCGTTCGTGGTGCTGGCGGCAGCCAGCCAGGTGACCAAGACCATCAAGTTCGGCACCGGCGTGCTGCTGGTGCAGCAACGCGACACCATCCAGACCGCCAAGCTCGTGGCGTCGATCGACCAGGTGAGTCAGGGGCGCTTCCTGTTCGGGATCGGAGGCGGCTGGAACCAGGACGAAATGGAGGACCACGGCACCGTCTACGCCAGCCGCTTCAAGCGCGTGCGCGAGTCCATCGAGGCGATGAAGCAGATCTGGACGAAGGAGCATGCCGAGTACCACGGCGAATTCGTCAATTTCGACCCGATGATCGCGAGGCCGAAGCCGGTGACGAAGCCCCATCCGCCCATCCATGTAGGCGGAGCCTTCCCGCAGGGCGCGCGTCGCGCGATCCGCTACGGCGATGGCTGGATCCCGGTCGCGCGGGGCGATCTCAGCGATGTCCTGCCGAAGTTCCGCCAGATGGCGCAGGAGGCCGGGCGCGATCCCAAGTCGATCGAGATCACCTTGTTCGGCCTCGCGGCGGATGCCGACAGGCTGAAACACTTCGCCGAGATAGGCGTTGGGCGGGTCGTCCCGATGTTCCCGCCGCAGAAGGCAGATACGGTGCTGCCGATCATCGACCGGTGGACCAAGCTGATGCAGCAGGTCAATACGTAATCGGCGGTGCGCCCGAGACCGGAGTGACGCCAGTGGCCACCATCGCGCCATTCAAGACCAGCGTGTGCGGCATCGAGGAGTTGGCCGGCCACTGCGAGAGCCGCGTCAGCCACGTCCTCTCCATCCTCGACCCGGACTGGCCCGTACCGGACGCATTTGGCGGCTACGGCGAGCACGCGAGGCTCGAGCTTCGCTTCCACGATGTCATCGAGGAGAGCAACCCCGACATGATCGCGCCGCAGCAGACGCACGTCGCGGACCTTCTCGCCTTCGGGCGCGGATTGTTGGAGGAGCCGCACGACGACGCGCATCTTCTGGTGCACTGCCATGCCGGCGTTTCCCGTTCGACGGCGTCAATGGCGCTGATCCTTGCCCAGGCTCTGCCCGACGTGCCGGCCAATCGCATCTTCGAGGAGGTGCTGCACATCCGCCCGCAGGCCTGGCCAAATCTGCGAATTCTTGAAATTGGCGACGCTATGTTGGGCCGGCGCGGCGAGCTCGTTGCTGCCGCGGCCGGGGTCTACCGGACCCAGCTCGACAGGCGGCAGTATCTGGCCGAGCAGATGCGGTCGGGCGGACGAGGTCGAGAGATCGAGACAGCGATGCGTTGACACACGCCTGGGCGTTCTCGACAGCCGCCGGTTACGTCAGGGACGAACCGCGGGCGTCTCGACCGCCAGGCCATTCGCTCGCGAGCCAAGGTAAAGTTCCAGTTCCACCAGCTCCAACGAATCGGCGGCGAACGGTTCGGCACGTACCCCCACCATGCAGTTCCGAATGCGGCGTTCGAGCGAGCCAATGCCCTGCCATTCCAGCCGATATTCCGGGTAACCGTTGGGATGCCCCTGCGGAATGATGCTGCCGGCCAGGCGCTTTCCGGCGAGATCGTCATGGCATTGCGCGCAGGACAGATTGAACTGCCCCTGCCGCGTGTTGAACAGCGCCTTGCCGGCTTCGTAGAACGGCCGCGCCGGACCATCGACCGATACCTGCATCGGCAGCCCGCGCGACTGCAGCCCGACATACGCAGTCAGTCCCAGCAATGCGTCGCTGTCAGCCGACAACGGCGTCGCCCCCTGTCGCTCGACGCGGCACTGCTCGATGCGCTGAGCCAGCGTGACCGGCCGGCTGATCTGCGCATCGAACAGCGGATACCGCGTCGCCACGCCGCGCATGGCGACCGGTGCGGCACCATGGCAGTCCGCGCAACTGCGCCCGGCGCTGCCGATCCGTTCCTGCCACAGCGTCTCGCCCTGCTGCACCCACAGAAAGCCCGGATTGCTCGCGTCATCGTCCTGCATCGCGCGCGTCTCCGGGCTGGCATCCTGGTAGCCTGAATGTTTTTCCCCCGCCGCCATCACCAGCAGGGCGGCAAGCGCGACCCGCCGGATCATTCGACCGTGACGCTCACCGTTTCGGTCTGCACCACGCCGTGATCGTCGGTGAACGTCATCGTCAGCGTGCCGCTCTCCTGCGCCGTGACGGCAAACGACAGGAACGGATTGGCGGCGATCGCCGGGAACAAATCGGCGCGCAGCACCTCGTCATCGTTATAGGTGCAGACGAAGCTGTTGATGATGTCGCGCGGGATCGGCTGACCCATGTCGTCGCGCCGCTGGCCGCTTTCCATCGGATGCGAGATCAGCAGCTTGACGTCGAACTCCTCGCCCCGCTTCACCCGCTTCGGCACGTTGAGCAACACACGGACCATCGCAGCCTCAATCAATGCACGCGGCAAGGGTGACCAGCAGATCGACGCTGTCGCGCCAGCAACTGCCGTCGGCGAGCTTCGCCACCGCGATCACCGTCTGCGACGTGGCAAGCCGGATGCGGGTGGCGAAACGCGGCGCACCGGCGCGCGGACCGAAGCGCACGCGCAGCACGTGCGGCAACGGATTGCCTTCGGCGAACACGTCGATGCTGCGCACATCGCCGACCGGCGCATCGACGCTGACCGTCATGCCGACCGAGTTGCCGTTCTCCACCATCACCGGCAGATCGAGTTTGACCCGCGCATCGTGCAGCGTGGCGTCGCCCACCAGTTCGGCGATCAGCGCCGCGACCTGCGCCGGCGTCGCACGCGCGGAACGGGTCGGCGCCAGCGGCACAATCAGCCCGGCGCTGGTGAGCAGCAAAAAGCGACGGCGCATCATGGCGCGCGCAGCATGGTCAGGAACGCCACCACGTCCTCGATCTGCTGCGCACTCAGTGCCGGCCGGCCCTGCCATGCGTGCCCCACCCGGTTCAGCCCATCCACCACATAATACGGCGGCATGATCGTATCCGGGTTCAGCTTTCTGGCATCGATCAAGCGCAGACGGATCTGTCCCGCGCTGAGCCGCGAACCGACTCCGTCGAGCGATGGCCCGATGGTGCCTTGCAGATGCGGCGAGGGGAATGGGCCGGAATGGCACAGCAGACAGGCACTGATCTGACGATTTTCCACGATCTGACGGCCGCGCATCGGATCGCCGGGCTGCGCCGTCAGCGGCGCGTCGATCGCATCGCTCGCCGCGGCGAGCATCATGCCACACAGCAGCAACGTGAGCACATCAGCCGAACGTCTCGCGCGTGATCGTCTCGAACCAGGCATCGGCGTATTCGGCTTCCTTGGCGCGCTGCTCGGCCGGCGCGTTAAGCGGGCTGGTGCCGCCGGCGCCCTCGATGTCGGTGAGCTGGCCGTTCACCGGACGATACACGCCGGCGACCGAGATCGCATTGCCGGGTGCCACCTTGCTGTAGCAGGTGTTGATCAGGCGGGGTTCAACGGGCGCGCTCCCCACGAGCAGTTGGGCGACCGCATCGGCGCACACCTTCGCCTGGGCGTTTGCCGCGAACGCCGATTTCGGCATGGCGCCCGCGATCGCGGCGTCGCCGATCACGTGAATGCCGGGCTGCAGCTTGGATTCGAACGTGACGGGATCGATCGGGCACCAGCCGGTGCGATCCGCGACGCCGGCCGCCGCCGCGATGGCGCCGGCGCGCTCTGGTGGAATGACGTTGGCCACATCGGCCTTGTGCGAGCCGAAGTCGGTCTCGAAGGTGTTGGTGGAGGGATCGACCCGCGTGACCTTGCCGCCGTCCGACAGGGAGACCCATTCCAGCAGGTCGGGATACAGCTCCTTCCACGCCGCCTGGAACAGCTTCTGCTTGGAAAAGATGTCCTTGCTGTCGAGCAGAATCAGCTTGGAGCGGGGTTTGCGCGTTTTTAGGTAGTACGCGATCAGACTGGCGCGCTCGTACGGACCGGGCGGGCAGCGATACGGGTTTGCCGGAGCAGAGATCACCACGACGCCGCCATCCGCCATCGCATCGAGCTGACGGCGCAACAGCAGCGTCTGCTCGCCCGCCTTCCATGCGTGTGGCATGCGTTCAGCGGCGGCCTCGTCGTAGCCGGGCAGCGCACCCCAGGCGATGTCGATGCCGGGGGAAAGGATCAGGCGGTCGTAGTTCAGCAGGTTGTCGCCGAACGCAACGCTGCGTTGGGCTGGGTTGATTCTGGTGGCGGCCGACTGCACGACGCGGACGCCGGTCGCCGCGACGCCGCGATAGTCGAAGCGCTGCGCGGCGATGTCGCGTTGGCCGATGATCACTTCATTGCTGAACGGGCAGGCGGTGAAGGTGGAGCTGGGTTCCACCAGCACCACGTCGATGGGTGGGTCGGCACGGCGAAGGAAACGCGCGGCCGTTGCGCCGCCGAAGCCCCCACCGATCACCACGACGAGCGGCGCGGTTTGCGCGCGGGCGATGAACGGCGTCGCAAGGGCCAGGGCGCCGCTTAAAAGAGCGCGACGTTTCATTTCTGCCCAGCCCACCACGTCGCGATCACCACCGTCTCGTCGTGCGTGAACCCCTTGGCGATCCGATCCATCACCGTCGCCGGCCGCGTGCCGGCGCGGAATGCATCGAGCAGCGCAACGATCTCGCCCGGGTCGCGACCGGCCAACACCGGTAACGGCGCCACGCCGCCATGGCAGCCGGAACAACTCGACGCACCTTGCGGTGGCGCCGCGGCACCCAGTATCACCGCCAGCACCGCGACGCCGCCAACCCTCATGCGTGCCCGAGATCGCTCAGCCGCAGCGGCAGCGTTCGAATGCGCTTGCCGGTGGCGGCGAAGATCGCGTTCAGCACCGCCGGCCCCGCCACCGCGATCGTCGGTTCCCCGACCCCGCCCCAGAAGCCGCCAGACGGCATGATGATCGTCTCAACCTTCGGCATGTCGGCGATCCGCATCACCGGATAGGTGTCGAAGTTGGTCTCCACCGCGCGACCCTTGTCGATGGTGATCTGGCCGAACAGCACCGCGCTGAGGCCATAGACGAACGAGCCCTGCACCTGCGCCTCGATCTGCTGCGGATTGACCGCGTAGCCGGGATCGGTCGCCGCCACGATGCGGTGCACCTTGAGCTCGCCCTTCGGAGATACCGAAACCTCTGCGACCCCGGCGGTGTAGCTGCCATAGCCATAGTTCTGGCAGATGCCGCGGAACACGCCCGAGGGCAGAGGCTTGCCCCACTCCGCCTTCTCGGCCACCGCGTTCAGCACCGCCAGATGCTTCGGACTGTTCACCAGCAGCGCGCGGCGGAACTCCAGCGGGTCCTTGCCGGCCGCGTGTGCCAGCTCGTCGATGAAGCACTCCATGTAGATCGTGTTCTGGTTGACGTTGACGCCGCGCCAGAAGCCAACCGGCACATTTGTGTTGCGCACTGCGTCGTCGATCAGCAGGTTGGGGATCGACTTGTAGCCGAACTCCTCCTCGGTCCAGCCTTGGAACGCGATGCGATCGACACCGTTCTCCATCCGCTGCGGTGCGAGATAGGCGAGGATCGACTGCCCCGACAGCCGCGCATGCAGCGCAACGACATTTCCGTTGCCATCCAGCCCGGCGCGCAATTTGCACTGCGTGATCGGCCGGTAGAAGTCGTGCGTCATGTCCTCTTCGCGCGACCAGATCAGCTTCACCGGGCGCCCGGGCACCTGTTTCGCGATCAGCACGGCTTGGCGCGTGTAGTCCTGCTGGCCGCGCCGCCCGAAGCCGCCGCCGAGGTGCAGCTTGTTCACCTTCACATCGGCCAGCTTCACACCCGCCGCCTCGGCAGCCGATGCGAGCGAGGCATCGCCGTTCTGCGACGGCACCCAGATCTCCACCTTGCCGTCGGTGAACTTCGCGGTGCAGTTCATCGGCTCCATCGTGGCGTGGGCGAGGAACGGCGCGCCGTACACCGCCTCGACCACCTTCGCCGCCGAGGCGAGCCCCGCCTCGACGTCGCCGTGCTTCTGGCCAAGCGCCGCCTCCTTGGCATCGAGGCCGGTCTTCAACAGGGCCGCGATCTGCGCGCTGTCCACGGTGGCGCCGGCTCCCTCATTCCACACGATCGGCAGTGCGGCGAGCGCGGTCTTCGCCTGGTACCATTTGTCGGCCACCACCGCGACCGCGTTGTCGCCTACCGCGACCACCTGCCGCACACCCGGCATCGACTTGATCTTGTCGGCATCGAAGGATGTCAGCGTGCCGCCGAACACCGGGCATTGCGCGATCGCGGCGTTCAGCATGTCGGGCAACTGCACGTCGATCGCGAACACCTGCTTGCCGGACAGTTTTTCGACCGTATCGAGCCGCTTGACGCCCTTGCCGATGATCGTCCACTGCGCCGGCGTCTTCAGCTTCACCGCGTCCGGCACGGGCAACTTCGCCGCATCGGCGGCGACTTCGCCATAGCGCAGCGTTCGGCCGCTCGACGTGTGGGTGACCGCGCTGTTTGCCGCGGTGCATTCCGCCACCGGTACATTCCACCGCTGTGCCGCCGCCTGGATCAACATGGCGCGCGCGGCCGCGCCGCCCTTGCGCACATAATCCACCGAGCCGCGAATGCCACGGCTGCCGCCGGTGGACATGTCGCCCCAGGCCCGCTTGTTGGCCAGATTGGTATCCGGCGAAACATATTCCGCGCGCACAAACTTCCAGTCGGCATCGAGTTCATCGGCGACCAGTTGCGCCAGCCCGGTGAACGTGCCCTGGCCCATCTCCGAGCGGGCGATGCGCACGACAGTGGTGTCATCGGGGCTGATCACCACCCAGATGCCGAGCTCCTGTCCGCCCCCTTGCGCGAGAGCCGGAACATGCCAGCCCAGCGCCAGGCCGCCGCCGACAGCGGCGATCGAACCAAGGAAGGACCGGCGACGGAGTGCCAATCTGTTGCTCATGGTGCTGCTCCCTATGCCTTGCCGCCGAGTGAGGCAGCGGTATGGATCGCCTCACGGATGCGCTGATAGGTGCCGCAACGACAGATGTTGGTCATCGCATCGTCGATGTCGGCGTCGGAGGGCTTCGGGGTTGCCTTCAGCAAGGCGGCGGCGGCCATGATCTGCCCGGACTGGCAGTAGCCGCACTGCGGCACATCGTGCTGCAGCCAGGCGACCTGCACCGGATGGCTGAGCCCATCGGGCGAGAGGCCTTCGATGGTGGTGATCTTCGCGTCGCCGACCGATCCGACCGGAACCTGGCAGGACCGCGTTGCGGCACCGTCGATATGCACGGTACAGGCGCCGCATTGCGCGATGCCGCATCCGTACTTGGTGCCGGTCATGCCAAGCCACTCCCGCAACACCCAGAGCAGCGGCGTGTCGGCATCGGCATCGACATTGCGCGACGTGCCGTTGACAGTGAGTTTGATCATGGTGTGCGCTCCCAAAATACCAATCCTGGCCGGTGCGTCGGAAAGACGTGAGCATGACGTGGGGGGCAAGGCAATATTCGGGGACGGTTGCGTCGCGCTACGTGATGTAACCGTGCGCTACGGGCGGCGGCTGTCGTTGCCGGCGATGGCGGCACGATGTCGGCGCATGCGCTGCCGGTGGCGCCGTTCGAGATGCTCGGGTTCATGCGATCGACCCTCGTGGCCTGCCTTGCGCTGGCGGTGACGGTTGGGGCGGTCGGCACGCTCCACCTAAGCTTCGGCGAACAGCACCCGCTCGACCACCAGCACCATTGCCGCGACGAACACGACGACTGAGAGCGCGGTCACCGCGCGGCGCTCCCAGACGAAGCGGTAGAGCCACAACAGTGCCGGGAACAGCACGGCGACGATCATTGCCTGGCCAGCTTCGACGCCGAGGTTGAAGAACAGCAGCGAACCCACAAGACCGCTCGGGGGCAGGCCGATGTCAAGCAGCGCGCCGGCGAAGCCGAAGCCATGCACCAGGCCGAACACGAAGCTCACCGCCCAGCGGCGCGAGGGAGCGTTACCGCGGAAAATGTTTTCCAGCGCGACATAGGCAATGGAGAGCGCGATGACCGGCTCAACGATCCGCGAAGGCACGACAGCGATGCCGAGCACCGCAAGCGCGAGCGTGATGCTGTGCGCAATGGTGAACGCGGTGACAATGCCGAGCAGGGAACCTAGCCGCCCGCCGCGCAGCATCAGAGCGAACAGGAACAGGATGTGATCGTATCCGGTGAGAATATGCTCGACGCCGAGGCGGAAGAACGCGATTGGGCTGCTTTCCGCCGATCCGCTCTCGGGCGCGCCTGCGGTCTCGGCCCCGAACGTGAGACGGGCCTCCCTGCGTTCCGGCTCGAACACAATCTGCACGCGGCCTCCCGGCCATTCGACTGTGGCGAGTGTGTGGTGGTCGCGGCCAAGCACGTCGAACAGGTTGTCGGTGAGCGACAACGTGCGTACGGGTCCGGCGCAGGCGTAATCGACCGTGACCACGATCGTTGGCCGAGTGGGTGAGGGCGGCTGGATGGACCCCGGCACGGCGACACAGGCCTTGTCATTCGCGACGACCGCCACCTGCTGCGCAACCATCCCGGCCAGCGAATCGAAGCCCCCGCCCGGCGTTGTCGCGGCGGCTTGCACCGCGTCGGTGCCGAGGGTCAGGACGTAGCGGACAGTCTGTCCCTGCACCGTGATCGCGGCGAAGCCGGTCGTGCCGTAGTTGTGCGCTTGTGCTCCACCGATCACGACGGCCAGGGACAGCATGAAAGCAAGTGCCGCGCGCCTCATCGTTGCGGGCCACCATCGAGCACGGCCGTCCACGCCTCGCCGATGAAGCGGGACATAAGGTAGAGATGATTGTCGCGGTCGATCCGCATGTATTGCAGGAACCCGTCGGGATTGCGCTCCCCGAAGCGGACCGTGAGGATCGGGTCGGCACCCGACTCGTAGAAGCTGGCGGTGATGCGCGGCGCGTCGAGCCCGAACACCGCGGGGTCGGCGCCGTTGAGTTCGCCGGGCGGGATTTCGCGCGCCGGGCCGGAATTGTGCATCATCTGAACCGCCATGCTGATCCGCTTGCTCTCGGCGGCGTCGAGCTCCGCGCCGGCGGGCGTGACCCAGCCGTTCTCGCCCCGCCGAAGCACGGACACGCTCTTGTCCGCCCGGACCAACTCGATCCGGCGGATTTGCTCGGGCGGCGTCTTCAGCACGCCCTTGGCTTCGAATTCGACGAACTGGTGCTGCACCGGTTGCGCGCCGCTCACCACCATTGCCACCAGATAGCCGAGCGCGAGCGTAGCGGCCACGGGCGCAGCGACGCGACGCCAATCGCTCATCGGCGCCGCCACCACACAAGGCCTCCGAGCGCGATGACCGAGAGCGGCAGCAGACCAACGACGAGGGCGAACATGCCGAGCATCTCGCGCTGTGACAGCAACACGAGCGGCGGGACCGGGATGCGCGTGGAAACCACCGTGGTGCGCTCCTCGCGTGCGAGCCAGCGGACGACGGAAAGCAGCAGGTCGCTGTTCGACATGTAGGGGAAGAACGAATTGCTGGCGAAGTCGCCGTCGCCGATCACCACCGCGCGCATTGGCCGGCTGCCACCGGCGAGCACGCCGTCGGCGGCGACGCCAAGTACGCGCGGTCCCGCCACCGGCGGGACTGTGCCGGCGTTCGTGCTGGCCAGGGCAAGCGAGCCGCCGGGCCCGCGAGTCGCGACGGGCTCCACCTCGCGTGTGTAGCTGTCCCGGCTGCTCAGCAGCAGCGGCATCACACTGACATCACCCGAGGGCTTCATGAGGCTCAGTGGGCGGACCCCTGGGTAGAATGTCAGCGAGATGGAGCGGGTAATGGGGTGAGGATCGTAGCCTGTGACCGCGACCATTTCGGGATCTGTCATGTAATGGCTCAGCGGATCGACGACGACCTGCTGCTCGGGGCGTACGCCGAGATCTTCGGTCAGCCGCGCGAGCCCGGGCTCGAGTACAAAGCCAAGATCGAACAGAAACAAGGCGGCGCCGCCGCGTGCGAGATAGGCGCGCAGCGCGGCGCTTTCGCCCGGCAGGAAGGTGGTGCGCGGGCTGGCCGTGACCACGAGCGTGCAGCCGTCGGGAACCTCAGTACTTGTGGCGAGGATGAGCTGGCGGGTTTCGTAGCCCTGCGCCTCGAGCGCGCGGCGGAAGTGTCCGACACCGTGGCCCGCTATCTGCACCAGCTTCGATGCCGGGTCATCGTGGCTATGGCCGACCGCACCGTCGAGATGTGTGTGGAACTCAAAATTGTCCATCGGCAATTCGCCGTGGCCCTCGATGAAGCAGACGGTGATGACCCGCTCGCGCAGCACGCGCTGGATGCCGAGTGCGATCTCCACCTCCTCGGTGCTCTGCACCAGCACGCGGCGCCCGTCGGCTTCGATCATCGCCGCGTTGTAGATGCGGATGCCGTTGGTGCGCGCGACCGTCGGCTCCTTGTCGGGATCGACCGCGGTGAGCCGGAACAGCGGATTGCGCCGCTGCATCACTTCCAGAATGTCGCGTGCGCGTCGCCCCGCCGGGTCCTGCGAGTGGTAAAAATAGGTGACCCGCACTTCTCGTCCGAGCCCCTCGACGACGCGCATCGCGGCAGCGGACGGCGTGTAGGTCTTCTCGCGCGTGAGATCGACATGTCCGTCATGCAGCGTGAGCGCCACGTTGGCGAGCGCGCACAGACCGCCCGCCGCGGCTGCGACGCCGCTGGCGTAGAGCCAGTTCTGCCAACGTCCAAGGCGCGTCTGCAGCGGCAGCCGGAGCCCCGCCCAGAACAGCACCAGCATCGCGACCAGCCAGCCGGAGCCCCAGAGCAGCGGTTCGAGTTCGATCTGATGTTCGTCCATGGTTCAACGCCGCGCCAGCGCGCGGACGGTCAGGAACAGGCCAAGCAGGGTGAGGGCAATGAAGAAGCCGAAATCGGAGGTGTACATCGCTCCCACCGCGAACGGCGTGAAGCGGCCGAGCAGGGAAAGGCCGAGGACCCAGTTGTCGATGGGCGGCGGCAGCAGCGCCGCGAACGAGCCGATCGCCCAGAGGATGCCGAAAATGCCCAAGGACACCACCGCGGCGACGATCTGGTTGGCAGTCAGGGCGGATACGGCGAGGCCGAGCGAGACCAGTGCGCCGGCCAACAGGATGAGGCCGAGATAGCCGCTATAGACCGGTCCCCAGTCCGGCTGGCCGTAGCGGCCGATGACCAACGCGTAAGCCAGAGTCAGGCCGATCATCGCCAGCAGCACGGTCATTGCGGCCGCAAATTTCGCCAACACAACGTCGATCTCGCGCGCAGGCGAGGTCAGCAGCAGCTCAAGCGTGCCGGTGCGACGTTCCTCGGCGAACAGGCGCATGGTCAGGATCGGCACCAGCAGGACGAGCTGCATCGCTGCCTGAAAAAAGATATGAACCAAGGTTGCCTGTTTGGAAACGATCAGGGTCATGGCGAAGCTGTAGCCGCTGAGCAGCAGGAACACCGCGATGATCGCGTAGGCGACCGGCGAGACGAACAGCGCCCGGATCTCCTTTGCCATGAGCGCGCGCAACACCATCAGGCATTCCCCATTCCCGGGGTCAGCTCCAGAAAGGTTCGCTCGAGATCGGATCCGGCCGCCGCAATCTCGTCCATCCGGACTACGGCGACAAGGCGTCCGTCGAGCAGGATCGCGACCCGATCGGCCACCCGTTCGATCTCGCTCAGGATGTGCGAGGTAACGATGACGCCGCAATGCGCGGCGAGCCCGCGGATCAGGCCGCGGAACTCGATGATCTGGCGCGGGTCCAGCCCGTTGGTCGGCTCATCGAGCACCAGGAGCTCGGGCTCGTGCAGGATGGCCTGGCCGATCGCCACGCGTTGGCGGTAGCCGCGCGAGAGTCGGCCGATAATCATCGAGCGCACGTCTTGGAGCGCGAGGCGCTCAAACACGAGGTCCATACGCTTGTGCAGCTTCTGGCCCTGAAGCCCGCGCAGCCCGCCCATGAAGGCGAGGAACTCGTTGACCCGCATGTGCGGGTACAGCGGCGCGTCCTCGGGCACGTAGCCGATCCGCCCGCGTGCATCCTGTCCCTGCCGCACAAGGTCGAACCCGCCGGCCTGCGCCGCCCCCGCGCTCGGACGGAGGTAGCCGGTCAGCACGCGGAGGATGGTGGTCTTACCTGAACCGTTCGGCCCCAGAAGGCCCACCACCTCGCGCTGCCCCACTCCGAATGAAACGTCGTCCACCGCGAGGCGCGCGCCGTAGCGCTTCGAGAGATGGTCGAGCCGCGCCGCCACGCCCTCGCCACCGTGGTCGCTCAAGCCGGCTTTCTCAGTCGTAAAACTCGGGCGCCTTCTTCATCGCCTTGAACGCATCCGGATCATGCGCGGTGAAGTAGTCGGCGTTTTCCGTCGCCATCTCGTAGCGAATCCATTCGTACGCGCTGAGTATGCCACTCGGTGAATAGGCGAGGCCGATGCTCGGCGGGATGTTCTTTTCCACATTCTCGTGGAAATAGACGTTGTCGCCGGTCAGGATCACGAGCCCCTTGTTCTTCAGCCGTACCGTCATCATCTGGCTGCCCGGCGTGTGTCCGACCCAGCGCTTCACGACCAGCGTCCCATCGCCGAACAGGTCCAAATCGCCGTTGAGCTGAACCATCTTGACCGCATTCGGCTGGTCCGTGTTGGGGGAGCGCAGCGGCATAACGTCGCCGATGAAGTAGTTGGCGCCGGTGCCCACCTCAGGCCAGAAGGCGTTCTGAATCTCGGTTTTTTGCACGACAATTGTGGAATTCGGGAATTTTCCGACATTGCCGCCATGATCGAGATGCAGGTGACTTACCACGACATACTTGATGTCATCCGGCTTGAGGCCGATCTTCTGCAACTGGGCATCGATCGCGACGTCCGGCGTATTGACCGGTTTCAGCGCCTGGAAGGCCGCACCCCAATAGGAAGGGTCGGTAATGATCTTGTCGTTGTTGCCGGTATCGAACAGCACGTTGCCCTTCGGGTGCATGACCACGAAAAAGCCCACCGGCACCTGGATCTGTGGCGTCATCGGCGCGCCGTTCTGCAAGTAGCCCTTTCCCAGCGTCAGCGCGCCGGAGCTGAAGGCGTATAGTCTTATGTCCTGGGCCTGCGACGCGCCACTGAAGCTGGCGCCCGCCAGGAAAGCAGTCAGAGCAATCGCGGTCTTGCGTACCATTCTAGCCTCCTCGACGCGGGTTTGTTGCGCTTGCTGGGGTTAAGGCGAACGGCCTGAAATAGCTTAGGCCCAGATCCCTGCGTCCTGCAACAGCCGGAGCGCCGGGGGGACCCACCGGAACCATGACGGGGAGAAGGCGGTGGCGATGGGTCATCGTTTCCGGCCGTTGGAGTCAGTCGCGGAAGGCTGAACCGTTGAGCCCGGGTGAAACCGGATTGACGACCTGTCATTCAAATCATGGATGTCGATTGCTGATTATCGCCCTCCTGTTCGCGTAAAACTTGACGCGCTGATCCTCCAGACGGTTCCCCGCCGTTCGTAAACCTGAAGCCACACGCCGTGAGCCTGCGACTCACCGTTGGCGCCAAACGTCGATATCCACGGGCCAACCGCGTACGCAGCGTCGCGACCGATCACCTGCACCTGGTCGATCTTCGCCGTGGTCTGGAAATTCTGCTGATGTTGGAGCTCGATTCTGTTGACATAGTCCTGTCCACCGGTCCGTACCATGCCGCTGGGATTGATCGCCGGTGCGTTGGGTACGAAGAACGATCCTGCTGCTTTTGCATCACCCCGGTTGAGTGCATCGAGCCAGTTGGTCAGAACGGTGTCGATGTCTTGCCGCAGTTTGTCATCCGAGGGCATACCGACCTGCTGTCCGGAGGCCGGATTGGTAATGGCGCCAACCAGACAGAACAGCAGTGTGAGTCGCCGCAACATAGGCTTCCTCCGTGAGCGCGAGAGTTTCCGTTCTGCAACTTCGATGGACGATACGTTATCGAGATAGCCGGTGGCCGCGTCAACAAGTGTCGCGGTCTGGCCCGGCTGACGATACGGGTCCGGCGGAAATCCCTGTCTGCAACAGCTCAAGCGGAACGTGGTGGAGCTGAGGGGACTTGAACCCCTGACCCCCTCATTGCGAACGAGGTGCTCTCCCAACTGAGCTACAGCCCCGTCCCGCAGGGCGCGGACAATGCTCAGAGGCCCTGGCGAAAGTCAAGCGGGGCAGCGTTCAGGTTGCGGACCGAATCACCGCCCGCTAGCTTCCGCCGACCTCAGGGAGGCTTCCCGCGTGCTCGACATCTTGTTCGAACTGGCCTACTACGTAATCAACCTGTTCAAGTGGGCCGTTATTTTGGCAGCTGTGTTCAGCATTCTCACGGCGTTCGGTGTGCTGGATACCCGCAACCGGGTCGTCTGGACGATTGGCGACTTCCTGTATCGGGTTACTGAGCCGGTGCTGCGGCCGATCAGGAACATGCTGCCGAACCTCGGCGGGATCGATCTCAGCCCATGGATCGTGGTCGTACTCATTCAAATCGCGATCCTTCCCCTGTTGTTCAAACTCCACGCAGCGATCACCTACGGAGCCTGGCAACCGCTGGTACTCTGACGATGTTCTGGCGCGAGCTGCCTGACGGCGTCGCCGTCGCGGTGAAGGTGCAGGCGAAATCGCGCCGGCCTGGCTTGCAGGGTGCCGTCCCCTGCGCCGATGGCGAGCGGCTGCGCATCGGAGTCACCACGGCAGCGGAAGGCGGCCGCGCCAATCGCGCCGCCTGCGCCGCGCTGGCCGGCGCGCTCGGTCTGGCCCCGTCCGCGGTGCGTCTCGCTCTCGGCGCAACCAGCCGGGAGAAGACGCTGCACGTCGCCGGCGATCCCGCTTCTCTCGGCAGGAAGCTGACAGCGCTGTGACCGCGCGGATCATCGACGGCAAGGCAGTGGCTGCCGCGCTGCGGGCGCGACTTGCAAAGCAGGTCGCCGCTCTGCCGTTCCGTCCGGGCCTGGCCGTAGTGCTGGTCGGCGACAATCCCGCGAGCGCGATCTATGTCCGCGGCAAGGATCGTGCGGCGAATGCCGTGGGCATCGCGGCGCGCACGATCTGCCTGCCGATGGATGTTTCCGAGGAAGCTCTGATCACCCAGATCGCCCGCCTGAACGCCGATCCCGCGGTGGATGGCATCCTGGTGCAGCTTCCCTTGCCGCCGCAGATTGCCTCGCAGGGGGTGATCGAGGCGGTCGATCCCGACAAGGATGTGGACGGATTCCATCCGCTGAATATCGGCCGTCTGGCGATCGGGCGCCCCGAGCTGGTCCCTTGCACGCCGGCAGGTGTGATGAAGCTGCTGGCCGAGGCCGGCATCTCGCTGGAAGGCGCACGCGCTTTGGTGCTAGGGCGATCCACGATCGTGGGGCGGCCGATGGCGGTGCTGCTGCTGGCCGCCAATGCCACCGTGACCATGGCCCACTCCCGCACGCGCGATCTCGCCGCGGAGTGCCGTCGGGCGGACATCATCGTGGCAGCGGCCGGCCGACCCGAACTGGTGCGCGGCGACTGGATCGCGCCTGGGGCAACGGTGATCGACGTAGGCGTCAACCGGTTGGCGGACGGCAGGCTGGTCGGCGACGTGGCCTTCGCGGAGGCGGTGCGGGTCGCCGGCGCGATCACGCCAGTGCCCGGCGGCGTTGGTCCGATGACAATCGCCTGCCTGTTGGAAAACACCGTAACCGCCGCGTTGCGCCGGCGATCGGGCAACTAGAAATCGGTGCAGCGGCCGTTGACTTCCCAATCGCCATAACGCGTCGGCTCCGGCCCTTTCGGGCCGCCGATCTCCTTCGGCATCGGCTTCGGAATCAGAAACGACAACGTCAGCCGGTTCATCGATCCCACCCGCTGGTAGGCGATCCGCTCGGCGAAGCTGCGCATCAGCTTGATCCCCAGACCACCGATCGGAGCTGACTCGAGGTCCTTGGGCGCCTCGGGCAGCACATGCGACAGCGGATCGAACGGCTGGCCGTCGTCGGTTATTTCGGCGTGCAGGGTGGTATCGTCGTGCCAGAACGCGACCTGCACGTCGTGCACCGTGTCGGGCTCGAATGCATGGGTGACAACGTTGGTGACTGCCTCCTCCAGGCAGAGATGCAGCGCATGCGCCTTGCGCGGCGACAGGCCGAGGGGAGCGACAACATCGTCGATCCAAATCGTCAGCCGCGCGATCTCTGCACGGTCATTGCGCAGCGTCAGTTGGTGTATGTCATTCACCGCAAGGCGGTCGCCGCTCAGGCCGAACCGGACGCGGCTGCCAGCGCCGCCTCGCTGTCACGATAGATCGGCATCAGGTCGGTCACACCCATCACGTCCAACACGCGCTCTACCTCTTCCGCCGGGTTCAGCAGGACAAGGCAGCCGCCGCGGCGTTGCACGGCCTTGGCGCCCAGCAGCAGCGTCCTGATGCCGATCGATGCCAGGAAGCTGACGCCGGCGAGATCGACCACGACACCCCGATGCGATCCGGCGATCGCGTTGAACTGCAGATCAATCTCGTGGGCACCGGTGATGTCCAGCCGTCCATCCAGAATGACCTTGACCACACCCGGAACCACCGGCTCCACTGTCATCTTCATATCTCGACCCTCTTTGCATGCGCATTGCCGGCTACATGCCGAGTTCTCCAAGGCATTGCAACTATGACGCCTGTTGTCATCTAACTGACATGTCGGCGCGTGGCAGCCTTACGCGCGTGCCCTGCGACCGCCCATGCTATCACGCGCAATCGCGCAGATGTCACAGTCGGCCAGGAGGGCAGCATGGTACGCGTTGTCGGCATCGATCACCTGGTGATCAGAGTCAGCGACTACGACAGGTCGAAGGCATTCTACGGTCGGTTGTTCGAATTCCTCGGCTTCGAGATCTCGGATGAATACGAAGACGCGATCGGCTGGACCAACGGCAAGACGCGCTTCTGGATCGGCCCGGCCGATACCGAGGGCCGAAGGCACAAGTACCGCATCGGTGATGTCGGCTTTCACCACTACGCGTTCCAGTTGCGCAGCCGCAAGGACGTGGACGGGTTGCAGGCATTCCTGCACGAACTCGGGGCGACCATCGTCGATCCGGCCGGCGAGTATTACGACGACTATTACGCGGTGTTCTTCCTCGATCCCGACGGACTCAAGCTGGAGGGGATGAAATACGGCGAACGCCACGCACGCGAGGCGCGCCGGAAAGCCGCCGCGCGATGAGGCGACTGCCGTTCTTCTATGGCTGGGTGATCGTCGCCGTCGTCTTCGTCACCATGGGCATCGCGGTGAATGCGCGCACCGCATTCTCCCTGCTGTTCCCGCCGATCCTCGACGAGTTCGGCTGGGATCGCGGCACGACCGCCGGTGCCTTCTCGTTCGGCTTCATCGTCTCGGCGATCATGAGCCCGTCGCTCGGCAGGCTGATGGACAAGCGCGGTCCGCTGGTTGTGAACGAACTGGGCGCGATCCTGATCGGATCAGGACTGCTGCTGGCGACCCTGGTGCACGAGATCTGGCAGCTCTATGCGACGCTCGGCATGCTGGTCGGCGGCGGCAGCGTTTGCCTGGGCTACACCGGCCAGGGACTGTTCCTGCCCAACTGGTTCGTCCGTCGTCGCGGCCTGGCGATGAGCCTGGCATTTTCCGGCGTTGGTGTCGGTTCGGTCATCCTGCTGCCCTGGCTGCAAAGCATGATCGCACGCTCCGGTTGGCGCAGCGCATGCCTGGCGCTTGGCATCGTGGTGCTGGTGCTGCTGCTGCCGCTCAATCTTCTGGTGCGACGACGGCCGGAGGACATCGGCCTCGCGCCCGATGGCGACAGCGCGTCGCACGTGGCTGCCACGGGGAGAGCGACCGCGAACGTCGTGGATGCGGCCTGGGTCGCGATGGACTGGACGCTCGGCCGTGCCATGCGCACCCGCCGATTCTGGTGGATTGCCGTCGGCTATTTCTGCGCCCTGCTCACTTGGTATGCGGTGCAGGTGCATCAGACGAAATATCTGGTGGAGATCGGCTTCAGCCCCGCACTCGCCGCCTGGGCGTTGGGCGGTGTGAGCCTCGCCGGCATCCCGGGTCAGATCGCGCTTGGCCACCTGTCCGATCGCATCGGCCGGGAATTCGTGTGGGCGGTGGGAAACCTCGGGTTCACCCTGACTTTTTTGTTGCTGTTGCTGCTGCGCGACACACCGACAGTGCCGCTGCTGTACCTGATGGTCGCCGCGCAGGGCGTACTCGGCTACGGCATCACATCGGTGATCGGCGCGATCCCGGCCGAGATCTTTCAGGGCCGCCATTACGGCACGATCTTCGGCACGCTCATGCTGGCCTCGATCGGCGGCGGTGCCGTCGGGCCTTGGCTGACCGGAGCGCTGCACGACGCGACCGGCAGCTACACGATCGCGTTCTGGATCGCGATCTGCTGCAGCCTGCTGTCGGCGGTTGCCATCTGGCTTGCCGCGCCACGCAAGGTGCGCGCTGTGGCAGGCCGCGTCGCGCGCCTCGGCTGATCAAATGGCCCGGTCAACCCCGCGCACGCGGGGGCGGCCGTGACGGAGGCGCGTCGCTTCGCGACGGTGTGGTTTGCCCGCGTCTTTACCCCTATCATCCTTGCTATCGGTTGGTCCCTGGAGCGCCGCCAAGAAGATGGACCGATGGGACGGATCCGATGCATCATCATATGCGACTTCGTCCGAACATGACGGTCAGGAGGACACGGGCCATGCATCATCGGAAGTTGATCACCATCTTGCTTCTTGTCGCCGTTCCGCTCTCGGGACATGCGGCCGTTCTCATCACGACACAGGAAGCACAGCTGCCACGCGCACCGGCGGCACCGGCCACCACCGGCGCCGGACCCTACCAAAATGATCGCGGAACGCCCACCCGTCCGCCAGATGTGCTCGTCCAGTCGCCGAAGGGAACGGTCGCGTCTCCGTTCCCGCTTCGCATTATGTTTGCGCCGCACAACGGTACGCGCATTGACCCGAATAGCGTGACGGTTACCCTGCTCACCAAACCGGAAGTCGACCTGACAAACCGTGTTCAACCCTACATATCGCCGCGCGGGGTGGATTTTGGACAAGCAGAGGTCCCGCCCGGTCAATATCGGATTCGCATTGACTTGACTGATGATGCCGGGCATATCGGGACAGCAACGGTCGATTTGCAAGTGCAGCATCCGTGAATTGTCCGTTCTGCGCCGAGGAAATCAAGGACGAAGCGGTCGTCTGCAAGCACTGCCGTCGCGACCTGTCGGTCACGCGGCCGGTGCTGCTGGAGTTGCGCGATCTGTCTGCGCAACTCTCCGCGCTGAAGAACGAGGTGCAAGCCCTCCGGGAACAGGCTGTCGTTCCGGCGCCAGCGGCTCCCGCACCTGCGGACGTCCCGGTTCCCGAGCCGAACCTCGCAACCGCAGTGGCCGGGCCGGAGGCGCCACCAGGCAGCGTAACGGCCGTCGCAGGCAGCGTCATGGCGGCGTTCGTGTTGCTGGTGGTCGCGCACTTCGTCATCGTCTGGATCCTCGATCTGGGCAATCACTGGTTGCTTGCGGCGACGGTGCTGATCCCGGCTCTCGCCGCCGCATCCACGCGCAAGGGCGCGGACACCGCGCTCCCGATCCTCATCGTCTTCGCTGGCATTCTTGGTCTCCTCAGTGTCGCGGCGATGATACTGGTGGCGGCGTGGGGCGATTGGCGCAAAGCATGGCCGGCCGACCGGCTGGAATGGACCAATGATATCGGCTGGGTCCTGAGCGTCGCGCTCAGTTTCATCACCGGCGCACTGACGCGGCGGATCCTTGGGGGCGACCGCGGGACGCGCCTGATCACCGCGGCGAGTGGGTTACTGACCGAGGAGAACGTAACCAAGGAGGAGAGACGCCTGGAGCAGATCCGGCACCTGATCGAGGTTGGCACGCCCATCGTCACCGCGATCAGTGCGATGGCGACAGGGGCGCATTTCTTACTGTAGCACTGACACGCCTTCCGGCTACGACGGCCCCTTGAGCGCGGTCGCGGTCAACGTATGCCGGGCGCCGCCCTCGCCGATCAAAGCCATAGGCGCCCAGAAGAACGGATGCGCCACCTCGGCTGGGACCCCACCGCTTCCGGCGGAAGCAAGCAGGGCGAGTTGGGCCATGCGCAGCGATTGTGCCAGTCCATCGCTAACGCTGCTCGTGTAGTTGCGCAACAAACCCGAGACCAGCCTTTCTCCAGCCGCGTCGTTCAAACTCCAATGCGTTGCCAGCAAGGAGCGTGATCCCGCGTAGAAGAACGCGCGCGCGAGCGCGGAGAGGCTCTCGCCGGCGAGCTTGCCGCCGCGTCCGCCGGAGTTGCAAGCGGAGAGGATCACGGCGTCGGCGTCCAGATCCAGAGCAAGCACGTCGTCGGCCAGCAGCATCGCGCCATCGGCGGTCGCCGCGCCGCGCGGGGCGGACGTGACGATAAGAGGTTGCGGCTGGCATTCGAAATCGGATGGCAGCAGCGCGTGCGTCGCGATGTGAATGATACGGTAGTTCTTGAGAGGCGCGTGTCGGACTGCGTCGGCAGTGAACGCCTGACCAAGCAGGAGCTCTGTCGCACTCGCGCCGACAATGGAGCGCGAAGTCTCGAGTTCCGTGAGGGAGCGCGGAAGTGGCGGTAAAGCAGCAAATACGCTGGCGGCGTCTGCGCAGGCCGGCCCAGGAAAGCTCCGCGCCGCCTCAGCACGCGTGACCGGCCGGAAATCGCCAAACCCGAACCACGGACGCATGGCATGCGATCCACCCGCCGCACGCCGCAGCCCGGCAAAATTCGTGGCCGAGGGCACGTGGGTGAGGCTCATGGTACGCAACAGCCACGGCGCGGCGCGCAAATCGTTGCCGTCGAAATCTTCCGTGAGCAACAGAGCAAATGGGATCGACAACAAAGGGCCGGACGGCACCACGACCAGCGCGGTTGCGTCCGAAAGCGAAGCCCAGACCGTCCCGAGCGTCGCGGCGAAAATGCTGTGCGCCGGCCCGGTTGCGAACGCGGGTAATGCGCCATCGGGCTTGCGGGTCAGCGACGCCCGCAGGCGCACCACGAGACGTGTCATCGCCGCGATGCCAGTCTCCGACCGGCCGAGGGAAATCTGTCCGTCACGCAATAACAACGTCCAGGTTTCCTTGGCACCGATAGTGATCTGGGCAAAGGCTTCACCAGGGCGGAGCAGCGCCAGCACATCACGGGCGGGGACCACCTGTTGCACAAGCTGTCCGTAATTCGGTGCCGTCTCCTGCACGGCTGCATCGCTGTCCTTGAGCTCGTCCAGCGCGGTGGCGATCTGCTTATCCAGGGTGTTGGGGTCGGTACGGGGGCCATCATAAGGGGTCCCACCCGGCGTGTTCGCCCGTGCCAGCGCATCGCGCGTTCGGTAGAGCGCATTGAGCGATTCCGCGGCGTCCTGCCGCCGACGGATCGTCTGGCCGACCCGGGGATCACGCGCATTCTCAGTCAGTCGGGCGGATGCCTGCGCGATCAGCTGACTGGTGATGCTGCCCTGGCCCAGCTCCGCGACCTCGAACATCTCGCCATACAGTGCCTGGCGTTGCTCCGGGGATCGCTCGGCCCGGGTCGCGAGCGCGGACAGGCAAGGTTCCAGCAACGTCTGTTCGATGCCGAGTTTCAATTCGCGCAGCACCGCGACCGCGGCGTGGCATCCTTCAAGTGCACCGGAGACATCGCCATTCCCCATCCGCGCGGCCGCGCGCAATAACTCGGTCACGGCGAACGGACGCGTCAAGGGCAGTGACAGGCGGAAATCCTCGGCCGAGCGGCCAAGCAGCGCAGAGGCGCCGGTCTCCGCCACATCGATCTCGGCCGCCGTACGCCCGACCCGCGCATCCACCAGCGGCGACATCAGCCCATTCGCCGTGGCGAGCGCTGCCGCGTCTTGCAACGGCGGCCGCGCCGTGTCGGTCTGCCCGGTCTTGCGCAGGGCTACCGACCGGTACCGCTTAACCTCGACAAGCCCCATGACGGCGGACTGTGCGACGGGATCGATGAGCACGCGTTGATTGGGGAAGCCCTCGATACCGCCCTTGGCGCCGCCGCTGCGTGACGCCGCGATCACCTCCGGGGGGACGAGTGCTGAATACGCACGCTCCGCCTTGTCGAGCAGGGCCAGCGCGTCATCGTCCCGGCCCTGATTGATCAGATGCAGCGCACGATAATGCATCAGGCGGGCTTGCGCCGCCGGATCGGTGGCGTTCGGCGCGAGCCTGGCGGCGGTTTGAAACGCGCGGTCGGCTTCGCTGAATTGTCCCTGATTCGACAGTTGCAGCGCGAGGCTCATCAGCGGCACCGCGGTGTTCGGATTGTCGTTGCCGAGTGCGGTCTGCTGTAACTTCAGGGCGGCCCTATAGGCGCTCGCCGCGGCGGCGAAATCCTCCGACAGGTTGGCGCGCGCGCCAAGCGCCATGAGGCGGTAATATTCTCCGACATCGCCTTGGGTGAACGCCTTCGCGGAGAGACGATCGATGAGTTCGCGCTGGGCGGTCGGGGTACGCGACGCCGAAGCCGCGACCGACGCCTGGTGACCGGAGAGCACGCCGATCGATCGCTCCAGAACCGGTAGAAGGGTCGGAATCCCATCTGCAAACCAGGCGTTGCCATCGACACGCGCGATCAACGCGACGTGCGGCCAGCCGCCGACCCGCCGAGTGCAGCGCAGCAACAGCGCCTCTTGCGCATGGGCTAGCGCGGCCGGCGCCGGGGCCTCGCACACGTAGCGCAGGTTGAGCCCAAGCCGCCACTCGCTGGAGGTCGCGAGTTGCGCGAGCTCGGCCGAACCGACGGCACCTCCGCGGCGGACGCTTCCCGCGGGTTGGCCCTGGTCCTTGCAGTAGATGTCCGCGTTTTCGGTCCCGGTGGTCTCCTGGCGGCAGGGTTCGCCACCCGCGTTGGTGCCGAGATCAATGCTACCTTCGGTGCTGACGGCGCCGGCAAACGAGGCCGGGGGTGGCACCTCGCAACCGCAAACCGTCAACAGCAACAGCAGCGTGGCGAGGGCACGCTGCATCTCAGTAATCGACAGTGGAAATGTTGGGCGGCACCAGGTCGCCGCTGTCCGCGTCCGACGCCCCACCAAACGGTGCGGGGAGCGGTGGGACCGCGACCACGGACTTCGACGTCAGGTTGTCCGCCGCGATGGCAGGGTTCGCCGCCGCGCTGACCTGCGCGATCAAGGCCAGCAACGCGTCCTGCGTCAGCAGGCAGGCGGCGGAACCGATCGCACAGCCGTTGATGGTGTAGGCCGGGTCGACATTTGGCTCGATCCGGGCGTCAAAGGCGGCGCCAAAGCTGCCGAAGCCATCGACAGTCCCGAACAAAGTGGCATCATGGTGCGATCCGAGCACGAGGAGCCCCGCCACATCGAGGGTTCCGTTCGCCACGCCGCCATCGCCGATGTCGAGTACAAGCGACGCGTTCGGCGCGACGAGGCCGCTGAACGCGATTTGCCCGCCGGCCCCGGGCACCCCGATCCGCAGTGTCGCAGTCGGCCCGCCGAGCGGCACGATCGCGGCGCCGCCGGCCGCCGTGAAGACCCCCGTTCCGGTGGTTCCCGGCAGCACCGTGATGTAACTGCCGGGACCGGTGGTCCCCGCCAGGCTGGATTGTTGCGCGAGCGGCAAGCCAAGGGTGGCGATGGTGCCGGTCAGCGTGACCTGATCGAGCGCGGTAATCGCTATGTATTGCGCCGACAGCGGGCCGGCTATGGTCAGGGGTCCCGTGTCGTTCAGCACGAACTCGCTGCCGGTGACGGTGAACGAACGCAAGTTGGCGACACTGGCATTGGTTGCGAAATTCGCGAGGTGAAGCGCGCTGCCGCTGAGCGTTCCCACCGCCAGCGACCCGCCTGTCTGCGTGATCGTGCCGTTGGCGTCGATACGCAGGTCGGGCGTGGCGACCGCTCCGTAGAGGACGATGTTGCCGGCCGTGGCGATCGCGATGCTGTTCTGTCCTTGCAGCGACCCAAACGTCCCGATCGCGTTGCCGGCAGCGTCGAGATTGATGGACGCGGCCGATCCGCTGAGGGTGCCGACATTGATGGCCCCGCTTTGAGACACCGCGCCACTCACGGCGAACTGCAACGCCGCGGCCGTCACCGGCGCATCGATGCCGAGGGCACCCGCGGTCAATGTGACTGCATTGCCGCCGCCGGCGAAAGCACCGGTGATCTGCAAAGCGGTCGAGCCGTTGTTCAGGGCGAAGTTGCCGCCTGGGGTGAAGGCGCCCAGGTTGCTGATGGCGTTGGTCGCGGTGCTCAGGTCAACCGCGCCGGATGAAGAGCCGGTCAGTGTGCCCGCCGTGATCGCTCCAGCGGCGGTCTGCGTGATCGCACCCGCGTTCAGGGTCACTGTATGGCCCGCGGCGTTGACGGGTGCGGTTATCTGCAGGGCGTTCGAGCCATTGTTCAGCGCGAAGTCGCCGCCTGCGGTGAAGGCCCCCAGATTGCCGATGGCGTTGCTCACGGTGCTCAGGTCAACCGCACCGGACGAAGAGCCGGTCAGCGTGCCCGCCGTGATCGGGGCGCCGGATGTTGTCGAGCCCGTGTTCGCGGCCTGCGTGATCGGACCCGCGGTCAGGGCCACGGTATTGGCGCCGACATTGAGAAAACTGTTGATGAACAGCGGGGTAATCCCGTTGTTCAGCTTGAAATCGCCGTTCACCGAGTACGGAACCAAGGTTCCGATCGCGTTGGTCGCGGTGCTCAAATCGACCGCGCCGGACGAGCCAACCCCCAGATTTGCCGCCGTGATCGTCCCGGCCGCCGTCTGGGTGATCGGACCCGCGGTCAGGCTCAAGAAAGCGTTGTTGCCGACGACGCCGATGGGCCCGGTGATCTGCAGGGCGGTCGAGCCGTTGTTCAGGGCGAATTCGGTGCCTGCGGTGAAGGCGCCCAGGTTGCTGACGGCGTTGGTCGCGGAGGGGAGGATAACCCTGCTCACCGCACGGCCGGTCAGCGTGTTGGCCGTGAGGGCACCGCTACCGCTGATCTGGCCATTACTATCGAGTTCCAGCGTGATGCCGCTGGTGCCGAATGCGCCTGCAACGACGATCGAGCCCGCGGTGGTTGTGAGCCCCGTGGTGGCCGGCACACTGATCGCGCCGATCCGCACCGTGCTGGCGGTAATGCCGGTGAGATCCGGCAGCAACAGCCCGCTGCCGGTTCCGCCGAGCGTCACCGTGCTGTTAGGGGTGTTTGGCGCAAGCTCGACATTGGGAGACGTAATAAAGCCGCTGCTCGTACTGAACGAGTCGGTCTGGAAAGATGCCGTGGCATTGCTACCGGGATTTTGGATCGCCCCGGAGAAACCAATGGTGATCCCGCCCGAAGATTGCAGATAAAGCTGCGAGTTGTTGCCGGACACCGACACGGTGCCGGATACGTTCAGCGCGATATTGTCCGTCAGAGCGAAATTACCGGATCCGCCCACCGCGAAGTTGCCCAAATTGGTGACCGAATTGGTGCCAAGCAAGCTGACCGTCCCGCTCACCACACCGCTACTCTGCAGATTTCCCGCGATAATCGACGCCGTCGCCGATTCCTTGATCGGACCGCCGGCCACAGTCAGCGTCCCGGTCCCGACGTTCAGGCTGCCGCCCAGCGCTATCCCGCCCGTCCCGCTGGACAGAGACGCATCGGCTGCAGACGCATCGGCTGCTACGGTGTTCAGAGACCCATTGAAGACAAGCTGGCCGGCCGGGTTGTTTCCGGGGATCGCCGGATCGCCCGCGGTCAAGACCACGGCACCGGCAGAGGTCGTGATCGCCACACCGGAATCGACGGTCAGATTATTGCCGGCGCGCAAGGTGAGCCCCTGCCCGTCGCCCGCGAGGGCGATCGGCGCAGTGACATCCAGATTGTTGGTTGCCTGCAGCTCGATATTGCCGGTCAGCGCACCGATCGCCCCGTTCGATACTTGGTTACTCGGGGTGTTGTTCTGTGCACCAGCGACAAGTGTCCCCGAGTTGGTCAGCGCTTGGTCCTGGTCGGCGGAGTAAGTGCAGGAAGCAGAAATGCAAACGGGGGCTTGGCCGTTAACCACCGTCAGGTTCGTCGGGTCGAGCAGAATGCTGCCCAACTGACCCAGAGGCGCGGACACATCGATCGGGCCGGTCAGGGAAAACGCGGTGCTGCCCGATACCTCCACAAACCCGCCGTCGCCGCCGGTCGGACCACCCTTGCCGCTGATTGCGCCCGCCATGCTCGTGGATTGGGTCGACAGCACGGTCACCCGCCCGCCGTTCCCCTTGCCCGTCGCGTCGGCCGTGATCATCGCGCCTGCCGCCACGGCGACATTCGCCGCCGTCAGTGCCGGCGTGACGCCCGGTCCGCCCTTGGCCCGCGCCAGCGTGGTGCCGACCGCGATGGTGCCGCCGCCTGCCTGGCCCGAGGCATCGACCCGCGCGGTGGACGCCAGCGTCACGGCCCCGGTTGCGTTGACCTCGATCTGCCCCCCGGTAGTGCCCGATTGCTGGCCTTGTGCCAGCACGCCCCCCGTCACCAGGACCGCGCCACCGGTCCCGCGCACCGCGATCCTGCCGGTCTGTCCGCCCACGCTCGGCGCGGAAATAGTCCCCCCGGCGGTCACCAGGGTCTGGACGACGCCATCCACGGCCGATGCCGTCAGTAGTACAGTACCGCCATCGGCGAGGACCATGCCCGTGTTGGTGACGAGCGCGGTCGCCACCTTGCCGTCCTTGTCAACCGGAGCCCGTTTGATCTGGCCGGTGACGTCGATCGACAGCAGCCCGTCGCCATAGAGATCGAGCGTCGCGGTCTCGGCCCCGCCCAGGACGACGTGGCCCAGCCTGGCGCTGATCACGCCGTCGTTTTCCACCCTAGGTGCGACCAGCGCGGCGAGGCCGGTTTGCTTCACGGTGACACGGCCCTGGTTGACGACGGCTGCGTCCGGCCGTGCGGGCTGATCGAACACCATGCGCCCGGCCATGAAATTCTGGTTGCTGATTCCGGCCGCCGAGACGACGACGCTTTGCGCCTGGACCTGGGCGCCCTTGGCGAACAGCACGCCGGCTGGATTGACCAGCACGATCTGGCCGTTCGCCGTGATCTTGCCGGCGATTTGCGAGGGATCGGCGCCGGTCACGCGGTTCAGCGTCATCGCGCTGGGCGATGGCTGCTGGAACTGGACCTGCTGTTTGCTGCCGACGTCGAAGCTGTTCCAGTCGACCGCGGCGCGTTGCGATGCCTGGTTGACCTGCGTCAGCGTGGCGGTCTGGCCGATTGACGCGGTCCCCGCGACGACCCTTCCGCCCTGGGGTTGGGCGTTGGTCGCGGGCTGAGCGGCAGCGATGTGTGCAACAACGACCAATACGGCGCTGCAAAGTAACATCGCGTGCAGCGGAGCGGCACGCCGACGGTGAACCGTGTCTGCCGATGAGGCGGATATGATCATGAAATCGGCTTCATCGACGTTTCCTCCCAGTGTGCAATCCTTCCTGTTCTCTCCCGCCAGGACAAGGGGGCATTTTCAAAAATGCACAATGACGCGCCAGTAGGCCGCGTCGGCCCGCAATGGCGTGACGCTGGCACCGGATGGGTTGAGGACGAAGCGTGAGACACCGATCACGTCGAACTCTGCGTAGCCTGTCAAACTCAGCCGCACGCCGCCGCCCGCTGAAGCGATGCGGTGGTTCAGTTGGAGCGGGCCGTTGTTCCACGTCTCGCCCCAGGACCAAAAACCAAAAAATTGCGTGCCCGCGTCGAAATGATGCCAAATTGGTATGTTCCAGGTATTGTTCAACTGCAGTTCGGCGTAGAACGCGAGCGCGCTGTCCCCCGTCACCTCCCCCGAATAGTATCCCGGGTTCAACTGCAGCCCGCCGAGCTGGAATTGTTCGACTTCGGGCAGCACCTGGTTGCTTTTCTGGCCCGCAACAAGTGCGAGCAGGGAGACGTCCGCGCCGTTCCATGGCTCGAACAATGTCTGGGTGCGGCTGATCTCGACATTGATCTTGGTGAAGTCGACTATCTCATTCGAAGCTGGCGCCGTGTTGCCCACGCTTACCGACGCGCCAAACGCGGGGAGGCCTTGCGAGAGCCGCACCTTGACGGAGTTCGTGGCGCTCCGATCGGCGCCGAGCATTGTGTCGTGCAGAGCGTAGGATGCGCCGACCCGAAGCACGCGGAACGTGTCCTTGCTGACCGACACCGCGCCATTGCCGATGTCGACATCGCTTTCGATGGCGTCGAGCGAGGCGGTCAGGTCCAGAGTCTGCTGGCGCCGCCGAATCAACGGGTAGCGCGCGCTGACGCCGAACACCGTTGTGGTTCCCTCATAGCCGATGTCCCGCAGCGGCGAGGATGGATGCGTCGGTCCGTAGCCACCGTAAATCTGAACGCGCAGGCCCGTGCCGCCGACGAACAACTCCGTCGAGACCTGGCCGAAATTGGATGTGTTACCGGACGTGTGATAGATGGTGGCTTCCGTCTTGTCGCCGTATTCCGTGAAGCTGTTGGCATCGAGCACCAGCAGGCCCTCGGCGGGACCGGTCTTGGGATAGGCTGCGTTATCGGCGACAAACAGGCCGGAGAACGCTGCGCGCTTGACCTCCGCGATCAAGGTCAGCGCGCCCGGCTCATCGGTCGATGGCCGCAGCACTGCCCGGAGGGTGACGCCGGGCACCTCTTGCGCGAGCAGCAGCCAGCGTTCGAGAGTCGCGATATCGATGGGCCGCTGTTCGGTCAGATGGTTCAGAAAGCGCAGGACCGTCGTGCCGGCGGGCCCGATGTCGCCGTCGAGCTTTACCTCGGCAATACGACCTTCAGTCACCAGGAACGTGAGCGTTCCCTGCTGGTCGATGTTGGCAAACACGGCGGTAAGGATGAACCCACCCTCTCGGTACCGATCGAGGATCGCCAAGCGGGCCGCCTCGATCTTCGCGAGCGGCGTGTCAGGGCCAATCAGATCCCCGATCGTCGAGCCGAGTTGTTGCGCCGTATAGGCTGTCGCCCCCTCGATGGTGACGCGGCGTATGGCAGCGGTTCCGGTCGGTACGGCTTCAGGAGCTTGCGGCTGTGGTGTCGTTGCGCCCGGGCCGACTGCCGGTGGGGCCGACGGAAGGATGCGAGGGATTGGGGATCCCTGCGGGACCGGCCCCTGCGCGTAGGTGAGGTGCGTCGACAATCCCACCGCGATCAGAGCGGACAAGAAATAGAGCGATCTCATGTCGAGTTTCCTGGTGAGACGACAGTCAGGAAAGATAGCCGGCGGTATTCAATGTATAACAATGGAGCGGTTTACCAGTGGCGGGAAAGTTCCCCTCCGGTGTCATGGGCGTGGCTTGCCTGATGGTGGGGAGAGATCATGGCTCGTGGGTTAGAAAGCAAGAATAACACAGATTACACGGATTAAGGGGATTGCGCAGAGAAGGACTTTGGCACTTCGCGCCGGATGACTGAGCGCCCGCGCGAAACGCATTGATTTCCGTCTCCGTGTAATCTGTGCCTTAATCTGTGCAATCTGTGTTATTCTTGCTTGTCGAATCAGGCCCCAATCGCTGCACTGTCGGGTCAGTAAAGAACGTTGACGAGATAGGCGCCGGTTGGTTCGTTGTACAAACCGGTCGTCATCAGGGTCATCGGTTCCACCAACCGTAATCCACTTGCGAGGCACCACGCAAAGACTTCGTAGTTGCGCGTCGGCAGCAGGAATCCCGGACCGGTGAATTCCGTTGCGGCAGCGATCAGCGCCATCAGGTCCTGATTGCTCCTGGCCACGCTGTGGGCAAAGAAGCCGATTGCTGTTGCGTAGCCGCTGATCCGACCGTCGCGCTCGACCACCGTTGCGGTCTTCTGGCCGATCGCGTCGTTCAGTTCGCCGCCACGGTCGAACCCGTGGACGTCGAAGCACACGGCGTTGCAGGCATCGAGATCGGCGGGTTCGGCGGCGCGAACATGATACCCTGCAAAGCTCCGTCGCAGCGGCGGGCCGTTCATCACCGAGAGTGGCTCGCGCGTGCGGAAGCCCATGGTCGTATAGAGACACAGCGAACGGCGATGGAAGGCGGCCTGGCACAGACGCACACCGGGCACGTGGCGAGAGGCCGCGCGATCGATCACGTCCTGCATCAGCCGGCGACCGACACCCTGGTTCTGCACCGCGGGATCGACCGAGATTGGGCCGACGCCGACAATCGTGGACCGCTCATCCAGGAAGTTGCTGCCGATAATGGCTCCGTCTCGCTCGGCAACGACGCCGTAAAACCCGGGGTGTTCCATCAACATGCGGAGCAGGCCCGCGGTGATCTCCACCGAGGGAAACTCACGCGCGAACCCGTGCGCATCGTTGATCGCGCTGAAGGCATCATAACAGATTCGGCCGCACGCGGCAGCGTCACCCGGCGTGGCACGACGCAACGCATCCATGAGACCTGGCCTCCCCCCGGATAGGCAGTTGATTTTCTGGTCTGACAACCACGCTACGCGTAACGAGCGTAGGGCGCAAGTTATGGGCAAGGGCTGATCCAAGCGGGGCGTCGGATCTCAAGCACCCTACCTCACCGCTGACGCGCCTAGTCCACTAGAGGGACAGCATCCGGGCCCCATGGAGAATGCCAGTCAGACGTCTTGGATTATGCGCTCGAGCGATGGTGGCGCAGCTTGAATAGTCGGCCCCTCGCTGGCAGGCTGACGCGCCGGCGCCCGAACTGGGCGGCCTTTCCGCACAATCGAACAGAGGGTCATGAATATCAACCGATTTGTAGTGATCTCGGGATGCTCGGGAGGCGGAAAGTCCAGTCTCCTCGCTGAACTCCGCCAGCGAGGGCATGCCACAGTGGAAGAGCCTGGTCGGCGGATCGTCAAGGAAGAGTTGCTTGGAGACGGCTCGGCATTGCCGTGGGTCAACGAGACCGCCTTCGCTCGGCGCGCCGTCGCGCTCGCCCTTGCTGACCGCACTGCGCTCGGTCGTGTAGCCGGCTGGGTCTTCTTTGATAGAGGCTTGATCGATGCCGCCGCTGCACTTCAACACCTGACAGGTGAACCGACACTAGCCCGGATTTCTCATACTGGCGAGTAGCCTTGCGGCTATCATTCCGGCATAGAAGCAGAATCGGGTCGCGGTCACAGCTTGCGGCTGCAAGTGCCA
>Ga0209040_10000336_pt1 | contig 34965 bp, 35 predicted proteins | sample BogFormECP12_OM3_FD_188240 | JGI IMG/M metagenome (GOLD analysis project Ga0209040, IMG submission 188240) | Bog forest soil microbial communities from Calvert Island, British Columbia, Canada - ECP12_OM3 (SPAdes) (version 2) | ecosystem: Environmental > Aquatic > Freshwater > Wetlands > Bog ... | reverse complement strand
ATCGGCCACGACGTGACGCGCTACTACCGGCGCGCGGTGACCATCGTGGACGCCGAGGAATTGGGCGGAGCGATGACGGAAAAGCTCGCCGAGCTCTTTGACGAGAGCGCCGTCCCGAAACCGCTCCGCCCGCAAAGCCCGAGGCGGAAGGCCAAGGCGGCGTAGGTCGGGCCTCGTCTTCAGGCCTTCGCGGTCCGCATGCGACGGTCGTAGTCCTCCGCGAGCGCGCGCAGAGCTTCGGCGCAATTTCCGGCATAAGAGGGCCCGTGCATGAGGGCGAGCGTGAGCGGGGAGAGGTCCGCCAGCCGACGGATCGTGGCGCCCATGCCGGGGTTGAGGCTCGACGCGCGAAACAGGTCCTCGGTGGAGATCGCCGGGCCAACGATGTCGCCGGTCGTGACTGCGGGCGGGTCGCCGAACTGGGCGAAGAGGTCGCCGCACAGCAGCGTCCCCGAGCCTTCCTCGTAGAGCACCCCGGCATCCCACCCGTGCGGGATGTGGGGCGTGTCGATATACCGCAAGCGCTTGCCGCCCCCGAGGTCGACGACCTCGCCGTCCGCGAGAATGCGTGGGGGGCGGTCGGCCATGTCGTTGAGGGAGACGAGGCAGCCGACCTGGCCGTGCGCGACTTCCGCCTGAGGCGCGGCGGCGAGCCATTCATTCATGGCGCCGCATTCGTCGGCCTCGTAGTGGCCAAACGAGATCCATCGGAGCTTCTGGCGCGGGAGAACCTTTTCGACTGCCGCGAGAACGATCGGGAACGTGCGCCGGAACCCCGTATGAAACAGGAAGGGTTCGTCGCCCAGGATCAGGAACTGGTTGAAGGTGAAGCCGGCTGGCGGGGCAATGGCCGGGACGTATTCCGAGATGCGGTAGACGCCGGCTGCAATCTCATCGACCTTGGCTTCCATTGCCTCACTCACCGAAAAGCTGTTTGACACCCTAGATTGGACCTGACTCGTCGTTTCCTGCAACCTTGCGCCACGAAACAAGGGGCTGACGCTATGGAAAGCCTCGAGCAATGACCGTCGTCGCCGCCAATCTCTACCGCCACGGCAAGCTGGTCGGCCCGGTTACGCTCGACCAGGCGGAGCCTTGCGCGAAGGAGCGGTCGGAATTCGTCTGGATCGAGCTTTTCGAGCCCACCGAAGCGGAGCTCCGGCAGCTCCAGGACAACTACGGCCTGCATCCGCTCGCCGTCGAAGATGCGCTGACCGCGCACCAGCTGCCCAAGGTCGACGTCTACGGCGACCAAATTTTCGTGGTCGCGCGCACGGCCTATTTCGCCGACGACCAGATCACTTATGGCGAGACCTCGATCTTCGTCAGCGAGACCTTCGTCATCAGCGTCCGGCACGGGTCCGCCCGCGCGCACTCCGATCTCCGCCACCAGCTCGAAGCCTCGCCTGCGCTGCTTCGCCACGGCGTCGACTACGTGTTGCACGCCATTCTCGACTTCATCGTCGACGGCTATCTGCCGATCGTGGAGGCGATCGAGGAGGACGTGCTCGAGACGGAGCAGCGCGCCCTCGAGGCGTTCCTGGACCGAAGCGAGATCCGCCGACTCTTCACGCTGCGCCGCGAATTGATCCGGTTCCAGCGCGTTCTGGGACCGATGCACGAGGTCTGCAACAGGCTCACGCACCTCGCGCTCCCGGCCCTCGACCCGGACGTGCGGCCTTACTTTCACGACGTGCTCGACCATGTGCGGCGCGTCGAGACGCGAGTCGGCGGCTTGCGGGAAATTCTCACCTCCGTATTCGAGGCGGCCAATCTGCTCGAGCAGCAACGGCAGGGCACAATCACCCGCCAGCTCGCCGCCTGGGCGGCGATCCTCGCAGTGCCGACGGCGATCGCCGGCATTTACGGGATGAACTTCGCCAACATGCCCGAGCTCAAGACGGACTACGGCTATTTCGTCGTGCTCGCCGTGATTATTGTACTGTGCCTCGGGCTTTATTTCCGGTTCAAGAAGGCAAAGTGGCTTTGAACCGCCATGCCGGCTGGGAAGCCGGGATTGTGACGCGCGTCACTGCGACAGGCCGCCTTCGCGCGTAAGGGCCTCATGGACGCGGAACGTAGAGTTTTGGAGGTCTAAAATGTCGCACCGGCAACGTCTCCAGGTCGTGAGACTCGGGATCGGGCAGGAGGCAGACGCGCTCCTCTCCATCTGGGGCGAGAACGCGTACTACATCGCGCGTCGAAGAGCGCAGGAGGCGAGCAGCGAAGAGATGGTCAGCGATTGGAGCGACGTGGCCGTCGCGATCGCCCGCCGCACGGGGAAGCGATCCTCCATCCTTTCCTCCGTGTTTCAGTAAGTCCGAGGCGCGGCCCAAGCCGAAGCCGTGGCGCGGCGTTCGGCGGCCTCAGCGAAAGACGCCTTGATGCCCGGCTTCGACGTCATCGTCTGCGGCAGCCTGCACCTCGACGTCATGGTCGCTGCGCCGAACCTGCCGCGGCCGGACGAGACGGTGGTCGGCTCGAAATGGTGGCTCAAAAGCGGCGGCAAAGGCGGCAACCAGGCCGTGATGGCCGCCCGCGCGGGCGCCCGCGTCGCGATGATCGGCCGCATCGGCCGCGACGATTTCGGCGCCAGGCTCCGCGCCAATCTCGAGGCGGCCGGGGTCGATTCAACCGCTGTCGCGGTTGACGAGAGCGCGGCGTCCGGCATGAGCGTGGCGATCGTCCGCGGCGACGGCGAATACGGCGCGGTCATCGTGTCCGGCGCGAATCTGAACATAGAGCCCACTGCAATTTCGGATCAATGGCGCGCTCTGGGGGGCGCGAAAGCGCTCGTCTTGCAAAACGAAATCCCGGAAGCCGTCAACCTCGCGGCGACGCAAGCCGCGCGCGCCGAGGCGGCCTTGATCGTCCTCAACGCCGCGCCGGCGCGGGCGCTGTCGCCTCAGCTTCTCGAACGCGTCGACGTGCTCGTCGTCAACCGCATCGAAGCGGGGGCTTATGGCGGCGAGGAGGTCGGCGACCGCGCCAGCGCGGCCCGCGTCGCCGCACATCTGACCGCCGGGCGGCGCAGCGCCATCGTGACGCTCGGGGGGGACGGACTTGTCGTCGCCGCGAACTCGGCCGCGCCCGCCTTCATTCCCCCGAAGCGCGTCCGCGTCGCCTCGGCGCACGGCGCCGGCGACTGTTTCGTCGGGACCCTCGCCGCCGCCATTGCGCGCGGCGCGGCGCTTATCGACGCGTGTCGCTTAGCGAGCGACGCCGCCGCAGACCATGTCGCCGGCTCCGGCTGATCCGCCGGGCGACGATCTTGCTGGACCGCCGCTCAGCTTGAATAGAGCGCCGGCCGGTCGCGCAGGCGGATCGGTTCGCTCCTCTCGGTCTCCATCGCCCGAACGCCGGCCGACGTGACCACGGTCGCGACATAGCCGTCCCAGGCCCGGGGGCGGCCGCGCCGCCCTTCGCTGCGGCTTCGAGGCGCGAAAATTCGGCGGCGAACGCGTCCGCGAAGCGCTCGCCGGCGAGGACGGTCGTCATATATCAGACGGCGATATGGTCCTGGTCGATCATTTCGACGTCGACGATGCCGACATTCAAAGTCATGAACGGCTCCCGGAGCGGCTGCGGTCAGAGCGAGGCGAGGATGCGTCTCGCCGCCTTCAGGTGCGGGACGTCGACCATCTTTCCGTCGACCCCGAGCGTCCCCGCGCCCGGATTGGCGTCGAACGCGGCGACGATCTTTCGCGCATGAGCGATTTCGGCTTCCGAGGGCGCGTAGCAGCGATTGATGACTGCGACCTGATCGGGGTGGATGGCGAGGCGGCCGACGAAGCCGTCCCGACGCGAGCGCCGGCAATCGCGCTCGAGGACCTCGGCGTCGCGGAAATCGACGAACACGGTGTCGATCGGCGCGACCTCGGCGGCGGAGGCTGCAAAGAGGCATTGCGCGCGGGCGATCTCGTAAGGGCTCGTCCACGCGCCGTCCGGCTCCTTGTTCTTTGTCGCGCCGAGCGCGGCGCTCAAATCCTCGGCGCCCCAGGTGAGCGCGACCAGGCGGGGATGCGCCGGCGCGTACGAGCCGAGCGCGAACATGGCCTTCGGCGTTTCGGTTGCGAGCGCGGCGAGCTTGACCGCGCCCGCCCGCACGCCAGCCCGATATTCGAGCGCCTCGAGATAGAAACCGACGCGCTCGAGATCCAGGGCGCCGCCCGCTTTGGGAACAACGATCCCGTCGAGGCCGGGGCGCACGACGGCGGCGAGGTCCGCAAGCGCAACGGCGCTGTCGAGCGCGTTGATCCGGACAAAAAGCGCAAACGGCCTCTCGCGTTCGTCGTCCACGAGGCGCGCAACGAATTCCCGCGCCGCAGCCTTCCGCGGATCGGCGACCGAGTCTTCAAGGTCGAGAATCAGCGCATCGGCGCCGCAGTCGCTCGCGCGCTCGAACTTCCGCTCGGAATCGCCGGGGACGAAGAGGAGGGAGCGCAATCTCAAGGTCTGAACTCTGAAGAGACTGACCGACTTGCTTTAGGGGGCGTCGACGGACTTCACAACTGCATGCATCGGAGCTTGAGGATGGCCCCCGCCGGCCCCGGAGCGCAATAAGTGAGACTGGAAGGATTGAGCCGATCCGGGTTTTACGCGAGTGCGGGACGGCTGGCTGAAAACACTATCTCCCCATTTGTGTTCCTCGTTTTCTCACAAAGCTAGCGCTAAGTCTCAAGCGGTCCATTCTACCTCTGGGCGCTTATGATTGTCCGAACGACCGCAACCGGCGTTTGGCTGGCGGCGATTTGCTTTTTAGCCGCGCCGTCGGCCGGTTTTTGCGAGGTCAGGACGCTGCCGGGCGCGGAAAGCGCGCTGGCGGCGTTGCTCCCCCTAACTTCGGAGCCGGCGGACGAGCCGGGCGCTTCCACGCTCTTCACACAATCTCAGGTCGAAATCCCGCAGGCGGCTCCAGAGGCGCCAACAGGCGCGGCCGCGGACCTCCGCGATCCGGCCCTGAACACAATCACAGCGCCGCCCGAGTCGCTCTTGCGGCGGCTCTTGAGCGCGGTGGTCCAGCTGGGCGCTGCGGCGACCTCACGCTGACCGACGACCGTTCCTCCGCCAGGCGTCACGCGTTCGGCAGGTTGCGCGCCAGCGCCTCGAGCACCGCCATGCGCACCGCAACCCCCATCTCGACCTGCTCGCGGATGAGCGACTGCGGCCCGTCGGCGATGAGCGTGTCGATCTCGACTCCGCGGTTCATCGGACCAGGATGCATGACGAGGGCGCCGGGTTTGGCGTAAGCGAGTTTCTCGGCGTCGAGGCCGAAATAGCGGAAATATTCCTTTATCGAGGGCACGAAGGCGCCGGTCATGCGCTCGCGCTGAAGGCGCAGCATCATCACGATGTCGGCGTCCTTGAGGCCCGAACGCATGTCGTGGGCGACCTCGACGCCCATCTGTTCGACGGCCGGCGGGAGGAGGGTCGAGGGCCCGACGACCCGGACACGGGCCCCGAGCTTGCCGAGCAGCAGGATGTTGGAGCGCGCCACCCGCGAATGCAGGATGTCGCCGCAAATGGCGACGGTTAGGCCCGCGATGTGGCCAAGATTGCGGCGGATGGTGAGCGCGTCGAGGAGAGCCTGGGTCGGGTGCTCGTGGGCGCCGTCACCGGCGTTGACGACCGAGCAATCCACTTTGCGGGCAAGCAGCGACACGGCGCCCGCGGCGTGATGGCGGACGACGAGAATATCGGGCCGCATGGCGTTCAGCGTGATCGCGGTGTCGATCAGCGTTTCCCCCTTCTTCACGCTCGACGCGCCGACGGCCATGTTCATCACGTCCGCCCCAAGCCGCTTGCCGGCGAGCTCGAAGGAGGATTGGGTGCGGGTCGACGCCTCGAAGAAGAGGTTGATCTGCGTGCGCCCGCGCAGGGTCGAGCGTTTTTTCTCGACCTGGCGCGAGATCGCCACCGCCTCGTCCGAAAGGTCGAGCAGCGCGATGATCTCCTCGCGCGACAGGTGCTCGATGCCGAGCAGGTGGCGCTGGGCGAAGACGGGAGCGGGGGACGACATCGTCCTTGAGGCTATAGGCTCAGCAGCGAGGGCGGACAACGGCGAGCCATCGGCAGGTGAGCGGCTCTATAGCCTCGCCAGCGTCGCCTCGTCGGCCGCCCCCGCGAAATATTTCGCGAGGCACTGCGCAAACATCGGCTCCTCGGGCGCGGCCTCGGCGAACAGAGTCATCGACGAGCGGAACTTCATCTCGTCGATCGCGCCGAAGATGTCGCGCGCCGTGCTTCCCTCGACGTCGAGGACCAGCTTCGCGCATTCTTTGAGGCGCGGGCCCAGGACCGGGTGGGCGAGATAGGCCCTCGCCTCGTCCAGCGAGGAGATGGCGTAAAAGACGGCCGTCGGGCTCCGCCCAAGCCCCGCGATTTGCGCAAAGACGAACCACATCCAGTGGCTCTCCTTCCGCCCGCCCTGAAGCTCCCGGCGCGCCCGGTCATAGACGGGCCTTTGCGCGTCCACGAAGCGCTGAAGGTCGAAACGTTCTGTCATGCTTAGCTGCTCGCCGCGGCGCGCGTGCGAACCACCGGGCTTGTCGTGGCCATGCCAGCCTCGAGGATGGTTGAAGCACTAAAGAATGCTTGCCGTATTGAAGGCGCCATCTTATCTTCAATACGCATGAAATCCAACGCCTCGATGCTGCAGATCCGAAACAAGCGCGTCGTTGAACTGGCGGCGAAGCTTGCGGAACGGGGCCGCACCACAAAGACGGAGGCCGTCCGGCGGGCGCTGGAGAACGAACTTGCCCGCGTCGAGAGCGAGAAGACGCTGGCTGAGCGAATCAAGCCGATCCAGGACCGGATCGCGAGCCGCCCTCTCACGGGATCGGAAGCTGACAAGGCGTTTTTCGACGAGCTTAGCGGCCACCCGTGATTTTTCTGGACGCCTCTGCGACTATCGCGATTCTGACCCGTGAACCCGGATACGAGAATCTGATCGAAGCGCTCGCGCGGGCGAAAGCGGCGTCGACCTCCCCAATCGCGGTTTGTGAAGCCGCACTCGGCCTTCGGCGCAAGCGGAAATGCGCCGTGGAGGAGGCGGAGGCCGACGTCATGGACTTTCTCCGTGAATCGAGGGTTGACATTGTAGGAATTGATCCAGAAGCGGCCCGCTTGGCCTTGGCCGCCTTTTCTCGATTCGGCAAAGGAATTCATCCCGCCCAACTGAACATGGGCGACTGCTTTGCTTACGCCCAGGCCAAGGCTGCGCAGGCGGCCTTGCTTTTCAAAGGCGACGATTTCTCGAAGACCGACATCAAAGCCGCCGTCTGAATTCACGCCTCTTCGGGCCTCTGGCTATTCCACATCCCGAACGGCAATTTGACAGCCGGCTCTCACCTCTCCATATCCCCACCCCAAAACGGCCCCCGCCTGCCTCAAGTGGCGCGGGCCTTCGACGCTGGGGTCTCAAGGAATAGAAGCGCGAATGAAAGTGGTGATCGTCGAATCGCCCGCCAAGGCGAAGACCATCAACAAATATCTCGGCAAGGACTATGGCGTTTACGCTTCCTACGGCCATGTCCGCGACCTCGCCGCCAAGGACGGGTCGGTCGACCCTGACAACGACTTCGCCATGCGCTGGGAGGTGGACGCCAAGGCCGCCAAGCGACTCAACGAGATCGGCGGGGCGGTCAAGAACGCCGACCGCGTCATCCTCGCGACCGACCCCGACCGGGAGGGCGAAGCCATCTCCTGGCACGTTCATGAGATTCTGAAAAACAAGAACCTGCTCAAGGACAAACGGGTCGACCGCGTCGTGTTCAACGCCGTCACGAAGGACGCGGTGCAGGAGGCGATGCGGCGTCCGCGCGAGATCGACGAGGCGCTGGTCGACGCCTACCGCGCCCGCCGCGCGCTCGACTATCTGGTCGGCTTCACCCTTTCGCCTGTGCTGTGGCGGAAGCTGCCGGGGGCCCGCTCGGCCGGCCGGGTGCAGTCGGTGGCGCTCCGCATCGTCTGCGACCGCGAGCTTGAGATCGAGCGGTTCGTCGCGCGCGAATACTGGTCGATCGTCGCGCACCTGAAGACAGCGGCGGGCGCGCCGTTCACGGCCCGCCTCGTCGGCGCGGACGGGCAAAAGATCAACCGGCTCGACATCGGCTCCGGGGCGGAAGCCGAGGCGTTCAAGGCGGCGCTTGAGAACGCGATCTTTTCCGTCGCGTCGATCGAATCGCGGCCGCTCAAGCGCCACCCCTATCCGCCCTTCACCACCTCGACGCTGCAGCAGGAGGCGTCACGCAAGCTCGGCCTTGCGCCGGCGCGCACCATGCAGATCGCCCAGCGGCTGTACGAGGGCGTCGACGTCGGCGACGGAACGGTCGGCCTCATCACCTATATGCGCACCGACGGCGTCGACCTCGCGCCCGAGGCGGTCGCCGCGGCGCGCCGCATGATCGGCAAGGATTTCGGCGAGGACTATGTGCCGGCGGCGCCGCGCAAATATTCCGCCAAGGCCAAGAACGCGCAGGAAGCGCACGAGGCGATCCGGCCAACCGACATGACGCGCCGCCCGCGCGACGTGGAACGCCATCTCGAGCCAGAACAGGCCAAACTCTACGAGCTCATCTGGCAGCGGACGCTTGCCTGCCAGATGGAGAGCGCCGACCTCGAGCGCACCACGGTCGAAATTCTGGCCGAGGCGGGCAAGCGCCGGCTTGAGTTCCGCGCCACGGGGCAGGTCATCCGCTTCCCGGGCTTTCTCGCCCTCTACCAGGAAGGCCGCGACGACGAGGAGGACGAGGATTCGGGCCGTCTGCCGCCGATGCGCGAGGGCGAGCGGCTTGCCGAGGAGCGCATCGAGGCGACCCAGCATTTCACCGAGCCGCCGCCGCGCTACACCGAGGCCACGCTGGTCAAGCGCATGGAGGAACTGGGGATCGGCCGCCCCTCGACCTACGCCTCGACCATCGCTACTTTGCGCGACCGCGACTACGTGCGGATCGAGAAGAAGCGGCTGATCCCGCAGGACAAGGGCCGGCTCGTCACCGCCTTCCTCGAATCGTTCTTCGCCAAATATGTCGGCTACGACTTCACGGCCGACCTTGAGGAGAAGCTCGACCTCGTTTCGAACAGCGAGATCGACTGGAAGGAGCTTCTGCGCGACTTCTGGAAGGATTTTTCCGGCTCCGTGGGCGACATCCAGGACTTGCGCACCGGCCAGGTGCTTGACAGCCTGAACGGCCTGCTCGGCCCGCACATCTTCCCCGACCGCGGCGACGGCACCGACCCGCGCCTCTGCCCCGTCTGCGGTAAAGGCCAACTTTCGCTGAAGCTTGGCAAGTTCGGCGCCTTCATCGGCTGCGCGAATTATCCGGACTGCACATACACCCGCGTTCTGTCGCCGACCGGGGCGGAAAACGGCGAGGGCGACCGCCCGGGCGTGCGCATCCTTGGGCAGGACCCGGAGACGGGCGACGAGATCACGCTGCGCGCCGGGCGTTTTGGCGAGTATGTGCAGCAGGGCGAGGGCGAGAAGCCCAAGCGCTCGTCGCTGCCGCGCGGCCTCAAGCCCGAGGACCTGACGCTGGAAAAGGCGCTGGCGCTGCTCTCGCTGCCGCGCCAAGTCGCCCGCCATCCGGCGACCGGCGAGCCGATTCTCGCCGGCCTCGGCCGCTACGGCGCTTACGTCCAGCACGGCAAGACCTACGCCAATCTTGGCCGCGACGACGACGTGCTCGAAATCGGCGCGAACCGCGCCATCGACCTCATCGTCGCCAAGGAGAGCGCGGGCCCGCGCTTCGGCGGCGGCGCGGCGCGCGTCATCGGCGAGCATCCCGAAGGCGGGCCGGTCGGCGTCAAGTCGGGGCGGTTCGGCGCCTATGTCAACCACGGCAAGATCAACGCGACCATCCCGCGCGAGAAAGACCCGCAGAGCCTGACTCTCGACGAGGCGCTTGCTCTTCTTAAGGCGAAGGCGGAGGGCGGCGGCGTTTCCGGGCGGCTCCTCGGCCCGCATCCCGAGGGCGGGCCGGTGACGGTGCGCGAAGGGCGCTATGGGCCCTACGTCAACTGGGGCAAGGTGAACGCGACGATCCCCAAGTCGATTCGACCGGACGCGATCTCGCTCGACGAGGCGGTCGCGCTTTTGGCCGAGCGCGAGGGCAAGCCTGCGCCGCGCAAGGCGGCGAAGCCGGCGCCGGCCAAAGCCTCGGCGCCGAAACCGCCGCCTCCGGTGAAAGCGGCGGCCCGCAAGGCGCCTGCGAAAGCCGCCCCAGCCAACAGGACGCCGGCGAAGAAATCGGCGCCGCCCAAGGCCGCGTCGAAAAAGCCGGCGGCGAAGAAACGCTGAGGCCGCTGCAGTCCTTGGCCGTCAATGTGGGTCGACAAGGCCCGCGCTTATCCGGTTCAACGGCGGGTTTCGACCCGAGGCCGACCTTCGCTTTTGATCCCCGCGCCGAAGCCGAGCCTCTCGCGCCACAATTCGGGCCGGGAGACACAAAGCCGATTCGATTCTCCCATCGCGCGGTGGAAAACGTCAGGCTGCCTGATCAGCCCTTCTCCTCCTCCTCCCCCTCCGCCTCGCCGATGCGGTCGACCGAGACGACGCGCTCGCCCTCGGCGGCGCGGAACACGATGACCCCCTGCGTCGCGCGGCCCGCGATGCGAATGCCCGCGACCGGCACGCGGATGAGCTGCCCGCCGTCCGTCACCAGCATGATCTCGTCGTTCTCCTCGACCGGGAACGATGCGACCAGGGCGCCGTTGCGGGCGTTGACCGCCATCGCGACGATGCCCTTGCCGCCACGGCCCGTGACCCGATACTCGTATGACGAAGTGCGCTTGCCAAACCCGTTCTGGGAGACGGTGAGGATGACCTGCTCGGCGGCGCGCATTTCTTCGAACCGCTCGGGCGACAGATGCGCCGAACCGTTGGCCTCCGGCGCCTCGCTCTCCGCATCGAGGGCTTCCGCTCCCTCCTCCGTCGGCTCGCCGATCTGCGCCCGGCGCTGCTTGAGATAGGCAGCGCGCTCGGCCGGCGTCGCGGCGAAGGAGTCGAGGATTGCGAGCGAAATGACGCTGTCGCCGTCGCCAAGCGCAACGCCGCGCACGCCCATCGAGTCGCGGCCCTTGAACACACGCACGTCGCCGACGGGAAAGCGAATGCATTGCCCGCGCGCCGTCGTCAACAGCACGTCCTGCTTCTCCGAGCAGAGCTGCACGTCGACGATGCGCTCGCCGTCGTCGAGCCGCATGGCGAGCTTGCCGGAGCGGTTCACCTGAGAGAAGTCGCTGAGCTTGTTGCGCCTGACGGTGCCGCGCGTGGTCGCGAACATGACGTCGTAGGACTCCCACGACGACTCTTCCTCCGGCAGCGGCATGATGGTCGTGATCCGCTCGCCGCCCTCGATCGGCAACAGATTCACGAGCGCCTTGCCGCGCGCCTGCGGCGCCGCGAGCGGCAGGCGCCAGACCTTCTCCTTGTAGACCTGACCCGCAGAGGAAAAGAACAGCACCGGCTGATGGGTCGAAGCGACGAAGAGGCGCGCGACGAAATCCTCGTCCCGCGTCGCCATGGCGCCGCGTCCCTTGCCGCCGCGCCTCTGCGCCCGATAGGTCGAGAGCGGCGCGCGCTTGATGTAGCCGCCGTGGCTCACCAGCACGACCATGTCCTCACGCTGAATGAGGTCCTCGTCGTCCATATCGGCTTCGCTCTCGAGGATCTCGGTGCGCCGGGGCGTTGAGAACTGCTCCTTCACCTTGAGAAGCTCGTCGCGAATGATGCCCATAAGACGCGCCCGCGAGCCGAGGATGTCGAGATAGTCGGCGATCTCGGCCGAGAGCCTCTCCAACGCCTCGGCGATTTCGTCGCGGCCGAGCGCAGTCAAGCGCGAGAGCCTGAGTTCGAGGATGGCGCGCGCCTGCGCTTCGGAGAGGCGGATCGCGCCCTCGTCGTCGAGCGCGTGGCGCGGGTCGGCGATGAGCGCGATCAAGGGCGCCATGTCGCGCGCCGGCCATGAACGCTCCATCAGCGCCGCGCGCGCAGCAGCCGAATCGGGCGAGGTGCGGATGAGTCGGATGACCTCGTCGATATTGGCGACCGCGATGGCGAGCCCGACCTGGAGGTGCGCGCTGTCGCGCGCCTTGGCGAGCAGGTGTTTGGTGCGGCGCGTGACCACGTCGTCGCGGAAGTCGAGGAAGGCGCGCAGCATGTCGCGCAAAATCAGCGTCTCTGGCCGGCCGCCGTTCAACGCGATCATGTTCGCGCCAAAAGTCGACTGCATCGCCGTGAACCGCCAAAGCTGGTTTAAGACGACGTCCGCGACCGCGTCGCGCTTGAGCTCGATGACAATGCGCATGCCCTGGCGGTCGGATTCGTCGCGCAAGTCCGCGATGCCCTCGATACGCTTGTCGCGCACGAGCTCGGCGATCTTCTCGATCAGCGTCGCCTTGTTCACCTGATAGGGGATCTCAGTGACGATGAGCGCCTCGCGATCCCGACGCAGTTCCTCGATGTTGACCTTGGAGCGCATCGTGATCGCGCCGCGTCCCGTGGCGTACGCCGCGCGGATGCCGGCGCGGCCGAGGATCGAGGCGCCGGTCGGAAAGTCGGGGCCGAGGATATGCTCCATGAGCTCATCGAGCGTGATGTCCGGCCGCTCCATCATGGCGAGGAGCGCGTCGATCGTCTCGCCGAGATTGTGCGGCGGGATGTTGGTCGCCATGCCGACCGCGATGCCGCCCGCGCCATTGACGAGCAGGTTCGGGAAGCGCGCCGGCAGGACGACCGGCTCCAGCTCCTTCTCGTCGTAGTTGGGTTTGAAATCGACGGTGTTCTTGTCGAGATCGTCGAGCATCTCGATCGCCAGGCGGTCGAGCCGCGCCTCGGTGTAGCGGGAGGCCGCGGGCGGGTCGCCGTCGACCGAGCCGAAGTTGCCCTGACCGTCGATGAGCGGCGCGCGCATCGAGAAATCCTGCGCCATGCGCACGAGCGCGTCGTAGATCGCAAGCTCGCCGTGCGGATGGTATTTGCCCATCGTGTCGCCGACGGTGCGCGACGACTTGTTATACGGGCGGTCGGGCGTGAAGTTGAGCTCGTGCATCGCGTAGAGGATGCGGCGATGCACGGGCTTGAGCCCGTCGCGGACGTCGGGCAGCGCGCGGCTCACGATCACGCTCATCGCGTAATCGAGGTAGCTGCGCTTCATTTCGTCGAGAATCGAGACAGGCTTTATGTCGGCCGGCCCCTCCGGGCCGGGCCGGTCGTCGCGGATGTCGGACAAGTCGTTACCTCAGGTCGCATGGCGCGGGTCTAGCGGATTCCGCCGCCCGGCGCGAGAGCCGTACGCCGCGTCGAGTCAGCGTGCGGTCGTGGCGTGACGACGAAATCCTTTGGCCTCAAAACTGCGTGATTTTTGCGTTTGCAAATCAAATGCGCTTGGCGCAGTCTAAATCGGCAGCTTAGATTTTAAGGATACTGCCGGCTGACAGCATAGGGGGTTGCTATCAAACACATATGGAAGTCCCCGACTGTTCAGGAATCTCGCCGGAACCCGACCCGGCAACAGGCCGCTGGACCACTGCGACAGGCGACGCAACCGGCTGCTCTGATACAGCGAGCGAGCGTGAATGTTGGAGCGTTGAATGCAACCGAGGTCGCTCAGCTTCAGCGCGCAATCGGCAATCGAGCGATGGCGCGACTTCTGGCGCAGCAGGCGCTGCTTCAGTCGACTCAAGAGTCGGCAAACGCGACCGACCTGCCCGACGGCCTCAAATCCGGCATCGAGGCGCTCTCCGGCGTCTCGCTCGACGGGGTTCGTGTCCATTACAACTCGTCACGACCCGCCCAGGTCAACGCCTTGGCCTATGCTCAAGGCGCCGAGATCTATATCGCGCCGGGACAGGAACAACATCTGCCGCACGAGGCTTGGCACGTCGTGCAGCAGGCTCAAGGCCGCGTCGCGCCCACGGGGCAGATGAACAGCGGGGTTCCGTTGAACGATGACGCCGCGCTTGAGCACGAGGCGGACGCGATGGGCGCGAAGGCCCTGGCGACCGCAGGACGAGCGAGCGCCGCTCCGGAGCGCATTCCCTACGGCCACTCGCCCGCAATCGTTCAAGGAGTATTCACGAGCGCCGCCAGCCGAAGTGCGCATTTCAATAAGCACAATGGCGATTTCAACTTTGCGACCGAGGCCGCTTACGAGCAAGCGGCGCAGAATCATTACGATAGCCGGGCGGCGTTACAGTCAAAGGTCAGTGGCGGTAAAATCTATGTATACGACGCTGCCACCGACGAATTGGGCGTATACAACGCCGCCGGTCAGACGATCACCTTCTTCCAGCCCGAGCACGGCGCGAATGACGGCAGCGGCCAGACCTACTACAACAGACAATAATACGATCGCAAGCGCAGCCAAGTCGATTGCGAAGGATCCAGAACATGAGTAAAGTTGACAGCGGAAAGTTTCCGTGTCCGTGCTGCGGCTATCTTACGCTTGCCGAAAAAGCGCGCGGGTCGTTTGAGATATGTCCCGTCTGTTACTGGGAGGACGATCGGAGCCAGTTCGAAGACCCGACTTCAGTTGTCGGCGCCAACTCTGTCAGCCTTGAACAGGCGCGGCGCAACTTCGCGGAATATGGCGCGAGCAGGCCTGAACTTCGGGCGCACGTCGGACCGCCGCGGGAGGATGAGATTCCTAAACCCTGACGCGAGCGGACGACTACCGGCCCAAGACCAGCCCGGGGGTTTACGTGCCGACCGGGGTCATGGTCGGCTCGACCTGGCCGAAGATGACCCCATTCGCCTTTCCCGAAGCGTCATACTTCCGGCCTGCGCCTCCCGTCTCCTTGCAAAGCAAGGAATGGGCGGCCGACTACAACGAGATCAAGGACCTGGGCGGCAAGGCGAGCGTCAAGCGCTCGGCGCAACAGACCGAGACGGCGCGCTTCTGGCTGATGGTCGGAGCGCAGGCGTACCATCCGCTGGCGCGGCAGATCGCGATCGCCAAAAGGATGAACGTTGTCGATGCGGCGCGGTTCATGGCGCTCTATTCGGCCGCGCTCACCGACGCTTACATCGCGGTCTTTGACGCAAAATATCACTACGAGCTCTGGCGCCCGCTCACGGCGATTCGCAACGGCGACATCGACGGCAACCCCGACACCGCGCCCGATCCGACGTGGCAGCCGATCGACGCGACGCCGATGCATCCGGAATACCCGTGCGCGCATTGCATCGAGAGCGGCGCCGCGGTCGCGGTCGTCGAGGCTCTGCTCGGCTCGGCCGACATTCCGGAGGTCTCAATGACAAGTCCAACCGCGCCGGGCGTGACCCATCGTTGGACAAACCTGGAGATCTTCGCGGACGAGATTGCCGAATCGCGCATTTGCGCCGGCTTCCACTACCGGTTCTCGACTCGCGTCGGCACCGAGATGGGCCGCAAGATCGGCGCTTATGTCGTGGCCAATATTCTGCAGCCGGTGGACATCGCCGGCGCGAAATCGGTGGACAGCCCTTCCGACAAGGAAAGGCCCGTCTCTTCGGGCGCGCGCTTCGAGCGGCAATAGCGCCGATCGTGCGCTGCGCTCGAGCGCCACGGTGCGGAAACGACTGAAGCGGAATTATGCGTCGGCGCCGCGGCGCGATCGCGACGCTCCCGCGCTCGTCGTCATTCGGCCGGGCAGACGCACAAATCTGGGCTGCTCCGCGAGGCTTGCTCGGTCGGCGGGCGCCGGCGTTTACGCCGCCTTGGGCTCGGGAGCCAGCACGATGACGACCAACCGGGGGCGCCGGTCAGTCGGCCGTCCAGCGCCTCCGCTCCAATCGCACGCCGGACCGCGTTCGATGCTGTAGATAATCGGACGGTAGAGCCGATCATGAACGGAATTCATTCGACCGGGATTCATGCGACCTGGGGAAGGCGCAAAAAGCGTCTCATCAAGGGCTCGACGGAACTGATCGTCGAGCTCGCGACGCCAGGGCGAATCGATCCCTCCAACGGCTTTGAGCAGGTCGCCCCACGTTCGCCTGCCGGACCCGCCCGCGAAATCGAACAGCGCCATGGTGTAGGCCGAGGTGTCGTTCGGGCCTTCAATGACCCGAGCGCTCTCCGGGATGCCCTTCGCGATCGGGTCGCGATCAGACAGCGACAGGACCACGCGATGGCACGGATGGTGCGTTGCAGTCGAGCCTGATCGGCTGAATTCCTTCTCAATGGCTTCAGCAACCTCCTTTAACTTCTCGACCCTGATGTCCGGGGCGAGCGCACCCCGGCGCCAGTCGTCGGACACGGTCCATGTCTTGCGGCAGAGGGCGTCGAGGAAGGCCCCAATCTTGTCTGCCTTGGCTGGTACGCCCTGCACGTCCGCGAGCGGACTGGGCGACGCCTGGCCTGGATTGAAGAGGCAGACGACGGCCCGAATGTCGGTCTTATCGAAACGGGTAAACAGGCCGGTCTCGAAGAGGCACCAGTCCCAGTTCTTCGACGGCGACGTGAAAAGCAGCAGGAGCATGTGGCTGCGGGCGAGGCCGCCGCGGACCTCGCGCCGCCAGTCCGTCCCCGCCGAGATGTCGTGCCCGGACACAAAGCACGTGATGACTTTCTTGTTGAGACTCTCGAGCAGGTTCTTCACCCGCATCGCCAACACGTGATCGTCGTTCTTATGGCTGATAAACACCATGAACTTTTCGTCGCTGAGGTCCATCGGTTGGTCCTCCCGTCAGGGACTTCGCGAGTGGGTGCAATGACTACCCACCCCGAACCCGCGCATGCAAGCGCGAGGGCAGGCGCGGTTGCGGTGACGATGACGATCAGGGCGCGGCGTATCCGAGCCGCCGGGGGCGCAAATCAAAGCGCGGCCGGAAAAGTCAGGCGAACTTGATTCTAGGTCCGCGCCAGTCGAAATGTCCGACCCCGATGTAGGGCCGGCCGGTCATCGGGAGGCGCTGGCGCAGGATTGCGCTCGCTGCGGCGGCGCTGGCATTGACAGCCATGCAGGGCGCGGCGACCTTTCGCCTCGCTCCGCCTCAAAACTCCGGCGAAAAGGAGGTCCCCATGACCATCGCCATCTGGTGCATTTTCATCGCCGCGACGCTGCCCTATGTCGCCTTCAGCTTCGTCAAGGGGCTCGACCCGAACCAGCCGCGCTACCACGTAGGGGACCTCGCCGGGCAGTCGATCCGCGCTTACGGCGCCCACTTGAATGGCCTCGAGACGTTTCCCTGGTTCGCGTCGGCCGTGATTGTAGCGCACATGGTCGGCGGCCCGAGCCGGACGGCCGACGTCCTTGCCGTCGTTTACATCCTTTTGCGCGTCGGGCACATGGCGGCCTATGTCGGCGGCAGGCAGCCGCTGCGAACAACCGCATTCGCCCTCGCCCAACTTGTCGCCCTGGCGATCTTCGTCTCGCCCCTTTTTTGAGGAGGCTTCGGGGCGCAGACATTCCAATCTTTTGACGCAGCCTCGCTCACTTCGCGAGCGAGGGGCGTCAGGTCACGATGCCGACCGCCTCCTTGAGCGACCAGACCTGGCCGGTATGGAAATAGGGCGCGCTCAGCGCGACGTTGCGCAAGTCGATTGCGGCCGGGACGAAAGTAGCGGAGTTGCGCTGAATCAAACCGCGCCGCGGCGAACCGCCCTATAAGGCGCCTATCGCGATCGCATATTGCGAAGGCGACGCCGCGGCCCAGGGGTCTCGCCGTTCCCCTTGGCCCTTGGGCCGCTCGCCAAAGAGGAAGGCGATCGCGAGCCTCATGCGGCGGGCCTCTTGAACGCATGCAGCGTTCAACGCCCGCCGCTGACGTCCAGAATGGCGCCGGTCACGTAGGAAGCGGCGTCGCTCAAGAGCCAGATCGCCGCTTCCGCCACCTCCTCGGCCGCGCCCGGCCGGCCGATGGGCGAGGCGCGTCCGAGGGTGTGGGCTCGCTCCGGCTCGCCGCCGCTCGCATGGATGTCGGTGACGATGAGGCCGGGACGGATTGCGTTGACCCGGACTCCCTCCGGCCCCAGCTCGCGGCCGAGCCCGATCGTCAGCGTGTCGACCGCGCCTTTCGAGCCCGCGTAATCGACATAGAGGTTGGGCGAACCCAGACGGGAGGCGGCCGACGACACGAGGACGATCGCGCCGCCGAGGCCGTTGGCGGATTCCGACATGCGCCGAGCCGCCTCGCGCGCGGTCAGATAGACGCCGAGCACGTTGACCTCGAAGACGCGGCGCATGCGCTCAACCGTCATGTCCACAAGGCGCGCGGTCGGGGCGACGATGCCGGCGTTGGCGACGACGCCGGTCAGCGTCCCCAGCGCATACGTCGCCTGGTCAAAGATCGCGATGACGTCCGATTCGTTGGAGACGTCGCCCTTGAGCCCGACCGCGCGGCCGCCTTTTTTGGCGATCGCCGCGACGACCTCCGCCGCCGCGTCCTCGTCCTCGCGGTAGTTGACGCCGACCGACCAGCCGCGCTGCGCGGCGAGAAGCGCAATCGCGCGGCCGATGCCGCGCGAGGCGCCGGTGACGAGGAGCGCTCTGGAGTCGTGATTGTTCATGGGAGCGCCGGCGTCGCGCTTTGCGATTGAACCCGCATCATTGCCCCGCTTGCGGCCCCGCTAGGGGGCCGCCTTCAAACCGCTTGGCTCGCCGCTCCTCGCAAAGGCGCAAAGCCCAAAGCCCAGACAGAGCGAGAGAATACCATCTGCCATCCGAAAGGAAATGCCGTAAACTACGGGACAAGCCGCGCCTTAAAAGACCGCCTCGATGTCGAGCGCAAAGGACTCCGGCTTGTCCGTCGGCGCATAGCGGCGCACGACCTTGTGCTCGCGGTCGACCAGGAACTTGGTGAAATTCCACTTGATCGCCTGCGTGCCCAAAAGTCCCGGGGCTTCCTTCTTCAGCGCCTTGAACAACGGGTGCGCCTTCTCGCCGTTGACGTCGATTTTGGCGAACATGGGGAACGTCACGTCGTAGGAGCGCTTGCAGAAATTCGCGATCTCCTTTTCGTCGCCTGGCTCCTCATGGCCGAACTGGTCGCACGGGAAACCGAGCACCGCGAACCCGCGCGAGGCGAACCGCCGGTGCAGCGCCTCGAGCCCGGCGTATTGGGGCGTAAAACCGCATTTGCTCGCCACGTTCACAACAAGCAACGCCCTGCCCTTGAAATCGGCCAGCGTCTCGTCCTTGCCGTCGATGGTCTTGAGCGGAATGTCGGGGGGTAGGGGCATGACAAGTCCAAGGCATCCTGAATCTCGGCGTACGCGCGCCTTGTAGGCGCGATCGCGGATTGCGCCTGCTGCGCTCGACGAGAGCGGCTACAGCAGCGCGAACGCCGCAGCGCGCCAGTCGCTCCATCGAGCGACACTGTCTATAACCCCGGGCGCCGCTCCCGTATAGATGAGCGCCATGCAGAACGACCCCCTCTCGCACGGCCTCTGGGAAGCGACGTCGCCGCCTGCGCCGCCAACTGAGCCGCTTACGGGCCAAGTCAAGGCCGACGTCGCCGTCGTCGGCTGTGGCTACACCGGCCTCGCAACCGCGCTCAGACTCGCCGAATCGGGCGCAAAAGTCGTCGCGCTCGAGGCGGTCGAGATCGGCTTCGGGGCGGCGGGGCGCAACGTCGGCTATGTCAACGCCGGCATGTGGGTCATGCCGAGCGTCATGCTGAAGGCGCTCGGGCCAACGTATGGCGAGCGGGCGTTGACCCTGCTCGGCGATTCGCCGCGCGTCGTCTGGGAGACGATCGAGAAGCACGCCATCGACTGCGATCCGGTCCGCAACGGCACGCTCTATTGCGCCGTCGATGCGAAGGGCGTCGCGGAGATTGAGGAGCGCGAGCGGCAATGGGCCGCCCGCGGGGCGCCGGTGCGGGCGCTCGACCGCGCCGAAACCGCTGCGCGCATCGGCTCGGACGCCTACCGCGGCGCGCTCCTCGACATGCGCGCCGGGACCATCCAGCCGCTCGCCTACGCCCGCGGTCTCGCCCGCGCCGCCATCGCCGCAGGCGCGGACATCCGCACGCAGAGCCCCGTGCGCGCGGCGGAGCGGCCGGGCAAGACGTGGACCTTGCGGGCGGGCGCCGGGACCGTGGCCGCCGAATGGGTGGCGGTCGCGACCGAAGCCTACGGCGGCGCCCCATGGCCGCAAGGCCGGCGCGAGCAGATCCTTCTGCCGTATTTCAACTTCGCGACCGCGCCGCTTCACGGCGATCTTTGCGCTTCAATTCTGCCGGGGCGCGAAGGCTGCTGGGACACGCACAAGATCATGACCTACTTCCGCCTCGACCGCGACGGGCGGCTCGTGGTCGGCAGCCCCGGCGCGCTCCGGGGAACGGGTCTTGCGGTGCATCGCGCCTGGGCGAAGCGGGCGCTGCGAAAAATCTTCCCCAGGATCGGCGAGCCTCGTTTCGAGCATCAGTGGTACGGGGTGATCGGCATGACGAGGGACGCGGTCCCCCGCTTCCATCGGCTGGACGAGAACGTCGTGACCTTCTGCGGCTACAACGGACGCGGCATCGCGCCGGGTACGGTTTTTGGGCGCGTGCTCGCCGACCATATCCTTGGGCGGGTTGCGGAGAAAGACCTGCCGCTCCCGATCACCGTCCCGGACAGGCCGGCGTTGCCGGCTTTGCGAGAGGCCTACTACGAGATCGGCGCGCAGATCGCGCATCTGGCCGCAGCTTGGATCTGAGGCGACTTCGCGCACCTTTGTGGACGCTGCTCCGGCGGTTGTGGGTCTGACCGTGACTTGCGAGCCCTAAAAGCAAGTGAAGCAATCTTTCAAATAAGACATTTATACGCTTGGCATAATTGACAAAAAATGTGATGTTAGGAGTCCGAGAAAGGCCTTCTTGTTGACGCGAGACAACAAAATCATGACCAAATGTGTCTTGATTTTACCACCTTCGCGGGGTACGGCCGCAACATCGATGTGATCGGGCCACGATTTGGTTTCGTGTCCAAAGGATGCGGGCCGGCGAAACCTTCCGCACCGATAGCGGGCGCCCGCTCCCCGGGGCCGCTGGACTAACCTCACCACAGGAACTTTCTATGGCTACCGGAACCGTCAAATGGTTCAACGCGACCAAGGGATTCGGCTTCATTCAGCCCGACGACGGCGGCAAGGACGTTTTCGTCCACATCAGCGCCGTCGAGCGGGCTGGCTTGCACGACCTCAACGAGGGCCAGAAATTGGCCTACGACCTCGTCGCCGACAAGCGCACCGGGCGCTCGGCGGCGGGCAACCTGAGGGTCGCCTGAATCTCGCTGGACTTAAATGTTCGCAAGCCCCGGTCACGCGGCCGGGGCTTTTGTTTTGTCGAAGTGAAGATGGCGCGCCGGCTTCAGCGTCGTCATTGCGAGCGTAGCAAAGCAATCCGAGGAGTCAGCGCGCCAACCCTCTCCTTGATTGCTTTGTCGGCGCCCTAAACCCACAACTATGATCTCAGATTTATTCACACAATCCCCCTTTCATCAGGCTATTACTACTTTATTACACTTAGCTAAGCGACGATTAACCTCGCTTAAACTGCCCGCTCAAAAGCGGGTCGGACGCAAATGGCGTCGCAACTCTTTGAAAAGTCCCGATTCGCAGCACGAAATGGCAGCCGGGCTCCCAGCCGGTCCGAACGTCAGGCCAGCCCCTCGCGACAGGGCCCGCCCTTTCCGTCTATGGTGACCCCTTCTCATGGGAGGAGGCCGCCATGGCTGAGGATCAGCAGACGTTTCTCGGGCTTGACATCGGCACGTCGTCGGTGAAGGCGCTCTTGATTGACGCCGACCAGCGCGTGGCGGCCGAAGCCTCGGTCCCGTTGAGCGTCTTCCGCCCGCATCCTCTCTGGAGCGAGCAGGATCCGGCCGAATGGGTCGAGGGGGTCGAGGGCGCGGTCGCCGCGCTTCGCCGGCACGCGCCGCGCGAGTTCGCAGCGCTCGCGGGCGTCGGCCTTTCCGGCCAGATGCACGGCGCGACCCTGCTCGATCGGAACGACAAGCCGCTGAGGCCGGCGATCCTGTGGAACGACGGCCGCTCGTTTGCCGAATGCGCCGAGCTCAAGCGCCGCGTGCCGGACGTGGAAAAGCGCACCGGCAATCTCGTCATGCCGGGCTTCACTGCGCCCAAGATGCTGTGGGTCGCCAAGCACGAGCCCGAGGTCGCCAAGGCGACGCGGCGGGTGCTTCTGCCCAAGGACTACGTCCGGCTGAAGCTCTCGGGCCAAGCGGTTTCGGAGATGTCGGACGCCTCCGGCACCTCCTGGCTCGACGTGTCCCGGCGGACTTGGGACGAGGCCTTGCTCGACGCAAGCGGCCTTAAGCTCGCCGCCATGCCCGGCCTGGTCGAAGGCTCGGAGGTCTCGGCGCATTTGTCGCCCGAGGTCGCCAAGGCCTGGGGCCTCGAAGGTCGCGCCATTCCGATCGCGGGGGGCGGCGGCGACAACGCCGCTTCCGCCATCGGCGTCGGGGCGACGGCGCCCGGCGAGGGCTTCGTTTCGCTCGGCACGTCCGGGGTCGTCTTCTCCGTCACCGACCGCTACGTGACCTTGCCCGAGCGCACGCTGCACGCCTTCTGCCACGCGCTGCCGCATCGCTGGCACGGCATGTCGGTGATGCTGTCGGCGGCCTCCGCGCTCTCCTGGATCGCGGCCGTCCTCGGGCGAGAGGCGGACATCGGCCAGCTCGTCGCCGCCGCGGAAGGCTTCGCCCGCTCCAAGGCGGCGGTGGCCTCCGCGCCGATCTTCCTTCCCTATCTCAGCGGGGAGCGGACGCCCCACAACGACGCTGAGGCGAGCGGCATGTTCGCTGGGCTGCGCGCCGAGCACGGGGCGGACGCGCTCGTCTTCGCGGTGATGGAGGGCGTCGCCTTCTCCTTCGCCGACGGCGTGGACGTGCTCGACGCCGCTGGCGCGCGGCCTGAGCGGCCGCTGCTCGTCGGCGGCGGCGCGCGCTCGGAATTCTGGGGGCAAATGATCTCCGACGTGACCGGCCTCATGATCGACCTCGCGGCGGGGGCGGAGGCGGGCGCGGCGCTCGGGGCCGCGCGGCTCGCCATGCTAGCGGCTGGCGCGGGAAGCGTCGGCGAGGTGTGCAAGCGGCCGCCGACGCAACGCACCTTCGAGCCGCGAGCGGAGCGCGAGGGGCTGCACGCGCCGCGCCTCAAGCGCTACCGCGCGCTCTATCCGGCGGAGAAGACGGCGCGCATCGCCTGACCGACGGCGGCTCGAGTGCCGGCCGAAACGTCCGCGCGCCGGCGCGGCGTGCTGCTCGTCCTCGCAGCGACGATTCTTTGGAGCCTCGCCGGGGTCTTCGCGCGGCTCGTGAGCCATCTCGACGTCTGGACGGTGCTCGGCTGGCGGGCGCTCTTGGGCTCGGCGTCGATCTCGGTCGTCGGGCTCGTCGAGTGGCGGCGCGGCCGGCTCGACAATCCCTTCGCCTTCGGCCGTCTCTCGCCGGTTGTCGCGCTGCTGGCGATGGTTGCGATATCGGCCTACGCCGCCTCCGTCATGACGACGACCATCGCCGACGTCATGATCATCTACGCGACGCTGCCGTTCGCGGCGGCGGCCGTCGGCTACGGGGTCAATCGTGAGCCGGTCTCGCCCCGCACGCTCGTCGCCTCGGTGGCGGCGCTTGCGGGCGTCCTCGTCATGGTCGCGGCCGGGCTCGGGTCGGGCCGGCTCCTCGGCCAGGCGCTGTCGGCGCTGATGACGCTCGCATTCGCCGGCATGGTCGTGCTGCAGCGGCGCCAGCCGGGAGCGTCGATGATCGCCGTCAACGCGATCGGGGCGCTCGGCTCCGGCCTGTTCGGGCTCATGATTTCGCCGCATGCGGGCATCAGCCTCTACGATTTCGCAGTGCTGTTCGTGTTCGGCCTCACGACCATTGGGCTCGCCTTCGTTCTCTTCATGGAGGGCGCCAAGTTCATTCCATCCGCGGAAGCGGGGCTCATCAGCCTGCTCGACGTTGTGCTGGGGCCGATCTGGGTGTTTCTTGCGTTTGGCGAGAATCCGGGCGGGCTGACCCTCGTCGGCGGCGCAATCGTGTTGGCGGCGGCGCTGTGGCGCATCGCGCCCGACCTGCGCCGGGAACACGAAGTGTAGGAGGAGTCCCCATGGACGGCGACAAATTTGCTCTGGTGACGGGGGGCGGCGGCGGCATCGGCAAGGCGACAGCTTTCGCGCTCGCGCGCGCCGGCTGGCATGTCGCGGTGATCGGACGCAAGCCCGAGAAGCTCGACGAGGCCGCCCGCGGGATCAAAGCCGCCGGCCGGCGCGCTCTTGCCGCGCCCTGCGACGTCGCCGATCCCGCCGCGGTCAAGGGCCTGTTCGCGATCGTCGACCGGGAGTTCGGCCGGCTCGACTTTCTCTTCAACAACGCAGGCGTGAATGCGCCCGCGGTCTCGCCGGACGAACTGACCTGGGAGCAGTGGAAAGAGGTCGTGGACGTCAACCTCAACGGGGCTTTTCTTTGCGCGCAAGGCGCCTTCGCCATGATGAAGCGTCAGAGCCCCAAGGGAGGACGCATCGTCAACAACGGCTCGATCTCGGCGCACGCCCCGCGGCCGTTCTCCGCGCCCTATACGGCGACCAAGCACGCCATCGCCGGCCTCACCAAGTGCTTGGCGCTCGACGGGCGCGCCTACGACATCGCCTGCGGCCAAATCGACATCGGCAACGCGCTCACCGACATGGCGCGCAAAATGACCAAAGGCGTGCCGCAGGCGGACGGGCGGATCGCGGTCGAGCCGATGATGGAGGTGGAGGAGGTCGCGGCGGCGATTGTCCACATGGCGAGCCTGCCGCTCTCCACCAACATCTTCACCATGACCATCATGGCGACCAAGATGCCGTACGTGGGGCGAGGGTAGGACCCAACGGAGCGCAGTGTGACGAAGCTCACACCACGAGCAGTCCAAATCTGGCATACATTGTTACGCTGACGCTGTGTTTTCGGGCCCCGCTTGGGGAAATCTCCCACCGAACGCGCTGCAGCAGGCAAGAGGCGACGATGCGTATTCTCTTGGTCCTTCTCGTAGCCCTTGCGGCTGCGCGCGGGACCCACGGCGAGCGCGACGATCTCCCACGCGCCCGCATACGCTGTCGTTGGAAGGATATTGATGAGCGAGCCCGGAAATCGGCTCGTTTAATGCGCGGTCTGCGCCGGGTTGCAATGGCATGCGTTCCCGGCGCAGATTTGCGCCCGTATTTCGCTGACTGAGCCTGGAGGCCAAATGCCCGAGGCGGACGTCCCATTCGACCCGCGGCGATCGCATCACGACATGGGCGGGCTGCCGGCCGGCTCGGTTGAGGCGCGCGAGCACGACTACGCGCTTTGGGAAAAGCGGGTGGACGCGATCCTGTCGCTCCTCTTCAAAAAAGGACTCATGACCGTGGATGAGATGCGACGCAACATCGAGCGGTTGGGCCCCGACGCTTACGACCGGATGAGCTATTACGAACGCTGGATCGAGGCCGCCGCCCAGACGATGATCGAGCGCGGCTTCGTCACCGTGGACGAGCTCGGCCGCAAGATGGCCAAGGTCGGGAGCCGAGCCGATGCCGGCGCCTGACGCCATCGAAGCTCGCTTTCGCGCCGGCGACCGTGTGGCGGTGCGGGAAGCCTACCCGTTGGGCCACGTGCGCACCCCCTTCTACGCGCGCGGAAAATCCGGCGTCGTCGAGCGGCTTTGCGGGTTCTACCCCAACCCGGAGGAGCGCGCCTACGCGCGCTCCGGCCTACCGAAGGAGCCGCTTTATCGCGTCCGTTTCCGGCACAGGCCGATCTGTGGCCCAATTATTCGAGCGAGGCGCGCGACACGGTGGACATCGAGATCTACCAGCATTGGCTGGAGGCGGCGCCATGAACGAGGATCACGACCATGCGCGGCGCTCGCCTGCGCCGCACCGGCATCCGCCGCGGCCCGACCATGACGACACGCTGACTCGTCACCGGGCCATGGAGATCGCGCTGCGCGAGCTCCTGATCGAAAAGGGGGTCTTCACCGCCGACGACGTCCGCCGGCAGGTGGAGGACATGGATAGCCGGACGCCGGCGCAGGGCGCCCGAGTGGTCGCGAAGGCATGGTCCGATCCGGCTTTCAAGAAAGCTGCTGCTGACCGACGGCGGCGAGGCCTGCGTCGCCGCCGGACTCGAGCGCGGCCCATATAAGCTCGTGGTCGTCGAGAATACTCCCGACACGCACAACGTTATCGTCTGCACCCTATGCTCGTGCTATCCGCGCTGGCTGCTCGGCCTGCCGCCGGACTGGTACAAAAGCCGGGCGTACCGCTCGCGCCTCGTTCGCGAGCCGCGCGCGGTGTTGCGCGAGTTCGGGACCGAAATCCCCGATCATGTCGCGGTTCGGGTGCACGACTCAACCGCCGACATGCGCTATCTCGTGCTGCCGCAGCGCCCGGCCCGGACGGAGGGCTGGGACGAGGAGCGCCTGGCCGCGCTCGTCACCCGCGATGCGATGATCGGCGTCAGCGCGCCCCGGGCGTCATAACCCTACGGCATCTGCCCGAGCGGGATCCCGTTGACCTTGATGGACCGATCCTCGTTCACCTCCACGAGCCAGGAGAGCCTGCCGTCGCCGTCGGTCTTGGCAAGCCCCTTGGCCAAAGCCAGCGCGGGAATGGCCTTCAGCTGGATCTCCGGGGCGAGCGCCCGGACCGCTGTCATCGTCTTGTCGAAATTGCGCATCCGGACGGTGACGGCGCCCGAGCTTTTCCCGTGCGTGTAACTGAACGAGCCCTCGATCTCCGCGTCGACCGCCGGGGCCACGATGTGCGAGGGCGAGATTTCGAGGCGCATCGGTCCGGAGCCGAGAAGCGCTGCTGCGACCTTCGACCCATCCTCATCTGAGATTGCCGGGCCGTCCTCGCCCACTTTCATATGATCGATGGCCGCCTTCGCGGCGGCCGCGATGTCGAACCCCTTGAAGGTTGCAGCGAGGTCGATCTTGGACGGCGTGAGGTCCGCCGCGCCCGGCGGCGCAAGAGCTACGGGCAGGCTCAATCCCTCGGCCGAGATCGCCGCATCGATCGCGCTGTCGGGCCCGAGGTTGGCGACGCCGAGAGCAACCTTGGCGCCCCCCAGGGACACCGCGCCGTAAGGAGAGGCGACCATGACCCTTAAGGCCTCGACGCCTTCCACGAACTTGAAGCCCGGGGCCGTCAAATCGCGAAGGGCGTCTTTCAACTCCGTCTCGTGCTCAGGGAGCGTCGCGCGCGGAGCGGACAAGATCTTCCAGAGCGCGAGAATCTTGGCCGGTTTGAGGCCGTCGGCGCCGACATTGAAGGCGATCTTCTCGATCCGCCCGCTCGCCGTCCTGGGCTCGCGGTCCTTCGTGACCGCCGCGAACCGGAAATCGATGTCGCCGGCCTCCTCCTTGACTGTCGTGGACAGAGACTGGTCGGCTCTAACGGTCGTCGCGTAGTCAGCGTTCGCCTTGCCGAACTCGAAGCTCTCGACGAAATCTGGCCCTTGCAAGCTCAGGACCCCCTTCTCGGCGCTTGCAGAGCCTGACCGCCACCAGAAGATGTTCGGGTCGATGAGCAGAGTCTGCCGGTAGCTCCCAACCTCGAAGCGGGCCGAGGCGTCTTCGGAACGGGTGGTGATTTTCGGGAATGAGTTCTCCTCGATGCGCCAGAGGCCGTCGTCCTGCTCCCGCGCTCGCAGCACGAGGGCGGGCGGTTCAAAGGAGCTTTGCCGGTCCTCGCCGAGGAGGCTGGTCAGCGCTCCCAGATCGGCCGTGACCACATAGTCCGCGCCGACGGCCTTCACGGTCACCGGCGGCGGACCGCCGCCCGAACGCATTAGCTGCGCGAGCAGCGCCTGAAGCCGTTCCGCCCCTTCGGGCGTCGGTATTTTGTCTCCGGCCAGCGCCGCTCCCGCGAGCATGGCGCTCGCCAGAGGCAGCCAAGCCCGCGACGGGCGCAATCGAAAGGCAGCCATGTGAGGGAACCTCGGGAACAGGAGGCGGCGGAGTCCGACCTCCTACGCCAAAACCGTCGCTGTAGTCTTACCGAACTCGGCGATCCGCCTATCGCGCGGACAGCGCGGCGACCCGCCGTGCCGGCAACTGCGCCTTGGCGACTCCGGCTTTCACCGCCTCCTGGACCTTCTCGAAGGCGCGCACCTCGATTTGCCGGACCCGCTCGCGCGACACCCCGAACTCGGCGGACAGCTCCTCGAGGGTGATTGGATCGTCGGCCAGACGCCGAGCTTCGAAGATTCGCCGCTCGCGAGGGTTGAGCACCGTCAAGGCGCCCCTCAGCGCGTCGAGACGAGCGTCCGCCTCCTCGCGATCCGCGAGCAGGGTCTCCTGATCGGCCGTCTCGTCGACGAGCCAGTCCTGCCACTCGCCCTCGCCCTCTTCGCGCAGCGGCGCGTTGAGCGAGGCGTCGCCGCCGAGGCGCCGGTTCATCTCGATGACGTCCTGTTTGGCGACGCCGAGACGCTTCGAGATGGTCTCGACCTGGTCGTCGCGCAGGTCGCCCTCGTCGAGCGCCGAGATGCGGCTTTTGGCCTTGCGGAGGTTGAAGAAAAGCTTCTTCTGGCTCGCGGTCGTGCCCATTTTGACAAGCGACCACGAGCGCAGGATGTATTCCTGGATCGACGCGCGGATCCACCACATCGCGTAGGTGGCGAGCTTGAACCCCTTGTCCGGCTCGAAACGCTTGACGGCCTGCATGAGCCCGACATTGCCCTCGGAGATGACTTCGCCGATCGGCAGCCCGTAGCCGCGGTATCCCATGGCGATCTTGGCGACGAGCCGAAGGTGCGACGTCACGAGCTTGTGCGCGGCCTCCCGGTCGCCGTGCTCGCGCCAGCGTTTGGCCAGCATGTACTCCTCCTGCGGCTCCAGCATCGGGAACCGCTTGATTTCCTGCAGGTATCGGGAAAGCCCCGATTCGCCTGCGATGATGGGAAGAGACGCAGCCATATTATCCTCCAGCCGGAGACCGCCGCACGGTCTCCGTCGGCGCAACAGCCGAAGGTGTTATAGTGTTCCGGCAAGCATGGCCGAAAAAGGGCCAAGGGTGGCGAGACAAACAAACGTGAGGTGAACTTATCTTCATCTTTATTTTTTGCCTTCGAACCTTTCAACCCTTCGTGCTCAAGCGCATGGCCCTGAGCAAGTCCGCAAAATCTTCCGGCAGGGGGCTTTCAAAGCGCAAAAACTCACTTGTGATCGGGTGCATAAATCCAAGGACTGCGGCGTGCAAGGCCTGTCGTTGAAACGTTCCAACAGCCGCTTGAGAAGCCACCGACAGCCGCGCGGCCTTGGTCTTGAACCCGGCGCCATAAACCGAATCGCCGACCAGCGGATGGCCGATCGAAGCCATGTGAACGCGAATCTGATGCGTCCGTCCCGTCTCCAGCCGGCAGCGGAGCAAGGTGGCCGGTCCGAACGCCTCCACCACCTTCCAGCGAGTGACCGCGTGACGCCCGCGCTCTTTCGGCGCCACCGCCATCTTCTCCCGATGGCTCGGATGGCGGGCGATGGCGGCGTCGACTTTTCCCGCCGGCGCCGGGAGTTCGCCCCAGACGAGCGCGAGGTATTCGCGATCGAGCGAGCCGGCGCGTCCGTGGTCGGCGAAGAGATCGGCGAGCCCGCGATGAGCGGCGTCGGTTTTGGCGACGACGAGGAGGCCGGATGTGTCCTTGTCGAGCCGGTGAACGATCCCGGGCCGTTTGACCCCCCCGATGCCTGAGAGACTCGCCCCGCAATGCGCGATCAGCGCATTGACAAGCGTGCCGCTCGCGTGCCCCGGCGCCGGATGGACGACGAGGCCGGCCGGCTTGTCGATGACGATGAGATGGTCGTCCTCGAAGACGATGTTTAGCGGCAAATCCTCGCCGACGACCGGCCACTCTTCCGGCGGCGGCGTCTCGAGGCGGATTTGGTCGCCCGCAGCGAGCCGCATCGACGGATCGAGCGTCACATTGCCATTTACGCTGACTTTGCCCGTCTGGATCAGCCCTTTCAGCCGGGTGCGCGACAGGGCGAGGGCGCTTCGGCTCAGGAACCGGTCGAGACGGTCGCCGCCGTCCGTTTCTCCGGCTTCGAAGACCTCGACGTGCAACGGCGCGGTCTCCGATTCGCCGCCGGCGCCGGCGTTCTCGCCTTCCGGCCCGCCGCGCTCGCGACCGGTTCGCCGGGCCTTGTCGCTCATAGCGTCAGCTCCCGACGCTCAAAGCTAACATAGAATCTCGACCACAGCATCGCAGTCGAGAAAACGAGGAGACTTGAAGCGAAACGCCGCCGGCGTTTCGGGGCGGGGCGCGTGGGACCGATGCGCGCTCTAGGCGCCCTTGTCGTATTTGGCCAACTCCGCCTGAACCGCCGAGCGCAGCACCGGCAGATCGCGAATCAGGGTATCCCAGACAATGTGTGCGGTAACGTCCTCGTAGTCGTGACGATAGATGTTCCCGGCTCCGGCGATCAGTTTCCAACCGATCTTTGGGTGGCGAGCCTTCAGCGCCTCAGGCAAGCGGCGCGAAGCCTCGGAGATGACTTCCAGACATCGAATCACGGCGAACACCGTCCGTACGTCGTTACTGAAGGCAGCGTAGTCGAAGCCGGCGGCGAACTGCCTCGCCAAGTCGATATGGCGGAGTATATCGCTGAGCGCGGACTCGACGCCCCTAGAACGCATAGATCGCGCCAGCGGTCGCGGCGGGGCTTAGCCACGGCTTGAGTCCTTCGCGGTTCACCACATCGACGGGACCTTCGAAAAGCGCGGCAATGTAGTCCTTCAGCCCCACGTAATCGTACACCGACACGACGGCTTTCGGATCGAATTCGATCATGATGTCCGTGTCGCTGTCGGCGCGATTGTCGCCCCGCGCGCGTGAACCGAACAACGCGGCGTGAGCGACGCCCCGAGCGCGCAGGGCAGCCTCATTCGCTCTCAAACGGTCTAGAATAGCCTGTCTGTCCATCACGCGTCAGCATATCACAGGCCGGAGGCGGGCGCATGCGCTCGCCGGTCGGCCCAATAACGATACCCTCTTTGTTGTTTTGACGTGAGCGGCGCGAGAGGAACCAACCGCGATGCCGCCGACAAGATCGTCGACCCGGATCGCGGCAATTTTCCGGGCTTCGGTCATCCCTCGGGCACTCCGGCTTTGCGAAGCGCCTCGGCCCAGCGTTCGCGGGAAGCCAGAAAGGTCGGATTGTCGCTCTGCGCGTAGGCCCGGTAGCGGGACACAGTGAAATTCGGGTCAAGCGCGAGTCCGGCACGCGCCGCGGACCGCGCTTCCTCCATTCGACCGAGATGGACCAGCGCGACGGCGAGCCCGAGATGCGCAAGCGGAGCGTTCCGGTTCGTCTCGATAGACCTGCGGTACCAAGCGACGGCTTCCTCGTCCGCGCCGGTATGGACTTTGGCGATTGCGACAATGCGATACCAATTGGTGGCGCTGGTATCGAGGGGGCTGAAGCGAAAGGCTTGTCGGACATGACCCTCGGTCTCCTCGGCGCGACCGAGATAAATCTTGGCAAGACCTATGTACGCGTGAGCGGACGCCAGATTTGGATTGAGCGACAGGGCCTTCTCGAATTCGGCGATGCCATCCGCCGCTCGGTTGGTGTGGGCGAGCACGGAACCCCGAACAAGGTGGGCGTAAGCATCCGCAGGCGCCAGCGAGAGCGCCTTGGTTATCTTGGCTTCCGCGGCCTCGAGGCGCTCTTCCCTGTCGTCGATCGCAAGGTAGATGGCAGCCATCATGGCGTCGACATGCGCCGAGCGGACCAGCGCGTCGAGATTGCCTGGATCGAGCGCCAGGGCGCGCTCGAAAAAGCCTCGGGCTTGCGAAAAGCACTCCGGCGTCGTTCCCTTGTTGAGCCAAGCCATGCCCTGGAAATACAAGTCCATGGAGTCGGGGTTTGGGGCGCGCTCCGCGCGTCGCGCTTCCGCCGTAATGAGTTGCGCGTTGATCGCATTCGCGAGGCGAGAGACGATCTCGTCCTGCATGTCGAAGAGGTCCGCGACCGGTTTGTCGAAGCGTTCGGCCCAGAGGTGACCGCCGCTGTCGGCGTCGATGAGCTGAACGTTGACGCACATCCGATCGCCGCCGCGCTGGACGCTGCCCTCCAGCACGTAGCGGACGTTGAGTTCGCGCCCGATCTGTTTCACGTCGAAGGGCTTGCCCTTGTAGGTGAAAGCCGTGTTGCGGGCGATGACGAACGAGCCGGAAATGCGCGAGAGGTCCGTCGTCAGGCTCTCGGTCAGGCCGTCGACGAAATGCTCCTGACTTGCGTCGCCGCCGACGTTGGCGAACGGCAGGACGACGATGGACAGACGCGGCGGGCCTGCTTTGTCTTGCGCGGGCGGCGTTTGCGCCGCGCCGGCCGGCCCGGCCTTCAGCGCAAAAACCCGCACCGGCCGCGCGATGTTCTTGAGCGTCTTCTCGCCGAGATCGACGAACGTCTCCTTCACCCGGTCGCGCACCTGCCGATAAGCGTCTTCGGAGAGACAGACGCCGCCCGGCTCGCAAATGCCTTCCAGCCGCGCGGCGATATTGACGCCGTCGCCCATGAGGTCGCCGTCGCTCTCCTCGACCACATCGCCCAGATGAATGCCGACCCGAAATTCGATGCGGCGCTCGGGCGGCACGCCCGCATTGCGCTCGACCATCCCGTTCTGCACTTCGATGGCGCAGCGCACCGCGTCGACCACGCTGCGGAACTCGATGATGCTCCCATCGCCGGTGCGCTTGACGATGCGGCCGTGGTGAGCCCCGATGCCGGGGTCGATCAGATCGCTGCGCAGGCCCCGCAGGCGCGCGAGCGTCCGCTCCTCGTCCGCGCCGGCAAGCCGGCTATAGCCGACGACATCGGCGACCAGAATCGCCGCGAGCTTGCGCGTCTCGCTCATGGAGCCCGCCTCTCCAGCTGCGGGCAGACTAGCATGAAATCCAGTTCTGGGCCGAAATCTGGTAGCGCATTGCTCGCGGCCGCGGCGCAACCGCCTCGTTTTGTGCTACTGTTTCGCGGCGCGACATGCTCTTGATTTGCAAACCCCATGATCCACAGCTTTTCCGTCATTTTGGAGCCGCAGCCCGGCGGCGGGTTCACCGTCCTGGTTCCGGCCCTGCCGGAGGTCGTGACCGAAGGCGACACGGAACAGGAAGCCCTCGCCAATGTCGAGGAAGCGATCCGCGCGGTGCTGGAGTACCGGCGCGCTCAGGGGCTAACCATCCCTTCCGACGCGCCGCCTGAAATCCGCCGAGTAACAGTCGCGGCCTAGCATGTCCGACGGCAAGCTGCCGACGCTGAACGGCAAGCGCGTCGTTCGAGCCCTCGGGCGCGCCGGATTCGTGGTCGATCGGGTCGTCGGCAGTCATTACTTGATGGCGTTCCCCAACGATGCGACGCGAACCGTCACAGTCCCGGTCCACTCCGGCCGCGATCTCAAACCAGGCACGCTTCGGTCCATTATCCGGCAGGCCGGGTTCAGCGTGGAGGAATTCAAGGAGCTGCTTTAGCTCCGGCACGCCGGCGTTGCGCTCGATTAGGCCTTGCTGCGCCTCGATTGGGCAGCGCACCGCGTCGACCGCGCTGCGACTCGGTGATCGGAAACCAGGATCGCCGCGAGCTTGCGCGTCTCGGTCATGGCGAACCTCCGCCGGGTTCGAGATTAGCACAAAGGACCCGGCCAAGAGCGCCATCTTCAATATGGAACGACGGGCTCCGGCGAGAGGTTCGGGGCGCCGGATTCCCTGGGGTGAGCGGCGTTCAGAGCGGCCTAAGCCTCGTCAGTTCGACGTGTTTGCGGCCGCGTCCGCCGGCTTTTCGCCCTCCGGCAGGCCCGCCTTGCGCAGGCCTTCGACGATGCGCGCGCGTTGCGCGTTGAAGGTCGGGTCGTCGGTCCAATGAATGCCCGCATATGTCTGCACGGTGAAGCCGGGATAGACTTTCTGCAATTGGCCCGCGGCCTCTCTGGCCTCCTTGTCGTGGCCGGTCCAGGCGTTGGCGGCGGCGAGATGGACCAATGTGAAGGGATTCTGAGGCGCGCCCGCGCGCGCCTTCTCGCACCATTCGATCGCCTGTTCCCATTGCGCCAAAAAATTGTGGAGGAAGCAAACCTCTGCCTGCCAAAAGTGGACGTAGGGATCGCGAGGACTTAAACGAAACGCGGTTTCGAGCCCCGAGAAGCCATCCTCGCTTCGACCGAGATACAAGTTCCAGAAATCGCGTTGGGCATGGGCCCAAGCGTTGTTCGGATCGGCGGCGATCGCCGCGTCGGCCTCGGCGATCGCCTGCGGCCATTGCCGCTTGGCGGCCAATACCCGCGCTTTCGTCATATGCGCGTCCGAATTGTCGGGCTCCGCGACGACGGCGCGCTCGGCCCAATCCTCCGCGCGCGCGATATCGCTTTTCGGATCGTCGCTATTGAGCCACGTCACCCGATTGTACAAAGTCGTCGCAAGGCCGATCATCGCCGGGACAAGGTGGGGGTCGATGGCGAGCGCGCGCTCGAAAAGACCGACGGCGGCGTCCTCCGTGGCCTTGGATTCGGGGCGATACGCCTCCACCCATCCACGCATGGAAAGATCGACCGCGTCGGGGTTGTCCGGCCGTTCGCGCGTGGCGCGCAGAGCCTCGGCCCTGACGAGCTCGACCCCGAGCGAATTGGCGAGGCGGGCGACGAACTCCACCTGCAACTGGCCGAGCTTGCCGCGCTCGCCGTCAAACCGGTCGGCCCACACATGGGCGCCGGTCTCGGTCGAAATGAGCTGGGCGTTGACCGTGATCGTCTCGCCGAGGCGGCGAACGCTGCCCTCGAGCACGTAGCGCACGCCGAGTTCGCGCCCGATCTGCTTCGCGTCGACCGGCTTGCCTTTATAAGTGGAGGCTGTGCCGCGGGCGATGACGAAGCTGTCTGGCAGGTGGGAGAGGTCGGTGGTCAAATCGTCGGTGATCCCGTCGGCGAAATATTCCTGTTCCTTGTCGCCGCTCAGGTTCTCGAACGGCAGCACGACGATCGAGAGCCGCGGCGCGGTCGCGAGCTTGTCGGCGACG
>Ga0209040_10000335_pt1 | contig 35012 bp, 29 predicted proteins | sample BogFormECP12_OM3_FD_188240 | JGI IMG/M metagenome (GOLD analysis project Ga0209040, IMG submission 188240) | Bog forest soil microbial communities from Calvert Island, British Columbia, Canada - ECP12_OM3 (SPAdes) (version 2) | ecosystem: Environmental > Aquatic > Freshwater > Wetlands > Bog ... | reverse complement strand
GGGAATTCGAGGAAGACGGGGCGGTTGAGGGGAAGGCCGGTGCGCGAAGCTTCGTCGGCGAGCGTGTAGATGTAGGGCAAGAGGCGGTAGCGGGTTTCAATGTAGCGACGCCGGGTGGCTTCCTGCTGCGGCCCGTGGACCCAGACCTCCTGCGGCAGCGAGCCGAGAGTGGAGTGGTCGCGGTAGAGAGGATTGAAGGCTCCGACCTCGATCCAGCGGGTGAGGAGGTCGGGCGGAGGCGAGAGGTTGAATCCGCCGATGTCGTCGCCGACGAAGGAGATGCCGCTGATGCCGAGGTTGAGGATCATCTGGGTGCCGAGGCGGAGGTGGTTCCAGGTGGCGGAGTTGTCGCCGGTCCAGGTGAATCCGTATCGCTGGCCGCCAGCGTAGGTGGCGCGGGTGAGGACGAAGGGACGTTCGTCAGGGCGCAGCTTGAGGAGGCCGTCGTAGGTGGCGCGGGGATTTTCCAGGCCGACGATGTTGTGAATCTCGGCGTGAGTGGCGGTGCGGGTGGCGAAGCCCGGCTCGTCGATGCGGTGGACGGTGTCGAGGGGCATGGTTTTGGTGGGCTGATCGAAGACGGAAGGCTCGTTCATGTCGTTCCAGAAGCCGTCAACGCCATCCTTGACGAATTGCGCGTAGAGGTTGCCCCACCAGGCGCGGGTCTGGGCGCGGGTGAAGTCGGGAAAGACAGCGGGACCGGGCCAGACAACTCCGACGAACTCGCTGCCGTCGGGGTTCTTCACGAAATGGTCGCCGGCGTGGCCGGTGTCATAGGGCATGTAGCCCTGGTTGGGGGCGTGGGCGATGTGCAGGTCGGTGATGATGACGAGGTGGAACTTCTGCTTGTGGAGGTCGGAGACGAAGCCGGGAAAGTTGGGAAAGGTGAGTGGGTTGACGGTGAAGGGACGGTTCCGGTCCTGATAGTCGATGTCCATATAGAGAACGTCGGAGGGGATCTTGTCCGCGCGGAGACGGTCGGCGACTTCGCGGACCTTGGACTCGGGCGTGTAGCTGTATCGCGACTGCTGGAAGCCGAGCGACCAGAGCGGAGGCAGCGGCGGCGTGCCGGTGAGCCAGGCGTAGCCTTCGACGACCTGCTTCGGAGCGGGTCCATAGATGAGGTAGTAGTCGAGCGGGCCGCCTTCGGAGCCGAAGGCATAGGCGTCACGCGCCTGCTTGCCGAAGTCGAACCATGTGCGCCAGGTGTTGTCGAGAAAGAGGCCGTAGCTGCGGCCTCCGGTGATGGCGAGGAAGAAGGGGATGCTCTTGTAGAGAGGGTCGACGGATTCCTGCGGACCGACATCGGTATTCCAGAGCGTGAAGGCCTGGGCCCTGCGGTCGAATGATCCGGCCTTGTCGCCGAGGCCGAAAAAGTGCTCGTCGAAGGGCATGTCCTTGTAGACGGAGAAGCCGCCGTTGCCGAATGCGGTGGGGCGTCCGAGAGCATCGGCGGAGATGATGTTGCCGGCGAGGTCGCGAACTACAAGGCGCAGAGGATTGCGCTCGACGCGTACATCGAGAGACGCGGTGCGGAAGCCGACGGACGAGGCGTCCTGGGTGGGCTGGACGGTGACGGAGCTGGTGCGTGAGGCGGGAAGGACGGCCCAGGAGGCGTCTTCGGGAAGAGTGGCGCCGGGGGCGACGCGCACGCGGATGATGTCGTCACGAAGGGCGGTGATGCGCAGTTGCGCCGGGCCAGCCTGGATCTGAATGCCGTCCTGCAGCGGCTGCGAGCCGGATACCGCTTCAAGCATCACCGGGGCCTGCGCCGCCGGTGATGCTGTTTGTGCGGATCCGGAAGTAACTACTGCGAGTGCGAGCAGTGCGACGAACAAAGCGGGCCATCGATGGGGGCGTGTCACCTGAGTGTCACCGGGATCCTTTCTGATGCCGGATCATAATACCAGCGCGGTGGCAGGCTCGGCGGTGTGTGCTCAGTTACTGCTGTGGGCTATTCTTCGGGGGCTGCGCGGCGGCGGCGGCCGCTGATGAGATAGACGGCGGCTCGCAGTTCGAGCAGAGGGTCCTCCGATGGCGCGATGCCGTCGAGACGCGGAATGGGATCGAAGATGATGGTCTTCTGCTCGTGGGCATTGTCCGGGACGGGCTCAGTGAGAGTGATCGTGCCCAGGTCGAGGAGCGTCCTGTCCTCGGGCCAGTGGATGGTCGCATCGTCGACGATGTCTCCGTCGTTGGCCAGTTGAACGAGGAGGCGGAACCGGATAGCGCCCTGAGCGATTCTTTCCTCAAGCTCATCGAAGAGGTAGTTCGGGCTTTTTGCCACGACGGTGGCGTCGTCCAAATGATCATTGCCGGCTTCGGGAATGATGCGGTAGCGACCAAAACGGCTGACTCCGTCCTTGTTGGTGAAGTGCATCGCGGTAACGCCGAAGTAGGTTTCGCGGGCAAAGCTGGAGGGGAAGGGCTTGGGGGCCTGCACAAAGGCCAGCGCGGCCGGATGAGTGCCAACATAGGCTTCGACGGGCCATGGATGCGGCTGGGAGGGGTCGCTGGAAGCGGCGATTGCGTGCAGGAACTCGAGGAACTCCTGGCCTGTTCGGGTGGGGAAGCCGTCGGTCGAGTGGGCGACGATGTCGGTGTGTAGGTGTTCGGCGAGGTGGAAGCGGATGGCCAGCCCGCGCGGATTTGCGTTGGGGTCGTTGTCGGGAATCAATGGGACGCCGGTGGAGTTCGAGAAGCGGACGGTGACCGGTGTGGATGGGTTATTCAGGTGCGCCGCACGGGTGAGAGAAGCCGCTTCTGCCGAAGGCGTAAAGGTTCCGGTGAGCATCGCTCCCTTAGCGTGTGCGGGGCGAAAGCCGGGATGCTGTCCGAAGATCGTATCGAAGGCGTGGATGATGTCGTTGCTCAGCGTGAGAACCTTCTCGTCTGTGGGAAGCGGCATATGGGGTCTCCTGTTTCGGGATGATTTTGCCAGAAGCGATTGTCTCGCTCCACTGTACTCACTGCAATGGATTCACGAAGGGTGCGATGCGATTGTGAAATATGCCAGTTGGATTGTATTTGTATAGCTGGAGGTGCAGATATACATGGATAAGAGAGATTTCTTAAAGGCAACGGGGGTTTTCATGGCCGGGACGCTATTGGGCCGCTTCGCATCGGGTGAGGAAGAGGCCGCGCATCGCACGAACTGGGCTGGAAATTATGAGTATCATGCCGATCACCTGCTCGAGCCGAAGACCATCGAGGAAGTTCAGGCGGCGGTAAAGAGCTGCAGCACGCTGAAGGCGCTCGGCGCCCGGCATTCGTTCAATGGAATCGCCGACAACCGGGAAAATCAGATCTCGCTGACGGCGCTGGACACGATGTCGCTGGACGAGAAGGCGCGCACGGTCACGGTGGGCGCGGGCGTGAGGTACGGGCAGCTTGCTCCGTACATCGATGGCAAAGGCTATGCGCTGCACAACCTTGCTTCCCTGCCCCACATTTCTGTTGCGGGCGCTTGCGCGACGGCCACGCATGGCTCGGGGAACAAGAACGGCAACCTGTCGACGGCGGTTTCCGCGATGGAGATTGTCACGGCGGACGGCGGGGTGAGGGTTCTATCCAGACAGAAGGATGGGGAGCGATTTCACGGCGCGGTCGTCGGCCTGGGAGGACTTGGCGTGGTCACAAAGGTGACGCTGGACGTGCAGCCGACGTTTGAGGTGAGCCAGGTGGTCTACGAGAACCTGTCGATGGATGTGCTGGAACATCATCTGGACGAGATATTCGGGAGTGCTTACAGCGTGAGCCTGTTTACGGACTGGCAGAATCACAGGATCGGCCAGGTGTGGGTCAAGCGTCGCGTGGAGCCAGGCTCATCTCCCAGGTTCGCACCGGAATTGTTTGGGGCAAAGCTGGCGACTCATAAGCTCCATCCGATTCCGGGGCACTCGGCAGAGCCCTGCACGGAACAGATGGGCGTTCCGGGACCATGGTATGAGCGGCTGCCCCACTTCAAGATGAACTTTACGCCAAGCAGCGGCGCGGAGCTGCAGACGGAATACTTTGTTCCACGAGACAAAGGCTACGAGGCGATTCTCGCGGTGGAGCAACTGCGAGACCAGATCACGCCTCATCTTTTTGTCACGGAATTGCGCACCATCGATGCCGACGATTTGTGGATGAGCATGGCTTACAAGCGTCCGTCGATGGCGGTGCACTTTACCTGGAAGCCGGAATGGCCGGAGGTGAAGAGGATCCTGCCGCAGATTGAAGAGAAGCTGGCGCCGTTCAACGCCAAACCGCACTGGGCGAAGTTGTTTACCGTGCCGCCCGCGCGGCTAAAGCAGCTTTATGGGAAGATGCCGGAGTATATGGCGCTGTGCAAGGAGTATGACCCGCAGGGGAAATTCCGGAATGAGTTCCTGAACACGAATATCTTCAGCTAAGGGCGCCCTCAGCCTCTCAGCGGGGATGCCCGCCGCTTGAAGCGGGCGCCGAGACGTGCGCTCCTCCACTAGATGGCGGTGGACTATAGTGCACGCCGCCTCCGCTGGGAGGCGAGTACGAGTTGCGCGAGTTGTTGCCCGCAGTGGGAGCGGGGCGATATACGTAACTTGGCGGTGGCGGGGCTACGGTATTTCCAACGGAGCCGTGGCCGGGTTGATAGACAGTGCGACCGGGTGTGGTGACGTTAACAGGGCTGCGGTCGAAGACTTCGGGATTGGTGCGCACTGCCGCGGTGGTGAAGCCCTCGCCAATGGGCCCACCGGTGCGCACGTGAATCGTCGATTCGGCGGGGGCGATACTTCGGCCTTCGTAGTCAAAGACGCGCGGAGCCGGCTTGACGCCTCCGATGGTGCGGAACTGCTGGGCAAACTGCGGACCGCGATTGACGGCGACGAGGGGCTCAGGATGCGGCATGGGGCCATGGGGCGGAAGGCCATGCCCGGTTGGGGCTTTGGGCCGGACGGGCGGCTTGTAGTTGGGCGGGCAATGCCACACGGTGGCATAGGGATACCAGCCTACGCCGATGGTTCCATACCCGCAGTTGCCTGGGAACCACATCCATCCGAAGCTGTCGAACCAGTTCCACGCGCCGCAGTGATAAGGCCACCAACCCCAGGAGTAGCCGGAGATCCAGGTGTATCCAATGGTCGGATAGTAGCCCCAGGAGCCGACGCCGAAGGGGTCCCAGCCGGAGCCGACGCCGGAAGGCGACCACGCCATGCCGTAGCCCGGGACGTTGTACCAGTCACCGTAATAATCGAGGTCGTTCCAGGCCGCATCGTCGGGATTGCCGGTGCTGGCGCGCGCGGCGGTGGCGTTCTCTTCCAGGGTCGCGAGGGCCTGATCGCGGTCGGAATTCCACTGGTCCCAGGTGTCGGCTGCGACACTCTGAACCACCTCATATTGGCCGGGGTTCTGGGTGTCGAAGTGGATGGAATGATTGGTGCGCAGATCGAGCGAGAGGCTTTGGCCATCGGAGACATGAATGGTTCCGTGGGTAACGGCCAGGTCCGCGGGGTTGCCGTCGAGGTTGACGCGGAAAATGCTGCTGTCCACCGGCGTGACGGTGTTGGGCCCGAAACGGACGGTGTATTGGCCGGCGCGGCCGTTGAGTTCGTAGTAGCTGAGACCGGTGTTAGCGTCGAGGGTGGTGAACGTCGAGCCATCGGGATTGCGATGAAGCTGCATGAGCGTGACGGAACTGTTGGGCGCGACGCGGGCGACGGAGCCGTCTTCAAACTGGATCTCAAGGCGGCCGTCCTGACCGGTAACGAAGCGCATGCCTTCGAGGACGGGCATGTTGGGCTGAGCCTGGTCAAAGGCAGGATTGGCGCCATTGAAGACCTGCACTTTGCCTTCGACATCGCTGAGGCGGACGGCGCGGACATTGTTTGCGTCGGGTGATGGCGGCTGGGCCGGTTGCGCGGGTAACTGCGCATCCGGAGGCGGCGGTGGAACGGCCGGCTCCTGCGCAAATGCGGTGACTGCGAGAACCAAAACCAGAACAGGGGCGGCTGCGAAAACGGTGCCGATTCGCCTGCGCCAGGATGGATTAATGAGTGGGTGCCGCATGGACACCTCCTTCAATAGGCCCGGTGCTGCTTCTTCTATAGCGTAACAACGTGAGGCGAGTACAGAAAGTTTCGTTTTGCGTTGTCGCATCCACGATATTGGACGTTGCGGCGCGGTGAGAGATTCAGGCGCTAGTGGATGCCATGAAACGGCAGTCCAAATCCGAGGGCCATACGCAAGGCAAGCGCGCCGGCCAGCGTCGCCAGAAAGGCGACGGTCATCAGCGCGTCCTGCAAGAGTGTCCCGACCTTTTCGCGATAGGCCGAGTACTGGACAACGAAGTAAACCGGCAGGTCGCCGAAGGCCACTGCCGCTACTGCGCCTGGCATGCCGTAGTAGTGAAATCCCAGAGGGATGAGGGTGAACAGAGAGATGCAGAAGACCAGATTTCCGATGGCATTGTAGTGGGCCTTGGAGAGGGCGAGAATGGCGGGGCTGAGCGTGCTGTAGAGAGATGTATGCCACAATCCAAAGGCCAGGATGCCGACCATCCAGGCAGCCTGATGATAGCGACGGTCGTAGACGTGGATCACCGCCACGTCGCCTACGCAGATGGCGATGATCAAACCCAGTCCGGCAACCACGAGAACCGGCAGCCGGTATTTCAGCAGGACCGCGCGGTATTCCTCTCTCGATCGTTGGGCAAATTTGGCGATGAAGGGATATCCCACTCGCGAGCAGAAGAGGCCGATGACCTGGCGAGGCAGATCGGAGAGGGTAAAGGCTATTCCGTAGACGCCAAGCATCGCGGCGGAGACGAGTTTTCCGAGAATCAGCCGGTCGGACTGGTTGGCAAGAAAGGTGAGGGCCGTACCGATGAGGATCCATTTGCCGAAACCGAGCAGTTCGCGCAGGCATTCCTTGTCCAGAGTGATTCGCGGACGAAGCTCCGGGAGGAAGAGGTAGCTGGCCAGGGTGCGGGCCACTTCCGACGCGAGCCGGCCCCCGACCAGAGCCCACAGAGAGGGATGGATTAGCGCCCAACCAAGGGTTACGACAAACTGCACGACCTGGCCGAGAAGTTCGACCAGCGAAGTCTTGCCGACGCCCATGTGCCGGGTCAGATTCAGAATGCTTGGCGAAGTCACCCCGGCGATCACACAGCTGAATCCGAGGGCGGGAAGCAGCAGAATCATGCGCGGCTCGTGGTAAAACCACGCAACCGGACGCGCCAGAATCACGGATATCAGCCACAGGCCGACTCCACGCAACAGCTCCAGCGTCCAGGCCGTATTGAGAAATACAGGTTCATCTCCCCGCCTGCTTTGAATCACGCTGTCGTTCAATCCGATGTGGGAAAACAGAGTGAGGCCGGTGAGGACGGTCGTGAGCAGGGTAATGATACCGAAATATTCGGGCGAGAAGATGCGCGTAAGGACGACGCTGCTCAGGATGCGCAGCGCAACCGAGATTCCGTAAAAGGCGACTATATAGACAGTCCCTTTGACGGCCTGCTTCGCCAGCTTTTGGTGCTGGGGTCCGCTCTCTTCCGGGGGAACTATGGTTTCGACCTCAGCGCCAGTCGTCATAATGGGGAAAGCATTGGGGCTTAGAGTCTGACGCAAGGATTGCCGCTTGATTTACCGAGCTGAAAGCAAGTTCGCAAATGCGACCCCGCAAGCAGGCCGCCGCGTGTTGCAAACTGCTTTCTTTCTCGCCGGCTAACGGTAAGGTGTCCATATGGAATGAATCGTGTTCGATCTACTTGTTTCGGATGGTAGCATCGGGCGCGCGGGAGTCCAATAACACTACGGTGTCGATTGAACGGGGGCTGGCATCGATTCACTGTCGCCTTCTGTCGACGAAACAATGACCCTAGCCAAGCCCACATACAAACCTCTCGGGGCCCCAGAATTCTTTGCTTCGAGATCCAAATAGATGACGATCGCTAGGAAGCGTTACTGTTGGCTCCGCTCGGATACAAGCGGTAGAACAGGTCGTTGATTTCCTTCACTCGATCGTACATGTGCACAACCGGCACTACTTTTCCCTGGAGTCTCACATCCTTCTCTGTCAGTTCGACATCCGCTAAAGTCATGCCCGCGAGAGTAAGCACCTCGCCATCGGCATTTGGGTGGATGACAATCTGGTCCGACGGAAAATCGAGGTAGATGATTTCGTTATGGGGGACCTGGTCGAGCACGTGGAATTTATGCTGAAGGATGGAGGCGTTCATTTTCTCGAGATACGTGAGGAGGATTCGGCGCCCTCCGATGGTTGTGCCGCAGCAGCTTACCACCTTGCCCTTCAACTGGCCGGCCTTTGCCGAGCCCAGGACGGAGGTCAGCCATGTGGAATCAATATTCTGCTCGCCATAGATTTCGTGCTGATGTAGAAACACATGCAGCTTCTCTGGATCGAGCGAGTCAAAGGGGTTGGCCTGCAGGACTACATCCCGCGCATCCGTCAGAAAGACCATGCGATAAGTGGAGCGGACTCGCAGCAAATCTTCGGCGATGATGTACCTTTGACAACTCGCGTGCAGCCAGGGAGCGGCAAGGGTGCGATGAACAAGATGACACACCTCTCGGGATCCAAAGAGTCCCGGATGCCTATCGATGAGCGTGGCTGCGCCTAAGATCAGCCGGTAAAAGAGCTTCAGAAACTTGTAGGGGCGAATCTGTTTCCAAACGGTGTAGCACGAGAAAAGCTGCACGTCATATTCGTCGGCAAGTTCTGCGAAGCGGTCTCCCAGAGAATTGATGATGACAACGATATCGACCTGATCACGGGGGCAAACCTTTCGGGCGGAGACGATCAAGCGACGGAGATCGTCGAATTGAATGTCCGTGGCATAGCTCAGGATGAGATCCTTCGTCATCTTGAAGTCCCCGGGTGAGTGGCTGATTTTACCCTTGATACCGTTTGCAGACAACCCATGAGAAGAGATTATCAAACGCGGTCCGAGGCTCTTCGGCGAATTCCTGTCCGGGTGACTATCTGTAGGTCAATGCTTCGACGCGCTGCCGTTCAATAACGCTCGGGCCCGATTGCGGGCGCGGTTCATGACCGCGTCATCGTTGGCGATGGCTTCGAGTTCAGGGGAGATGTTCTCAAGCTCAAGCGCGCGGCGGTCCTTCACCGCTTCCTGAAGAGCCTCGAGTTCGGCGTCGAGGCTGAGACGGCTGTGCACATGCTCGGTGGCCAGACGGCGGCCCTCGTCGATCGTATAGGCGATGGCCATCAGATCGTCGGCCAGCTGGTTGAGCGGCTGCTCTCGCGACCAGTTAAAGGTGCATTCGCCGTGACCTTCTGGTCCGGAGTAGCTGAGAGTTTTCTTTCCAGTGAAAGCAACATGGCTGTTTGGCGCTTCACAGGCGATGGCGAAGAAGCTATGCGACCGGGCGGTCTGGAAGAAGGCGGAGAGGAGCGGGTCGCGGATTTCGATGTCGCGGGCAAGAGGGGCTCCCGCGATGCCGTCGGTAGAGTTGGGCCCGGGGCCGGGAGTCGATTGGTAGTGACCCGAGCCGTCCTGGCGGATGAGCAAGGTGTAGTTCGCAGGATCGAGCTGCGGATGCTCGAAGGAGAAGGTGATCTGCGCACTTTGAGGGGGAGACGGCGGGGCCGTCTGGGCCAAGGCGAGAGCGAAAGCGGCTAGGGCGGCGAGCATCATTTATAGGTTGGCTGTCTGAAGCGTCAGTGTCTGGGAGTGGTGGATGTGACAGATGGCGATCGCCAGGGCGTCGGCGGCGTCGGCCGGTTCGGGCACTGAGGTTAGGTTGAGCAGACGCGCAACCATGAACTGCACCTGCTCCTTTTGCGCGAGGCCGTAGCCGGTGACGGTGGACTTGATCTTGAGAGGAGCGTACTCGGCTGTGGGGAGTTGGGCAGTGGCGGCGGCGAGGAGGGCGACTCCACGGACCTGGCCGAGCTTGAGGGCGGATTTGGCGTTAACGGAGTAGAAGACCTCCTCGATGGCGACGACGTCGGGCTGGTGTGCCTCCAGCAAAGCCAGCAAGCTGGTGTAGACAAGCGCGAGCCTTTGCGGGAGCGGGTCTTTTTTCGGCAGGCGAATACCGCCGGCTCCCAGCCAAACCAGTTGCGGATTGCGCGCGGCGTCGTCCCACTCGACAATCCCGTAGCCGGTACACTCAGTGCCGCAATCGATACCGAAGACGCGCATGGGGTGAGTCTAGAGCATTCAGGGAAATGCCGTAAGTGTGGATTTAGAGGCGGGTTTCAGGGTATAGCGTCTAAGACCCACGTCCGATTCTCCGGACGGGGGGCACCGCTTTTTACTTTGAGATTCCTTCGAGCGGCGAGCTTGCCGTTGCGTAAAGTTTGCGGGGCATGCGTCCGGCGAGGTAGGCCTGACGTCCGGCGAGGACGGCGTGCTGCATGGCTTCGGCCATGAGAATGGGGTTCGCGGCGGCTGCGATGGCGGTGTTCATAAGGACGCCGTCGGCTCCCATTTCCATGGCAAGGGCGGCATCGGAGGCGGTGCCGACTCCGGCGTCGACGATAAGCGGGACTTCGGTGATGCGCTCGCGAAGGATCTGCAGGGTAGCGCGGTTCTGGATGCCGAGGCCGCTGCCGATGGGGGCGGCGAGGGGCATCACGGCAGCGGCTCCAACGTCGATCAGGCGACGGGCAAATACAACATCGTCAGAAGTATAGGGGAGAACTGTAAAGCCTTCCTTTACCAGTGCGCTGGTTGCTTCGAGCGTCGCTTGAACATCGGGATAGAGCGTGGCCTGATCTCCGATGACCTCGATCTTGACCCAATCGGAAAGGCCGACCTCGCGGCCCAGGCGAGCTGTGCGGATGGCCTCGTCGGCGGTGTAGCAGCCGGCGGTGTTGGGCAGCAGGAAGTAGCGCTGGGGATCGATGAAGTCGAGGAGGGATTCCTTCGAGCGGTCGAGATTCACGCGGCGCACGGCGACGGTGACCATCTCCGCGCCCGAGGCTTCGATGGCAGCCTGGGTTTCGGCGCCGCTCTTGTATTTTCCGGTTCCAACGATGAGACGCGATTGAAAGGCCTTGCCGGCAATGACGAGGGGTTCCATGGAGACATTGTAGTGCGGAACGCCTACCAGATGGTTTTGACCGCGCGCGAACGCCGGATGCGCTGGTCGGCGGTGACGAGAGGGATGCCTTCGGCCAGGGCGGTGGCGGCAATGATGCGATCCATCGGATCGCCGGGAAAGCTGGGGGGGAGTTGCGCTGCAGCTACAGCGATCGATTCATTGAACGGAATGGAGCGAACAAATGTCAGAAGCTTCTTGAGAAATTCATCAGGGCCCAGGATCGACTGAATTCTCCCACGGTGCAGCGCCCAGGCAATCTCGTAAAAGCTGATGCAGGAGATCACGGGAACTGACGAGCCGAGAACGGATTGTCGGATTGCGCCAGCTGCAGCAGAGGATAGTTTGTCAGGCTCGAGCAGGAGCCAGACAGCGACGTGAGTATCGAGCAGAATCATCGCGTCTCTGTGGCGTCCTCTGGCGGAAAGATGTCGGCGTCCCAATCTTCGGGATCGGTGATGGGTTCAACCAAGTCGCCAGTGATGACTGCCAGACCGCGCATTGCTCCGAAAATGTTTTCTGGTGAGTCGTTTTGGGGAACGAGCCGGGCCATGGGCTTCCCGTGCTTGGTGATGACGACTTCTTCACGCTTGTTGTAGACCTCGTCGATGACAGACAGGCAGTGGGTCTTGAACTGTCCGGCGGGCATGGTCCGGGTCTTCGCACTGGCCTTGGCGGTGGTCTTTACTTTCGTCCTGATGGCCTTGGTTTTCATTGAGCAGTCTCGCGATTATGACTATGGTCATACTACCATGGTCATAACTTTAGCACTTCTGCGGCGCAAACGCAAAAGGCCCGCTGCCAGATTTGGCGGAGCGGGCCTTTTTGCCGGTGAGCTGTGGAGTTTGACCTGAGGCACCCTCGCTTAAAGATGGGCCTCGGCGATGGAGTTGCGGTTTCGCCAGGACTAGAGCTAAGGGCGCGCTCTAAGCCTCAGTCACCTCACGTAGGGTCCTGCAACTACTACCTTCAGAATTCTTCATAGACTGGATCATCCTCCTTTCCCGTGTACTGGCAGGCTATGGCAAGAGGCGGGCCGGGGTCAAGGGCGAGATCGCAGAAGCGGGATACAAGGTATGTTTTCGACCAGATCGACTATAATTCTAGTCGATATAGAAAGAGGACAACAATGGCCATCTGGCAGGTGCAGGAAGCGAAGACGCGTCTTAGCGAAGTGATTGAAGAGGCCAACAGCAAAGGGCCGCAGATTATCACCCGGCACGGCTCGGAGCGGGCCGTTCTTCTTTCGATTGCTGATTATCGCGCCCTTACCGCGCATAAGCCGAATCTAAAGGAATATCTGCTGGGCGGCCCAAAGGTGGACAGCCTCGTGGTGAAACGCAGCCGCGATACGGGCAGAAAGATCAGCCTTTGAGCGCGCCGCTCCAATATCTGCTCGATACGAATGTGCTGTCGGAAACGCGCAAGAAGCAGGCCGACGAGCAGGTGGTCTCGTTCCTGAATGCCGCCGATCCATCGGCTCTCTACCTCAGCGTCCTGACTCTTGGAGAACTAAGAAAAGGAGTCGCGCTCAAGAAGGAGTCCGATCCCGATGCCGCGAAGAAACTTGGGTCATGGGTGGATGGACTCGAATTCAGTTTTACCGACCGCGTGCTTCGCATCGATTCGGCCACGGCGAGGCTATGGGGAGAGTTATCCGCTCAGCGCCCAAGGCCGGTCATCGACACGCTGCTGGCCGCCACGGCTGTGGTGCACGAGTTAACGTTTGTTACTCGCAATACGAAAGATGTGCAGGATATCAACGTAAAACTGCTGAATCCGTGGAAGAAGAGAAATTGAATATTCAGAATCTTCCCTGTTACCAAGAGTGCCAGTAACCGTCTCGCTGGGTGAGGGTGACATCGACGCCGAACAGATCGCGGAGTTTTTGAGGCGTGATCAGTTCTTCCTTCGGCCCGTCGGAGACGATGCGGCCGGCGCGCATCATGATGACGCGGGTGATTTCGGGCAGGATGTCGGCGAGGTGATGCGTCACCATAATGATCCCAGTTCCCTGCTGCGCGACGAGGCGCAGGGCTTCGCGGAGTTCGCGCTGGGCTGCGAGGTCGAGGGCGTTCGAGGGCTCGTCGAGCAGGAGCATCCCCGGCTGATGGACGAGGGCGCGGGCAATCATGATGCGGCGCTGCTCGCCGGCGGACATCTGGCCGACGAGTTTTTCTCCGAGATGGGTGGCCTCCATGAGTTCGAGAGCGGAGTGGGCGCGGGTTCGCATCTCCGGCGTGACGTGCAGGTTTGGCCAGAGTGTGGAGGCCGAGAAAAATCCGGCGACAACGGCGTCGATACCGCGGGTGACGCCGGTGCGCTCACCCGGCAGATGCGCTTCAACGACGCCGAGGTGCTGGCGAAGCTGCGAGATGTCCCAGCGGATGCGGCCCAGCAGCCAAATGCTGGTTTCCGGAGCGACGATGGGGTAGCACTCGCAGGTAATGGTCTTGATCAGCGTGGATTTTCCGCAGCCATTGGGGCCGAGGATGGCGACGTGCTCTCCCGTCGCGATGCGCAGGGTGATGTCGTGAAGCACGATGGCGTCGCCACGGGCTACGTTGACGTTTTGCATGTTGAGGAATTCGGGTTCAGGCGGAGCGGCGTCGGGCGAGCGGGTCATCTCCTCTCTTGATAAAGTAAAAAGTCACATGATTCAAACTTCTTTGCTCCCTGAGGATGCGCTTCCGCGCGGGTTTCGCTTTGCCGCCGTCAAAGCTGGATTGAAGCCGAGCGGCAACCTCGACTTTGCCGTTGCTGTTGCCGACGCGCCCGCCAGTGCCGCGGCCATGTTTACCGGAAATTGGGTAAAGGCTGCTCCGTTGATCGTCGGCAGCCGCCATCTGGAACGAAGCGGCGGACGGGTTCGGGTGGTTGCCGTGAATGCGGGCAACGCGAACTGCGCCACGGGTGAGATTGGCATCGCAGCGTGCGAGCGAGTGTGCGCCGCGGCAGCAAAGGCGTTCGGCGCGCAGGGGCATGAGGTCTTCCCTTCGTCGACCGGGATCATCGGCGTTCCATTGCCCGCGGAGAAACTCGTGGGGGCGCTGCCCGAAGTAGAGCGCACGCTGGGTGCGGACGCCGGACATTTCTCGGACTTCGCCCGAGCCATCATGACTACCGATACGCGGCCAAAGGTTGCATATGCATGGGTGGATGCCGGCGGCAAACAGGTACGCATCGCGGGCTTGTGCAAGGGCGCGGGGATGATTCATCCTCAGCTTGTGGCACACGCGACGATGCTGGTGTACGTCTTTACCGATGCGGAGATAGCGCCCGCTGACCTGGATACGCTGCTGCGCGGCGCGGTCGAGCCGACTTTCAACCGTATTTCGATCGACGGCGACACCTCTACTAACGATACGGTCCTGCTGCTTGCCTCGGGCGCGAGCGGGGCGAGTGTGGATGCCCGTCATCCTGCATTCAAGACGGCGCTCGAAGATGTGTGCATGTCCCTCGCGAAACAAATCGTGCACGACGGCGAAGGTGTTACTCACGTCGTCGAGTTGCAGATCGAAGGAGCGGCGAGCGACGGCGAAGCGCTGAGGGTTGCGAAGGCAATTGCGCATTCTCCGCTGGTGAAGACGGCCTGGGCCGGCAGCGATCCAAACTGGGGACGACTGGTGGCGGCTATTGGCTACTCGGGAGCAGAGATTGATCCGAACCGGATCGCTATCTGGCTGGGCGAGCAGCAGATATGCGAGAACGGTGGACGAGTGGTGGATTTCGATGAAGAACGAGCCCATGCCTACCTGAAGAACCCAGAATTCATGGTGAGGATCAGGCTGGGAGCAGGCGACGGCACATGCCGGTTCTGGACAACCGATCTGACAACCGAGTACGTCCGCATAAACGCGGATTATTCGACATAAACGCTTGCGCAGGGGTGCAGCGGGAAGAGTGCAGATTGCTAGAAGGCGCGTCAGTGCTGCGCTTATCGCCTGCGAAGCCCGGAAATGCACAGGCTTATTCACAAATCTGTTGAAAAGCGGCGCGATTGAATCATTGCGCGCGGCTAGCGTTTTGTGAGAATCTGAAACCGTTTCTGTGGGCCCTGAGTTCGCAAATATGCTGCGGGTTCCGCTTCGCTGCTGCGATACAATCGGCTAGATCGCCTGACCTGGATCGTCAGATCAAAGGAACAACACACTGCACATGCCAACGAACATGAAGGCACGGTCCGCAGCCGCGGCCGTGGCCGGCAAGAATGGCCACTCGCTGATCAGCGACGAGAAATTCAGGCAGCTTTACGCAACGCTGTTGAAGTGCCGGCTGCTCGAGGAGCGATTGTGTTCCGGCTCTGCGGATTATTTCGAGGGAGCGCAAAGGAACATTGCGGGCGCCGTGGGGGTGACTCTCAATCTGGAGCGCGAAGACACGGTGGTGCTGACCCCCCACAGCTTCCTGACGAAGTTTGTGAAGGGCGTGCCGCTAACAGCGATGCCGAATCATCAGCACGCGAATGGGACGGCGCGGGGAGCTGCATTCAGTTACGCCGCGGTCAGCGTGCTGACTCCGGCTTCTCCAACCGTGAGCGCGCAACTGGGTTTTGTGACTGGCGCTGCACTGGCAAACAAGCTTGCGAAGAATCAAAAAGTGGCCGTGGCATTTGTCGAAGGCGATGCTGCGGCGTTTGCCGGATGCAGAGAGGCTCTGGAGCTCGCCTCCGCGCAGAAGCTGCCGGTCCTCTATGTAATCGAGAAAAGACCGGACGATCCTCACGGAGACTTTCTGACTGAAATCAGCGAATTATTCCCGGTAATCACGGTGGATGCTCACGATGTAGTGGCCGTCTACCGCGTTGCTCAGGAATCGATTGCTCGCGTGCGGGAAGGCGGCGGCCCCGCGTTGATCGCGTGCATGGCGTATCCCTTGAATGGCGCGCCGGTCGGTGCTGTGACAAACATGGAGCGCTATCTGACCGGGAAGAAACTGTTCCGCAACAGGTGGAAGAATGAAGTGATCGCCGAGTTCAAGCGGGAGATGGATGCGGCTTTGCTTTCCCAAGGCTGATCCTGCGTTTCTACCTTCGCAAATGTGACGAGTGAAAGTTACCTATTCTTAATCAAGAGAAAGCGCCGAGGCCATCGGCTACGGGTATACATGCATCCGAGAAATGCATTAGCCTGAACCTAACGCTTTGTATAAGACCCATGAGAGAGTAACAACGCTGGTTCGATTCCCTCCAGTCGAGGTGCGAGTGAAAATAGTCCCGTGGATCTGTCTGCTGTTTGCGCTGGGCGCGAGCTGGCAGAGTGCCGTTGCGCAATCGTATGTAGAAACGCAGAGCCGGGAGGCGGCAGCGACGATCGCTGCGACGACGGGTTGGGCGGTGGGAGAATCGGAGCCTTCTCAGCAGCCGCTGCCTCCCAGTTATCGACCGGAATCACCGATCGTCTACACCAGTTCGGTGGGGTCAACCTATGTTCCGATGAATAGCTGGATGTACGATGCACTCTGGCGGCTGTACGGGATGGGGTATATCGACACGGCGTTTCTGGGATTGCGTCCATGGACCCGTTTGAGCATTGCGCACATGCTGCAGGCGTCGGCGGACGCCATCGATGCCGACGTCAACAATGACGAAGCCCGTGGAATCTATCTGGCGTTGATGAAAGAGCTGACGCCCGATCTGGAAGCAGCCGGGAGCGAGCGCATTGGCCGCACGGAGTTCGAAAGCGTGTACTCGCAGTTCCGCGGCATCAGCGGAACACCGCTGCGGGACAGCTTTCATCTGGGCCAGACCATCATCAACGATTACGGCCGGCCGTATGAGGAGGGCTTCAACAACTACACCGGCTTCACTGCTCGTGCGGAGGCCGGTCGTTTCTCGCTTTATTTCTGGGGCGAGTATCAGCACGCGCCGAGCGCCACAGGCTATTCCGTGCCGCTGTCTATGTATCTCTCCGACAAAGTCGATCTAATCCCATACGCCGCGAACCCCGTGCAGGATACGATTCCGCAGGGTCCGATAGCCGCGGTAAACCGATTCCGGGTTTTCAATGCGATGCTGTCGTATCACATCATTGGAAATGAGATTTCGTTCGGTAAGAGCGACCACTGGTGGAGCCCCGACAAAGGCGCGGCCATGGCCTGGAGCACGAACGCGGAAAGCACTTACGCATTCGAGATCAATCGTATTGAGCCGTTGCGCATTCCGCTGCTGTCGAAATTGATCGGCCCTATCCGGTACGATTTTTTCGTGGGCAGCCTGCCGGGCCACCAGTATCCCATCCAACCGTACGTCCATGCCGAGAAGATCAGCTTCAAGCCCACGAAAGATCTGGAGTTCGGGTTCGAGCGCACGGTGATCTGGGGCGGCTGGAACCGTCAGTGCCTTTCCGCGGAGCCGAACAATTACACCTGCAGCGTGCCGATCACAATTCACAGCTTTCTGAAGAGCTTCTTCAGCCTTCAAAATGTGTCGGAGGCAGAGAAGTTCTCGCGCAATGATCCGGGCGCGCGCTTTGGCGCTTTCGATTTCACTTGGCGTTTGCCCTATCTACGGAACTGGCTTACGCTCTACACCGACTCTTTTGTTCATGACGACCTCAGCCCGATCAGCGCTCCCCGGCGTTCGGGGGTGCATCCAGGAATCTATCTCTCCCATTTCCCGGGGCTGGCCCAGCTGGATATGCGCGTCGAGGGCGCGAATACCGATCCGGTCAGCAATGGAAATGCCCACGGGAATTTCCTTTTCTATGAAACGGTTCAGAGACAGGGCACCACGCTCAACGGGTCCTTGTTCACCGACTGGATAGGGCGCGCAGGAAAGGGCGGCCAGGCATGGCTGACGTACCATCTCTCTCCAAATGAGTATGTCCAGTTCATGTACCGCAACGCCAAGGTGACCTGGAATTTCATACCGGGCGGCACCACTCAGAATCTCTACCAGGTAGAGGTGACAAAGCGAGTGCATAAGGATATCGAGATCAAGGGCTGGGTGCAGTACGAAGGTTGGAAGGCACCGATTTACAAGACCGGCCTGCAAAACGACACGGAGGTCGCGGTGCAGATCAAGTGGTATCCGAAAATGGAGAAGAGTTTTTAGAGGTGATCAGCCGAGTCGCTGCCGCAGGTCGCTGCCGGTCATCTGCGCAGGCTTTTCGAGACCTAGCATGGCCAGCAGAATGGGCGAGATATCGCGCAGTGAGCCGTCTGGGCGCAGGGTGTAGTTCTTTGCGTCTTCCGTGACAAGGATGAACGGCACGGGGTTGGTGGTGTGCGCCGTGTGCGGGCCACCGGTGACAGGATCGACCATCATCTCGGCGTTGCCGTGATCGGCGGTGATCAGCATCGAACCGCCGCTTTGGCGAATCGTCTGATAAATGCGGCCGAGGCAGGCGTCGACAGTTTCGACTCCCTTAATCGTGGGCAGGAGCTGCCCTGAGTGGCCCACCATATCGGCGTTGGCGAAGTTGACGACGAGCAGGTCGAATGCTGTGTCCTCCACGGCTTTGACGACGGCGTCGGCGATTCCGGCGGCGGACATCTCCGGCGCAAGATCGTAGGTTGCGACCTTTTGCGACGGGATAAGGATGCGGTCCTCGCCGGGAAAGGGCGTTTCTATGCCACCGTTAAAAAAGTAGGTAACGTGGGCGTACTTCTCAGTCTCGGCAACGCGGAGATTCCGGAGGTTGGCCTGCGCGAGCATGTTGGCGAGCAGGTTCTCCATCGACTCCGGGAGAACGACCATGGGCAGCGTGAAGAGCTTGTCGTACTGCGTCATGCAGACGTAGTGGAGATTCTTAGGGACCTCGCTGCGTGGAATGGCGGCGTCGAGATCTTCGCCGCCGGGAAGGTCGCGGCCCTCCAGTTTCGTGAGGCCACTGTTGCGGGCCAGCACGCGGGTGATCTGCCGGGCACGGTCGGCGCGGTAGTTGAACATCATGCACACATCGTCGTCGCGGATGACTCCGTTGGGATGGCCGTGCTCATCTGTAACCACGAACGGCACAATAAACTCGTCCGTGATGTTGTTGTTGTAAGACTCCTTCAAGCGCGCAATGGCATCGGCGTGGGCTCCGCCCTGGGCACGGCCTTTGACCATCGCTTCAAAGGCAAGTTTTTCGCGCTCCCAGCGGCGGTCGCGGTCCATGGCGTAATAGCGGCCGGAGACAGACACGATTTTGCCAATCTGGTATTCGCGCATCTTCTGCTCGAGTTGCGCGAGATAGCCCGCGCCTGAAGTGGGCAGTGTGTCGCGGCCATCCATGAAGGCGTGGACGAAGACGCGTTCGAGGCCCTGCTGCTTCGCGGCCTTGAGCAGAGCGTACAGATGATTCTGGTGAGAGTGCACGCCGCCATCGGAGAGCAGGCCGAAGAGATGCACCTGGCATCCGCTCTCGCGGGCGAGTTGCAGGGCATGCAGGATGGTGGGGTGGGAGAAGAACTCGCCGCTCGCGATCAGCGCGTCGATGCGCGTGATGTCCATGCGTACGATGCGGCCCGCGCCGATGTTGAGATGGCCCACTTCGCTGTTGCCCATCTGCCCGTCAGGCAGGCCGACGAAGTGATCCGAGGCGTGGAGAAGCGTGTTCGGGAATTCGGCGAGCAGCTTGTCGTAGGTGGGCTTGCGGGCCAGCGCGATAGCGTTGTTCTCAACCTGCGGGCGGTAGCCCCATCCGTCGAGGATCGTGAGGACGATGGGTTTCTTGTGGGTCGGCACTCTTGCTCCCTGCTCTTGTTACTTGACGCACTGGGGCCGGATGCGAGATCCGGCCCATCGTTAAGTACTAGTGAGGCTGCGGCGCAGCGGCATTGGGTGAAGGGCTGGCTGGTTTAGCCGCAGGTGTTGCAGCGGGCGTTGCCGACGGCGAGCTTAGCGACGGCGCAGGCTTCGGTGCGTGCTCCTCCTGATATTGCTTCGCGGCGGCCTCAATCTCGGGGCGATGGCGCTGGATGACATCCTGCGCAGTCTTGCGGGCCAGCTGTACCCCGATCTGCTGAGTTTGCTGCAGAATCTCAGGCATGGCCTTCATCATATCTTTGCCCGCGGGCGTCTTATAAAAGGCGATGACGGCGGTCGCATCTTCGGTGGATATGTGCTGTTTGTAGACAGCGATGATCGGGGTCTCGAGATCGAGCTTCAGGAACGATTGGTCAAGATCGTCGGAAACATCCTTGGGCAGGAATGGCATGTTGGTGTGAATGTAGTTCACCATCGTTTGTTGGAGCTGCTCTTTCATCGTGGACGCGCCGGTTATCTCAAGCATTTCTTTGGCCTGCGCGTCGGTGAGAGGATTTGCCACGGCCGAAGGAGCAGCCGGAGCCTTTGAAGCAGCAGGAGCAGCGGCGGGCGAGGACGGCGTGGCGGAAGGTGCCTGCTGGGCGAAAGCAGCGCCTGCAAGAAGGAAACAACTGAGTGCCAGTGAAGCTTTACGCATGAATACTCCGATGAGGAAAAGGAGCGCCAGCCTTTGTAAAGCTGGACGCGCTGTTGTGTGTCTACTCGCCGAAGTTAACAGCTTCGAGGCCGAGGAATTCGGCGGCCTGGCCGAGCTCTTCTTCGATGCGCAATAACTGGTTGTACTTGGCGATACGGTCGGTGCGGGAAGCGGAGCCGGTCTTGATCTGGCCAACGCCGGTAGCGACTGCAAGGTCGGCGATGAAAGTGTCTTCAGTCTCGCCGCTGCGGTGCGAAATGATGGAGGTGTAACCGTAACGGCGGCCCAGCTCGATGGCCTCCAGCGTTTCGCTGACGGTGCCGATCTGGTTCACCTTGATGAGGATGGAATTCGCGATGCCTTCTTCGATTCCCCGCTGCAGGCGCTCGGTGTTGGTAACGAAAAGATCGTCGCCGACCAACTGGATACGTTCGCCCATGAGCTGGGTCATATATTTCCAGCCTTCCCAATCGTCTTCGGCGAGTCCGTCTTCGAGCGAGACGATAGGATACTGCCGGGTCCACTCCTGCCAGAAGCGCGCCATCTCTTCGCTGCTTCTTTCGCTCTTATCGGACTTCTTGAATACGTACTTGCCCGACTCTTTGTCGTAGAACTCGCTGGCGGCGGGATCGAGGGCGATGGCGATCTCTTCGCCTGCCTTGTAGCCTGCCAGTTCGATGGCCTCAAGGATCACCTCGATGGCTTCCTCATTTGACTTGAGCGAGGGAGCGAATCCTCCTTCATCGCCGACCGCAGTACCGTAGCCGCGCTTCTTCAGCACGCCCTTGAGTGTGTGGAAGACTTCGGCGCCCCAGCGTAGCGCGTCGGCAAAGCGCTCCGCGCCGACCGGCATGACCATGAATTCCTGGAAATCGACGTTGTTATCGGCGTGAGCGCCGCCATTGATGATGTTCATCATGGGCGTGGGCAGAACACAGGCGTTGACTCCGCCGAGGTAGCGATAGAGCGGGATGCCGAGCGCCTTCGCCGAGGCGCGCGCAGCAGCCATAGAGACGGCAAGAATGGCGTTTGCGCCCAGACGGCCTTTGTTCGGAGTGCCGTCGAGGGCATTCATGGTGGCGTCGAGGAGGCGCTGGTTGGCCGCGTCCATGCCGGTAAGCTCGGGAGCGAGCACGCTCTCGACATTTTCGACGGCCTGCAACACGCCTTTGCCCAGGTAGTGTGACTTATCGCCGTCGCGCAGCTCTACGGCCTCGTGCTCGCCCGTGGACGCTCCACTGGGAACTGCCGCACGGCCAATCGCGCCGTCGGCGAGGACAACATCGGCTTCTACGGTCGGGTTTCCTCTCGAATCGAGAATCTCACGCGCATGGATTGCAGCGATCTCCGTCATATCACTCCTTGAAATCTGGTGCTGTAAGCGGTCTTTGAGTTTGGGGCGACGGTCTACAGGGATGGGTTCACCGGCCATTCCGCCGATCGTGTCGATAAAACTAGTCATACATACGTTCTTCAGTCTTTTCCGGGTTCCCTTGCAGATTCTAACAAAGAGCAGGGCACGGTTGGATGAACGCGGGCTGCGCAGCCACCCGGTTTGAGATGGGTAACCGTTATGGTTCGTAACCCAGTTACACACTAGTTTGGAGGAGAAAGCTCGACTAGGCTTTATAGGTGAATGAAAAAGCGGCGCATACTGCCGTCTTTTTCTGAAGATTTTGCAGCTGAATCCGCGACCGGACGCGGGAGACGGTGTCTGAAGCGGTAGCGAGTTGCGGGATTGTTATGGGCGAAGCCTGCGCTTCGGGGAGCGAAGCGGCGAATTCAACCGAATGAGGTGGTTATGACGAAACTCTACAACGGCAATCGATGGACGCTCGCAACATTGGCGGCAACGCTGATGGTTTCGGGCGTGGCCCTTGCACAGCAGGCTACGGCGGCGGATCCATATTCGGGCGTGTCGCAGCCGCCGCCGGACACCACCATCGTGGCGAATCCGGATGCGCAGCCGGCTTCGCCCCCGGCAAAGCCATCGCCGGCTGTTCCGGCCGCTGCTCCTGATACAGCGCCGCCGGCGGCAACGGCTCCGGCTCTGCCGCCGGTCAGTACCCCCGCAGCATCAGCTCCTACGTCCGCATCGGCCGCCAATCCCGACTACGATATTGTGAGTACGGTCCCGGGCCAGAGTGCCACTTCCCCGGCAAGCACCGTAGCGACGCTGCAAACGCGCCCGAATACGGACGACGATATTGTGAGCGCGGTTCCGTCGAGCGGGAATGCTCTGTCCCAAGGCACGAATATCCGCGTAAAGCTCGCGGATAAGCTATCCACCAAAGAAACCACCGTCGGCTCACCCTTCAAAGGCGAAGTGGTGAAGGACGTCTACAAGGATGGGAGCGTGATTATTCCGGCCGGGTCAGAGTTGAAGGGCCGCGTGATCGGTGTCACTCAGGGACGCCATTTTGGTCCGTCTGCCACACTGCGCCTGCGTCCCGAACTCGTGTTGCTGCCTGACGGAACGGCTTACCACCTCTATGCGCAGGTGGCACGCTCGGAGGCTCAGGGTACGCGCACCGACAGCGAAGGCGGCATCCAGCCGAAGTCTCATCTCGTGAAGAATGTCGCTGCGTACGGAGTAGGCGCGGGCACGGGCGCAATCATTGGCGCGTATGTTGCCGGCCCGGGTGGGGCCGTGGCGGGCTCGCTGGTAGGCGCCGGAGTGATTACCGCGCATCTTCTCCTACAGCACCCCAGTGCAGCCGTGGTTCCCAAGGGATCGATCGTAACCTTCAGCCTGACGGAGGCAATGGAGCTTACGCCGACCAGGAATTAACCTTAGAAATCGTCGCCACAGGGAGCGCCTGAGGGTGCTCCCTTTTTACTGGGCTAGTCTTTTACCTGGCTCATCGACAGCGCTTAAAATGAGCGGTGTGCCATGACTCATCGCCTCTACACACCGTCTGCACCGCTCTCCGCGTTCGTAAAGTGCTTCTGGTACTGGGAAGGTGCCCCGCAAACGCACGCGAAAGAGCAGTTGATGCCCAATGGCGAGCCCGCCATCATCATCAACCTGCGCGACGAACCTATTCGCATCTACGACCCATGTGATTTGGGTAAATGTGAGTCATTCGGGCTCGCGGTTCTGTCAGGACCCCATTCGCGGCCTTTCGTGATCGATACCGAGCAGGAAGACCGCGTCTTTGGCATTGAATTTCAGCCGGGCGGATCGTTTCCTTTCTTCCGCGTACCTTCGTCGGAATTTGCGGACAGTGACCTTTCTCTCGAATGCCTGTGGCGCGGCGCGGTTCACGAGCTCCGCGAGCGGCTGCTTGCGTCTGCTGACATCGAGGGCATGTTCGAATTGACGCAGCGCTTCTTGATGCGCCAGGCGGTGCGGCCCTTCGAGATGCATCCGGGCGTTGCCTTCGCGCTGCACCATTTCTGCTCTCGTCCGCATCGCACGACGGTTGCGTCGGTGCTCGACCGGATCGGGCTGAGCCATCGCAGGTTTGTGGAACTGTTTCACAACCAGGTTGGACTTACGCCCAAGTCATTCTGCAGGGTGCAGCGCTTCCAGAGAGTGCTGCGCAAGGTTCATCGCGCAGGCAGCGTTGATTGGGCAGATGTTGCGATCGACTGCGGGTATTACGACCAGGCCCATTTCATCCACGATTTTCAGAGCTTTTCCGGATTTACGCCAACAGCGTACGCGACGCGCGCAACGGAGCATCTGAACCATGTACCGCTCGCCTGATCGACGGCGGAGGTCAGATTTTTACAATCCAGACTCATCGTTGCGCGTGACACTTGCTGTCATAGAGGAGAAATCACATGCCTGAAGTAAAAGTTGTCCCCGACGGCTACCACAGCGTGCAGCCGTATCTCATTTTCAAGAGCTCGGCCGATGCGATTGCCTTCTACGCCAAAGCGTTCGGCGCAACCGAGCGCCTTCGCATGGCGGGCAAAGACGGTAAGATCGGCCACGCCGAGATCCAGATTGGGGATTCATGCATCATGATGGCCGACGAGAATCCAGAGTGGGGAGCGCTCAGCGTCGAGCACTATGGAGGTGCGCCCATGAGCCTGATGGTCTACGTCGAGGACTGCGATGCCGTTTATGCGAAGGCTATTGCGGCTGGCGCAAAGAGCCTGCGTCCGCCTGCCGATCAGTTCTATGGCGACCGGATGGCGGGCGTGGCCGATCCATTTGGTTTTCAGTGGTATATCGGGACGCATATCAAGGACGTCTCGAAGGAAGAGCTGGAACAACACGGGTAGACGCCATGACCGCGAATGAATTTCGACGACTCGCCCTCGATTTGCCGGAAGCGGTCGAGGCCGAGCACATGAATCATCCCGACTTCCGGGTGCGCGGCAAGATCTTCGCAACGCTCGCCTATCCGGATAAGAGGTTCGGCATGGTGAAGCTGTCGCTGCCCGACCAACTCCGGTTCACGCAGGCAGACTCGGCGGCCTTCACGCCTGTTCCGGGGTCCTGGGGCGAACATGGCTCGACGCACGTGCACCTGAAGGCGGCAAAGAAGCAGATCGTAGGCCAGGCCCTGCTTGCAGCCTGGAAGCATGCTGCGCCGAAAGACCTGCGTCAGCAAATGTCTGCTCAGGACGAATAACTAGCCTAAGAAGAGCTCGGCGGAGCCTGATCAAGCAGCCGCTTCCAGTTCTTCTGGTTGCGGCGGTAGGTTTTCTTCAGATCTTCAAGAATACGTTCGAAGTCGCCATGGCCGTGAAGGCGATTCCACGCCGGGTTCTTCGCGAACCACGGATAGTTCTCATTGCCCAGGTAGATTGCGCGCCGCAGCCAGTGCAATGCTTCGCTCTCGTCGCCATCCACGGCAAAGTAGGTGGCGAGGCGGTAGGCCATTTCGCTGTCGGCCTCAGCCGCGGCCATGGAGCCCTCCTCGATAAACGACGCGGCGCGATCGCGTTCTCCTGTCATGGCGTAACACATCGCCAGCGTTGGATAGGCGATGCGCATGCTGTCGTCGTCGCGGATGACGCCTTCGAGGATTTCAATGGCCTGGCGGAGGTCGCCCAGGCGCATCCGCTGATAGGCGTAGGAGGTGCGCAGCAGAGGGTGCTTCGGCTCCAGCGTGAGACCCTTGTCGAGTTCTTCGCCAGCCAGCTCCAACTGGTTTTGATACTGGTAGACGCGGGCGCGGTGGTTGTAGATCACGGGAGCGTTCGAGGGATTCAGACTGAGCGAGCGATTGAACTGATCGAGGGCCTGCTCATACATGCCGTCCATCCTCAACGTGATGCCGGCAACCATGTGGACGTTCCAGTCGTTCGCCGCCTCCTGCAGAAGGTTTTCGATGCCGTGGCGCGCGCTCTCCTTTTCGCCACGGGACAGGAGCATGTAGACGCGGTAAAGGTTCGCTTCCACCGAGCCGGGATCGATCTCGAGCGCGCGATCGAAGGAGCGGCGCGCCGCCATCACGTGCATGTGGCCGCCGAAACCGTGACGAAGATATTGAAGATGCGTGATGCCCAAACCAGACCATGCAGGAGCAAACGAGGGATCGCGCTCGACCACGTTGTCGAAGAGCTCACGCGCACGGTTCAGATCGAGTCGGCTGCCAGTACGCTGCATGAAGGACGACAGCATGGCGCGAGCCTGCAGATATTCTTCGGACAAATCTTCGGCCAGCGCGCTGCGCGCATTGCCGCGCTCGGGATGCTGGTTGAGCTGTCCCAGCCCCTGCAGGGACGCGAAGACTTCGTCGCAGATTTCTGTTTGCACGGCGATCAAATCGAATGACGGCACGCTGATGGCACCGCCAGCGCGGATGCTCTCGCCGGGAACATTGAGCAGTTGCCAGTTGAGGTCGAAGCCTTTTTCGGAACGGATGAAATTGCCGGTGAGCACCCACTCCACCAGGAGCTTGTGGCCAATGGCGAGCGGATCCATTTGAGCGACGGGCAGGTGCATGAGCGCGCTCGAAGGGCGGACAACGAGCGACGACATGCGCGCGAGGCGGGCGGCAATCGCATCAGCCAGCGCGAAGCCATAGAGCGGTGCGACTTCAGACGGTCCGAAATTCTGGAAAGGCAGGACGAGGATGGTGTTCTGTTTTTCCCTCGTATCCGCCGATTCGCGAAAGCGCTCGGCGAGCATGGAGAGAAGACCGGTAGTGCGTTTCTCGGTTTCCGCGTTCGAAGGGGGCAGATTTGCCCCAGCATCACCGGGAATGATGCCTGTTTCAATCTGCGAGGTCTTCATGATGGTCTTGAGAGCCTCGCGCACGTCGGCCGCGCTTGAGTAGCGCTCCGCCGGCGTTTTCTTAAGGAGCTTGAGAATGACAGAGTTCAACTCGGCGGATACCTCGAGCGGCTGTGGATCGAGGTATTGGATGGCACGGATACTTTGGAACTCGTCCGCGTCGGGACGCGCGAAAGGGTGGCGTCCGCTGGCCAGCTCATACAAGATAACGCCCAGCGCCCATAGGTCGCTCTGCACGCTGCTTTGGCCGGTGACGAACTGCTCGGGCGCCATGTAGGCAATGGTGCCTCCGCGCGCGGTGTAGGTGGCCGTGGCGGGGTCGGTCTTGCGCCGGGAGGATTTTGCCGGGTCAAACTCGGCGTCTTCGAGATTGATACGCCTCGCCAGGCCGAAGTCAAGAATCTTGGCCAGACCGCCATCCGTCAGCATGACATTCGCTGGCTTAAGATCGCGATGAAATATGCCGAGGGAGTGAGCGGCGCTCAGACCGTCGGCGATCTGGATGCCAACGGAGAGCAGCAGTTGCAGGCTGGCCGGCCCCTTGGCGACGAGCTTGTCGAGCGACTGGCCGGGTACGTACTGCATGACGATGAAGGCTTCTTCGCCTTCCTCGCCGACCTCATAAATAGCGCACACGTTGGGGTGCTCGATGGCGGAGGCCATGCGGGCCTCTCGCAGAACGGTGCTGCGCATCTGTTCGACCGTGAGGGCGCCTCTCTTCAATACTTTGAGCACGACGGGGCGCATCAACAGGGTATCGGTGGCAAGGTAGACGATACCGCTGCCGCCAGTCCCCAAACGGCGGACTAACTCGTAGTGCTTAATTGTGCGATGCTTCATTCTGCTTCCAGTTTAGCGGGTCGACAGCTGTTGAAGACCCGTCTCCGGCTTCGCCTTTCATGCATGCACGCCAAGTGCCGTCGCCGAGCCGCATAACCTGCGATCAGCACTGTTCAGATAGAATCCTTGCGAACCGGTTCCCTGAGCGCCTCGGTACATGTATCCAACTCAGGACAAGTTCAGGAGGACAGATCATGACGAAAGAAAGCAAGAAGTGCGCGCACCCGGCTTGTAGCTGTGTGGCTCCGGAAGGCAAGAAATTTTGCAGCGCTCCGTGCGAGAGCGCGAAGAACATGATAGAGCTGTCGTGCCAGTGCGATCACCCCGGTTGCGCGGGCGGTCAGCTCAAGGCATAAAAGAGGCAGGCGGCCGGTTAGCGGGCACCACTTTCTTGATGAAGGCTCAGTGTTGACGAAGGCTCAGCGGCCGCCGTGTCCGTGGCCCAGGGGACGTGCCGTGCCCTCGACTGGCTGAGGTTTGGGCCGCCTGTCGGCCCTGCGGCCGAGCAGATACATGGTGACGCCGAAGACCAGCATCACCAGGCCCCAGATCAGGTTGATATTCATGCCGGCGGAGCGCTCGTAAATCACGCTGCCGCGCGTGAAGAATCCAAAGATGCTCATGATGCCGCCAACCAGGGTGAACAGCATGCCCATGGGAATGCGAAGATCGAGGTTCATCCGGTTCTCTCCTGTCACCTATTTAAAGATGAGATTGAGTGTAACGAGCATGGCGATCAAGCCGACTGCGATCACCTTGGGTCGCGCATACCACGCCATGTGGTGCTCGACGGGTTTAGGCGTGAGCGAGTAAACCAGTCCAACGAGCTCCGGCTCGGGCCGCGGCTTCGTCATAAGGCTGATGACGACGGTAATGACAAAGTTCGTCGAGAAGGCCCAGATCGCGGTCCAGAAGTTTTGCGCCATCTGGCTCGGATAATAGTGGACCACGGCAATCCAGCCGCCATGGATGCCGGGATGCGCGTCAGTGGGGAGAGTAAGACCATGATGCAGGACTGCGGCTACGGTACCGCTGACCAGGCCTGTAAATGCGCCGTGGCCGGTGGTGCGCTTCCAGAACATGCCCAGCAGAAAGGTCGCGAACAGCGGCGCATTGACGAAGGAGAAGACGAGCTGCAGCGTGTCCATGATGTTATTGAACGACGTTGCCAGGTACGCTGCTCCGATGGAGAGCAGGATGCCGCCGATTGTGGTCCACCTGCCGACTTTGAGGTAGTGCGCGTCGCTGGCGTTTTTATGGATGTAGGACTGGTAGAGGTCGTAGGTCCAGACGGTATTGAATGCGGTGACGTTCCCCGCCATCCCCGACATGAAGCTCGCGAGCAACGCCGTGAGTCCAAGTCCGAGAATGCCGGTTGGGAAATAAAACAACAGCATGTTGGGGATGGCGAGATCGTAGTCGAAGAGCGGGTTGCCCTTTTCGTCCGTCATGACCTTGCCGGTAACGGGATTGACCTTTGCCGGTATAAGGCCCTTGTTCATCGTGACAGAGTTGTTGAGGTCAGTGGCGACGAGCGCGCTGGCCGACGTGCCCACAACGTGGGGGTGCACCATGGCGTGTTGCGTGATGGCCGGAGTGGCAATGGCGATCAGGCCCGGAAGGATGACGAGGAATGGAAAGAACATCTTTGGAATCGCCGCGATGAGCGGTACGCGGCGAGCTGATTCCTCGGTATCTGTCGCCATGGCCGTTTGGATGACAAGGAAATCCGTGCACCAGTAGCCGAAGGAAAGCACGAAGCCAAGTCCCATCGCAAGCCCGAACCACTCGACGCCAAGAGGATTGTTGTGCGGGTTGGTCATGCCTTGCCAGGAATGCGTGTATGCGCTCGGTATCGAGGCCTTGAGGCCGCTCCATCCGCCGACATTCTTGAGGCCTACCCAGACCAACGGCAGGAATCCGGCGACGATGAGGAAGAACTGCAGTACTTCGTTGTAGATCGCGCTGGTGAGGCCGCCGAGAAAGATGTAGCCAAGGACAATGACGGCCGAGATAAGCACGGCAAAGTGGAAAATCCAGCCGACCGGCATGTTCATCTTGATAAAGAGCGGATCGAAAACATGCAGCGTCTGGATAAGCCGGGCCATGGCATACATGGAGATGCCCGAGGAGAAGACGGTCATCACGGCGAAGGAGCAGGCGTTGTAGGCGCGGGTCTTTTCATCGAAGCGCAGGCGCAGAAACTCCGGCACCGAACGCGCTTTGGAGCCGTAGTAGAACGGCATCATAAAGACGCCCACGAAGATCATCGCCGGGATTGCGCCGATCCAATAGAAATGGCTGGTGGCGATGCCGTACTTAGCGCCCGAAGCGCCCATCCCGATAACTTCCTGCGCGCCGAGGTTGGCGGAGATGAACGCCAAACCGCAAATCCAGGCGGGTAAAGCGCGGCCGGCCTGAAAGAAATCCTTGCTCGTCTTCATGAATCGCTTGAGTGCAAAGCCGATGCCTAGCACAAAAACGAAGTACAAAAGCATGATGAGCCAGTCGATGAGTGTCAGATTCACTGTGCCCTGTTCTACCCTTCCCCAGGTTATTTCTTACGTTCGCCAATGTACGTGCACGCGCGTACGGAACTCAAGGCGATGGCGCGGCGGCCTCTATTCCCTGCGTAAATGTACCCGCTTTCATCGAGACAGTCCACGTATGTTTCAAACTGGGTATGTTTCAAAATGGCTTTACTGTCCGGATGCGGCGAACTCGCGGCGTGCGTCGACGAGAGGCGACAGGTCCGGGTCAGCACTCTTCCAGTAGTCGAAGAACGCCTGATATTGCTGGAGTGCCTTTGCCCGGTCGCCCTGAAGGGACTCCGCGCGCGCCAGCCCGAGCATGCTGAGCGGGTAGGCTAAATTCATTCCCTGCACCTGGCAGAGCACGAAAACGCTGCGGTGGGCGAGGGGGAAATTGAAGTCGGCGGCGGCGGCGGCGGCGTCCTTTAGCTCGAGATGGGCGAGTCCCCGGAGGTACGATCCGATGCCTAGGATGTCATAGTCAGCAGCAGGAGCGAGGACAGTAAGCGCGTCCTGTGGCCTATGCCTGCCGAGCTCGATGACCGCATCAATGTCGGGCAGAAAGACATGGTTGATGATGGTGTCCTGGGGATAGGCATGGGCCAACGCCTGCCGAATGGCCAGCGCACGGCTAGGCTGGCCGCAGAGCGCGAAGGCGATGGCCGCACTTCCCTGCATGGTGCGCTCCTGGTCGAGCCTCAAGCTGCGATCGAGGTTCGGGACGGCGTCCTCGCACGAGCCGACAAGCGCCCGGTCGAGAGTCTGCTGCGTGATTAAGGTGGCGGTGGCGTTACCCAGCTTTTGATCCGTCATCCGCGCGATGGCCCGTTGCCAATCTCTCGCGGCTTCGACGAATCGCCCCTCATTCTCGTGGATCAGCGCCATCTGCGAATTGAGAATGAAGCCATCGGGTTGCCCGCGAGCCCATTCCACCTGCTGCTTAACAGCGGCTTGGTCGCCCATCAAATATGCCGTGTAGATCCAGGTGCCGCGCATGGAAGCGTCTTCGGCAAGATTCAACGACGTCGCCTGCTGGTATATGGCTTTCGCTTCGTCGAAGCGGTTGAGGGCCGTGAGCGCCATTATGGCATTCACGCGGGCCGGTCCGCTTTTCGGATTCAGCTCCAGCGTCCGCTTCACCTGCTCGTAGGCATGACCGAACTCTCCCAGAGTGAAATAAGCGACAGAGAGCTGACTGGGCACGGCAGGATCGTTTGGGTACGTATCCCGGTAGAGGCGGAGAGTATCGATTGCCTGAGGCAGATCCCCAGTTACATTCAGGTAATACCGGGCCCGGATATACAGCCGTTCGCGCTCGGAAACTTTGTCCGAGAGCTGGAAGGCGCGAGTGATAGCGGCATTACCTTGGGTCTCATTGCCGAGCGTCACATAAGCAACGCCGAGATTCGCGTAAGCCATGGCAAAGTTCGGATCAAGCTCGATGGCGCGTTTATAAAAAGTGATGCTCTGCGCAAAATTGGCCTGCGCCGCCTGAGCTTGTCCCATGGCGTAGGCACGAAATGCCTCAAGCGACGGAGTGGTTGCCTCATTGCGGGGGACATCCAGCTTCTGAATCGATGCCAGCGATTCTCCCAGGCGCTTACGCATGGCATCGGACGCCGTGTGTAGCGCATCGGGAATACGTTCTTTGCCATTGGCCTGCGCCTGTTCGCGCGCAAAGACATCGCCGGTGGTGGCGTTCAGCGCCTCAAGCGTGATCAGATACTGGTTGCCGATATTCGAAATAGTTCCGTTGATGACGGCCTTGTCGCCCTCGCGCTCGGCAATCTCGCGGGCGATGGAGGGCGTGATCGCCTGGTCTGGCGGCTTGTCCAGGTATGACAGGCTTTGGCGCAGATGCGACTCGCTCACCACGTTTAGCATCGGCGACTGCTCCAATTCAAATGTAAGGGCCTGCTTGAGCGCGACATCGAAATCCGGGTCGCCGGTATTATTTGTGAACTCGGAAAGGATGATGGAATCGGTCTGGGCGAGTGGAGTGGCTTTGCGTTCGTCCCATCCACGCCATCCGAAATATCCAGCGATGGCCAGCAGGATAATGACGATCGGGATCACCAGCCAGGGCCACGGGCTTCTGCGTCGCTGAACGATTCTGAAGCCGGTTGCCGACGAAATGCTTGCGCCGGTACGGCTGAGGAGACGGAACTGCACCTGTTCGAGGTCGGCAAGCAACTCGGTCGCCGATGCGTAACGCTGAGCCTTGTCTTTGGCCAATGCCTTCAGGATGATCCGTTCCAGATCCTTGGGAAACTGGGGTACGCGCTTGCGAATGGACTCGGGTTCATGGGTGAGCAGCGCGGCGAAAATTTCAGCCATGGATCGGCCAAAGAACGGCGCCGAACCGGTCGCCATCTCATACATCACGACGCCGAAGGAGAAGAGATCGGCGCGGGCATCCAATTCTTCTCCACGCGCCTGTTCAGGAGCCATGTAAGCTACGGTGCCCAGGGTCGAGCCCGGACTCGTCAGGCTCTCATCTACGCTGGCTCGGGTTAGATCGCCTAGCGAGTTCGAACCAGACGAGCCGGTCAGTAAGGGTGAATGCTTGGCCAGGCCAAAGTCCAATACCTTCAGTGTGCCGTTTCCCTGCCCTCGCCGCGCGATGAAAAGGTTTGCCGGCTTGATGTCGCGGTGCAGGATGCCGTGAGCATGAGCCTCCGCCAGCGCGGACGCAAGCTGGATGCCGTAATCGAGCACCTGATCGACCGGCAGGGCGTGGCCGTGGATAACATGCTTGAGCGTGTTGCCTTCAAGCAGCTCCATGACCAGGTACGGGCGACCTTCCTGCTCGCCGACGTCGTAAATTGTGCAGATATTCGGATGATTGAGCGCCGATGAGGCACGTGCCTCCCGAAAAAAACGCTCGCGGGAATCGGCCATCAGCGGGCTAACGGCGACGAGATACGTGTCGGCGATTACTTTCAGCGCGACGTCGCGATTCAGACGCAGGTCATGCGCTCGATAGACGAGTCCCATGCCTCCGTGACCAATCTGCTCGACAATTTCGTAGGGCCCGAATCTGGTGAACGTCTGCATGCCTGGGGTTGGGGGGTGAGCCAAGTGTAACCGCTCTTGTATCGGTTCGCACATCAGGATGCGTGGCGCACGCTATCCACTTGGGTACACTCGTTTCTGTGATGCATCGCGGGGCGACGATCGTCGAGCCTGTGGTTCTGGGAGGCAATGCCGTGCGCGACTGGTGGCGCAAAATGGAGAGACGACGGCCTCCCACGTCAAGAGACCGAGGCGTCTTAGCAGGTTGGTTAGCTGCTGCGAGTCACGACCGCAGACATTTGCTGTACCTTGCTGTGCTTTGCGGAGTAGGTGAAATAAATCACGAGTCCGACGATCAGCCATGCGATCGCCACGATCCACGTGAGCAGAGGCAAGTTGAGCATCAAATAGAATGCGCTGAGGACACCCAGAATTGGGACGAGCGGTACCAGCGGCGTGCGGAAGGGCCGCTCCAGGTCTGGATGGCGGACGCGAAGAATCCAGACGCCGGCAGAGACGATGGAGAAGGCCAACAGCGTGCCCATGTTCACCAGCGCGGCCAGTTTTGCGATGGGCAGCACAGCAGGGAGAAACGCGACGATCGTGCCTACGACGATATTTGAGATCCAGGGCGTGCGAAATTTCGGATGGATCGCGCTGGCCCATTTCGGTAGCAGTCCGTCGCGCGACATCGAGAAGAAAACGCGCGACTGGCCAAGCAACATTACCAGCATCACGGTCCCTAGTCCGAAGACGGCCCCAATCTTCACCAGCAGGCTGCCCCATGCGACGCCAGTCACGTCGATGCCGACGGCAACCGGTTCTGCCACATTGAGCTCGGCATAGGGAACCAGGCCCGTGAGCGTAAGAGACACGAGAATGTAAAGGATGGTGCAGACCACCAGCGAGCCCAGGATGCCGATGGGCATGTCGCGCTGAGGGTTCTTTGCTTCCTGGGCTGCGGTGGAGACAGCGTCAAAGCCGATATAAGCGAAAAAGACAAACGACGCCCCGGCCACTATGCCCTGTAATCCGAAAGCGCCCGGCCCCTGGTGAGGCGGAATGAATGGATGCCAGTTCGCCTTGAGCAACTCCGGATGATGGATCAGGTGGTGGACTCCCAGGATGAGGAAGATGGCTACGACGCCCAGCTTCACCATGACGATCGCGGAGTTGAGATTGGCCGATTCCTTGATGCCAATGACCAGAACCGTGGTGACAGCGAGGATCACGAGGAAGGCGACGACGTTAAATATCCCAAGGACGTGCGGCAAACCGGCGGTTGACACATCTGGCGGAAGAGAGGCCAGCGGCTCCCATTTGTTGTGGTAGAGATACAACACATTCCCGTAGGTCGTCGTGAAGCGTGCCAGGGAAGCGGAGGGCGTGAGTCCAATCTGTTCCAGGAGACTCAGCAGGTAGCCAGACCACCCGGAGGCGACAGTCGCCGCGCCAAAGGCATATTCCAGAACCAGGTCCCAGCCGATGATCCAGGCGACCAACTCGCCCAGAGTGGCATAACCATAGGTATAGGCCGAGCCGGCAATGGGGATAATGGAGGCGAATTCGGCATAGCACAGTCCGGCGAAGGCGCAGGTGATGCCGGCAATGACGAAACTGAGCGCGATGGCCGGACCTGCGTGGAGGGCCGCCGCCTGACCGGTGAGGACGAAGATGCCCGCGCCAATGATAGCCCCGATGCCGAGCGTGATGAGATTTACCGGCCCAAGAGACCGCCGGAGTGTGTGCTCGCCTTCTTCGCCAGCTTCCTGCCTCAGCGAAGAAAGCGGCTTAACCGCCAAAAGGTTCGCCATGTATGAGGTTCTTCCTCCAAACAAAATTCAATTCGATGGCTGTGGAGTTCCCCTGCGAGACCACAAGGCAAACACCGGTACGCCCAGCAAAACTATGAACAATCCCGGCCACGTGTACTGCGGCTTGTAACGCAATAGTACGCCACAAATCCACGCAGCCATCAGGATAT
>Ga0209040_10000334_pt1 | contig 35116 bp, 29 predicted proteins | sample BogFormECP12_OM3_FD_188240 | JGI IMG/M metagenome (GOLD analysis project Ga0209040, IMG submission 188240) | Bog forest soil microbial communities from Calvert Island, British Columbia, Canada - ECP12_OM3 (SPAdes) (version 2) | ecosystem: Environmental > Aquatic > Freshwater > Wetlands > Bog ... | reverse complement strand
GCGCCGGGCGCGGGCTTGTATTGCGATGGGTCCGCGGCCTTGAGCATCTTCACCGCGTCAAACGTTTCTTCGCCCGTCCCATGCATCACGGTGTCGAGGGAGTGGTCGTACATAGCCTCGAAGGTATTGGCCACAGGCGAAGCTTTCGGATTGCGGCCGCCGACGGCGAAATCATTAATATTGTTGATCGCAATGGCCGGCTCCAAGCCAGCCAGTATGCGCGGGATCGATGGTCCCATGGCAATGGCCTCAAAGGCCGTTTTCTGCTGCCCCGCCGGCAGGTTGCGCAGAGCGCGATTCAGCCATCCGTCCTCTGTAGATTTGACACCCGGCGTGCCCGACTCCATGAAATCCTGCGCGTCGAAGTGCGAGCGGTTGGGATCGGGCGAACCGGCGGCGTGCACGATCGCCAGTTGACGCTGCTGCCAGAGCGGCTGGAACGGCGCAAGCGAAGGGTGCAGGCCGAAGAAGCCGTCAAGATCGAGCACAGCCTTGCGCGGAATATTGATGCTGGGCCGCATCGCGTAATATTGCGGCTCGGCGTGAGGTACCACGATATTCAGCCCATCGGCCGCGCCGCGCTGGAAAATCACGACTAGGCGCTTCGTGCGCGTCCCCGGGGCAGCCGCGCCCATGGCGGCGCGCGCCAGAAAGCTAGGGACGGCCGCCGTGCCGACCACGGCGAGTGCGCTGTTGCGAAGAAAGACGCGACGTGTGATGGACATAAAAAACGCTCCTGGCAGCTATCTTCTCTGAAACTCCGGCGAGCCCAGCAGCAGGCCCGCGATCGTGCTTACATCAGGGGGACGCGGTGAGTTCGCTGGCTTGCTTGCTCCGGCCTTATTGTTCTGCTTCGCCGGCGCACCGTTCACTGCTCCGTCGATCTTTGCCCCGTCGGTCTTTGCTTTATCGATCTGTGCTGCATCGATCTTGGGTCCATTGATCTGGGCTGTAATCGAATCGTGCGTCTGCTTGGACACGTCCCCGGTCAGCAGCGAGGCTTCCAGCGCGGAAAGCGTTGCCGTCGAATCCGCGGGCGGTGAGCTCGGTGCATTGCTTCCGGCTAATTGCGCTACATCCACCTTCACGCCCTTGATCTTGCCGCTGGTCAAGGCCAAAGCGAAATTCATGCGGTTGAGCAGCGCGGACGAACTCACCCAGGTTTCTGCCTTCATCGAATAGCCCGTCGGCGGCTGCGCGCCATACAGCGGCATGCCCATGTTGTTGATCTGGCGGGTGAGTGGCATTGCATCGTCGACCTCAGCCCCCGTAGCGCGCACCGCCGACACCACGAATTCCAGTGGCGTTTTCACCTTGTCACGATACGTGCCGTCGTCCCAGAACTCGGGCGAGTGAAGAAGCACGGTCATCACTTCACGAATGTCGCCCTTCTTTTTCAAAAACGTTTTCGCCACGCGATCGACCAAGGCTGGCGGCGGATCGTCCGCAACGAAACGTTCCGCAAGCTTGAGTGAGATGAAGTGCGCCGTCTGCGGACTCGTAGCCAGCCGGTGCAGCACCTCCATTCCCTCATCTTCGCCCTTGGGCTTGATGCGACGACCGAGCACGAACTTGGGTCCAGGTTCATGCATGCGCGGATCGAACTTGAAACTGCCTCCCTGGGCCGGCTTATCGATGGTCCACCCGGTAAAGACTTTCGCCACCTCGGTAACATCGCGCTGCGAATAACCGCCGTTCACGCTCAGCGTGTGCAACTCCAGCAACTCGCGTCCATAGTTCTCATTCAGCCCGCTCGGGCGTTTGCCCTGATTGGGGCGTGCTGGATAGCGGTGGCCGTAGGAACCATACGGATGCAGCGGAATACCCAAGGCCTGCGCCGAATCCGGCCCCACGCTCAGCCAGTTATCCAGATAGAACAACATGGCCGGACTCTTCGCCGTGGCCACGAGCAGATCCTCGAATTTTCCGAGGGCGTGCGGGCGGATCACATCGCGCTCGTAGCTGGTGATGAGCAGCCGATCCACTCCCTTATCCATGAACACATTGAAGTGGTTGAACCAAAAGTCAGTCATCACTTCTTCGAGCTGGCGATCGCTGTAGATAGCCCGCAGAAGCTTGGCCTGCGCCAGTTCGCTGGTCACGACTCCCGCAGGATTATTCATAGCGAGCAGGGTTTCCTTTTGCTTCGGAGACAAGCCCTCCAGAAACTCCGGGCCTTTGCCGCCGCGCAAGGAATCGGCCAGCGAACGCTGCGCATCGGGAGACATCTTGAGAATCTTCTTGAAGCGATCGTCGGGCGGAAGGCCCGGCAGCTGCTGTACATCCAGGTCCGTGTAAAGCTGCTCCTCGCGCCTGCGCGCCTGCTCTTCTTCCTCGGGACTCGGCTTTGCCGGAGGAGCGGTGGCCGCCATCGCATCACCGCTCTCGGCAACAGCTTTTGCATTTGGATCGGCGGCCGCATCGTTGCCCGCGGTGCCCGTGTTCATCGCAGAAGTATCCGCTGACGCACTCTTGCCGCCTGCAGCGGAGCCGGGCGCCATCGTCGAACCGTCAGCTGAGGGATTTGTATTTTTAGCTTCTTGCAAGCGCTCTTTTCGTTCCAGTTGCCGGTCGACCTGAATCTGATACACCATGCGCAATGCCGCATCCGTGGGCATGGCTCGCTTGCCACTAATGATCTGATTGATCTCCTGGCCATCCGGAAAATCTTCGGCCAATTCCTTCGTGCTCAGGCGCGTGGTACGAAGCGGCTCCAGATGCGCGGCGAGCGCACTGTCATCTATTTTTTCGGGATGCAGCTGGAGATCAATCCATTGATCCACACCGATCGCCATGACGCGCTGCACGTCTCCCGGACGCGGACCAAAGGTCAGGCGATTGAGAGCGTGGAGGGCGCGGCGTTGGTCGCTGGCGCTAGAAGGAGGCTTGTCCTTCTTCTTCGCAAACAGGGGCGGGACGGCGCAAGCCAAGCCTACGCAGAGAAAGAAAATCGCGATCTTCCCACGGCCCACTGGCATGAAGACTCCGGATCAGAGAAAGGCCACAGTCCTCTTATTATCAACCCACGGGGAGCAAAAAGTTGCTGCCTCGAAGGTAACCGAAGGCCGAGGTTACCGTTGGACCGACTGGCAAGAGGCAAGGCAGAGCCCAGAATTACGTCAGGTAAACTTTGCCGCGGGAGACTTTGTGCTGCAAGGTCGCGGCCAACTGATCCACATCGGTGGGAGCGATATTTACCGCCATATGGTCAGCCAGTAGCGGAGTGCGATTGCTGCCCACGGCATCGCGCCGCACCTGGATCAGCAGGGCCTGCACCACGGCGGGATCGTATTTCTGCGGAGTCATGCGCACCAGATCGGTTAACGCTCCTCCCAGCGAAAGAGGCTCGCGGTACGGGCGCAGGCTAGTCATCGCATCGAAAGTATCGGCCAGGGCCATGATGCGCACGGGCACAGGCAACTCTTCGTTGGCCAAGCCGTCGGGATATCCGGAGCCGTCGCAGCGCTCATGATGCCAGCGTACCGACTCGTGAATCTTCGGCCAGGGAAACTCGACGCTGCTTACGATCTGATGCCCAACTACGGTGTGGTCCGCCATCTCGCGGAATTCCTCCGGGTTAAGGGCTGCCGGCTTGCTAAATAGACGGCGGTCGACGGCCACCTTGCCGATATCGTGTAAATATCCCGCGCTGCGCAGCGCGGCGACTTCTCCAGCTTCGACGCCCATGGCTTCGCCAATCGCAGCCGCGTAACGTCCCACGCGCAGCGAGTGGCCGTGAATGTTTACATGCTTGACATCGATGGCAGTGGCAAAGGCTTCGAGAGCGCTGTCATAGAAGCCGTGCAGTGACGCCATGAGGCGCAAGTTTTCCGTGACCCGTTGCGCCAGCGTTTGCGTGAGCGCGTGGTTGTGCACGGCCAGCCCGATGTAGCTGCACAGCAACTCGACTGCATCGAGTTCGGCCTCCATGTAAGGCGCATCGCCCGGACGGCGTCCTAAGGCAATGACTCCGGCCAGCTTGCCCACTGACTTGAGCGGAGCGATGCACTTGAACAACTCAGGAGCGACGTTGCCATTCGAGCTGAGAAATACCGAATACGTGGAAGCGTTGAGCACAATCGGTCCGCGCGCCGCAGCGAGGGCATGAGCGTGCTTGGGAAGAAGAGGAATGAAGGCCGGATCGGGCAGCATCGCAAATCCGTCAGCCGCCACGGAAGTCAGCATGGTTGGCTTCTCATTGAAAACGAAAAGCGCACCTTCGCGCGCGCCTGCGGCTTCCATTACAGCCAACAACATGCGGCGCGATGTGTCGGTGAATTCGCGCTCGGCCGTCAGCTCCGGTCCGAGATCGGAGAGAGCTTCCACCGTGCGCAACAACCTGCGGAAATTATTGGTTTCCACGATAGACGAGTGGTCCGAGAATGCTGAGCAAAATGAGCGTAACACGCAGGAACAACGACAGGGGAAGGCGTTGTTGGTTAGTTTGGTGCTAAAGAATGAAGCAGTTTACGAATCTGATTCTGACCCATCTGAGGACTAGTTTTAGAAGTGCTCGCGCAGTTCAGCAAAGCGGCCCACGATCAGCAAACGCTGCGGCGGCGGAGCCGCATCCAGTTCATCGTGCTCGAGAATCCAGGTGTTGCCGTGTGGGACGAAGACTGCATGTAATCCCGCAGCCAGTGCCGGATTGATGTCAGATTTCGGACTGTTGCCGATCATCCACGTGGAGTCGTGAGTGAGTTCATATTTCTCTACGAGCGTGTGATAGGCAGCGGCATCTTTTTCCGCGACAATCTCGGTCGCCGCAAAATAATCTTTCAATCCTGAACGCTCGATTTTTCCCGTCTGCTCGACAATCGCACCTTTCGTCATCAAGATGAGGTGGTGCCGAGCCGAAAGATACTGCAGCGTTTCCACGACCTCAGGGAGAATTTCGATGGGATGGTCGGCGATGGCATGGGCGAAGCTGTTGATCTGGGCGTGCAACTCCGGCGTGACCGGCCCCACGCTGAGCCGCTCAAATGTATCGACCAGCGCGTGCGCGAAGCTGTGCAGGCCGTAGCCATGCTTCACGATGCATTCCCGCTCTACATCATTGAGCACGCCGCGCACTTGCTCGGGAGAAAACTCGTGATGATTGAGGAATGAAATGAAGCGGGCGATGGCCCGCTCGAAATAAATGTTGTTCTCCCACAGCGTATCGTCGGCGTCGATCAGGAGGGTTTGAGGGGACAAGCTTCTAGCTCCTAGCTTTTAGCTGCTAGCTAAACACAAATCGTCGAGGTTGAGGTTATGGGAGAAGCCTGAAAATAAGAAAACAATGATCGATTCGAACCTAGAAGCCAGGAGGCAGTAGCTTCAAGCTACCCAATCCACGCGCGCTTCCGGCCCAATGATACCCGCCTTGTGGCCCATATCGAGCAAGCGCGCAACGCCTTCGCGTCCTTCCGGGCCGTAATCGAGCGTCCGCTCGTTCACGTACATGCCGACGAAGCGGTCGGCGGTTTGTGAGTCGAGTTCGCGGGCGAACTGCATGGCGTAAGACAAGGCTTCTTCGCGGTGGTCGAGCGCGTACTGAATGCTGTCGCGCAACGCGCCGTTGACTGCGGAGATGAGCTCCGGCCCAAGCGCGCGGCGGATGGCGTTGCCTCCCAGCGGCAGCGGCAACCCAGTCATCTTCTGCCACCAGCGGCCCAGGTCGACGATGCGATGCAAGCCGGCTTTGTCGTACGTCAACTGGCCTTCATGGATGATAAGTCCAGCTTCGTACTTGCCCTCGAGCACTTGCGGAATAATCTGGTCGAAGGGCACGACTTCAGTCTCGACCCCGGGAGCAAAAAGCTGCAGCGCGAGATAAGCGGTCGTAAGCTTTCCGGGAACGGCGATCCGTTTTTCCTTGATCTCACTTTGCGTGAACGGGCGCGGCGAAACGATCATGGGCCCATAGCCCTCGCCCACGCTGCCGCCGCACGACATGAGCGCGTACAAGTCCTGTATATAAGGATAGGCGTGAAAGGAAATCGCGGTCACATCGTACACGCCTTCGCGCGCCTTCTGGTTTAAGGTTTCGATGTCGCAAAGCGTATGCGTGAAGCGCAGTCCCGGTACGCGAACCTTGCTGGTCGCCAGGCCGTAAAACATGAACGCGTCGTCGGAATCCGGGCTGTGAGCAATCGAAATCTCACGCACCTGCGACTCGCCTCCGCGGGACTGTTTCAATTCTAGTTCGGAACTCACCGTCATCTTTTTAACTCCTACTGCCTAATGCTACTCCTCTCGGCATCTGCGGAATTACGTTGCCATCGAGCCGCGATTCCGGCGGCAACCATCACCTTGATGATTTCCGCAAACAGAAACCAATAGAGCCCCCAGCGGAAGGCTTGCCCGAGCGAATGCGTCAGAACTGCCAGCCAGGCCAGACCTCCGGTGAAAAGCACAACCTCGCCGAGAAGGCCGCCGATTGCGGCGCGCGCAAAGCTCCGGAGACCATGTTCCATCACGTACCCCGCAACCCACGCAACCAGCGGATAAGCCAGCAGAAATCCGCCAGTCGGACCCAGCAACTGCGCGATTCCGCCCGGACCCAGGGGGCTGAACACCGGCATGCCCATTGCGCCTTCCGCCAGATAAAGCGCAAGCGCCGCAAACCCGCGACGGCTGCCCAGCAGCAAACCCACAAGCAGCACGCCAAAATTTTGCACGGTCAGCGGCACCGGAGTGAACGGCAGGGGAATCGTGATGTGCGCGCACAACGCCACGAACAGACTTCCACTAACCACCAAGCCTACCTGCCGCACAGCTTCAGGAACGATATGGCGTTCCTTCGAATTGTCTAGAACTTGCACTGCCGGTTTTTCCATGGAAAAATCTCCGAATCTTCCGCGCGGAGTATCATCCCTCAATCTTGCCCGACTGATCCTCGCGCTCCAGTTGGCTGGCGCTAAGCTCTTGGGCCGCGTGTGCAGCCTGCAAGTGCCGCCGCAAACGCATGTACAAGGCGATTGCGACGCACACCACGACCAGCGTACTCACACCCAGGATCAGGAACCACCAGATCATCCGCACAGCTGATCAGGATAACAGATCATCGACGGTGAAAAGGGAAGTCACGGATGGCCTCTAGCCGGCCTTCTTGGAAGCCATTCTTTCCCGCATCGTCTCGACCCGCTTCTGCATGAACTTGAAACGTTCCCGGCCATACTTGGAATTCATGATTACCTTCTCGATGATTCCGAACATCTGCGGATCGCCCGACTTTTCCCTGAGTTCTTTGAGAAAGGGATAAACCTTGGCAAACACGATGAACATTTCACCGCTCACCGCGGGTTGCAGGAATAAATCCGAGTTCAGCACTCCGTGTAATACGAATGATGCGGCCATGCTCCAGTAGCCAGATACCTGGCGAAGCCAGTTATTTTCCTGCGATCCGGCCGTAAACGCGATCTTCATAAAATCGTCAGCGCTCGACGGCCAGAAGTCTGTGAACCACCAACTGCGCGCCTTGCGCATCTCAGGTTCGCGGCGCAGATCGTAGAGTTGGAGAACCAATTGAGCATCCGCAGCAGTAGGTTTCTTGGCCATGAAACACCTCGAGAGAGATTTAGTAATTGAGTAATTTGGTAATTGAAACCCGCCGAAAAGAAGATGGAGACCGATCACGTTCCGATTACAAAATCACCCAATTGCTCAATTTGTTCAGGCGCTGGTCGCCGCGGCCTCTGCGGGCGGTGCCGCACGCTCGTACTCGCACTCTTTGTTCGGGCAGGCGATTACTGGTCCGGCCTTCAGGTTTTTCTCGACCAGATATTCACTGCCGCAGCTCGGGCACTTTTCGGCAATCGGTCTGTGCGCCGAGGTGAATTTGCACTTCGGATAATTTCCGCAGCCGTAGAACGTGTTGCCTTTACGCGCGCGTTTCTCCACGAGTTCGCCATCTTTGCACTCCGGACACTTCACGCCGATAAAGTTCTGCTTCACGTACTTGCATTCGGGATAGCCGCTGCACGCCGTGAACTCGCCAAAGCGTCCATGTCGAATCATCATATTGCGCCCGCACTTCGGGCACAGTTCGTCGAGTGGGATGTCGGGAACTTTCTTGCCCTGGTCGAGACGCCGTGTAGTCTTGCAGTCAGGATAGCCCGTGCAAGCCATGAACTGCCCGAAGCGTCCGCGCTTGAGCACCATCACGCGCCCGCAGTTTTCGCAATATTCTTCCTGCGTGGTCTCCTGCACATCGGCCGAATCGAGGTCGGGCAGGTTGATCGGATTTTCTTTTGTAAACGTGCACGTGTTCGGATCTTCTTTATCGTAGGTGCTGCAGGCATAGAACGACCCGTGCTTGCCCCACTTGATCACCAGCGGCGCGCCACAGCGCTCGCACTTCTCGTCTGTGGGCTTTTCCATCCGCTTGATGTTCTCCATATGCTTTTCGGCATATTTGAGATCCTTCTGGAATTTCTTGTAGAACTCGGCAAGCGTGTCGGTCCACTTCTCTTTGCCTTCTTCGATCTCGTCGAGTTCTTCTTCCAGCCTTGCGGTATACGCCACATCGAAAATGTCGCGGAAATTTTCCACCAAAAGATCGGTAACCACTAATCCGATTTCCGTCGGCGTAAACTTGCCGCCCAGTTTCTGTACATACTGCCGCTCTTGAATGGTCGAAAGAATCGCCGAATAAGTTGATGGACGCCCAATCCCGCGTTCTTCCAACTCTTTCACCAGCGACGCTTCGTTGTAGCGCGGCGGCGGCTCGGTGAAGTGCTGCTCCGGTTTCAGTTCTTTGAGCGTAAGCTTCTGTCCGGCTTCCAGCGCCGGCAGCTTGTGCTTCAGTTCCTCGTCTTCTTCGTCCTTGCCTTCCTTCGATTCTTCGTAAACCCGCAGGAAGCCGTCGAACTTCAGCACAGATCCCGTCACGCGGAACCAGAACACGTCGCCGTTCTTCGCCTTCGCATCGATGTCGACCGTGGTTTGATCGAAGACCGCAGGCATGATCTGCGATGCCACAAAGCGCTGCCAGATCAGCTTGTAAACCTTGAATTCATCTTCTTTTAAATATTGCTTGATCTGATCGGGATGGCGCATTGCCGAAGTTGGCCGGATCGCTTCGTGCGCCGCCTGCGCTTCCTTCTTCTCCTTATATGTGTTCGGCGTCTCGGGCAGGTAGGCCGCGCCGTACTCCTTGCCCACGTATTCGCGCACTTCCTGAATCGCCTCGGGCGCAACCCGGGTGGAGTCGGTGCGCATATAAGTGATCAGGCCAACCAGACCCTCTTCGCCGAGTTCCACGCCTTCATACAAACGTTGCGCAATCATCATGGTGCGCTTCACGCTGAAGCGCAGTTTGCGCGAAGAATCCTGTTGCAATTTGCTGGTCGTGAACGGAGGCGCGGCGTTGCGGCGGCGTTCTTTCTTGTCGACCGAGCGAACGAGCCAGTCGGCTTGCTCAATCGCCGCGCGGATCTTCTCCGCATCCTCGCCGTTCGTGACTTCAATTTTTTCTTCGCCCTTGCCCAGGAAGCGAGCGTCGAATGCGGGCGGCTTGCTGGCCGCCAGGTGGGCGTCGATCGTCCAATATTCTTTTTTTTCGAACGCCTTGATCTCGCGTTCGCGCTCCACGATCAATCGCAGTGCGACTGTCTGCACCCGTCCGGCGGAAAGCCCGCGCCGCACTTTATCCCACAAAAGCGGAGAAACCTGATAGCCGACCAGTCGATCCAGCACGCGCCGCGCCTGCTGCGCGTCGACAAGATTTTGGTCGATGGCGCGGGGATGCTCGAACGCCGCCTGCACCGCCCGCTTGGTTATTTCATTGAAGGTGACGCGCTGAATCCGTGGCGGCGCGTCCGTATCTGTCTTCTTCTTTTTTCCTTTTTTCGCCTTGGGGCCGTTGCCGTCAAGTTCACCCGCAAGGTGCGCGGCAATCGCCTCCCCTTCACGATCCGGGTCAGGCGCCAGATAGATCGCGTCCATCGGCCCCGCCAACTTCTTCAACTTGGCCAGAACCTTTTCTTTCCCGGGGATCACAACATAGTCGGTCTCAAACTCGTTGCCCGTATCCACGCCCAGCGTGCTCTTGGGCAGATCCTTCACATGGCCGAGCGAGGCCTCGACAGTAAATCCCTTCCCCAGATATTTCTGGATGGTCTTCGCCTTCGCTGGCGATTCGACGATGACTAAACTTTTTACCAATGGAACCTCAGTTCTTAAGATTTCGCTTCGAAGCTAGCACGAATGGGATGGCGGCAACAAGTTACCGCAAGAAACTTCTGGCTTCTGGCTGCTAGCTATTAGCTAAAACCGTGACTTTCAGGCTTTGCGCGAGTGAGGCTAGCATGCGCTGGACTTCGAGGACTCTTGCTTCTAAATCTTTGTGCCCATCCCTGGACAAGAAATTCAGATCCTTCGCGAGGAGTAGGTGGTATTCCATCTCGTTAGCCGAGCCGCGGGCGATCTGAACGAACCGTCTCATCTCTGCATCCGATCTTCGGCCGCAACCCTCCGCAATGTTCGCTCCAACCGAAGAGGAGGCGCGCCGCAACTGGCTCGTCAGTCCATACATCTCCTCTTTCGGAAAAGCGCGCGTTATTTGATAGACGGCTAAGGTCAATTCATGTGCCTTGGCCCAAACCCGCAAATCTTTGAAGTCTTCGATTGAACCACCTCGGTTGAGCCAGCAGCTAGAAGCTAGCAGCTGCCTTAAAAGCTTTTCACAAAATTCTTCCCCGGCATCTGCCGGATTTTGCCCGTCAACTCTAGCTCAAACAGTGCTGCGAAAATCTCGGAGGAAGATAACTCAGCTTCCAATCGCTCCACCAACTCATCGATGTGCGTGGCTTCGTCCGCTTTCAGCAGACTCAGAATCCGTTTCTCGTGGGGTGGAAGCCCTTCGTCCGGGAATAGAGATGCGGAAGACCCGCTGCCGGATTCAGCCGACACGGCGGGAGTCAGTGCCAGCTTGACCTCGCCGGGAAGATCTTCCCACACATCTTCCCAGGTGGCGACCAGCTTCGCGCCCTGCTTAATCAGGCTGTTCGGTCCCCACGAGTTTTTGTTCGTAACATTTCCGGGCACGGCGAAAACGTCACGATTTTGCTCGAGCGCGCAGCGCGCCGTGATGCGCGTGCCGGAATACTCCGCGGCTTCCACAACCAGCACGCCTACTGACATTCCGCTCAGAATCCGATTGCGGATGGGAAAGTTCTGTGGCGCCGCGAATGTTCCCATCGGGAACTCGGAAATCAACGCCCCCCCCAAAGCAAGAATCTGCTCTGCGAGCCGCGAATTCTCCTTGGGATAAATCACATCCACGCCTGTGCCGAACACCGCGATGGTTTTGCATTTGGCCGCAATCGCTCCGCGATGGCTGGCAGTATCCACTCCCCGAGCCATACCGCTGATAATCACCAATCCTTGCGCCGCCAGATCAGTCGCCAACCTTTCCGCCATCCCCGAGCCATACGGCGTGGGATGGCGCGTGCCCACCATGGCGATTCCGGGCAGCCGCAGCACTTCGGGATTGCCCCGAACAAATAACACCAGCGGCGGATCGTAAATCTCTTTCAGCCGTGGTGGGTAACAACTGTCCTCGCCGGTAACAATCGTCACGCCCGCGCCGGCAGCGCGCGAAATCTCTTCCCGCGCCAGTTCCGCAGACTTTCCTGTGGCGATCGATTGCGCCGAGACCGCCTGAATCCCCGTGCCTTCCAGTTCCGTGAGCGACGCGTGGAACACAGCTTCGGCGCTGCCGAAATGTTCCACCAACTTCCGCGCCCTCGTCGGCCCCAGGCCCTGCGTCAGCGAGATAGCGAGCCATTCCAGAATGTGGGTGGTGGGGACGGCTACGGCATTCGGCAATTTTCTACTCCAGTTTTCCTTGACTGGGCGGACTGTAGTCATTCGCCGAAGGCAGTGTCAAGGGAAGCCGTCACAAGGGCCGATCAAAAACCTCTGCTAGAATCAAAACAGGAATGAGACGTCTGCGCATCTCTGCGATTTCCTACCTTAATACTGCGCCCCTGATGTGGGATTTCGAACACGGCGACGCGGGCGGTGAGTTTGATATTTCCTACACGCTGCCCTCGGTTTGCGCTCGCGCGCTGGAGGCTGGGACTGCCGACATCGGAATCATTCCGGCCGCCGCCTACACGCAAATCCCCGGATTGCTGGTGATGCCCGGTGTTGCGATTGCTTCGCGCCGGCCCGTGCGCTCCATTCTCTTGGTCAGCAAAGTTCCAGTGGAAAAAATCCGCACCGTGGCTCTGGACACCTCTTCGATGACCTCGGTAGCGCTTACGAAAGTTCTGTTTGAAAAATGGCTGGGCAGTGGCCGAACCTTTACCTCGATGCCGCCCGATATCAAAAAAATGCTCGCCGCGCATGATGCCGGATTAGTAATCGGAGATCCCGCTCTGCAGATCGATCGCTCGCGCTATCTCACCCTCGATCTGGCCGAAGAATGGATTCGCTACACCGGCAAGCCTTTCGTCTTCGCGTTCTGGGCAATACGCAGCGCGGCGTTGCTGGAAGCAAATCCGTCCGTAGACTTGCCCGCAAGTTTTCAGCAATCGCGCGACCACGGACTGGAACCTGCCAGCCTCGACCACATTAGCCAGGAATGGGCTCCCCACCTCGCTCTCAGCGAAGCCGATGTGCGCTCCTACCTCACCGAGAATATTTATTACCAGCTCGACGCGCCCTGCCTGGAAGGCTTGCAGCTGTTCTACCGCTATGCTGCCGAAATCGGCGCCCTGCCCGCCGCTCCGCCAATCGATTTTCTGGGCACCGCAAAAGCCTGTATAGCGCAATCGCGATAACAGCCTGTACACTCCTACAACCTGAATGCTTCCTCACATCCATCCGCTGCTGGCAATGTCGGTGTGGCGCCACCTGCGCCGTATGGGTGGCCCCGGCCTGATCCTGCTAGGCATTGCCGACAATTCCGTGATTCCCCTCACCGGCAGCATGGACGTCCTGACGATTTGGCTGGCCGCGCGTCATCGCGAACCTTGGCCCTACTATGGCCTGATGGCCACGCTCGGTGCGGTCGTGGGCGGCTACATTACTTATGCGTTGGCACGCAGGGGCGGCAAGGAGACCATGGAGCGCAAGCTTTCCAGGAAGCGAACTCGGCAGGTCATCCGGGCCTTTGAACGCTGGGGATTCGCCGCGGTTGCGATTCCTGCCTTGCTGCCTCCACCGTTTCCTTTCTTGCCGTTTCTCTTGGCCGCGGGTGCCATGCAGTACTCGAAAAAGAAATTCCTGGGCGCGTTAACCCTCGGCCGCGGGATTCGCTACTTCGTCGAGGCCGCCCTGGGATTCGTTTATGGCAGGCATATCTTGCGTTTCTTCTCTAAGTATTACAAACCGTCGCTGGCCATCCTGATCGGCCTGGCAGTGATCGGCGCGGTGGTCTCGCTCATTGAATATCTCCGGATGAAGAAGAAATAGCGCCACGCCGCTCATTTGGACCAATCCTCCCCCCTCCGTTAGAATCGAGTAGTTAACATGTCCCTTACCAAATCCCAAGCCCTGGAGATGTTCGAGTCCGATGATCTGATCGGCATCGGCATGGAGGCCGACGCCGTCAGGCGAAAGCTTCATCCCGAAGGCACCGTCACCTACATCATCGACCGCAACATTAATTACACGAATTTCTGCACCGAATATTGCACCTTCTGCGCCTTCTATCGCCCGCTGAAAGGTCCTGCCGCGAAGGAAGGCTACATCCTCGATTTCGATACGATTTACGAAAAGATTCGCGAGACCGTCGAGCTCGGCGGCACCGGCGTTCTGATGCAAGGCGGCCTGCATCCCGACCTGAAGATTGATTGGCACGAAAAAATGCTGCGCGGAATCAAGCAGCGTTTTCCGCAGGTTCATCTCCACTGCTATTCCGCGTCTGAGATCATTGCCATCGCCGAATACAGTAGCCTCAGCATTCGCGACACGATTCTCCGCCTGCGCGATGCCGGACTCGATTCCATCCCCGGCGGCGGCGCCGAAATTCTCGACGACGAAGTCCGCTACAAAATCGCCCGCCTCAAGTGCCTCACCGGCGATTGGATCAACGTTCACCGCACCGCTCATCAGATCGGCATGCGCACCACCGCGACCATGATGTTCGGCGTCGGCGAAGATTACAAACACCGCATCAACCATCTGCAGGAACTTTACGATCTGCAGGAAGAGACGGGCGGCTTTACCGCATTCATCCCGTGGAGCTTTCAGCCGCAAAACACGGCGCTCGGTGGCCGCCACTGGGACGAAGCTACCGCTGTGGAATACCTGAAGGTGCTGGCTATCTCGCGCCTGTATCTTTCCAACTTCGTGAACGTGCAATCGAGCTGGGTCACGCAAGGACTGAAAGTCTGCCAGATGGGCCTGCGCTTCGGTGGCAACGACGTCGGCTCGGTGATGTTAGAAGAAAATGTAGTGCGAGCCGCAGGCGTGACCAACTGCACCACCGAGGAAGAGTTACGCCGCATCATCCGCGACGCCGGCTTCCGCCCCGCCCAGCGCGATACGCTCTACCGGCAATACTTCCTGAACTAGAAGTTATCGGTGGAAAGCAACCAAAACCCTTTGTCATTCCGAACCGGGCGCCAAGCCCGGTGAGGAACCTGCTGTTCCTCCTGCTCCTATTCTCAGAAACTCTGTCATGCTGAGCGAGGATTGAGCTTCGCGAATGCGAAGCTCACCCGCAGTCGAAGCATCCCTACCCCTGATCCGCGCCCCTCAACAAACCGGGAAGGGCACGACTTCAGTCGCGCCGCTAACCGCCGGGCGATTGCAGAAAACACGAGAAATGTGCAGGAGGATGTAGGCAGGCGTCGTAGAATCAGAGAGTTACAAGGTCCCTGTATGAATACAAAATTGTCTAAGGGTGAGGTTCAGCGTTCCTGCGTAGTCGCGCCACGGCGCGGAGTAGACGCTGCAGAGTAGAGTCGTAGATCTCGGGGGGCGAGTCTACCGGAAGTTGGAGCTTTTGCTTTACCTCGCGAGCAAAGCTGTGCTGGCCGTGGGGATAAAGCTGGTGTTCGAGTATCAGGGTAATGCCACCTTCTTTCTGCACAAAGTCGAAATAGGACTTGGGAAACATCCTCACGATAAAAAACGGAGTCAGCCCAAGGTGCTTGCATATGCGTATTTTGGTCCGGATATCAGCCAGATCCATCTAGCTAAGGCGGTTCTTGATCTCTGCCCCAAAGACAAGGTCTTCATATCGGTAAATCCGGTCAAGATCATGCCCGGTCTCCACCCAGGCCCGATCGCCATAGGCTCGTGTCGCACGGGCTAGGCGGACGAATCCGATTCTAGGTAGCGCAGCATCGACCATTTGCTCGCCGTGTCTGCCAAGGCCTCGTGAGAAGTCCTCCGTCGAAAACGCATTAACGAGGGCTAGGATTTCTTTAGCTTGTTTACGCCAGCCACGGTGACTTTTTCGATGGTAGAAGCGAATCGGTACTCTGCCGGATAGTGTCATCAGTTCAGACGAAACCTTGCGTTCTGCGGCGAGTTCGTGAAGCGCCTTGCCAGTAATCCAGTGAAAGTAGCCCCGTTCGAATATTATCTCGATCTGGTGCTCATAGAAGACGCCTTTGGGGTTGGCGTCGAAAAAGGCGACCAGTTGTTCCTTGGCTTGATCGATCTTGGCATCGCGAGGGTACTGCTCGTCGTCTGGGCCGATGTCAAAAAAGTCGTCCACGCAGAGCGAGTGTACCAGTGTCGCCCGGACGAGGCCGCCTGAATATCAGAGCGCTCTCCCGAAATAGAAACGCTGTCGCCGAGCTGCCGCCCCTGATTTCGACAGTCTCTGAAAATGCAAACAGCCCTAGAATTTCCGAAACTGCTGTGACATCCAACCTTGCCCTCCACAGCCCCGCCATCCGATCATTGTCGAGGCCATGACGATTGCAACAGCCTCAATCGTCCGACCTCTAACTCATTGATTTAAAAGATTTTGTCACTTAAGTTCTTTGAAAACTATATTTTGCAGAGAATTTTCTGCTAACTCCCTGATTCCAATAGACCCAGGGGGAGGGGGTATACGCGTAGTTATAAGAAAGTAACCATCATTTTCCCGAAGCCGGAAAGCTGACTACGGTTAGAATGGAAGCGTTCCGTCGCTCGACCGATCCTCACGGTCAGCTGCTGAAGGGCAACTTCCAGATTCTCCCGACTCGGAAGAAGCTCGCAAAGAAGATCGCAACCGATGAAGCTGGCTTACGCATGTCTGCTAACCGTCCTGCTGGGAGCCATTTCGCTACGGGCTCAAACGCAGACAACGGACGCTGCGCAGCCTACCCGAGCCGTCGTCGCTGGAATCGTCACCAAGGATCCCGGTAGCGAGCCCTTGAAGAAGGCACTCATCGAGCTGATCGCCGAGAGCCAGAGCGACGGCGGAAACTACACGGCGCTCACCGGCGCGGATGGCAGCTTCCGCATCGAGAACATCGTCCCCGGGCGCTATCGCTTGTTTGTGGAGCGCACCGGCTATCAGGAAATCGACAAGCATCGTCGCCGCCCTGGAGGCCGCGTGCTTACGATGACCGCGGGCCAGGAAATGAAAGATGTCGTGATTCGCCTGCAGGCCGCGGCGGTGGTCGAAGGGCGAGTGACCGATGAAGACGGCGATCCCATGCCCGAGGCGCAAGTCGCTGTGATGAGGCAAACTTTTGTTGCGGGACGCAGTCACTGGGAGGCGGTTGGAGCCGAGCGCACCAACGATCTTGGCGAATACCGCATTGCAGGCCTCGCGGCCGGAAGCTACTTTGTTTCAGCCACCCCGCCGCCGGATTTCAGAAGCCTGATCGAAACCACAAGCAGCGCGGCCGCCACAGCTCACAACAGCGCTGCAACGGACAAGCCCGCGCCTTCCGCGTATCAGACGACTTATTATCCCGGCACGCGGGATCGCGGACAGGCCGCGCCGATCCAGCTCCATGCCGGCGATGATTTTCCGGTGAGCTTCTCGCTCACGCCCAGCCCCAGCTTGACCATTCGCGGGTCGGTGGTGAATCTGCCGCCGGGCGCAACGGCAGCGATCATGCTGCAGTCGAAGGATTTTAATCTGGTTCTCAACGGCGCGGAGATGCGCAAAGACGGCAGCTTCGAGATTCGCGACATTTCTCCCGGAGCCTACACGATCCTCGCAACCGTGGATAACGTTGCGGTGGCGATGATGGCACGGCAGTCGCTGCAGATTGCGGAAAGCGTCGAGGGGATTCGGCTCGCCCCGCAAACAGGCGGTACGATTCGCGGCCGCATGCAAATGGACGCCGGCGGCAAGGCCAGACCTGACGCCAGCCAGATGTTTCTTCTACTTCGCTCGACCGATGGTGATGACGACGCGCTTGGGAGCGTCACGATTGGAGAAGGCTTTTCAAACCTGGCTCATGTAAATTCCGACGGTAGCTTCGAATGGAAGAATGTTCCCGCAGGGCGCTATTCCGTTCAGATTGCCGATGCCAGTGCGATGCCGGATTGGTTCCTGAAATCTGTGGCGGCGGGAGGGCGCGAGGCCGTTGACTTTGGATTCAGCGTGAGTGGAGGCGTCACCGCACTGAATTTGGTCGCAAGCGCCAACGGAGCGATCGCCGAGGGCATTGCCACCAATCAAAAAGATGAACCACTCGCCGATGCGGTGGTCGTGGCCGTGCCTGCGGAACGCTTCCGCAACCATCCGGAACGCTATCGCAAAGGTGTCACGGATCAAAGCGGACGCTTCACTCTGCGTGGCCTTCCTCCCGGTGACTACACCATCTTGGCATGGGAAAGCGTGGACGGAGAAGCTTATTATAATTCTGAATTTCTCAAGAGCTTCGAGGGGCAGGGAAGGCTGGTTCACCTGGAAGAAGGCCGCCGAGCCAGCGTGACGCTGAAGGCAATTCCCTCCGCCGAAGATGAACCGTAGCGCGCGAATTCCTGCGCCGTTTCGAACCGCGTTGTCGTATTCTTTCCGCATTATGAAACTCTTTTTGTCCTTCCCCGTTTTTGTTCTGCTCTTCGTTGCGCTCGGATCTGGTTTTGTACACGCAGCGGACACGCCCGCAAATGCGCTGCTGGTCCTGTCCAAGCATGATGGCACGCTGGCGATCATCGATCCTTCCAGCCTGCAGGTGATTGCACGAATTCCGGTGGGCAAAGATCCGCACGAGGTGATTGCGTCCTCCGACGGAAAGACAGCGTACGTTTCCAACTATGGATTCGGCGCCTACAACACGCTTGCAGTCGTGGATTTAGTCGCGCAAAAGGCGTTACCGGCCGTCGATCTCGGAGCCTTGCGCGGGCCGCATGGATTGACATTCGTAGGCGGGAAAGCGTGGTTCACCGCCGAAGGCGCCAAGGCAATCGGCAGGTATGATCCAGCGAGCAAGAGCGTGGACTGGATTCTTGGCACGGGCCAGAATCGGACGCACATGATTTACGTTTCGCCTGACATCAGGCTGATTGTGACTACGAACGTGAGTTCTGGCACGGTGAGCATCATCGAGAAGACCGATACAGGAGTTGCGGGACAAGGCCGTCCGTTGGACGCGCCCGGCGGAGATTGGAATGAGACAGTGGTCAAGGTCGGCAGCGGCTCGGAAGGATTCGATGTTTCTCCCGACAGAAAGGAAATATGGGTCGCGAATGCTGGGGATGGGACTGTCTCCATCATCGACATTGCGACCAGGCGGGTCACGCAAACGCTGGAGGCGAATGTAGGTGGCGCCAACCGGCTGAAGTTCACGCCCAATAGAAAGCTTGCCTTGATTTCGTCATTGCGCGGAGCGGACGTCACCGTGATCGACAGCGCGACGCGAAAAACCGTGCAGAGAATCGCCGTTGGACACGGTGCCGCTGGCATCGTGATGCAACCGGATGGTGCGCGTGCATTCGTCGCGTGCTCTCCCGACGGCTATGTTGCCGTGATCGATTTGCATTCGATGAAAGTGGTAGGCCGCATCGAGGCGGGGCAGGATCCCGACGGGTTGGCATGGGCGAGCAGTGGAACTGTCGAACCGCATCGTTAACTTCGACGCAATGAAATGAGAAGTACCTGCCGAACTTTTACACGCATCGCAACTAGATTCGGCTGCAAGTGTTAATACCGAAAAGGCTGCACGGGAGTTCTGTAGAGCGGTGAATGCGGGCTAGGAATTTGAAAATACGACAGTTCCTTGTGCTTCCAACGAACTCAACCAGCTTGGCACGTTAATTGCACCATACACTATTTGCTTCCTTGCGCCACTGGTCTGGAAGGAGCTTGTTATGTCTGCCATCAGCGATGCCGAGTTTATTCGACTGCTTAGAAAGGACGTTGATTATTTCACGCAAGCCATGGAGCGTTTCGAGGATCTGATTCCGAACGTGTGCGCTCCCGTGCAGGATCAGTGGCGCTTGCAAGCGCAGTCTCGCAAAGATTTTGCACGCGAACTCGAGATTCTCCTGGACAAGGCTGAGGGTTGCATCGATCCGTTGTTGCAGGGTTCGAAAAACACGAATGGGCAAGAGTCGGCTTCCTGCTAGGGTTGTATTCGTTTTCTATTTCAGATGCCGGCGATAATACGAGGGTGAAGACACTCGAATCCGGTAGAATGGAACTTTTCAGCCGGCTCACTTGCTCTGTTCTGACCTCATCTTGTCTTGCGCGTTGGCCGCATGGGACGCCCCGAAGGGCATTGGGCCCTATCTCCGGCAGCATTTGCTGGATAAGACTTTCCAGGGGCTTTACCACACCGATGCGTTTGATCGCGCGCTACTGATTCCTTATTTCATTGTGCTTGTGCTGCTGGCAGGTTACGGGATGCACCGGTACATCCTGGTTTATCTGTATTACAAGCACAAAAAAAATCGAACGACCGAGCCGGCCGCATTGTTCGAACAATTACCGCGAGTCACGGTGCAGTTGCCCATTTTCAATGAGCAGTACGTGGTCGAGCGGTTGCTCGAGTGTGTATGCAAGTTGAAATATCCGGGGGAGAGACTCGACATCCAGGTGCTGGATGATTCCACGGATGAAACCGTCGAAGTGGCGCGGAATCTGGTGGAGCGCTACGCGGCGCTGGGAAATCCCATCAGCTACCATCATCGAACCAATCGCGAGGGCTTTAAGGCGGGGGCACTCGCCGAAGGCCTGAAGACGGCAAAGGGTGAATTTGTTGCTATCTTTGACGCGGATTTCACGCCGCCGGAAGATTTTCTGCTGCGCACGATTCATCACTTCACCGATCCGAAGATCGGCATGGTGCAGACGCGCTGGACACACATCAACCGCAACTATTCATTCCTGACGGAAGTGGAAGCGATCCTGCTCGACGGACACTTTGTGCTGGAGCACTCCGGACGCGCTCGCAGCGGCGTCTTCTTTAACTTCAATGGGACGGCCGGGGTTTGGCGGCGCGCGGCGATTGATGAAGCCGGCGGCTGGCAGCACGACACGCTCACCGAAGATACCGACCTGTCTTACCGTGCGCAATTGAAGGGATGGAAATTCATCTATCTGCAGGAAGTGGAGTGTCCCGCAGAATTGCCGGTGGAGATGACGGCGTTCAAGACCCAGCAGGCACGCTGGGCCAAAGGGTTGATCCAGACGGGGAAGAAAATTCTGCCGCGCGTTTTGAAAAGCGACGCTCCCCTGCACACCAAAATTGAAGCTTGGTACCACTTGACGGCGAATCTCAGCTATCCGCTGATGATCATTCTCTCGGTGCTGATATTGCCGGCGATGATCATCCGTTTCTATCAGGGATGGTTTCAGATGTTGTTCATCGATCTGCCGCTATTCATGGCGTCGACATTTTCGATTTCGAGTTTTTATCTGGTCTCGCAGCGCGAGCTGTTTCCCAAGAGTTGGCCGCGCGCGCTGCTGTATCTTCCGTTCCTCATGGCTCTGGGTATCGGATTGACCATCACCAACACCAAAGCCGTCATCGAAGCGCTCATCGGCAAGGAGAGCGCGTTCGCGCGCACGCCCAAGTATCACGTGGAATCGAAGAAAGATAAAGTTCGCGCGACCAAGTACCGCAAGCGCCTGGGCTGGGTGCCGTGGCTGGAGTTGGTGATTGGGACGTATTTCGCGATGACGGTGTACTACGCCGTACAAAACGAAAACTACGTTACGGTTCCATTCCTCGTGCTGTTTGTGGTGGGCTACTGGTACACCGGATTGATGTCGCTGCTGCAGGGACGTTTCTCAGGCGTGGCGTTGAGCGGGGAAGCCCACACGAAACCGTTCCCGGTCGGAGTGTAGTTCAGGAGTGCCCGCACCAAGCTTTCTTTTACCTACGCTTTCTTTCACTTGATCACTGGTTTACAATCCACTCGCCAAACGTTTCTCATCGGGCCCGGCACGCCGGTTGAACTTCGCAAGTAACTTCGCAGAGTTCCAAGGAGGATCCGATGCTCCGCTTGCGTCAACTGTCTTCTCCTCTTGGACTGGTATTGCTGGCGATCTCGCTTCTCAGTTGTGGCCCTCATGATTCCAGCGAGTACTTCGTATTCGTAGCCGCTAACTTGCAGGTGCCCTATTGGCAGGCGGCGGGCGCGGGATTTACCAAGGCCGGTTCGCAATTCAAGGTGCGCACCGATTTCCTGGGCCCCAACACATATGATCCGAAGGCCGAACGCGATGCGCTCGACCAGGCAGTGCAGCAAAAGGCTACCGGAATTCTGCTCGGCGTGACCGATCCGGTATTGCTGAGAGACAGCATCGACAGGGCGATTGCCGCCGGAGTTCCCGTGATTACCATGGATTCGGACGCGCCCGCCAGCAAGCGCCTTTTCTTCATCGGCACAAACAACTACGAGGTCGGCATGACTGGCGGCCTTCGCCTGGCCCAGGAATTGAAGGGCAAGGGCAACGTGGTAGTCTTCACCATGCCCGACCAGCACAACATGCAGGACCGCCTGCACGGGTATCGTGATGCGCTCGAGCGCACGCCGAACATCAAGATTACGCGCGTAGTTGATATCCAGGGCGATCCCCGCATCGCCTTCGATACCACAACGCAAATCATCGGCAAGGAAAAAGATCAGGTGGACGCCTTCGTTTGCCTGGAGGCGCAGTCGGGCAAGGAAGTGGCCGGTGTCCTCAATAGCTACCACGTCACGGGCAAAGTGGTGATGGCCATGGATACTGATCCCGAGACACTGCAATACATCCAGAGCGGGGCGATTGCCGCTACAATTTCCCAGAAGCCCTACACTATGGCGTTTGTCGGCATGCAGATGCTCGACAATTTGTATCACCACAAGCCTTCTTCGCTCGAAACGGATTGGTCGAAGGACAGTTTTGCGCCAATCCCCGCCTTTGTGGGTACTGGTTCTGCCCTCATCGACAAGAGCAATGTGGATTCATTCCTGCAGGCGAAGCAGAGCGCGACCGGCAAGCAGAAATAGTTGGGAAGGTTTGGCAGTTGGGCCGGTTCGGCGGATGAATCATGGGGGCGCAACTCTCGGCACTGGAACGGATTGCACGATGCCAAGGCGGCGGATCTCTTTTTTTCTAGCGAAGTTCTTTATTGTTTCTTCTCTCCTGCTAGCGGGCACAGTTGTTTTTGCCCTCGATCGGCAGCCCAACTCGGACTATCACGCCCGCCGTGAAGCCCTGGCCAGAAAAGTTGGAGGCGTGGTCGTCCTCTTCGCTCCCATGGAAAGGGAGGGGCCGAATGATCTTTATGGTTTTCGTCAGGAAGACAATTTTTACTATCTCAGCGGCTTGACCGAGCCGGGAGCGGCGTTACTGGTTGCGCCAGCCGCGGAAGCTGTGGCGGACAAAGCAGCGCGCTCCTACACTGAGATTCTTTTCCTTCCGCCGCGCAATCTGACGCAAGAGAAGTGGACCGGGCCTAAACTCGGTCCGGAAAATCCGGAAGGGCCGGGAATTACCGGCTTCGATCGCGTCGACGATATGGCCAAGCTGCCCGAGGAGGTGATGAAGGTGACATCGGGCGTGCGTCCGGTGGTTTACACCGATGTTGCCTCGCACGATCAGACCTCGGCCAGCGCCGAGCCGCTGGAATTTCTGAGGAATGTGAACTCGTTCCTGAGTTTTCAGGACGTGAAGCCCATGATCGATTCGCTGCGCGCCACGAAAGATGCGGGTGAGGTCGCGCTGATCCGCAAGGCGGTCGATGCATCGGTGGCGGCGCACTTCGCCGCTTTCAAAGCAGTAAAGCCCAACGTGAATGAACTCGAAATTTCCGCTCTCATGCAGTACGAGTGGGGCAAGCGCGGTTGCGAGCGTCCGGCCTATGCGCCGATTGTCGGCTCCGGTTTCTACTCGACCGTGCTGCATTACTCGGAGGATTCACACGTTATGAAGGCGGGCGATGTGGTCGTGATCGATGCGGCGGGAGAATATTCCATGTACGCCTCCGACATCACGCGCACGCTACCGATCGGCGGACATTTCAGCGCGCGCCAGCGTGAGATCTACGATATCGTTCTCGGAGCGCAACAGGCCGCCGAGGCCGCATTCAAGTCGGGCAAGTCCAACATGAGGCGCGAGGACCCGGACTCGCTCTACAAGGTCGCATACGACTACATCAATACTCACGGCAAAGACCTGCACGGCGAGCCGCTGGGAAAGTACTTCATCCACGGTCTGGGCCATCCTGTTGGCCTGAACGTGCATGATGCCACCGATCCCGATGCGCTGCTTGGACCGGGGCAAGTCTTCACGATTGAGCCAGGTATTTATATTCCCGAGGAGAACCTCGGCGCACGCATCGAAGATGACTACTACGTGGATCAGGACGGCAAGCTGATCAAGCTCAGCGCGGCGCTACCTTCGAAGGCAGAAGATGTGGAGAAGGAAATGGCAGGGAAGTAGAAGCGAAGCTGTTGGCTCAATCCAATTTCAGTCCAGCGAAAGCACTACCCAATACACCCCCGTAGGATAGGTCTCCGTTCGCGCGTAACAGGCGCCGACGGAGAAGCTGCGCAGGTTGCGGCCGGCAAGCATGTGGCTGGCGTTTGCCGGCAGCGTTTCCGGGTGCAGGCTGGTATAGGTGAGAACCGTATATTGTTGCGCGAGTTGATGAACTGAGGCGGTACCGAGCTTGTCGGCTTGCGCCATGGAACAGGCTGCATCGTCCGCGTTGGGCAGATCGCGGCGGGCAAGCTCCGGTTGGTTGGCCTGTCGGCGCGCTTGCGCCACGGTGGCGGCAATTCGTTCCTTTATTTCTGTCGTGGAATAGTTGGGGAGGGCATGGCCGAAATCTTGCACAATGTACAGCCGGTCGCCGCTGCGGACCACGCCCAACCCGACTACGTTATAAGCCGGGTTGAGCAGGTTTGCGCGATGCGGGGGTGAAAGCATGAGATGTTGGTGCGCCTCGGCGGCGTCGAAATCGAGCGCTACGTTTTCGCCTTCCTGATCGAGTTGCGTCCGAGCTGCAGTCGCCAGACGTTGGGGCAGGGAAGGCTCGTCGGGGAACTCATGCGATAGTTGCCGGGCTGCGAACATCGCTTGGGCATGCAAGCGGGCAGCCCGCGTCAGGCCGGCATCGAGCGTGAGGAGCGGTGCACCGGCTTGGGCTCGCGCCTGATCGGCCAAGGCGAAAAGCTGCTCTTCGGACTCGAGATCGTAGTCGCTGAAAGGAATATCGGGAGATGTGGCCGAGGCTGGTTTTACGGTCGCTTGCTGGGCAGGATTCTCAGAGCCAGCCGGAATTCCCAGGGAAGAAGCCATCACTCGGGCCGACGGCGGAATCGAGACGGTGCTCGTTACCAGCAGAAACGCGATGGCGAATCGTCTACCGGTCCTGCCAATCATCGATCTAGAGGCCCGTAACATCAGTTTGTGCCTACTCAATTTGATCCTGGGAAAGGATGCCGTCCGGCTCAAACTTGGTTGCTGGTGCTACGCTAGAAGCTGAAATCCGACCTGAGAAGTTACCTTCGCTATGGAACCAAGTGTCATAGGGGTCATCGGCCTGTTGTTTGGAAGCTTGATTGCTTGGCTGGCTCTGCGCTCGCGAGGAGCCGCGCTCAGCGCACGTTTGTCCTTGATGGAAAAGGAATTAGCGGCCGGAAAGGCCGATCTGGAGCGGTTTCAGCGGGCTCACACGGAATTAGTGGCGGGCAAGGCCAAGGCGGAATCGGCTCTGGAGGCGGAACGAAAGACCAGCAACGAAAAGATCGAACTGGTGACGCGCGCCAGCGAAGAATTGCGCAACGCCTTCAAAGCGATGGCTGCGGATGCTTTGAAAAGCAACAACTCGTCGTTTCTGGTGATTGCGGAAGAGACCTTGAAGCGCTTTCAAAGCCAGGCCAAGGGCGACCTGGAAGCGCGCCAGAAGGCGGTCGCGGATATGGTCGCGCCGGTGCGCGATTCGCTGAATAAGGTAGATGCGCAGATTCAGCAGATGGAAGTGGCGCGCGGGGACGCCTACGGCGAACTGCGCGCGCAGGTGCAATCGCTGATCACTACCCAGAAGGAATTGCAGTCCGAGACAGGCAATCTGGTGCGGGCTCTGCGCACGCCCAACGTGCGCGGGCGCTGGGGAGAAATTCAGTTGCGCCGCGTGGTTGAGATCGCAGGCATGCTTTCGTATTGCGATTTCGCTGAGCAGGAATCGGTGACCACGGAAACAGGAAGGCTGCGTCCCGATCTGGTGGTGAAGCTGCCCGGCGGCAAGCACGTCGTGGTGGACGCGAAGACGCCGCTGCAGGCTTTCCTCGATGCTTTCGAAACCACGGATGAAGATGCGCGGCGCGCCTGCCTGGCCAATCATGCGCGGCAGGTGCGCGACCACATGAACACTCTCAGCGGCAAGAAATATTGGGAGCAGTTTGAAGCCACGCCCGAGTTCGTGGTGATGTTTCTTCCCGGCGAAACATTTTTCAGCGCCGCCCTAGAGCAAGATTCGGGCTTGATCGAACACGGAGTGCTGAACCGCGTCATTCCTGCGTCGCCGACTACGCTGATCGCGCTGCTCAAGGCGATCAACTACGGATGGAATCAGGAAAAACTCGCGCGCAACGCGCAGAAGATCAGCGAATTAGGCAAGGAACTGCACGACCGCTTGCGCCTGCTCGCAGGGCACATTAGTTCAGTCGGGAACGGTCTCGACCGCGCCGTCGAGTCGTATAACAAGGCTGTCGGTTCGCTGGAGAGCCGCGTGCTGGTCTCGGCGCGGAAGTTCGCCGAGCTGGGCGCGTCGGTTGCCGAAGATATTCCGGAGCTCGAGCCTATCGAAACCACTGCGCGGGCGTTGTCGTTTGAGTGGGACGACGATGGTATTACGCCCGATTCTTCTACCACAGATGCGAGGAAAGCCGGCTGACCTGAGGCCGGTTCCAGATTAGCAGACTATGATTTGTCTGCGATCAAATTCCTAGACTTAGCAAACTCTTAGTTTGTCCAGACTCTGCCGCTCTAGCAGAACCATCTCGAAATCACATGAAAGGCGCAGTCCAGTACCCCTAGTGTCGACATTCGAGCTATTGCTTCTTCTTCAACCTAAAGCCTGCCGGGACTCCGCCGATAGCGTAATTGGGGACGCTGCTCTGCACGCGGCACTGGCATTCCTGCACGGTGCCGACTATTCAGGAAGCTCTAGAGGAGTAACAGTACCGTGAAACGTGCGGCAGCATCTCCGGGCGGTAACCAACCCCGCTCTCGAGCGCTCGAAGCGGAGCTACTGGCGGAGAGCAAATCCGCAGTCGAGGAGCTGCAGCAAGCTCAGCAGGCGTTGCGCGAGAGCGAAAAACGGCTCAACGCCATCATCCACTCGGCCATGGACGCGATCCTGACGGTAGATCAGCAGCAGCACATCCTGATGTTCAACGCAGCCGCGGAAAAGATGTTTGGTTGTTCCGCGGCCGACGCGATCGGACAGCCTCTGGAAAGATTCGTTCCGCAACGATTCCACGCGACGCACAGAGAACAAATCTCCCGATTTGCTGCCAGCGGTGTCAGCAAACGAAGGATGGCATACAAGAACGGTCTGCTGGCGGTACGCGCCGGAGGAGCGGAATTTCCCATCGAGGCTTCGATCTCCCAAATCGAAGTGGCGAGGAAAAAGCTGCTCACGGTCATCGTCCGCGACATTTCCGAACGCAGGCGAGCCGAACGTGCGTTGCGCTCGCTGAGTGACTGCAACGAGGCGCTGGTGCGAGCCACCGATGAGCCGAGTCTGCTGAAGCAGATTTGCGACTTGGTGGTGAATGTTGGCGGCTACCGGATGGCGTGGGTAGGCTACGCCGTGCACGATGAGAAAAAAAGCGTCCGGGTAGTGGCGGAGAGCGGGTTTGAAGCAGGCTACCTGAAGGCGCTGAACCTGACCTGGGCGGACGAAGAGCGTGGACACGGACCTACTGGCACAGCCATTCGAACCGGTACAGTGCGCTTATGCTCCGACATGGCGACCGATCCCGACTTCGCTCTCTGGCGCGAGGAGGCGATGCGGCGCGGTTATCGCGCCTCCATGGTTTTGCCGCTTAAGAACGGCGAAGAACTGCTAGGCGCGATCTCGATCTATGCGCCGGAGATAGGAGCTTTTGACGCCGCCGAGAAACATCTTCTCGAAGATCTCTCCAACAATCTGAGCTACGGCATCACGGCGCTTCGCGCCCGGCAGGAGCGCCGACAGGCGGAGCAGGCCTTGGCCACAAAAGTGGCGGAACTGGCCCGCTCCAATGCAGACCTGGAGCAGTTCGCCTATGCCGCGTCGCATGATCTGCAGGAGCCCCTGCGCATGGTGACGGCTTACACCCAGTTGCTGGCCGAACGGTACCGCGGCAGGCTAGACGCGGACGCCGACAAATTCATCGGCTATGCCAGCGAGGGAGCTCAGCGCATGCAAGTGCTGATTCGGGATCTGCTGGCTTTTTCGCGAGTGGGCCGCGGCAACGTTGCCAGCGGGAGAGTCGATTGCAATGCGCTGATGCAGCAGATTTTGCAGACTCTGTCGTCGGCTATCGAGGAAAGTGGAGCCATGGTTACTTATGGCGAACTGCCTTTGATCTGGGCAGAGCATACACAGATCGCCCAGGTTCTTCAGAATCTGGTAGGGAACGCCATCAAGTTCCGGCAGCAGGCAACTCCGATGATCTCGGTGCAGGCGGAGAAGACGGAGGCGCACTGGCTCTTCAGCGTGCGGGATAACGGCATTGGAATCGCGCCCGAGAGCGCAAAAGAGATCTTTGTGGTCTTTCAACGGTTGCATGCGCGCGCCGAATACCCGGGCAACGGAATCGGGCTGGCGATCTGCAAGAAGATTATCGAGCGGTACGGTGGCAGAATCTGGGTCGAATCGGAGCCCGGCTCTGGTTCCAGCTTCAAATTCACTATACCGCTTCATGGTGAGGATGAGGAGGAAGGGAGCGCGAAATGAAATCCGGTCTCCGGTTGCTGTTGGTGGATGACAATCCCGCCGATGTGGGATTAACGCGCGAGGCGCTGGCCAGAAGCCCGTATCACAGTCAGATGGAGAGCGTGGAAGACGGAGCGGAAGCGCTGGCTTTTCTCAATCGCCGGGGAAGGTATGCGAACGCAATGTGTCCCGATCTGGTGATCCTGGACCTGAGCCTGCCAAAGAGAGACGGCCTGGCAGTATTGGCGGCGATCAGGGCGGGTCCGGAGCTGCGCCGGATTCCGGTAGTGATTTTCAGTACGTCCCAGTTAGGGAAAGATATTGCACGCAGCTATGAACTGGGAGCCAACTGCTACGTGAGCAAGCCGGGAAATTTGAATGATTTTCTGTCGGCGGTGAAGTCGATTGAAGAGTTTTGGTGCGATTTCGCCAGCCTGCCGCCACGAGGAGAATGAGGACTATGGATCATCCGATTACAGATCGTCCGACGACGCAAGTATTGTTGATTGAAGATAACCCGGGCGATGCGGACCTGGTCCGCCTGCGACTGGTCGAGTGCAAGACTCCAGTGAACATCAACTGCGTAAACCGGCTCGCCGACGGCCTCGCCTCGCTTACCAAGGAAACACCCTCGGTGGTGCTGTTGGACCTGAACTTGCCCGACAGCCGTGGCGCGGAAACCTTTCGCCGCGTCCTGGAACACGCGCCCAACGTGCCGGTCGTTATTCTTTCCGGACAAGATGACGAAGCGCTGGCGATCAAGGCGGTTCACCATGGCGTGCAGGATTACCTCATCAAGGGCACCATGTCCAGCAATCATCTGGAGCGTGCCATTCGCTACGCGGTGGAGCGGCAAGCCCTACTGCGTTCCCTCGAAATCACACGCAAGCAGCAGATGGAGTTCAAGAACCAGTTTCTATCCCATATTTCGCACGAACTGCGGACGCCGCTCACCTGCATTCACCAATACGTCACTTTACTGCTTGACGGGTTGGCCGGTCCGATGACTCCTGACCAGTCCGACCACTTGAAGACGGTCCTGAAAAGCGTGAATCAGCTGCATGCCATGATCCGTGATTTACTCGAAGCAACCCGCGCCGAGACCGGGAAAATGCGAGTGGAACCGCGCTGCATCGCGCTGGGCGATCTGATTCATCAGACTGTGGCCATGATGCGGCCGATGGCGGCGGAAAAGCAGATTGGACTTGAAATCGGAGTCGACCAGAGGCTGCCTTTGGTGCATGCCGATCCGGATCGCGTACTCGAAGTCCTGATCAATCTGGTGGACAACGCGATCAAGTTTACCCCGGCAGACGGCGCAGTTATGGTCCAGGCCTGCATGATTGAAGCGGATTCGTCCGCGGTCTACGTTTCGGTCAGCGACACCGGACGCGGCATTAATCCGGATACAAAGACGCTCATCTTCGAACGCCTCTATCAGGATGCCGAGTCGGTTGACAACAACCGCTCCGGCTTGGGACTGGGCTTGTTCATCTGCCGGGAAATAGTCCGTCTGCACGGAGGACGCATCTGGGTTTCGAGCGAACCCGGCCAGGGCAGCGTTTTTACATTCACGCTGCCAAGCTATTCTCTGCCCAAGCTGCTGGCTCCGGTGATTACTCACGAAGATCGGTTGCGGCCGGCGTTTGTGCTGGTGCGTGTAGAACTCGCGCCGTGCTCCGCTCTACGGGGCAATTGGAAGGAAACCTGGCAACAGTGCCTGGAGATTTTGCGGCGCTGCGTCTATCTCGACAAAGATCTGGTGCTGCCGCCGATGGGAACCTCTGGAGCGGCCGAGACCTTTTTCGTGGTGGCTTCGACCGATCTGCAACGCTCCGGAATCATGACGACGCGCATTCGCGAACAACTGGAGCGCGTGCCCGACTTTAAGAGCAAGTGCGTCCTCGCAATCATGGCGGCTCCGGTAGAGCTGCCTTCCGATATTTCCAGCCAAACGCTGGAGCAACAGGTACAAACCGTGACTGAACAGATTACCGGGATGATCACGGCAAGCCTGGAACGAAAACAGCTGTGTGCAGGAAAGAGCCCACGAGATTCCAACTTAGCGAATTGAAAAAGGAGAACAACCATGCCAAGAGCAAAGATTCTGGTAGTCGATGATGATCCCGATCTGGTGCGGGCCTTGCGGCTGCGCTTGCGGGCCAACAATTATGAGGTCGCAACCGCCAGCGATGGTTATTCCGCCATCGCATCGGCGCAAAAGGAGCGTCCAGCCTTGATCATTCTGGATCTGGGCCTGCCGGTCGGCGACGGTTTCGTAGTTCTCGACCGGCTGCAGAATATCGACGCACTTTCGAGCGTTCCCGTCATCGTGTTGAGTGCGCGTGATCCTCAGAGTAACGAGGAGCGAGCCTTGAAGGCTGGGGCGGCAGCTTTCTTTCAGAAGCCCGCCGACAACGATGAACTGATGAATGTGATCCGGGTGAGCCTGGCGCACGAACAATCGCAAATGGCGCCCTGGCCGTCATAGGATTTCGACCTCTCGCCGCGAAAGTGCGTGTGCGCGAAATCAGGTCCCCGCAGCTGATGAAAGTCAGCCCGGGGACAGCTGTGTCTATGTAAACCTCGCCGGCTCTTGGACAGGTCTGCCCGCCCCCGCCTTATCGCCTTCCCAAGAGCCTGCCTTAACCGATAGGCTAACTCCGTGCCTAGCTGCTAGATACGGAATTTCACAGAAACATCCAAAAAGACGTAATCGCTGTTCGAAAATCCATCTATAATCCCGGAAGTGCAGTAGATGCCGCACTTAAGGATTTCCGAAGCGGGAAAAGACATGGCAGCGAAGTTGCTCATTGATGATCTGCGGGACGTCGTTGCTACTCCTGCCCAGCCCCTTAGGGGTTCGGGGCCGCGGAAGTCCATGAACCGGGAAAGCCAAGTCCGTTTCGTTGCCGTTCTACTGTTCCTGATAACGGTGGCTGCGGTCGTATTTGCCGGCTTCAATTTCGATGCAGAATTGAAAGCTTCCATCCCTGATGACGGAGTTTGGTGGGTGGAGCATGGCGGCCGACTCACAGCCGATCGGGTCGATCCCGCCGGACCGGGCGCCAAGAGCGGCATCAAGTCAGGCGATCGGCTGGTTTCGGTCAACGGGCAGGAAATACAGAACATCTCCGGGCTGGAGCGCCAGCTCTACCGCAACGGAGTCTGGTCGAAAGCGGCCTATTCCTTGCTCCGGCAAGCGGTGCCGCTCGATTCCAGCGTCATTCTGGTTCCGGCGGAACGCTCGCTGAACAACTGGTTGCGGTTGATCGCGCTGATCTATCTTGGTATCGGCCTGTATGTGCTCTTGAGACGCTGGACGGCTCCTGGCTCGACGCACTTCTATATTTTTTGCCTGGTCTCGTTCATTGCGTACTCCTTCAAATACACCGGGAAGCTGAACGACTTCGACTGGACCATTTACTGGGGCAACATCGCCGCCGGAGTATTGCAGCCGGCGCTGTTTCTGCACTTCGTTTTGACCTTCCCCGAGAAACGCCAGGCCGTGCGCAAGTATCCGTGGCTGTTGGCGCTGGTCTACGTACCGGGCGCGATCCTGCTGGCGATTCATGTGGGCGCCATGCGCTGGCTGCAGGCCAGTGAACGGCTGCGCTGGAACCTTGACCGGATGGAAATGTCCTACGGGTCGTTGTTCTTTGTGGCCTCAGCCATCCTGCTGTGGTACAGCTACCGGCGCGCCAGCACCACGATTCTGAGGCAGCAACTGAAGTGGGTTACTCGTGGCACCATCCTGGCCATTATTCCTTACACCCTGTTCTACGTCGTTCCTTACCTGATGGGGACGCTGCCAGGCGCGACGATGAAGATTTCCGCGCTCTCGCTGGCGCTTCTTCCGCTCACCTTCGGTTACGCCATCTTCCGTTACCGCCTCATGGATGTGGATCTCATCTTCAAACGTGGCGTGGTCTATACGCTGGCAGCCGCGACCGTGGTGGGAATGTATTTTGGACTGGTGGCGGGTGTCGCCGAATTGGTGCACATGCGGCAGCCCAGCAGCGGTCCGGTGGGTTTGATTCTCGCCGTTGTGGTCACAGCCCTGCTCTTTGACCCGGTACGAAAGTGGATTCAGGACCGCATCGATCAATTCTTTTATCGCACGCGCTACGACTATCGCCGCACGCTGCTCGAATTCGGCAGGGAACTCAGCTCGGAAACAGACCTGAACGCCATGCTCTCGTCGCTGATGGATCGGCTATCAAGGACGCTTGCCGTCGACCGCATGGCGATTTTCCTGGCCGGAGAAGACGCCGAGCGATTTGTCCTGGCGAAGTCCTACGGTTTGTCCGCGCCGGGCAAGCTCGATCTGTCTTTCCTGAGTGCGCCGCGGCCGGAGGCTGGTGGGCACCTCTTCTTTGAAAACACACACCAGGTGCCGCGCGAAAATCCGGGTGCGCAGCAAACCATCGCCCGCCTGGAGCTGAATTATTACATTCCTTGCCACGCCCAGCAGAAGACCGTCGCCGTGCTGGGCCTAGGAAAGACCACGCAAGGGGATTTCCTCTCCAGCGAAGACATGGAGTTGCTGGAAACTCTGGGCGGATATCTGGGCATCGCGATCCAGAACGGCCAGCTCTATGCCTCCCTGCAGCAGAAAGCCGCCGAGTACGAACGCCTGAAAGATTTCAACGAGAACATTGTGGAGTCCATCAACGTGGGTGTGATGGCGCTCGACATGGAAGATCGCATTGAGAGCTGGAACGCACAGATGGAAGTGATGTATGCGGTGCCGCGCTGGCAGACTTTGACCCAGCCGCTCAAGGCGGTTTTCCCGGCAGAATTCGTGGAAGAGTTCGATCGCATGCGGGAGAGCGCTGGCATTCACAATCTGTACAAGTTTCGTCTGAAAACACCTGCGGGCGAGGTTCGCACGGTGAATGTGGCGATCGCGCCTCTGGTGACGCGCAAGTTTCAAGTCATCGGGCGACTGATCATCATGGACGACATCACCGAGCGTATCGAACTCGAAGCCCAGCTTTCGCAAGCCGACAAACTTTCGTCGATCGGCTTGCTGGCGGCCGGGGTCGCTCACGAAGTCAATACGCCGTTGGCGGTGATCTCTTCTTACACGCAGATGCTCTCGAAACAATTGCAGGGTGATCCGCAGAAATCCGGCTTGCTGGAAAAGATCACGCGGCAAACCTTCCGCGCGTCGGAAATCGTAAATAATCTGCTGAATTTTTCCCGTACCAGCGGAAGTGAAGTCGGCGATGTCGACGTGAACAAGGTAATCGCCGACACGCTGGCGCTATTGGAGCATCAGTTCAAGGTCGCGAAGGTGGAAGTTGAGAATGCGCTCGCGCCCAAGTTGCAACCGATTCAGGGAAATCCGGGAAGATTGCAGCAGGTGTTCTTGAATTTGTTTCTCAACGCGAAAGATGCCATGCCCGGTGGCGGCAAATTGCGGGTTGCCACAATGAACGGCGACAGCGTAAGCGTTTCCATTTCTGACACTGGCTCGGGTATTGCCCCCGAGCACATTCAGCGGATCTACGACCCGTTCTTCACTACCAAGACTTCGCCTCGCGAAGGCCAGGCGCGCGGAACGGGCTTGGGTCTTTCCGTTACGTACGGCATTATCCAGGAACATGCGGGCAAGATTCGGGTGGAAAGCCATCCTGGCTCCGGTACAACGTTCACTCTGGATTTCCCACTCAGCAGGAAGGCAGTCCATGTTTAGGCCAAGCATATTTAAGAGAAGGATGTCTAAGCCGCGCATGCCCGAGCGCAGCATGTCCAAGCAAAACAAGTTTGAGGCCGAATATGTCTGAGGCGGCAGTGATTTCGCGCGGGGCGATGAATGAGAACCCGGGCCTGGCGGGGGCGGTCCTCATCATTGACGATGAAGCGGAGATTCGTGAATCTCTGCAAACCTTGCTAGAACTGGAGGGCTTCGCCGTGGAAACGGCGGCAACCGGCGAAGCTGGGTTGCAGCGGATTGGCGAGCATCCTTTCGATCTCATCCTGCTCGACCTTACGTTGCCGGGACGCAATGGCATGGAGATTCTGGCCGAAATCCGCGCTCATGAAACCGGACTGCCGGTCATTATGATCACCGCCTTTGGCACGGTGGAGAACGCGGTGCGTGCCATGCAAGGCGGCGCTGCCAACTTTGTTCAAAAACCCTGGGACAATGAAAAGCTGCTGGCTGATGTTCGCGCCGCAGTGGGATGGCGCCGTGCCGAAGAAGAAAATGTTCAACTCAAGCGGGCGCTCAAGCAGCGTTACAACTTTGAAAACATCGTCGGCAAAAGCGAGCCGATGCTGAAGATCTTCGACCTGGTGGCGCAGGTCGCCAACAGCCGGTCCACCGTTTTATTGCAGGGCGAGAGTGGAACTGGCAAGGAGATCATTGCCAAAGCCCTGCATCTGAATTCTCCGCGTCATGAGCGGCCTTTCGTTCCGGTGAACACCGGCTCTATGCCTACCGATCTGCTGGAGTCCACGCTGTTCGGCCACGTAAAAGGCGCGTTCACCAGCGCTATCGCCTCGAAGAAGGGGCTGTTTGAGATCGCCGATCGCGGCACATTGTTTCTGGACGAAATTGCCACCATGAGTCTGGAAACGCAGGCGAAGATCTTGCGCGTACTGCAAGACCGCAGATTCATGCATCTCGGCGGCGTGCAGGAAATTCAGGTGGATGTGCGCATCATCGCCGCCACCAATATTGATCTGCGCCAACTGGTGCGGGAAGGCCGCTTCCGCGAGGATCTGTTCTACCGCCTGAACGTTATTACCATTGAATTGCCCCCGCTGCGGCAACGCAGAGAAGATATTCCTCTGCTGGTGCAATTTTTCCTGAAAAAATATGCGGAGGAGAACGACCGCCC
>Ga0209040_10000330_pt1 | contig 35382 bp, 31 predicted proteins | sample BogFormECP12_OM3_FD_188240 | JGI IMG/M metagenome (GOLD analysis project Ga0209040, IMG submission 188240) | Bog forest soil microbial communities from Calvert Island, British Columbia, Canada - ECP12_OM3 (SPAdes) (version 2) | ecosystem: Environmental > Aquatic > Freshwater > Wetlands > Bog ... | reverse complement strand
GCACACGCTCGATATGGCGCCCCTCCAGGGCGCTTAGCGGCGGCTCGAAGGTCCGCAGCGCGTTGATCCCCGGCGCCAGAGCGGAGTCCACGGTGGCTCCGCGCAGCGCCGCGTCGAGCAGACGCGCGGTGATCTCGACCTCTGGCAGCTCAGGCACGCTCCCATCGTAGGAGCGCGGCCGCGGCTAGGAGGCCTTGATCGGTGGCCCTTCGTAGCGCGCGCCTTCGGGGCTCGTCCAGCGCACGCGCCAGTACTGTCCGCGCGTCGCCGAGCTGAGGCTCCAGTAGCCGAGGCTGTTGGTCGTGACCGTGCTCAGCGTGCGGTAGTGGCTGGATCCCTTCAGGCGCACGAGCACCGTCAGGGTGGTCGCGCCCGTGGCCGGCCGCACGAGCCCCCACAGCGAGTAGCCGCCGCCGTGCTTCGTGACCGTGAGCGGCACCGGCCAACCGGCATACAGCGGCTTGGCGGCGCCGCTTACGAACTCCAGGCCCGTCTGGAAGCCGACCGTTCCCCCGTGCACGCTCGAGCCGGGGGCGCCGCCGAGCGGGTCGTCCTTGAGCAGGTACTGCGAGAAGGCGGCCACGCGCGAGTTGTTGTAGGCGATGTGCTCGGCGATCGCGTCGAATTCGGCCTGCTGGGCGACCGGCACCCCGAGCTGCTTGTTCGGCTTGCTCTGGACCCCGAACTCCGTTAGGTAGATCGGCACGTGCGCGGGGATCGCGTGCGCGGAGGCGGCGCGGTCGAGGGCGCTCGAGAGGCGCGAAAGCGAGCCGATCGTGATGTCGTCACGTTCCGGCGGGACGTAGTAGGGGCCCGCCGGCAGCGTGTAGGCGTGGTGGGCGTAGCCGGAAATCGACAGCGGCCCGCAGGAGCTCGCCTTCTTGTACCTGGCGTTCAGGCACAGGGCTTCGCGCAGGAACTCCAACGGCGCGACGTCGTGCAGCAGTGCCTTGGAGTGTTCGCTGCGGAGCAGCCTCTTGACCGAGTCATAGCCCGTCGGCGCCGTCTCCCCGAAGAGGACGGTGGGGTTGGCGATGCCCGCCGCTTGCAGTCCGGCGTAGCCGGCCTGGTAGAGGCCGCGGTAGATGCGCGGCGAGGCGGGCGTGCCGTTCGCGTTCCACTGCGGCTGCAGGTAAAGGGGATGGTTGGGCTCGTTCCAGATCGAGAAGACCGAGACCTCGGAGGCGTAGTGGCGCCCCACGGCGGTCATGAATTCCTGGAAGTCTTTGTCGTCCGGCCTCGTGACGTAGGGCGCCTTGTGGTTCGACGTCGCCCAGCGCGGAACGGGCGAGGTGACCGTCAGCAGCACCTGCCAGTGCAGCCGCTGAGCTTCGGCGATCAGCGCGTCGTATTCGCCCCAGGCGTAGTTCGCGGGGTTCGTCGCATCGAAGTTCGGACGTGTCGCGAGCGCGGCGCCGGGCGCGACGTCGGCCCAGTAGAGCTCGATCCGCAGCGCGTGCACGCCCTCGTGTCGAAGCTGGGCGATCGCGTGCGGTCGGGACGACGCTTGGAGCAGGTCCGTCGAGCCCTCGAAGTAGGTCACCTCGCTGTGCGAGGCGAGCGCGGGCGCGGCTGCCAGGCACGCGCCGACGAGAGCGCAGCCCAGCAGCGTGGGGAGAAGTCTGCGGAGTCTGAGCATGGATGGTTGAGACACGTCAGCGCAAGGAAGGTTGCGGTCTTTGTAGCTTTGGGGTCGTGAGCGCCCCGATCGCCCCCGACGACATCGTCCGAAGCCCTGAGGAGGCGGAGGGTAACAGCCGCCCTCCGCTGCTCATGCTGGAGCCGCTCGAGGCGTTCCTCGACGCTCACGAGATCGGTCACGGACCCGCCAGCGCGGTGCCGATCGGAGACGGGCACTCCAACGTGACCTACCTCGTCGAGCGCGGCGACGCGCAGGTCGTACTGCGCCGCCCGCCGCGTCCGCCGCTGCCGCCGAGCGCCCACGACGTGCTGCGCGAGGCGCGGCTGCTGCGCGCGCTGTGGCCCACGCCCGCGCGCGTGCCGCGCGTGCTGGCGGTGTGCGAGGACCCCGAGACGATCGGCGCACCTTTCTACGTGATGGAGCGGATCGCGGGCGAGGTGATCGTGGCGAGTGTGCCGCCGGCGTTGGATACGCCCGCCGAACGCAGGCTCATCGGCGAGCAGCTGATCGACTCGCTGGTGGAGATTCACGATGTCGACTGGCGCGCGGCCGGGCTCGAGGACTTCGGCAAGCCGACCGGCTATCTGGAACGTCAGGTACGCCGCTTCCTCGGCCTGTGGGAGCTCAACAAGACGCGCGAGATCCCCGCCGTGGAAAGGCTGGGCGCGTGGCTCTCAGAGCATCTGCCGGAATCGGACCCGCCCGCCCCGGCGACGATCGTGCACGGCGACTACCGCCTCGGCAACACGATGTTCGCCCCGGGCGCGCCGGCGCGGCTGGCGGCGGTGCTCGACTGGGAGATGGCCACGATCGGCGACCCGCTCGCCGACCTCGGCTACCTGTGCATGATGTGGACGGAGGCCGGGGACCCGACGAGCGGCCTGCGCGAGCATCTCGGCAAGGTCACGAGGGCGGAGGGCTTCCCCACGCGGGCCGAGCTGATCGCACGCTACGAGGAGCGCTCCGGACGCTCGATGCGCGACATCCGCTGGTATACGACGCTCGCGCTGTGGAAGAGCGTCGTGTTCATGGAGGGCAACTACAAGCGCGCGATCTCGGGCACGACCGACGACCCCTACCTCAAGCAGTTCGGCGAGGGCGTGCTCGAGCTGGCAAGGCAGGCGGAGCTGGTGGCGCATGGCGACTGAGCCGCGGCGCGAGGAGCCGCGGCGCACGGCGCTCCTGATCGACTGGGGCGGGGTGCTCACGACGAACCTGTTCACGTCCTTCCAGGCTCACTGCCTGCGGGCCGAGATCGACCCGCAGAAGCTGCTCGGCCGCTTTCGCAACGACCCTCAGGCGCGCGAGCTGCTGATCGCCTTGGAGACCGGCGCGCTCGAGGAGGAGGCGTTCGAGGTCCAGCTCGCGGCGATGCTCGAGGTCGAGCCCGATGGCCTGATCGATGGCCTGTTCGCCGGTGTCGCGCCGGACACGGCGATGGTCGAGGCGGTGCGCCGCGCGCGTTCCGGAGGGATCCGCACGGCGCTGGTGTCGAACTCGTGGGGCGTGCATCGCTACCCCCACGACATGTTCGAGGAGCTCTTCGACGGCGTTGTGATCTCCGGCGAGGAGGGGATCCGCAAGCCCTCACGTCGGATGTACGAGCTGGGCGCCGAGCGCGCGGGAGCGAGCGTCGCCCGGTGTGTGTTCGTCGATGACCTGCCCTTCAACCTCACCCCCGCGCAGGAGCTCGGGATGGCCACCATCCATCACACCGCCGCTTCCAGCACGATCCCCGAGCTCGAACGGCTGCTCGATCTACCCCTCTCCGAAGCTCTCGAGCCCTCCGCCGGCTAGCGTGCGCTCGCGAGTGCACCCTGCGCGCTGCTGCGTGCGCCCTAGTCGCGGCGACCGCGGCCGTACATGAACTTGAAGAACCGCGCCAGCAGACGCGAGGTTCGCGTCTTGTAGGGGTACATGAAGACTTCCTTCTTCATGGCCAGCTTCGGCGTGATCACAATCGCCTGCTGTGAGCAGTACTTGCGGATCCCGCCGGGGCCGTGGCGCGAGCCGAGGCCCGATGCCTTGGCGCCGCCCATCGGCAGCTCGAGCACCGTGTAGTTGATCATCGCGTCGTTCACGTTCGCCGCGCCGGCCTGCAGCTGGCGAGCGATCGCCTCGCCGCGCTCGGTGTCGCGGGAGAAGACCGAAGCGGCGAGACCGTAGGGCGAGTCGTTGGCCAGGCGCACCGCCTCCTCGGCGTCGCGCACCTTCATGATCGGCAGCGTAGGCCCGAACGTCTCCTCGGTCATGCACTTCATCGAGTGATCGACGTCGACCAGCACGGTCGGCTGGAAGAAGCGTCCCGCGCCAGAGGTCTGCTCGCCGCCCACGAGCACGCGAGCGCCCTTCTGGACCGCGTCTGCGACGTGGTCCTTGATCGTGTCCATCTGCGGCGGGAACGTGATCGCGCCGACCTCGACCGATCCCGGACCCTGCGGGCGCCCGACGCGCAGCGCGCGAACTTTGTCGGTCACTTTCGCCACGAACTCGTCGTAGACGGGCTCCTCGACGTAGACGCGCTCGATCGAGATGCAGGTCTGGCCGGCGTTCTGCATCGAGTAGTAGGTCGCGAAGTTCGCGGCGCGCTCGACGTCGGCGTCGGAGAGCACGAGCATCGGATCCTTGCCGCCGAGCTCGAGCGAGGCCGGTATCAGGCGCCGGGCCGCCGCTTCGGCGACCTTCCTGCCCGTGCGCGTGGAGCCCGTGAACATGATCATGTCGACGTGCTCGACCAGCGCCGCGCCGGTCTCGCCGCGGCCGGTAGCGACCTGCAGGACGCTCTCGGGCAGCCCGCACTCGCGCAGCCCTTCGGCGAGCAGCAGCGAGGTCAGCGGCGTGATCTCGGACGGCTTCAAGATCACCGAGTTGCCCGCAGCCAGCGCGGGAATGCAGTCGCCGAACGAGTTCGTGAGCGGGTAGTTCCAGGGGCCGATCACGCCGATCAGGCCGAGCGGGCTGTAGCGCAGCAGGATCTTCTTGCCCTTGACGAGCAGTTGGCTGGTCTTGACGCGCTCGTCGGCGAGGTAGTTGGGCGCCTCGCGCGCCCAGAAGCCGAACGCGTTGCCGGCGTAGCCGATCTCGGCGAGCTCGGCGTCCTCGTAGGTCTTGCCCGTCTCCGAGCAGATCGTCGCGACGATCTGCTCGGCGTTGTCCATCACCCACTTCTGAGCGCGCAGCAGCACGCGCCCGCGGCCCTCGAAGCCGTATGCCTGCCACTCGGGCTGGACCGCGCGCCCGCGCGCGGCCATGTCGGCGACCTCCTGCGCGCTGAGCTCGGGCACGGTCGCGATGATCTCCCCGGTCGCGGGGTTCTCGACCGGGATGCCGGTGATCGGCTCCTCGGCGGTGCCCTCGACGCCCTCGCTCCTCTGGGCTGACTGCTGCTCGACCGTGGCCATATGACTCTCCCCTGCTCGTTCGCCTGTGCACGAGAAGACTACTCCGACCGCTCCGCCGGAGCGATGGCGTGGCCGGATCTGCCGGCGGCTAGTCGGAGATGTCGATCGAGTCGATGCCGACCGGCTCGACCGGTCGGTCGCCGCCATCTGTCCGGACCGCCTCGAGGCGGTCGACGACGTCCATGCCGTCAGAGACCTCGCCGAAGACGGTGTGCTTGCCGTCGAGCCAGCTGCACTCGTCGGCGGTGACGATGAAGAACTGCGAGCCGTTCGTGTCGGGGCCGGCGTTGGCCATCGCAAGCGCGCCCCGCACGATCTTGTGGTCGTTGATCTCGTCGGCGAACGTATAGCCCGGGCCGCCGGTGCCGGTCCCGCTCGGGCAGCCGCCCTGGATCATGAAGTCCTTGATGATGCGGTGGAACGCGAGGCCGTCGTAGAACCCGTCCTCGGCGAGCTTGCGGAAGTTCGCGACGGTGTTCGGAGCGTCCTGCTCGAACAGCTCGAAGGCGATCGGACCCTCGCTGGTGTGCATCGTGGCAGTTGGCATCGCCCTATCGTAGTGGCACCCGCTCGAGGCTGAGCGCCAGGGGCGGGTGGGATCCGATCGTGCGCCCGTCGATCGCCTCGATCACGCGGTCGGCGTCGGAGGCGGGCACCGACAGGAACGAGAAGCGGTCGAGGACGAGCACGTCGCGTACGGCCTCGCCGTCGAGCCCCGCGGAGGAGGTGACGGCCGCGACTATGTCGGCGACCGTGAGGCCCGCCGCGCGGCCGCCGCCGAGGACGAGCTTCTCGTAGCGCTCGTCCTCGCGGCGGGAGATGTGCGGCTTGGAGTGGCGGCGCGGTCGCTCGTGCACGGGCGTAGGGGGCGCCGTGGCCCCGCGCTCCCACTGCGCGATGCTCGTCCCGATGTGTCTTTCGATCGCCTCGAGCTCGCGCTTCTGGCGATCCTCCACGAACGTGATCGCGCGACCCGAGCGCCCGACGCGGCCCGTGCGCCCGATTCGATGCACGTAGGTGTCCGGGCTCGTCGGAACGTCGTAGTTGATCACGTGCGTGACCGTCGAGATGTCGAGCCCGCGCGCGGCGACGTCGGTCGCGATCAGGATCGGCACGCGCCCGCCCTTGAACGCCAGCATCACGCCGTCGCGTGCGCCCTGCGTCATATCGCCGTGCAGTGCGCGCACGTTCATTCCGCGGTCACGCAGCGTGCGGTAGAGCTGGTCGGCGCGGACCTTCGTGCGCACGAACACGATCGTTTGATTTGGATCGGGCCCGGCCTCCTCGGCGCGAAGCACCTCCACGAGCTTGTCGGGCTTGCTTCTGGCGTCCACCGGGAGCTGGAACTGGGCGACGGTGTCGATCGTTAGCGTCGCCGCCTCGACCTGGATCACGATCGGGTCGTACATGTAGCGATCCGCGAGCTCGCGGATCGGCGGCGGCATCGTCGCCGAGAAGAGCGCCGTCTGGCGGCTGGAGGGGGTGAGCGAGAGGATCCTCTCGACGTCCTCGAGGAAGCCCAGATCGAGCATCTCGTCGGCCTCGTCGAGCACCACGAAGCGGCACTCGTGCAGCATCAGCGAGTGCCTGGAGATCAGGTCGAGCACGCGCCCGACGGTGCCCACCACGATGTGGCCGCCACCGCGCAGCTGGGCCTGCTGGGTGCGGATCGGCGCGCCTCCGAAGACGGCGACGACGTCGATGCCGCTGTGCGAGGCGTACGTGCGCAGCGCCTGGGTGACCTGGATGCAGAGCTCCCTTGTCGGCGTCAGCACGAGCGCCTGCACTGTCTGCTCGGAGGCGTCGATGTACTCCAGGATCGGAAGCCCAAAGGCCGCCGTCTTGCCGGTCCCGGTCTGGGCCTGGCCGATCACGTCGCGGCCTTCGAGGAGGCTCGGGATCGCCTGTTCCTGGATCGGGCTCGGGGACTCGTAGCCGACGTCCCGCAGCGCCGCCAGCGTCGGCGCGGACAGCCCGAGCTCGGCGAAGGTCTTGCTCACACCGACGGGTCGAGCAGGAGCTTACCCGTCGTGCGCCGCGCGCGCAGATCGGTGTGGGCCTGGGCAGCCTGCTCGAGCTTGTAGGTATGGCCGACGATGACCTCAAGCTTGCCATCGGCGACCCTCGCGAACAGGTCCTCGAGCGCTTCTGCGAACATCGGCGGCCGCTGCAGGCAGTGGAACAGGTAGAACCCCACTATCGCGCGCGAATGACGCAGCAGCGAGCCAGTGGGCACGGCGTTCGGCTGGTTGGTCGCGATCCCATAGGGCACGATCCGCCCGAAGGGCGCGAGCGCCCTGTAGGAGGCGTCGAAGACCTCGCCGCCGGACATGTCGAAGACGACGTCCACTGGCGCGCCGCTGTTGGCCTCGAGCAACCGCTCCGTGAGCCCCTCGGGATCGGGGTCGAGTGCCGCGTCGGCGCCGAGCTCCAGCGTGAGGCCGCGCTTCTCCTCGCTGGATGCCGTCGCGATCACGCGTCCGGCGCCGAGCTGGTGCCCGAGCTGCACAGCGAGCGAGCCGACGCCGCCGGCGCCCGAATGCACGACCACGCTCTCGCCCTGCGCCACGCGCCCGGCCGTCCGATAGAGGTGCCAGGCGGTCGTGCCCTGGATGATCATCGCGAGCGCGACGCCGTCGTCGAGCCCGTCGGGCACCGCGAAGACCTGCGCGCTCGGAGCGGCCGCGTACTCGGCGTATCCGCCGCTGCTCATCAGCGCCACGACCCGCTCGCCGGTGTCCACGCGCACCCCTGCGACCTCGCCGCCGGGAACGAGCGGCAGCGTCGCCCTCTGCACGTAGGTGTTCGTGCGCGTGTGCGTGTCGGCGAAGTTGAGCCCCGACCTCGAGACGCGGATCAGCACCTCGTCGGGAGCGGGCTCGGGCTCGGGCAGATCGGCAACCTGAAGCACCTCGGGGCCCCCGAACTCGGTCATCTGGATGGCACGCATGCGCCGAGGCTATCGGACGCGGCGCCGCGCCCAGCGCGTGGTGCTCTAAGGTGCGCGCCGATGCCCATCACAGTCGTCGGATCGATCGCCTTTGACACGGTAAGGACGCCCTTCGGGCAGCGCGAGCGGATGCTCGGGGGCGCGGCCGTGCACTTCGCGCTCGCCGCATCGTTCTGCGAGCCGGTGCGCGTCGTGGGGCCCGTCGGCGAGGACTTCGGCGAGCCCGAGCTGGCCGTCCTGCGCGAGCGCGGCGTGGACGTCGCCGACATCGAGCGGGTGCAGGGAGGACGCACGTTCTTCTGGCACGGCGAGTATGGCTGGGACCTGAACTCCCGCGAGACGCTCGACACCCAGCTGGGGGTCTTCGACGGCTTCCAGCCCAAGCTGTCCGAGCGCTCGCGCTCGAGCGACGTGCTGTTCCTCGCCAACATCCAGCCCGAGCTGCAGATCGAGGTCCGCCGCCAGCTGCCCGACGCCCGCTTCGTGGCGCTCGACTCGATGAACCTGTGGATCGACATCGCGCGCGAGACGCTCGTGCGGGCGATCGGCGCTGTCGACTGCGTGATCCTCAACGACGCCGAGCTGCGCCAGCTGACCGGCCGCCCGAACCTCGTCTCGGCGGCGCGCGAGATCCTCGCCTGGCCCGGCGACGCGGCGGCCGGCAGCCGCGGTCCGAGCGTGATCGTCGCCAAGCAGGGCGAGTACGGCGCCGCGCTCATCACGCGCGAGGGCTTCTTCGCGCTTCCCGCCTACCCGCTCGAGAGCGTCGTCGACCCGACCGGCGCGGGCGACACCTTCGCGGGGGGCTTCGTGGCCTACATCGCCGCGCACCCCGAGGAGGAGCTCGGCGACGCGCTGCTGCGCCGCGCTATGGCGCACGCCACGGTGCTCGCCTCCTTCAACGTCGAGGAGTTCGGAACCGAGCGGATTCAGCGGCTGACGGCAGCGGAGATCGCCGCGCGCACGAGCGAGCTACAGGCGATGACGCAGTTCAGCGGAGCCGCGCTGCCGACCCGCGGCTGAAGCGCCTCGCGCGGCTGCGCGGAGGGTTGTGCGGCGCCTGGCTCGAGTGTACGATCGCGGCGGTGAGCGTCTGGGTTTTCGTCTGGCTGATGGTGATCCTGAAGATCCCCATCGTGGCTCTGTTCCTGATCGTGCGTTGGGCGGTCCGCCAGACGCCCGAGACGGGCCCCGGCCACGACGGCGGCGTCGGCCCGCGCCTGCGCCCGCCGCACCCCTACCACCCCCGCTCAAGGCTGCCGCGTCCACCCCGCCGCGGGCCCCATGGCGAGCCGGCGCTGCCGGCGCCAGCGCGCGTTCGTTCGTTTGCCTCCAAGCAGCACCTGCCGCGCGGTTGAAGCGCCGCCGCGACCCGCCGCGCCGCGCGCGGGCAGGCAGCCATAATCGGTGTAGAGCGCTTTCAACCGCTGATAGGAGAAGCACATGAGCACCCATACGCAGCCGGGCCCGAGCACAGACGCCAGCAGCCGGCCCTCCGGCGAGGGCGCGGATCGCGGGCAGGGAACACTGACCGTCACCGACAACCGCACGGGGCGCTCCTACGAGCTGCCGATCGAGGACGGCACCGTGCGCGCGATGGATCTCCGTCAGATCAAGACCGGCGAGGACGACTTCGGCCTGATGGCCTACGACCCGGCGTACACGAACACGGCGTCCTGCCGCAGCGCGATCACGTACATCGACGGAGACGCCGGCGTGCTCCAGCACCGCGGCTACCCGATCGAGCAGCTCTGCGAGCAGTCGAACTACCTCGAGGTCGCGTACCTGCTCATCAACGGCTCGCTGCCCACGAGCGAGCAGTTCCAGGAGTGGGTGCACGAAATCACGATCCACACGTTCGTGCACGAGAACGTCAAGGACTTCATGCAGGGCTTCCGCTACGACGCGAACCCGATGGGGATGCTCGTCGCCTCGGTCGGCGCGCTGTCGACGTTCTACCCCGACGCGAACAGGATCCGCGACGAGGAGGTCCGGCGCATGCAGATCATCAGGCTGCTCGCGAAGATGCCGACGCTCGCGGCGTTCGCGTTCCGCCACAACATGGGCCAGCCCTACGTCTATCCCGACAACGAGCTCGACTACGCCGGCAACTTCCTCGGGATGATGTACAAAATGACCGAGCTCAAATACGAGCCCGATCCCGGTCTGGAGCGCGCGCTCGACGTGCTCTTCATCCTGCATGCCGACCACGAGCAGAACGCATCCACGAGCGCGGTGCGCTCGGTGGGCTCCACCCAGGTAGACCCCTACACGGCCGTGGCGGCCGGGGTGGCGGCACTCTACGGACCGCTGCACGGCGGAGCCAACGAGGCGGCACTGCGAATGCTGCGGCGGATCGGCGCGGTCGAGAACATCCCTGACTTCCTCGAGGGCGTAAAGGCCGGCAACGAGCGCCTGATGGGCTTCGGCCACCGCGTCTACAAGAACTACGACCCGCGCGCGCGGATCATTCGCAAACACCTCGACGCGGTCTTCGAGGTGCGCGGCAAGAGCCCCCTGCTGGAGGTCGCGAGCGAGCTCGAGAAGCGCGCTCTGGACGACGACTACTTCACCTCGCGCAAGCTCTACCCGAACGTCGATTTCTACTCCGGCCTGATCTACGAGGCGCTCGGGCTGCCGGTAGCGATGTTCCCGGTGATGTTCGCGATCGGCCGCACGAGTGGCTGGATCGCGCAGTGGCTGGAGATGGTCGAGGATCCCGAGCAGAAGATCGCGCGCCCGCGCCAGATCTACACCGGCTATCGGGACCGCGACTACGTGCCGATCGAGCAGCGCGGCTAGCAGCGCCGCTAGAGCACGAGCGTGGCGCCGTAGCGGCGCAGCCACGCGCGATCCTCGCGATAGCCGGGCCAGCGCCCGCGCAGCAGCTCCCAGAACGCGGGCGAGTGATCGAGGCGCTCGAGATGGCACACCTCGTGCCAGACCACGTATTCGAGCACGCGCTCGGGCGCGAGCAGCAGCCGCCAGTTGAAGCTCATGCGCCCCTCCGGCGAGCACGACGCCCAGCGGGTGCGCTGGCCGCGGATCTCGAGCGCGCTGTAGCTGCGCCCGAGGAGCGCGCTCGCGCGATCCAGGCGCGGCGCGACCTCCACGCGCGCGGCGCGGCGATAGAGGCGCTCGATCGACGCCCGCGCATCGCCCACGGGGACGAGCAGCGAGTCGCCCCGCCGATGGGCGCGGATGCGTCCCGCCTGGGGCACGAGCGCAAGCGTGCGGTCGAGGTAGGGCACGGTTGCGCCGCGCGCGTCGATCTGCTCTCGCACGGCACGCGCCTCGCGCATGCGCCGCTCGATCCACGGTCGCAGCTCGCTGACGGCCGCCGCGGCGGCGCGCTCGGGAGCCCGCGCGGGCAGCACGACCTCGACGCCGTCGTGGGCGTGGACGTTGACGCGCACGTTGCGAGCGCGGGTGGAGCGGCGCACCGTGTAGGCGATCTCGCCCTCGTCTCTGGAGCTCATCGCGCTCCAATCTAGGGCCATCGCCGGCGGGTCCGCGCCCGACCCCCGCCACGCGGGGCCGGGCTCGCCCAGCGCTGGGCGTGCCCGGCCCAACGTTCATAATGGTGGCCGCTATGGCGCGATCGACCGTGAGGCTGCCGCGCGATGTGCGCAACCCCTATGAGGTCTATGTCAACGGCGTGCGCCAGCAGCTCGGCGTCGACTTCAGCGTTCGCGAAGGAGCGCTCGTGTTCGAGCGCGAGCTGCGCAAGGACAGGATCAGCGGCTGGCGCTGGCTGCTCGGCGCCTGGGGCGTGGGCACCTACCGCCAGAACGACTCGGTCGACGTGCGCTACGAAGCGCCCGACGGCTCGCCGCGCGTCGCCGAGGGGCTCGAGATAGAGGCCGGATAGACGGCCTTCTCCCACGGGCGCGTAAGCCGCAATGCGCTGAGGATCGCGCGCGTGGCCGGAGACCGGTTGAGTGTGTAGAAGTGGATCCCGGGAGCGCCGGCGGCGAGCAGCTCGGCGCACTGGAGGGTCGCGTAGGCGACCCCGAAGTCGAGCACCGCCTCCGGGTCCTCACCGCGGGCGTGCAGCTCGCGGTGCAGCTCTTCGGGTATCTCCGACCCGCACATCGCGGCCATGCGCTCCACCTGGCCGACGCGCGTGATCGGCATCACGCCCGGGATTATCGGCACCCCGATCCCCGCCGCGCGTGCGCGGGCGACGAAGTCGAAGTAGTAGGAGTTGTCGAAGAAGACCTGCGTAATCAGAAAGTCGACTCCGGCGCCGACCTTCTCGACGAGGTGTTCGAGGTCGGCCTCCGCGCTCGTGGCGTGGATGTGCGTCTCGGGAAAGCAGGCGGCGCCGATCGCGAATGGGTAGCCCGCGGCGATCAGCTCGACGAGTTCGCGCGAGTACTCCAGGCCGCCCTCCGTCTTCGTCCAGGCCTCCTCGCCCGCCGGCGGATCGCCGCGCAGGGCGAGGACGTTGTCGATCCCGGCTTCGCGCATCTCATCGAGCGTGCCGCGCAGCTGCTCGACGGTGGCGCCCACGCATGTGAAGTGCGCCATCGCCTCGAGCCCGTGCTCCTCCTTGATGCGCTTGACGATCTCGATCGTCTTCTCGCGTGTCGAGCCGCCGGCGCCGTAGGTGACCGACACGAACGACGGTTCCAGCGCTCCGAGCTCCGTCAGAGCCGCCTCCAGGTTGCGCTCGCCGTCCTGGGTTTTCGGCGGGAAGAACTCGAACGAGAACACCGGCCCCTCGGCGGCGAGGATCTGATCGATCCGCATCCGACGATTATGCAGCCCGGCGCGCGGCGGTCCAACGCTCCGGGCTTCCCGGCAGCCGCTGCACGCGCCCGCAGGACTCCAGGTGCGCGAGGTAGCCGAGCACCTGCGAAAGCAGCCAGTGGCCGTTCTGCTGGGAGAGCGAGTCGCCGTAGATCGCGCTCACGACCTCGAAGGCGGTGCGGGGCTCTGACTCCAGCGCCTCCTGCACCTCCTGCAGGTGCTCGTGCACGAGCTCGCGATTGCCGCGGATATGGGCCTCTACGTCGGCGAACGTGCGGCCGTGGCCGGCCAGGCACAGTCGGGCGCCGAGCCTCTCGACCGTGTCCAGGGAGGTGAGGAACTCGCCGACGGGGTTGGGGGAGTAGCCGTACTCGAAGTACAGCGAGATGCGTCCGAGCAGGTGGTCGCCTGAGATCAGCAGCCGTCGCTCGGGCTGGAACAGGCACACGTGCGAGGGCGAATGGCCAGGCGTCTCGTAGGCGACCCACTCGCCGAGGTCCGTCGCGACTGTGACGCCGTCGAGAAGCTCGCGGTCGACCTCGATCGGGCCGGCGATGCCGGGTTGGAGCGCCGCCCCCGCGCCGCGCGCGGCGGCATAGCGGCGCAGCGGCTCCTCGGGAACGCCGCTCTGGCGCGCGACCTCCAGGCGCCGCGCGAAGACCGCTTCGGGATCTTCGAACATGCGCGACATGAGCTCGTGGCTGGGATGCATCCACAGCTCGCAGCCGGCCCGCTCGACGACCGCGGCCGCCTGGCCGCAGTGGTCGGAGTGCGCGTGCGTGCAGACGACGAGCTGCGCTTCGGAGAGGCGCAGCTCGCACATCGCGAGCGCCCGTTCGAGGTTCTCGAGCGAATCGGGGGGCTGGTACATGCCCGTGTCGACCAGCACGAAGCCCTCGCCCGCGGACAGCGCCCAGGCGTTGCAGTGGGGAACCCCAGGCCAGGGGAGCGGCAGGCGCAGGCGGTAGACGCCGGGCAGAACGCGCTCGCCGCGTCCCAGCTCGCGCTTGGCGCTGACATCAGGCACCGCGCGGAGACTAGACTAAGCCCCGTCAGCGGCGTAGAGGAGGGGCGGATGTCGGGTCCGGAGGCGAGCGAGACAGGCGCGAAGGTCGATGAGGCGAGCACGAAGGTCGAGGAGGCGGCCGCAAGCGTGCAGCAGGCGACCTCGCCGCGCAAGCGCATCTCGGGCAGCAAGGCGGAATCGGTGGCGCGCCGCTACTTCGAGGCGATCGACACTCACGAGCTCGACGCCGCGATCGCGCTGTGGGCCGTGGGCGGGCGCGAGATCGTCCGCGGGCAGGTCGACACCCAGGCACCCGACGGCGTGCGCGCGTTCATCGGCGATCTGCTCGCGGCCATACCCGACCTGCACATGGAGATCGTCTCCACCACCACCGAGGGCGACCGCTGCGCCGTGCAGTGGCGCCTGCGTGGCACGTTCGCGGGCCCTGGCAGCTTCGGCGGGATCGCCCCGACGGGCAACCCGATCGAGCTCGAGGGGATCGACCTGCTGACCGTCGCCGACGGCCTGATCCAGCGCAACGACGCGTTCAGCGACTCGATGACGTTCGCGAGGCAGATCGGCATGATGCCCGCGCAGGACTCGAAGGCCGAGCGCCGCATGATGGGCGCCTTCAACGCGCTCACCAGCGTCACCTCGCGCCTGGCAGGCGGCGAGCCGGGCATCGTCGCCGAGGGCGTTTGGCTGGTGCAGGGCCAGCCCGGCAAGTGCAACGTCTACATGATCGAGGATGAGGGCGGGGTAACGCTGTTCGACGCGGGCGCGCGGACGATGACCCGCGCGGTGGCCGGCGCGGGAGCGAAGCTCGGCGGGATCCGGCGGGTCGTGCTCGGACACGCCCATACGGACCACCGCGGCTCGGCGCCCGCGCTCGGCGTTCCCGTGCTCTGCCACGCGGAGGAAGTGCAGGACGCCGAAGGCAGCGGCGGCTTCCGCTACTGGCCGGAGGGGCTTGCCGGTCTGCCCACGCCGCTGCGCCAGACCCATCGGCTGTTGCACCGGCTGGCCTGGGACGGCGGGCCGGTGAGGATCGACGGGACGCTCGCCGAGGGCGATGAGATCGCCGGCTTCCGTGTCATCCACATCCCCGGGCACGCGCCCGGGATGATCGCGCTGTGGCGCGAGTCCGACCGCCTGGCCCTGAGCAGCGACTGCTTCTACACGCTCGACATGTGGGGACGGGCCTGCGCGCCGCGGTTGCCGATAGCGCTCTACAACTACGACACCGAGCAGGCGCGCGCCAGCCTTCGCAAGCTCGCAGCGCTCGAACCCGCAGCTGCGTGGCCGGGCCACGCGGAGCCGGTCACCGGCGACGTGCGCGGCGCGCTCGAACGGGCGGCGGACGCCGGCTGACCCGTGGCACGTCGCGGACGCCGCCGCGAGCGACTGCACGCGCCCACCAGCGACTACACCGACCCGGAAGGCAACGTGCTCACCCTGCGCGGCTCGCTGACCGCGGGCTCGCGTCGCAGCTACGCCGAGGCGCTCGCCGGGACGGTGGCCTCCGCGGCCACGACGCAGGAGGACGCATGGCAGCGCGCGGGCGAGCTGCTGTTCGAGCGCCTGGCCGTGCGCTGGGTGATCGCGGGCGAGCCGATCACCGACCAGCGCGAGCTCCTGGGGCGCCTGCGCTTCGCATCGCACGAGGAGCGGGGGTGGGTCCGCGACGCGCTGCGCGAGCACTGCGCGGAGCACTTCCCGGACGTCGCCCCTCCCTGAAGCGCGCCGCCGAGCAGCGTCGCCGCACCGCCAGCGGAGCCGCTGCCCCGGCGCTGGCTGCAAGCCGTCCCGCGCCCGATTTCAGCGCTCCTCGAGCAGTTCCAGGCGCGGCCCGCTCGCGCTGAGCGCCGAGACGAAGCGCGCGCTGGCGGGGTTCAGAACGAATTCCAGCAGCTCGCCTGATTCGCAGCGCACGCGCAGGCGCCGGCCGCCGTCGAAGACCTCGAGCACGGTGGCGCCTTCGTAGCCGCCCCCGAAGTGGAGGATCCTGGCCGCTGAGCCCACCCTGGGCATCGGTCGCGAGGGGCCGAGCACGCCTGGATGCTAGAGACGCGGCGGGAAGGGGCCTGTGCGGCCGCTACCGTCCGTGCATGCGCCGCACGAAGATCGTCGCCACGATCGGCCCCGCCTCCCGCGATCCGGACACGCTCACGCGGATGGTCGAGGCGGGGATGGACGTAGCGCGCCTGAACTACTCGCACGGCACGCTCGATGAGCACGCCGAGACGGCGCGTAGGGTGCGCGACGCCGCCGGGCGGGTGGGACGCCCGGTGGCGATCCTGCAGGACCTGCCGGGACCGAAGCTGCGGATCGGCCCGCTGCGCGAGGACCTCGTGGAGCTGACGCCCGGGGAGAGGCTCACGTTCGAGTGCGGCGGCGAGGAGCTCCAGGGCAACGCCACGCGTATGAGCATCTCCTGGGGCGGGCTCCCCGGCGCCGTGGAGACCGGCTCGACGCTGTACCTGGCCGACGGAGCCGTGCGCCTGCGCGTCGTAGACGTGCGCGCCCAGCAGCACGAGGTCGATGTCGAGATCGAGGTCGGGGGCGCCGTTGCCTCGCGCCAGGGCCTGAACATCCCCGGCCCGGTCGCATCGCTGCCAGCGGTTCCCGAGGAGGACCTGCACATGCTTCGCCACGGCGAGTCGATCGGCGTCGACATGGTCGCCCTGTCGTTCGTGCAGACTCCACAGGACGTCGAATACGTCCGAGAGCACACGCGCCTGCCGCTGATCGCCAAGATGGAGAAGCCGCAGGCGGTGGAGCGCGCGGAGGAGATACTGCGGGCGGCGGACTGCGTGATGGTCGCGCGCGGCGACCTCGGCATCGAGCTCCCGATCGCGCGCGTGCCGATCGTCCAGAAGCAGCTGCTCGAGCTCGCCGGCTGGCTGGCGAGGCCCTCGATCACGGCCACGCAGATGCTCGACTCGATGGTCCATACGTCGCGACCGACGCGTGCGGAGGTGGCCGACGTGGCAAACGCGATCCTCGACGGAACCGACGCGGTGATGCTCTCGCAGGAGACCGCCGTCGGGGCCTACCCCGTGGAGGCGATCGCGATGATGGCCGCGGTGGCCGTACAGGCCGAGTCGATCGCCCCCTACGAACGCTGGAACGAGTCGCGTGTGCGCCGCACGGAGTCCGACCCCGCGCACACGATCGCGCACAACCTCTGTGACGCCGCGCGCGAGCTGCGCCTCGATGCGCTCGTCGTGCCGACGCTCTCGGGCCGCTCGGCGCGGCTCGTCTCCGCCCACCGCCCCACGGTCCCGATCTACGCGCTCTCGCCCGGGCGCGAGACCGTCCGCCGCTGCGGGCTGATGTGGGGCGTGCAGGCGGCCTCGATGCCGCGCCACGAGACGACCGAGGCGCTGATCGCAGACGCCGCGCGGCGGGTGGTCGAGCTGGGCTGGTGCAGGCGCGGGCAGCGCGTCGGCATCACAGCCGGCCTGCCCTCGGGTCGTCCGGGCACGACCAGCCTGGTCCAGATCCAGGTCCTCTAGCGCACCGATCGGCGCTCATCAGTAGCCGCCTTCGACCACGTTGAGGAGCTCCTCGCCGCGGACGTAGCGGCGCACCTGCTCGCCGACGAGCTCGAACGCGCGTACCTCCGACGCGGGCGTGTCGCCGGCGATATGCGGCGTGATGAGGACCCCCGGCGCGTCCCACAGCGGATGATCATCGGGCAGCGGCTCCGGATCGGTGACGTCGAGCGCCGCGCGGATCCTCCCGGCCAGGAGCAGGTCGAGCAGCGCCCGGGAATCGACTATCTGCCCGCGAGCGGCGTTGACGAGCAGCGCGCCGGGGCGCATCTGCGCGAGCGCGTCGCCGTCGAGCAGCCCCGTGGTCTGCTCCGTCAGGGGTAGCAGCACCACGACGACGTCCGCGAGCGGAAGCAGCTCGCGCAGCTCCTGCACGGGGTGCACGCACGGGCGAGCGCGGCGGGCGACCCGGATCAGCCGCGCCTGGAACGGGTTCAGCCGCGCCTCGACGGCGGCGCCGATCGAGCCGTAGCCGAGGATCATCACCGTGCGGCCGGCGAGCTCGTCGGTCTCCCCCCGGTACCAGGCGTGTCGGCGCTGGTGCTCCCATGCCTTTGGCAACATCTTCTGCGCGGCGAGGATCGTCGCGAGCACCCATTCGGAGACCGCGATGTCGCGCGTGCCGCGGGCGTCGCACAGCGTCACGCCGGGCGGGACCAGCTCGAGCAGCCGGTCGACCCCCGCCGAGAGCGTCTGGATCACGCGCAGCGAGGACATTCGCGGCAGCACCGCCGCCAGGCGCCGATCGCCCGCGCTCGGCACGAGGAACTCGGCGTCGAGGATCGCGGGGGGCAGCTCGCCCTCGCGCGGAACCAGCCCCAGCGCGACGCCTGCGGGCAACTCCCCTATCGCGCCGTGACCGACTCGATCGGGAATCCACAGATTCACGCTGGGGTGAGTGTATGGCAAGCACTCGCGCCCCTCGCCACGGGGGCTCCGCGATCGCCACCGCGCGCCGCTTACGCGCGGCGCGCGTCGCCGAGCACACTGCGGGTTTGCCCGCTCGTCGCGACGTCCTCCACCCGACTAGGATCCGCGGTGCGTGACCAACGATCTCGCACGCTGGCAGTTCGCGACTACGAGCATCTACCACTTCCTGTTCGTGCCGGTGACGATCGGGCTCGCGTTCCTCGTCGCTCTCCTGCAGACCGCCTGGTACCGCAACCACAAGCCCGAGTACAAGCGCCTGACGCGCTTCTTCGGCACGTTGCTCGTGATCAACGTCGCGGTGGGGGTCGTCACGGGGCTCGTGCAGGAGTTCGAGTTCGGGATGAACTGGTCGACGTACTCGCGCTTCGTCGGCGACGTCTTCGGCGGCCCGCTCGCGATGGAGGGCCTGGCCGCGTTCTTCCTGGAGTCGACGTTCCTGGGCCTATGGCTGTTCGGCTGGGAGAGGCTTCCCAAGCGCGTGCACCTCGCGTGCATCTGGCTCGTGGCGGCCGGGTCGATGCTGTCGGCGCTGTTCATCCTCGCCGCCAACTCGTGGATGCAGCATCCGGTCGGCTACGCGCTCAACAGCCACGGCCAGCCCGAACTGAACAACATCGGCGCCCTGTTCACGAACCCGACGTTCCTGTGGGGGTACGTGCACGTGCTCCTCGCCTCGCTGATCACCGGGTCGCTGGTGATGCTCGCCGTCTCAGCGTGGCATCTGCGCAGAGAGCGCGATGTGGAGTCCTTCCACTATGCGGCGCGGATCTCGGTGCTCGTGCTGCTCCCGGCGATCCTGCTGCAGATGTTCGTCGGCAACAAGCTCGGAGAGATCGAGACCACCTACCAGCCGGCGAAGATCGCCGCCGCCGAGGCCCAGTGGGAAAACTGCCAGCCGTGCTCGTTCTCGGCCTTCCAGATCGGCGGCGGGAAAAACGACAAGACCCCCTCGCAGATCATCGAGATACCGCACCTGTTGTCGGTGCTCGCGACTGGGACGTGGAACGGCGCGGTCGTCGGCCTGAACCAGCTGCAGGCGGAAGACGAAAAGAAGTACGGCCCGGGCAACTACATCCCCGACGTCTTCATCCAGTACTGGTCGATGCGCGTGATGGCCTATCTGGGGACGCTGATCGCGCTGTTCGCCCTGTGGGGGGGCTGGCTCGTGCATCGGGGGTCGCTCGACCGCTCGAAGTGGTTTCTGCGGTTGTCCGCGTGGGCCGTCGTGACTCCCTTCCTGATGAACATCGCCGGCTGGATGCTGACCGAGAACGGCCGCCAACCCTGGATCGTGCAGGGGCTGATGAAGACGATCAACGCGAACTCGCCCTCGGTGACGTCGACCGACATCTGGATCAGCCTGGTCGCGTTCGTGCTGATCTACATCGCGCTCGGCGCCGCCGATCTCGTGCTGATGCTGCGCTATGCGCGCAAAGAACCCGGCGAAGGCGAGGACGGCGCCGGCGCCGGCGCGACCACGATCCCGGCCGTGAGCTACTAGGAGAGCCGTGCTGCACCTACACACCCTGTGGTTCGTGCTGATCGCGATCCTGTGGGTCGGCTTCTTCGTGCTCGAGGGCTTCGACTTCGGCGTCGGCGTGCTGCATACGATCGTCGGCAAGACCGACGCCGAGCGGAGCCTCGCGCTGAGCACGATCGCCCCCTGGTGGGACGGGAACGAGGTCTGGCTGATAGTCGCCGGCGCGGGCACGTTCGCCGCGTTTCCCAGTTGGTACGCGACGATGTTCTCGGCGCTCTACCTCGCGCTGCTGCTCGTGCTCGCGGCGCTGATGGTCCGCGGCGTCTCCCTGGAGTACACGCGCAAAAGCGATGACCGAGGCTGGCGCCGGCGCTGGACGTGGTGCACGACGATCGGCAGCCTCCTGACCCCGCTGCTGCTCGGCGTCGGGCTGGGCGATCTGCTGGTAGGCCTGCCGATCAACTCGAGCCACGAGTTCACGGGCAACTTCTTCGACCTGCTGACCCCCTATGGGCTGTGGACCGGTGTCACGCTGCTGGGACTGTGCCTGCTGCACGGCGCGACGTTCCTGACGCTGCGGACGACCGGTCAGGTGCGCGCGCGCTCGCGCGCGATCGCACGGCCGCTGGGATGGGCGGCGACCGCGCTCGTCGTCGGCTTCGTGATCTGGACGCGCAGCGTCGCCGGCGGCCCCGACGTGCCCGAACCGGTGGAGGTGCTCGCGGTGATCGCGGTCCTCTTCGCCACGCGACTGGCGAGCACCGAGCACGACGGCTGGGCCTTCACGTCATCGGCGATCGCGATCGCTGCGACCGTCGGCTCGATCTTCATCAACCTGTATCCGAACGTGATGGTCTCGAGCACGAACGCGGCCTACAACCTGACCGTCAGCAACTCGGCCTCGGGCGGCTACGCGCTGAAGGTGATGACGATCGTGGCCGTGATCTTCCTGCCGATCGTGCTTCTCTATCAGGGCTGGTCCTTCTACGTGTTCCGCGGGCGCGTCAAGGGTTCTCAGGGCACGGAACCGCCGCCCACCCCGCCGGCCACCGCGTCGGCTCAAACGTAGGCGCTCTCCCAGCGCCACAGATCTGCGTAGCGCCCACCGAGGGCGAGCAGCTCGGCGTGCGTTCCGCGCTCGAGCACGCAGCCCCGCTCGAGCACCAGGATCTCATCGACCTCGGCCAGGCCTGCCAGCCGGTGCGTGATCAACAGCGTTGCGCGCTCCTGCGACGCCGCGAGCAGGTCGGCGACGATCTCATCCGCGGCCTGGGTGTCGAGATGCTCGCCCGGCTCATCGAGCACGAGCAGCGGGAAGTCCGCGAGCAGCGCCCTGGCGATCGCCAGGCGCTGGCGCTGGCCGCTGGACATGCGCGCCCCACGCTCGCCGAGCTCCGTCTGCAGGCCGGCGGGCAGGCCGTCGGCCCACTCCAGCAGGCGCGCCTGGGCGAGCGCGGCGCGGAGCTGATCGTCGCCTGCGCCTCGCCGAGCCAGGCGCAGGTTCTCGGCGAGCGTGTTGTCGAACACGTGCGCATCCTGCGCCACCAGCCCAATCACCTGCCGGCACTGATCGCCCGCGAGGTCGGCGATCTCGACACCGTCGAGCGTGACCGACCCCCGCTGATAGGGCGCGAACCGCAGCAGCACAGCGGCGAGGGTGCTCTTGCCGGCACCGCTTGCGCCCACGACCGCCACGCGCCGACCCGGTCTCAGCTCGAGATCGATGCCGGCCAGCGCCCAGTGGGTCGCGCCCGGGTACTTGACGCGCAGATCGTGCACTCGCAGGAGGTGTGGACCGCGCACCAGCGCCAGCGCCACTGCGGGCTCATCGACCGGGGCAGGAGCGTCCATCACCTCGAGCAGCCGAGCTGCCGAGCGCCGCACGCGCTGGAGCATCTGGGTGGCCGCGGGCAGGGGAGCGACGAGCTCGAAGGCCACGAGCGGGATCAGCGCGATCCCCGCGAGCAGAACACCGTTCAGCTTGCCCGCGTGGACGGCCGCGACGCCGACCACGAGTCCTCCCCACATCGCAAGCCCCATGCACAGGCTCGTAAGGCCCTGGCCGACCCCCGCTGTGCGTGCGCTCGCCGCCGCCACGGCCGTGAGCTCGGCGTCGGCGGCCAGCGCGCGCTCGAGCGCTCGCGGGGTGGCGCCGTTGACCGCCAGCTCCGGCGCGCCTTCGATCAGGTCGACGACGGTAGCGGTCATCTCCCCGCGCGCCGCCGCCTGCCGCGCCTCCGCGCGGGCGGCCAAGCGCCCGGTCAGCCAGGGCACGAGCGCACCGGCGAGAAGCAGCGAGGCGAGCAGGATCAGCGCTGCCGCCGGCAGCATCAACGCCACCACGCCGACGGTCAACGCGCCGACGATCACAGCGATCGCAAACGGGGGCAGGACCCTCAGCAGGAGGTCCTGGATCGAGTCGACGTCGCCGATCAGGCGCGCGAGCAGGTCGCCGCTGCGGAAAGCCGGCAGGCCGAGCGGAGCGAGCGCCTCGAGCCGCTCATATACGCGCACCCGGAGCTCGGCGAGCAAGCGAAACGCGGCGTCGTGGGCCACCAGCCGTTCGGCGTAGCGCAACAGGCCGCGCGCGAGGGCGAAGAACTGGACGCCGACGATCGCCAGGGCGACCGCCGACTCCTGGGGATGCTGCGCCGAGCGCGAGATCAGCCAGGCGGAGGTCGCGATCAGGCCGATCGCCGACGCGAGCGCGCCGGCGCCGAGCAGTGTCGCGAACGCCAGCCGCCGACGCACGGGCCGGGCCAGCGCCAGCGTCGCCCGCAGCGGCGCCTTCGGTCCGCGCTCGTCCTCGATCGATCCGTTCACGCGGCCGCTCCAACCGGCTCGAGCGAAACGACCGTGTCGGCGAGGGCGATCAGCGCGGGGCGGTGTGCGACGAGCAGCACGGTCCTGCCGCGGGCGAGCTGGCGGATCGCCTCGACGACGTCGCGCTCGGTCTGGCCGTCGAGATTGGCGGTCGGCTCGTCGAGCAGAAGCAACGGCGCGTCGCGCAGGAACGCGCGAGCCAGCGCCACCCGCTGGCGCTCGCCGGCGGAGAGGCCCGCGCCATGCTCACCGAGGACGGTGTCGAGTCTGCCGGGAAGCCTGCTGACGGTCTCGGCGAGGCCGGCGGCGGAGATCGCCGCGCGCACCTCCTCCTTCGAGGCGGCGTCGTTCCCGAGCCGCACGTTCTCGGCGATCGACGCGCTGAACATGTGGGGCCGCTGAGGAACCCATGCCAGCTGCGCGCGCCATGCCTCGACGTCGAGCTCTGCGAGATCGACGCCACCGACGCGCACGCTGCCCGACTCGGCGCTGACGAGCCCGAGCAGAACCCCGAGCAACGTCGACTTGCCGCACCCGCTCGGCCCCACGAGCGCGGTGATCTCGCCGGACTGCACGCTCAGGGAGGCGCCGTCGAGCGCGGGCTGCGAGCGGCCCGGGTAGGTGACTCGCAGATCCTCCACGGTGAGCCCGGCGGCCGCCGGGTCGGCAAACTCGGTCCGGCCCCCGGCCAGCGGGGCGGGTGACTCGAGCACGGCGAACACCTGCTCGGCGGCGGCCATGCCCTCGCTGCTCGCGTGGTAGCTGGCGCCGAGCCGGCGCAGCGGAAGGTAGGCCTCCGGTGCCAGCACGAGCGCGAACAGCGCCGTGCGCAGCCCCAGCTCCCCGTTCAGCAGCCGCAGCCCGATCGCCACCGCCACGAGCGCCACGGAGATGGTCGCGACCAGCTCGAGGATCAGCGACGAGAGGAACGTGATGCGCAGCGTCGAGAGCGCGGCGCGGCGGTAGCGTTCGGTGATATCGCGGATCGTCGCCGCCTGCGCCTTCGCGCGCCCGAACACCTTCAGCGTTCCAAGGCCTGCGACCACATCCAGGAAGTGGCCGGCCAGCCGCTGCATCGTCCTCAGCTGGCGGTCCATGCGCTCCTGGGTGCTGGCGCCGACGAGCGCCATGAATAGCGGTATCAGCGGGATCGTCAAGGCGATGATCGCGGCCGAGATCCAGTCTTCCCAGAGCACGGCCGCGATCACGAACGCGGGCACGATGACCGCGAGGAACAGCTGCGGCAGGTACAGCGAGAAGTAGCCGTCGAGCGCGTCGATGCCGCGCGTGGCGAGGATCGCGAGCTCGCCGGTACGCCGTCGGGGCCCGCTCTCGAGCCCGACCGCCGCCACCCGCTCCATCAGGGCGGCGCGCAGCTGCGACTTGGCTCGCGCGGAAGAGCGACTTGCCGCCAGCTCCGCCCCCCAGGCGACGACGGCGCGCGCCAGGACGACGCCCAGGAGCGCGATCAGCGGCGCCTGCAGCTGCGCAAGGCCGCGGCCGCCGATGAAGGCGCGCGCTACGACATCGGCCAAGAGCCAGGCCTGCGCGACGATCAGCAGCCCGCTGAGGAGGCCGAGCAGCACCGAGACGACGAGGAACGCCCGGGTCGCGCGCGCGTACAGCAGCAGTCTCGGGTCGAGCGCCCTCACCGCGCAATCATGACCCAGTGACCGGGTCGCGGTCCCGTTGCGGTGGCGGCCTAGTCCTTGACCAGCGACTCGGGCAGATGCTCCACGAAGTCGAGGCCGGCGTCGATCACCTGGTTCTGCGGGTCGCCCACGCGCGCGCTGATCCAGTCGATCAGCACCTTCAGACGATGCCCGGGGCCACCGCCGCTCAGGTAGTACATGTGCACGGACAGATAGGTGAGGAACGCGAGCCGTCCAGAGAGCTCCAGGCCGCGGATCTCGCACACCGCCTTGCCCCGGCCGATGACGGCCAGCGCTCCCTTGTCGAAGTAGCGAAACGGCGTCCTAGCCCCCGCCGCGCCTTGCCGGATCGCGCTGGCGACGTGACGCGCCTGCTGGATCGAGACGGTCGCGAGCCCCGGAAGGGTCTTGCCTTTCGGGCCGGCGAGCACCGTCGCGTCGCCGATCACGGAGATCTCGGGGTGGCCGGCGATCGTGAGATCGGGTTCGATCTGCACGCGCCCGGCGCGGTCCGTCTGCGCGCCGGTCGCGCGCGCGAGCGTCTCGGCGAATCCGGCTGCCCGCACGCCCGCCGCCCACACGACCGTCCTGCTTGCGATCCGCTCCTCGCCTCCGTCCACCTCCACGGTCACGCCCTCGGCGTCGATCGTGGTCACGCGCGCGTGCTCGCGGACCCTCACGCCGAGCTCGGCCAGGTAGCGCGCGACCTTGGCCGACAGCCGGCTGCTGAACGCAGCCGTCACGCGCTCTCCCGCGTCGAGCAGGATCACCCGCGCAGCGGATGGCTCGATCCGACTGTAGTAGCCCTTCAGCGTGTGCGCCGTGATGATCGCGAGCTCGCCCGCCAGCTCAACCCCGGTCGGCCCTCCGCCGATCACGACGAACGTCAGCCACCGCTCCCGCTCAGCCGGATCCTGCGCGCGCTCGGCCTCCTCGAAGGCGCCGTAGATCCGGTTGCGGAGCCGTACGGCGTCGGCGAGCGTCTTCAGGCCATAGGAGTGCTCTGCCCACTCGTCGTTGCCGAAGTAGGAGGTCTGAGCTCCGCAGGCCACGATCAGGCTGTCGTAGTCCAACCGCTCGCCGCGGTCGAGGACGACCTGACGGCGCTCGACGTCGAGATGGGAGGCCCTGGCCATCAGAACCGCAGTGTTGGGGTGGTGCTTGACGGCCGCGCGGATCGGCGAGGCGCACTCCCCCGTGGAGAGGCCGCCGCAGGCCGCCTGATAGAGCAGGGGCTGGAAGAGGTGATGGGCCATCGGGTCCACCAGCGTGACCTCCACGTCGGCGCCCCCAAGCTCGCGGGCGGCGGTCAGGCCTCCGAAGCCGCCCCCCACGATGACCACGCGCCGGCGCGGTCGCGCGTTCGCCTCAGCCGCCATCGGCGCCCAGCCGCTCGAGCAGGTGCTCGCCGACGCGCAGCGCGTTTGCCATCGCCGTGAGCGCCGGGTTGACGGCGGCGATGCTCGGGAAGAAGCTCGTGTCGACGACGTAGAGGTTGTCGAGCTCGTGCGCGCGGCAGTCGACGTTGAGCACGGAGGAGGCCGGGTCCGACCCGAAGCGCGCGGTGCCAGCCTGGTGGGCGACGCCCGCGACGGGGATCTTGTTCTCGAGGTAGGCCCAGCGCGGGATGAGGTGGTGCTCGCGCATGCCCAGGTTGCCGAGCAGGGAGCGCAGCTGCTCGAACAGCCGATCGCGCGCGCCGTCGTTGGAGGAGCGGTAGCTCAGCGTGAGCCTGCCCTCGCGGTCGACCGTGACGCGGTTGCCGGGTTGCGGCAGATCCTCGGTGGAAAGCCAGAAATCGATCGCATGGGCGGCGATGTCCTTGAGCGAGAAGCCGGGGGCGAGCTTCGTCATCGTGGGCTTCTCCCCGCGGTACATGTCGGCCGAGGACTTGCCCACCATCTGGATGTTGCCCATCGGAAACTCCCACTCGCTGCCGGCGAAGTAGTAGTCGTTGACGCCCAGGGTCTTCTGGAAGACGGTCGGGTTGGGCTCCTTGGAGATCGCGAGCACCGCCTGGCTGTTGTGGAACATGTAGTTGCGTCCGACCTGGTCGGAGCCGTTGGCGAGGCCGGCGGGATGCTTGTCGTTGGCCGACTCGAGCAGCAGCTTGGCCGTGTTGGCTGCGCCGCAGGAGACGACGACGAGCTCGCCCGCGTAGCTCTCCTGCGCGCCGTCGCGATCGACGAGCACCTCCGTGACGGCGGTGCCCGCCGCGTTCGTCCGCAGCGCCACCGCGGTGGCGTTCCTCAGCATGGTGACGTTGGCGTGCTCCAGCGCGGGTCGCACGCCCAGCACCTCTGCGTCGGCCTTGGCGTGCACTAGGCAGGGAAAGCCGTCGCACGTCGAGCAGCGCACGCACGCGCTGTAGGCCATGTTTCCCTCGTCGAGCATGACGCCGCAGGGGGCGTGGAACGGATGCAGCCCGGCGGAGGCGAAGTCCTGCGAGAGCTGCTCGATGCGCGGCTCGTGCGAGACCGCCGGGAACGGATAGGGTGAGCTCGCCGGCGGTTCGGTCGGATCCTCTCCGCGGGCGCCGTGCACCTGGTAGAGCTGCTCGGCCTCGGAGTAGTAGGGCTCCATCTGCTCGTAGGAGATCGGCCACGCAGGGGAGATGCCGCCGTGGTGGCGCAGCTCGCCGAAGTCCTCGGCCCGCATCCGATAGAGCGCCGCGCCGTAGAGCTTCGTGGCGCCGCCGACGCAGTAGTGGACCTGCGGCTGGAAGGGCTTGCCGTCGGCGTCGTACCACGTGTCGGGCGAGACGTAGCGGTTGTCGATGAAGACGTCCCCCGCGGACCAGTTCTGCGGCTCGCGCGGCAGCCAGTCGCCGCGCTCGAGCAGCAGGATGCGCTTTCCCGACGGAGCCAGCCGGGCTACGAGCGTGCCGCCGCCGGCGCCGCTACCGATGATGATCACATCGTAGGAGTCCATCAGCTGATCTCGCCAACCATCTCGGACAGGATTATTCGCCCCGCGGCCTCGATCAAAGCCAGGTGTGAGAACGCCTGGGGGACGTTGCCCAGGAAGTGCGCCGTGCTCGTGTCGAACTCCTCGGCGTAGAGACCGAGCGGCGAGGCGACCCGCAGGAGCTTTTCCATCAGGTCGCGGCCGCGCTGATGCTCGCCGACGACCGCGAGACCCGAGACCAGCCAGAAGGAGCAGATCAAGAAGCTCCCCTCCTTGCCCGACATGCCGTCATCGGTCTCGTCGGTGCGGTAGCGCAGGACGAAGCCGTCCTCTGTGAGGTCTTCGGCAATCGCCATCACGCTTGCCCGCAGGCGCTCGTCGTCGGCGGGCAGGAAGCCGAAGATCGCTGCCAGCAGGTTGGAGGCATCCAGCGCGTCGGTGTCGTAGTGCTGGCGCAGGACGCCGTCCTTGGTCAGCCCGTGCGTCAGTATGTCGTCCTTGATCTCCTCGGATGTCGCGCCCCATGTCGACTGGCGCGCGGTGTCACCGCGGATCGCCGCGAGCTTCGAAGCCCGGTCCATCGCGACCCAGCACATGAGCTTGGAGGAGACGTAGTGCTTCGGCTTGCCGCGGGCCTCCCAGATGCCCTGGTCGGGCTGGCGCCAGACCTTGGTCGCGCATTCGGCCTGCGCCTGCACGATCGGCCACAGCCTGCGGGGCAGGCGCTGGCTGCGTCGGGTGTGCAGCAGGATCGAGTCAAGCGCCGCGCCGTAGACGTCGTTCTGGCGCTGGTCGAAGGCTCCGTTGCCGATCCGCACCGGGCTCGCCCCGGCGTAGCCGGAGAGCTCATCGCGCGTGGACTCCGTCAGATCGCGCCGCCCGTCGATCCCGTACATGATCTGCAGGCCCCCGTCCGTGTTCGGCTCGAGGTCGGCGACGAACTGCATGAACTCCTCGGCCTCCCAGTCGAGGTTGAGGTAATGCAGGGCCTGCAGTGTGAACGTCGAGTCGCGCAGCCAGGTGTAGCGGTAGTCCCAATTGCGTGCGCCGCCCGGTGTCTCCGGCAGCGAGGTGGTGAGCGCCGCGACCGTCGCGCCGGTCGGCATGTAGGTCAGTCCCTTGATCGCGAGCGCCGAGCGCTGGATCGGATCGCGCCAGCGGTGGTCGGGTATCCGTGCGCGGCTGAGCCAGCCGCGCCAGAAGCGGGCTGTGGCGGCAAGACGCGCGTTGGCCTCATCGACGCTCTCCGGGCCCGCGAACTCGTCCTCCCACGAGAGTGAGCAGTAGATCTCCTCGCCCTGCTTGAGCGTGTGCCGAGCCCTCACCCGATCGCCCTCCGCCCCGAGCGCCATGTCCGTCCGCAGTCTGATCGTCAGCTCCTCGCCGCTCGCATCGGCGGTATGAGCGTCCTCGGCGACCGACCACTGGGCAGGAAGCCGTCCGTAGTCGAAGACCGGCTCGCAGGTCAGCTCCATCTCGACCTCGCCCTCCAGGCAGACCGCGACGCGAACGAGGAGGTGGTCGGCGTCTTCGTCAGTCGGGGGACGGGTGTGCGGTGTGATGCGGTCAACGCCACGGCGGGGCCCCAGCGTGAGGGCATCGCGCACGACGACCCAGCCGGTGGGGGTCTTCCACGTGGTCATCAGCATGTTGGTCCCGGGCTCGTAGATGCGAGCCGAGGGCACGTTGATGCCGAAGGGCCCCAGTCGGAAGGAGCCGGCCTGACGGTCGAGCAGGGTGCCGAACACGCTCGGAGCATCAAAGCGCGGGACGCACAGCCAGTCGATCGACCCGTCCGGGGCGACCAGCGCGCCGGTGTGGCAGTCAGACAGGAACGCGTAATCGGCGATTGGCGGGAAGGGCGAGGGCATCGCGGCGCTCTGCGGCGCCGCACGCTCGGTGTCCGTGCCCCGGGAAGCGGAGCTCGTGTTGCCGGCGCGCGCCCTATTGGCTGACGTGGCGGCGCTCGATTTGGCGGTGCTCGATTTTGTCTTGCGCGTCGTAGCCGACTTGGGTTTGCTCGACTTGGCCGGACTCATGACGCCATCCACGGCCCGTGCCAGGAGCCGAACCCGGCGAGGAGATCATCGCCTGCCGCGGGACCCCACGAGTCCTTCGCGTAGGGGTGAACCGGCGGAGGCGCTTTGATCAGCGGTTCGAAGATCCGCCAGCACTCTTCGATGCCGTCCTGCCGCGTGAAGCGCATGCTGTCGCCGCGCATCGCGTCGAGCAGGAGCACCTCATACGGCGTTGGCGCCTCACCTCCCTCCTCGGCGAACTCCATGTCCAGAGTGATCGCCTGCGGGCCGCCCATGTCTGCGCGGTGCGCGTCGAGGATCAATCTGGTTCCGGTCGTGGGGTCGAGCTTGATCACGAGTTGGTCAGGTTCCGGCGGGCGATGCCCGTGCAGCATGAAACCGAGACGTGGTGGGTGGCGGAACACGACCCGCAGCTCGGTCTGCGTTTCGGGCAGGCACTTGCCCGTACGAATGAACCACGGCACCCCCGACCAGCGCCAGTTGTCGATCTGCAGGCGCATCGCGGCATAGGTCTCGGTCGTCGAGTCCTTCGCGACGCCGTCGACGTCCAGGTAGCCGTCGTACTGCCCGCGCACGTAGTGAGCCGGGTCCGCCTCCTCGGTCGAGCGGAACACGGCGAACTTCGCATCCTTGAGAGTTCTTGCGTCGTTGCCGGCAGGCGCCTCCATCGCGGCGACCGCAACCAGCTGCATCAGGTGGTTGACGACCACGTCTCGAAGCGCGCCCACGGGGTCGTAGAAGTGGCCACGATCCTCGACGCCGAAGGCCTCCGCCATCGTGATCTCCACGAGGGCGATGTGGTTGCGATTCCACACCGACTCGACCATCGTGTTGCCGAAGCGCAGGTACAGCAGCTCGTCGGTACCCATCTTTCCCAGGAAGTGGTCGATCCGATACAGCTGGGACTCGTCGATGTACTGATGGATTTCGGCCGCCAGCTCCCGCGCCGACTGCAGGTCGTGCCCGAACGGCTTCTCGACGACCACTCGACCGGTCTTCGTCAGACCGGCCTCGGAGATGCCCTTGATCACCATCCCGAACAGCGACGGCGGGATCTCGAGGTAGAAGACAGGGCAGCTCACATCCTCGAGCGCGCCCGCGAGCTTCTCATAGGTGCCTGCGTCGGAGAAGTCGCCGGAGAGGTAGGAGAGGCGGGCGGCGAGCCTCGCGAACACCTGCTCGTCGATCGTCTCGCCGCAGCCTTCGATCGATGTTCGCGCGCGCTCGCGCAGCTGATCGACGGTCCAGTCGTCGCCGGCCACGCCAACGATCGGGCACTTGAGCAGGCCTCGCACCTCCAGGCGGTAGAGCGAGTGGAACGTCATCACCTTGGCGAGGTCGCCGGTGATGCCGAAGATGACGAGAACGTCGGCCGGTCTGACGCCGTCGGAGTCGAGGCCGCGGTCCGCAGTGCGCCTGATCGGTCCTGCCGGTGTGCTCATCCTCCGCCCGTTCACTCGCAGGTGCGGTTCCCAGTCGATGCCGAGGCTGCGAGCGGGTGTCTATCACAGATTCCAACGCGGCATCCGGCGGGGTTCGCACAGCAAAGCTCGCGCGGACGGGAAGCTGGCGCGGACACGCAGCGAAGCTGCCGCGTGCGGCGGGAGCCGCACGGCCACGCACGCCGGGCTAGTCGCTCAGCGGCAGCTCAAACCAGACGCTGGTCGCGCCCCGGGACTCCACGCCCCAGCGGCTCGCCGCCCTCTCGAGCAGGTAGAGCCCGTAGCCGCCGTCTGCTCGCGCCGGGTCGCGCTGCCCGGGGACGAAGCCGTCGCCGGCGTCGGTGACGGTGACGCTGATCGCCTCGTCGCCGACGGCCACGGTCATCGTGATGATCGCCTCCGGCGGGGCGGCGGAGTGGAGAACCGCGTTGCTGACCAGCTCCGAGACGAGCAGCAGGAGCGTCTGACACGTCGATCCGTCGAGCCCGAAGCGCTCGCAGTGCTCGGCTGCCGCCGTGCGGGCGATGCCGGGTGCTTCCACGCTGCGCCTCAGCGCGAGGTGCAGCGGCGCGGGCCGGCGCGTCGTCGGCAGGCTCCGCGAGGTGGGGGTCATCATGTGCGTTCGGGCTCCTCCAAGTAGGCCAGCTTCTCATCGGCCCCGGTCAGCTCCGATCGCTCGCACGCCTTCTGCACGATTGCTTGCAGGCCGTAGCGCCGGCTGGCACGAAGCTCTCCGCCGCGGCGTGCGGGTGCGAGCTTCGGCGCAAGCTCGGCGTGGATGTCCAATGGCGAAGCCACGATCACCGTACCCCTTTACCCCCGCTCGCCCGGTTTCGGCGCCAGGACGCTCAGACCCGACCGGCGAGCCGTTTACGCATCATCACCACCGCATTATCGTCAGCTTGGGCCTCAATCTGAAATCCGCAAACTGCGGCATTGCCGGATGTTGCTCCAGCACGGCCGATCGCGCGTGCGCGCGGGCTCAGCCCGCGGCGCCGACGCCGCTGTGTCCGTAGAAGTCCGCCTCGGCGCGACCGAGCTCGGTGACGGGGCGGTCGCCGTAGATCCACTCGCGTGCGATTCGGTGCCAATTCGCCCGCGCGCGCAGCTGGGAGAGCACGGCGAGCGTGAGCATCTCCATGCGCCGGCCGAACAGATGCTCGGCCCGCATGTGCTGGTGGCGCATCTCGCGGAAGTGGCTGGAGCGGGGATCCGAGCTCTCGATCATCACCTGCGTGGCGATCTCGGGCGAGAGCTGCAGGGGTTCGTCGGCGGTCGTATACCACCAGATCGCGTCGCGGACGAAGGCCAGCAGGTGGTCGGGGTCGACGCGCTCGGGTTCGGGCAGAAAGCCCGACTCGGCGAGCAGCTCGTGCAGCGCGCCGGCGTCGCCCTCGACCACCGCGCGCTGGGCGGCGAGCTCGAGCTCGACCGGAGCGGCGGGCAGCCGCTTGAACAGGCCAAAGTCCAGAAACGCGACACGCCCGTCGTCGAGCAGCAGGAAGTTGCCGGGGTGGGGGTCGCCGGAGAACTGCCTGTGACGGTAGAGGCAGCCGAGGAAGAAGCGGAAGACGATCTCGCCGACGCGGTCGCGTTCGGCCTGGGAGCGACCCTGGATCTGTTCGAAGCCCGCGCCGCGCACGAACTCGCTGACGAGCACGCGCTCGCGCGAGAGCGAGCTGAGCACGTCGGGTACAACGATAAAGGGATGCCCCTCGAAGATCCGCGCCAGCGAGCGTTGATTCTGGGCCTCGAGCTCGTAGTCGAGCTCCTCGAAGATACGCTCGCGGATCTCCCCGGCGACCGCCTTCACATCCAGCCCGGGGGTCATGCGCTTGAGCAGACGCATGATCATGTCCAGGTTCTGCATGTCGGCGCGAACGGCCGCCGCGACGCCTGGATACTGGACCTTGACGGCGACCTCGCGTCCGTCCTCGGCGAGCGTCGCGCGGTAGACCTGCCCGATCGACGCAGCCGCGATCGGCTCCTCGTCGAAGGTGGCGAAGACCTCCTCGATCGGAGCTTCGAGATCCTCTTCGACCACCCGGCGCATCTGCTTGAAGGAGACCGTCGGCGCGGCGTCGCGCAGCTTGGCGAGCTCCCGTTGGAACTCCTCGCGGTGCTCCTCGCCGACGAGCCCGACGTCGAGAAAGGACATCACCTGCCCGAGCTTCATCGCGGCGCCCTTCATCGTGCCGAGCACGGCGACGATCTGCTTGGCGGTCTCGAGCTGGCGACGGGACATCGCCGCCACCGAGGCCTCCTCGTCCCGGGTGACGTTCGCGGCGCGGGTGCCGAACTGCTTGACGGCCTCGCTCGCCGCCAGCGATGCGACCGTCGCCGTGCGGCGCACGCGCGAGGTGGGGATCTTCTCGTTCTCGCGCGCCACGCCCTGCATGCTACGAACCACGCCCGGCGCGCGATCCACCGAGTCGCGCTCGCGTCCGGGTGGAGGGCCTCAGGGGCGCCGCCGCACCCGCGAGCCGGGGACGATGTCGTCGGCGCCGTCCTCCCAGCGCACCCAGGCCTTGGTGCCGCCGTCGTAGTCGGCGCCGAGCAGGACGAGCGTCGCGGGCTGATCGAGCGCGCTGCACGGCTCCGAGCCCTCGGGGTCCAGCCCGCGCCAGACGCGGATGAAGGCGTTCGAGTCCCACTCGCGCGCCACCGTGCTCGCCTCGGCGTGGCCGGGATAGATCACGGTGTCGGGCGGAAGCTCCATCAGCGTGCCCATGATCGAGTCGCGCAGGTCGGTGTAGGTCGTGTGCCCGGGCGCTTTCACGCCTCCCACCGAGTCCTTGAAGAGCGTGTCTCCCGTGAACACCGCCGCACCCGCGCCCGCGAACCCGCCCGGAGCTCGGCTCGAGCCGCCCGCGCGCTGCGGGCGCTCGCCGGCGCCGTTGGCCCCCGCGCTCTCTGAGACCAGAAACGAGAGCATGCCGGCGGTGTGCCCCGGGGTGTGCAGCGGGCGCACCTCGAGCGCTCCGAACCACAGCACCTCGGCCGCCTCGATGCCGCCCATCGCACGTGCGAGCTCTAACGCGGCCGGATCGCCGGTGGACTCGGCCGCCTCTACGAACAGCTCCTTCTCGCGCGCGCTGATCAGAACCTGCAGCGAGGGCCAGCGCTCCAGCAGCGCTGCGACCTCGCTGACGTGGTCGAAGTGGTGATGCGTGAGCAGCACGTGCGTTGGCTGCAGCCCCAGGCGATCGGCGGCATCGATCAGCGGCTCGACGGGACCTCCGGCGTCGACGAAGAACGCCGGCCCGCCCTGGCCGTCGGCTACGAGGTAGGTGTTGGAGATGAACTGGGGGTGGCTTGTGCGCTCTACGACCATCGCGGCCATCCTTGCAGGAAAGCTCAGGCCGGGTCAGGCACCGTCGCGGAGAGGAGCTCGCGCAGCCCCTCCAGGTAGGAGCACGCGCCCACGTCGCGTCGCCACTCCAGCACGGGCACATCCGCGGCGCAGCCGACGACCGCCGATCGCGCCTGCTCGAGCGTGGGCGCGGCGGCTGCGAGCGCCACCGCCCGCGAGGTGCCCACGGTGCGATACCTGTCGGCGCCGAGCGCTATCGCGGAGGAGAAGAACACCTCGCAGCCCCGCGCGGCGATCTCATCGACGTCGAGTGAGAACTCGTAGGGAGGCCCGGCGCGCAGCGCGTAGTCCGGCGAGACGAGGTACAGCACGACCGAGGCCTCACGGCGCAGGGGCACGTCCGCGCGCGTCAGCCGCCCCGCGCAGATGCGATCCATCACGTGAGGCCAGCTGCCGTCGAGCAGGCTCATGATGTTCATGCACTCGGGGTCGCCGAAACGCGCGTTGAACTCGATCACCTTGACGCCATCCGCGGTGGCGAAGAAGCCGCTGTTCATGACCCCCGTGAAGTGGCGCCCCTCTACGCGCAGGCGCTCGATCACGAGCTCGATGATCGAGCACGCGCGCTCGTAATGGGCGTCGGTCATGAATGGCAGCGCGTCGGTGGGCATCGACAGCGAGCCCATCCCGCCCGTGCCCGGACCCTCGTCGCCGTCGAAGCGGTAGGGGTAGTCGTAGGTCGCGGGGGGGAACACGACCGTGCGCCCGTCGCTGATCGCCTGGATCGTGAACTCCGCGCCGTCGATGCGCTCCTCGACCAGCACCGTTCCACCGTCGCCGCGGCCGAGCAGCTCGAGCGCGTAGGCGCGCGCGTCGGCGTGCGTGCCGAGGTGGGGCCCCATCACCTTCACGCCCTTGCCGCCCGTCAGCCCGGAGGGCTTGACAACGATCGGCGCCCCGTCGAAGAAGTCGATGGCAGCGTCCAGCTCGCGCGGCTCCCGCACCAGGCGCAGCCTCGGCACGCTCTCCGGTGCTACCTCCAAGAGCAGCTCGCGCGCGAACGCCTTGTTCCACTCGATCTCGGCCCCTGCGGTGGTGGGGCCGACCGCCGCGATGCCGCTCGCCAGCAGGGCGTCCACGACCCCGGCTGCCAGTGGCTCGTCCGAGCTCACCATCGCGAGCTCGATCTGCCGCGAGCGGGCAAACGCGGCGACCGCGCCGGGGTCGCACACGTCCCCGACGCCGTGCCCTCCGCCCGAGCGCTGCGCCGCCGAGACGATCGTCGGGTTCTCGTGGCCGACGAACGCGTACAGCTCGCTGTGATCTGCCATCCGCGAGGCCAGCGCGCTCTCCCGCCCGCCATGGCCGACGATCAACGTTCGCACGCCGCCAGTCTAGGTGTAGTTCCTAAGCACGTTCGTCAGTAGACATCCGGGCCCCCTTGGAGGCTGGGTGGTGCTCAAGCCAACTCAGTCCCAAGGAGGA
>Ga0209040_10000326_pt1 | contig 35579 bp, 35 predicted proteins | sample BogFormECP12_OM3_FD_188240 | JGI IMG/M metagenome (GOLD analysis project Ga0209040, IMG submission 188240) | Bog forest soil microbial communities from Calvert Island, British Columbia, Canada - ECP12_OM3 (SPAdes) (version 2) | ecosystem: Environmental > Aquatic > Freshwater > Wetlands > Bog ... | reverse complement strand
CCCTCCTCGGTGTCGGAGTGTAGCCAGTAGCGAACGCCCCCGAGACCGATTGCCTAGGTGTTTCAGCGACTTGCGCGCCGCCGGATCAGGAAGCTCAGCTTAAGGGCACGCGCGATCTCCTTGATCGGCTTGCCCTTGATCAAATGCTCACGTCGAATCCGGCCAATCGTCTCCACAACCAGCATCCCCCACCGCCCGCCTCGAACCAAAGCAGGCAGCCCATCAGACCGAGTTTCAGGGGGTCAATTTTCGACGTCAAAATTCCACGCCGAATCACACGCCATCGATCCCGCCCGCGTCTACGTCAAGGACGGCGGGCCGATCGCGCCGCGCGCCGGCGCATGCTTGCGCATCCTGTCATGGAACATCGGCCGCGGCCGCGACCCCGCGCGCATCGCCGCGACGATTGCGACGATCGCGCCGGACATCGCGTGCCTGCAGGAGGTGGACTGGGGCTGCCGGCGAACCGGCAGGTGCGACGTGCTGAAGGTATTGGCGGAGCGCACCGGGATGCTGGGCCTGTTCGGCGTCGAGTTCATCGAACTGGACACGCCGCGCCGCCCGAAGCGGCTAGCGGGTGGCGGCGTGACCGGGAACGCGCTGCTGTGCCGGGTGCAGCCGCGCTCGGTGTTCCGAACGGAGCTGCCCGAAGCGCTCGATTGGCAGCACGGCGGCGCGGATCCGTCGCTGCCGTGGCGCGTGCGCCGGGCGGTGCGGCGCGAGCCGCGGATCGGCGGCCGCTTCGCGCTCGGCGCGACGTTCGAGTGCGGGAGTGCGACGTTGACCGTCTGCTCCGTGCATCTGGAGGACAAGTTCGGCGGCGTCGCCAGCCGTGTCGCGCAATTCCGCTCCTTGCTGAATGCGCGCCTGCGTGACGATGCGGCCTGCGTGGTGGCGGGCGACTTGAACACTTTCAACTCGCCGCTGACGCGGCTGGTGCGGCCGGACACGACGGCCAGGGCGCTCGGCAAGCCGTATCGCACCACCGAGGCGGCGTGGTGACGCGACGTGCTACTGCCACGGATGGGCTTTGCCGATCCCTTCGCAGCGGGCGACTGGACATTTCGCATTCCAGGCCTGTTCCGATCGAAACTGGATTGGATCACCGCGAGGGGTTGCGTGGTGGGCGCGCGGGGGATCGGTCCGCTGTCATCATCCGATCACAGACCGGTTTGGGCGGATGTGCTTGTATCCGCGCCTGCGTGACCGTCGTTCCCGGGCTGGTGCAGGTTCGTCCGTCCGTCGCTCGATTGACCCTGCTGGTCGCTCTCGGCATCATCCGTCGCGTAATACGCCGGCAGCTTCGGTGGGCATTGCGTGCGTTGGCTTGTCCGTGATGCTCGAGTCTGCATCACGGCGCGACTGAGCCACCGCACGTATGCTGCCGCGTCGCCAGGCAGCAAGAAAAGACCCAGGGAGACGAAGATGGAAACGCCCCGGAACCAGCCGTCAACGAGGCTGCGCGGCCGCAGGGATGTCCTCGGGGCCGGCGCTGTGCTCGCGGCCGGTGCCGTCGCCACGTTCGGCGTCTCGCGCAGCGCGCGCGCGGCGGACGCGGTGAACATCGGCGGGCTGTATCCGGTCACCGGCAGCCTCGCACAGATCGGACGCGGCTGCGTCAACGCCGCCCAGCTCGCGGTGCAGATGGTCAACGACGCGGGCGGCATCAAAGCGCTCGGCGGTGCAAAGCTGAACCTCATCGTCTCCGACATCCAGAGCGACACCACGGTGACGCGGACGGAGACCGACCGGCTGATCAGCGGCTACACCCTGTCGGCGATCCATGGCTGCTTCGCCAGCGCGCTGACCCTGATCGCCAGCGAGGTCGCCGAACGCGGGAAGATGCCGCTGATCACCGGATCGAGCAGCGACCAGATCAATAAGGGGCGGCATTACACGTTCACGCCCTTCGCGCGCGCGTCGCAGTTCGCCGGGGCGCAGCTGCAGATGGCCAAGCTGGTCAACGATCAACCCAAGGTCGCGGTGCTGTTCGAGAATACCGCCTTCGGCACCTCGACCTCCAACGGCCTGCGCGAACAGGCGCCCGCCGCGGGAGTGGAGATCGTGCTGTTCGAGCCATATTCGGCGGGCCTGAGCGATGCGAGCCCGCTGATCAACAAGGTCAAGGCCTCGGGCGCGAACATGCTGTTCCCGGTCTCGTACCTGAACGACCTGATCCTGATCATCCGCGCGATCAAGCAGGCCGGGCTGAACGTCGCCATCAACGGCGGCTCCGGCGGCTTCGTCATTCCCGATTTCTACAAGAACGTCGGCGACCTCGCCGAGGGCCTGCTGGGGGTGGCGCACTGGAACCACGACATCAGCTCGGACGCGCAGAAGGTGAACGCGGTCTACAAGGAGAAATACGGCGAGTTCCTGTTCGAATACGCGGGCGGCCTCGTCGCGCAGACCTTCATGATCGCCGACGCGCTGGAGCGGGCCGGATCGGCCGATCCGCAGAAGGTGCGCGACGCGCTTGCCGCGCTGGACGTCAGCCAGGGCTATGCGGCGATGTGTCCCGGCGGGCGGGTCAAGTTCGGCCCCGACGGCAAGAACGTCTATGCCCACCCGGTCGGCGTTCAGTGGCAGCACGGCGATCTCGCGACGGTGTTCCCCACGGAGGACGCGAAGGCGCCGTTGATCAAGGCGTAGGCGCCTCCATGCTGGCCACGCTGGCACAGGCGGTCGTCAACGGCCTGCTGATCGGCGGCGTGTATGCGCTGGTCAGCATCGGCGTGACGCTGATCTTCGGCGTGGTGAAGGTGGTGAACTTCGCCCAGGGCGAGTTCGTGATGCTGGGCATGTATATCAGCTTCTTCCTCGCCACCCGAGCGGGGATTGACCCGCTGGTTTCGCTGCTCGTCTCGATGCCGGTGCTGTTCGTCGTCGGCGTGCTGCTGCAGCACTTCCTGATCCGCCGGGTGCTGGGGCTGGGCGACATGCCGCAGATCTTCCTGACATTCGCGCTGTCGCTGCTGCTGATGAACGTCATGCTGCTGCTGTTCACCGCCGATTACCGCACGGTGCACACGTCTTACACCGACGCGGCCATCGACATCGGCCCGATCTACGTGTCGGTGGCCAAGCTGATCGCCTTCGTCGTCGCCATGCTGCTGAGCGGTGCGCTGTGGGTGTTCTTGCACGCGACCGACCTGGGGAAGGCCATGCGCGCGGCGGCGCAGAAGCCCGAGGTGGCGATGCTGATGGGCATCAACACCAACCGCGTCTTCTGCGTCGCGGTCGGCGTGTCGCTGGCGCTGGCGGGGGCGGCCGGCTCGCTGCTGATGCCGTTCTATCCGGCCTATCCGATGGTCGGCCAGGTGTTCGTGCTGATGGCCTTCGTCGCCGTCGTGCTGGGCACGCTCGGCAACGTCACCGGCGCGCTGGTCGCGAGCCTGATGATGGGTGTCGCGGAATCTCTCGGCATCCAGTTCATCGGCGCCGATTCGGGGGCGATCGTGGTGTTTTCGATGCTGCTGCTGACGCTCGCCGTCAGGCCGAACGGGCTGTTCGGCGGATGGGCGCGATGATGCGTCCGCGCGCGAGCGTGCTGTGGCTGGGCGTTCTGGTCGCGGTCGCCGCCGTGCTGCCGCTGGTGTCGGGCGCGTTCGCGATCGACATCTTCATCCGCGTGCTGCTGTTCGCCTTCATCGGCGTCGCCTGGAACCTGATGGGCGGCTATGCCAAGCAGCTCTCGCTGGGTCATGCCGCGTATTTCGGCCTGGGCGCCTACACCTCGACGCTGTTGGAGATCAACCACGGCGTCTCGCCCTGGATCGGCATGTTCGCGGGCGGCCTCGTCGCCGCCCTGGCGAGCCTGCCGATCGGCGCGCTGTGCTTCCGCCTGCGCGGCCCGTATTTCGCGATCGCCACGATCGCGACGGCGCAGGTGCTGATGCTGCTGTTCCTCAAGTTCCGCGACTTCGCTTGGGGAGCGGAGGGCACCACGCTGCCCAATCTCGGCGACGCGCCGCTGATGATGCAGTTCGACGGCAAGGCGCCGTACTACTACATCGCGCTTGCGCTGCTCGCTTCCGGTCTCGGCATCACCCGCCTGATCGAGCGGTCGTGGATGGGCTACTACCTGGTCGCCGTCGGCGAGGACGAGGACGCCGCCGAAGCGGTCGGCGTGAACGCCACACGGATCAAGCGGCACGTCTATCTGATCAGCGCGTTCCTCACCGGCCTGGCCGGCACGTTCTACGTCCAGTACATCTACTTCATCGACCCCAATACCGCGTTCAGCTTCAACGTCTCGGTCGAGGCGGCGCTGGTGTCCATCGTGGGCGGGATCGGCACGTTGTGGGGTCCGGTGCTGGGGACGGTGCTGCTGGAGGCGACGTCGGCGATGCTGCAAAGCTGGCTCGGCAGCCTCGGCGGCGTCCAGCTGACGTTGTACAGCCTGATCCTGATCGCGGTGATCCTGTGGCGCCCCGCTGGGCTGCTAGGTGTGCTGACGGAGGCGTGGGACCGCATCGTGCACGCCCGCGCGGCGCGGGTGCGGGAGGTGCCGCTCGATGGCTGAGGCGTTGGTCGTCCACAATCTCAGCAAGCGGTTCGGCGGGCTGCGCGCGGTGCAGGGCCTCAGCTTCTCGGTCGACGAGGGCGAGACCGTGGCGCTGATCGGGCCGAACGGCGCGGGCAAGACGACGAGCTTCAACCTGATCACCGGCCATCACCGGCCCGATGCCGGATCGATCACCGCGTTCGGGCGCGAACTGGTCGGGCTGCGGCCGCACGACATCTGCGCGCACGGCCTGGCGCGCACGTTCCAGGTCGCAAGGCCGTTCGGCCGGATGACCGTGCTGGCCAACGTGATGACGGGTGCTTTCCTGCGCAACAAGAAGATGGACGTGGCGCGAACACGTGCCCGCGAGGCGATCGACCAGGTCGGGCTGTCGGCCAAGGAGCACGTGCCGGCACGCGACCTGACCACGATCGACCAGCGTCGGCTGGAGATGGCGCGCGCGCTGGCCACGGAGCCGCGGGTGCTGCTGCTCGACGAGGTGATGGCGGGGCTGAACCCGGCGGAGATTGACCAGGCGGTGGCGCTGGTCGGCAAGCTGTCGAAGCTGGGTTTGACCATCGTCATCGTCGAGCACGTCATGCGCGCCATCATGGCGGTCGCGCGCCACATCGTGGTGCTGGACCACGGCCAGAAGATCGCCGAGGGCGATCCCGATACGGTGGTCGCGAACGAGGAGGTCGTGCGCGCCTATCTCGGCACCGGCTATGTCCACGCGCCGGTGGGCGGAGGCAGCGCATGCTGACCCTGTCCGGCGTCAGCGCGGCGTACGGCTCGGTCCCTGCCGTCAGCGATGTCAGCATCGCGGTGGGCGAGGGGGAGGCCGTCGGCCTGCTCGGCGCGAACGGTGCGGGCAAGAGCACGACACTGCGGGCGGTGTCGGGTCTCGTGCGGCTGACCGGTGGCACCGTCACGTTCCTCGGCACCAACCTCGCGTCCCTGCCGCCGCACAAGATCACGGAGCTGGGCATCGCGCATGTGCCCGAAGGAAGGCAGGTGTTCCCGGAGCTGACCGTGAAGGAGAACCTGGAGATCGGCGCCTACATTCCGAGCGCGAAAGCCGAGCGCAGCCGGACGCTGGAGCTTGTCTTCAGCATCTTCCCCGTGCTCGCCGAGCGGCGCCGCCAGCTCGCCGGGACGATGAGCGGCGGCGAGCAGCAGATGCTCGCCGTGGGACGCGGCCTGATGCTGAAGCCGCGTCTGTTGATGCTCGACGAGCCATCGCTCGGACTGGCACCCGTGGTCACCGATGCGACGTTCGAAAAGATCGCGGAGATCCACGCGATGGGTACGGCGATCCTGCTGGTCGAACAGAACGTGAGCCGCGCGCTGGCGCTGGTGCAGCGCGCCTATGTGCTGGAGAGCGGCCGGGTGATCATGCACGGCACGAGCGCGGAACTGGCGAATAACAACGACGTGAAGGCCGCGTATCTTGGTGTCGCGGGGCCTTGAGGCTGCCGTTCCCGTCAGCCCAGCAACGCCGCCCGCAGGCGCTGTTGCGAGGACGCGTCACCGCACTGGCCGAACCGTAGCCACTCCGGACGCTCGGCGAAGCGGCGGACATGGATGCCGGCGGCGGCGAGCCGTGCCGTGATGGCTGGTGCTTCGGGACTTTCCGCAAGCCGGAACAGTCGTGTGCCGCCGATCACGCGGATGCCCGCCTGCGCCAGCAGCGCATCGAGCGCGCGCGCACCCGCATCCAGCCGTTGCGCGGCGGTCGCGAGCCAGGCGTCGTCGCGCAGCGCGCGGAGCGCCACGGCGAGTGCCGGGCCGCTGACCGCCCAAGGTCCCAGCACCTCGCGCAGGAGCCGCGATCTTTCCGCGGACGCGAGGGCGAACCCGAGCCGCACGCCCGCGAACCCGTAGGTCTTGCCGAACGACCGCAACACGATCAGCGACGGGTGGGGCAGCACGCCGGCAACACTCAGCGGCCCTGGCTCCAGGTCGGCGAAGGCTTCGTCCACCACCAGAAGGCCGCCGTGCGCGGCGAGGCGATCGGCGAGGCGATCGGCGAGGTCGCGCAGGCGCGCGGGCTCGATGCGCCTGCCGTCGGGATTGTTCGGGTTGCACAGAACGGCGGTCTCCGCATCCTCCAGCGCCTCGAACCGGTCCACCATGCGCACCTCTGCGCCGGCGAGGGTCCAGGCGCGCGCGTGCTCGGCGTAGGTGGGACCGAGCACCGCGACCGATCGCGCCCGGAACAGCACGGGGAGCAGCCCGATCAGGACCTGCGTACCGGGAGCGGCCGCGACGAACTCCGGATCGGCTACGCCGTACGCGCGCGCGGCGGCGCGGCGCAGTGCGTGTTCGTCGGCGGGCTCGGGCAGGCGGGTGAGTGCATCCGGTTCCAGGGGCGGCATCTTGTAGGGCACTGGGTTGATGCCGGTGGACAGATCGAGCCACGGGTGCGGGGCGTGCGGGTAGCGCCGCCGCACCTCCGCGAGGCTCCCGCCATGCGCGATCGGCGGCGCCGTGATAGAGGCACCGGCCCGGACATTCTGGCCCATGTGGTTCGCCGACACTGCGCTCGTCATCTCTCTCGCCCTGCCGATCGAGGCGGTCGCAGGCTACCCCGACGCGATGTTCCGGGCGATTGGGCATCCGGTCGTCTGGATCGGCGCGCTAATCGCCCGGCTTGATGCCGGTTTCAATCGCGAGACCGCCGGGCCGCTGACGCGACGGCTGCTCGGCTGCGCTTCTCTGCTCATCGTGCTCGCCGCCGCAGTGCTGCCTGCGCTGGCCGTCGCGGCGGTCGCGCCGGCGCTGCTCCAGGCCTTGCTGGCCGCGACACTGCTCGCGCAGCGCAGCCTGCACGCGCATGTGCGTGACGTTGCAACGGCGTTGCGCACCGAAGGCCTTGCCGACGGACGGCGCGAAGTCTCGCGCATTGTCGGACGCAACCCGGCCACGCTCGACGAAGCAGGCGTCGCGCGCGCGGCGATCGAGAGCCTCGCCGAGAATTTCTCCGATGGCGTCGTGGCGCCGGCGCTGTGGTGCGCCGTCGCCGGGCTGCCGGGCATCGCCGGATACAAGGCGGTGAACACCGCCGACAGCATGATCGGCCATCGCACGCCGCGCCATGCCGCGTTCGGCTGGGCGGCCGCGCGGCTGGACGATGTGGTGAACCTGCCGGCGTCGCGGCTGGCGGCGCTGTGGTTGGTGCTCGCGGCATTGCTGCATCGGCGCGCGAGCGCCCGGGGGGCGCTCGCCGCGGTGTGGCGTGACGCCGGGCGGCACCGCTCGCCAAACGCCGGCTGGCCGGAGGCGGCGATGGCGGGTGCGCTCGGCCTGCGCCTCGCGGGGCCGCGCGTGTACGGCGACACCCGCATCGACGACGCGTTCATGGGCGACGGACGGGCCGATGTGACGGCGGCTGACATCGATGACGCGCTCGCGCTCTATCGCACCGCATGCGCGCTGCAGATGGCAGCGGCAGTCGCGCTCGCGGTCATCGTGCGATCCTGAGCAGCGCGTCGATCGCGATATGCCGCTCCAGATGCGCGGCCAGCGCGTCGAGTGCCGCCTCCACATCCGCCGAATGGCTGCGTGATGCGGGCGCCGCGCCGAGCGCGCGCAGCCACGCCGCGCGCGCACCATCCGCCGCGAACAGCCCGTGCAGATAGGTGCCGGCCACGCGTCCGTCCGCCGACGTCGCCCCATCCGCCCGGCCGTCATCGAGACGAGCGAACCGCCGCGAAGTGTCCGGCCCTTCGGTGCGGCCGACGTGCATCTCATAGCCATCGAAGGCCGCACCGTCCGCGAGCCGCCCGCGGACGGCGACCAGACGCTTGTCGCCGGTGAGCACGGTGGTCACGTCGAGCAGGCCCAGGCCGGGCGCCGATCCGGGCGGGCCTTCGATCCCGTCCGGGTCGGCGATCTCGCGTCCGAGGATCTGATAGCCGCCGCAGATGCCCAGCACGCGCTCGCCCGCGCGCGCATGGGCGATGATGTCAACGTCCCAGCCCTCCGCGCGCAGCACGGCGAGGTCGGCGAGCGTCGCCTTCGACCCCGGCAGCAGCACCAGATCGGCGTCGCGCGGCAACGCGGAGCCGCGTGCGATGATCCGCAGATCGACGTCAGGCTCGCCGCGCAGCGGGTCGAGATCGTCGAAGTTGGCGATCCACGGCAGCAGCGGCACGACCACGCGCAGCCGGGCGCCGGGCCGGCGCGCGGACGGGGGCGCCTCGGCCGCGTCTTCGGCCGGCAGGGCGCGGACGGCGTCGCAATGCGGAACCAGCCCGAATGCGGTCCAGCCGGTCTGCGCCTCGATCGCGCGCATGCCGTCGTCGAACAAGGTCGGCTCGCCGCGCATCCGGTTCACGATGAAGCCCTGCACCATGGCTGCGTCGCGCGCGTCCAGCACGGCGCGCGTGCCCACCAGCGACGCGATCACGCCGCCACGGTCGATGTCGCCGACGATCACCACCGGCACGTCGGCCGCGCGCGCGAAGCCCATGTTGGCGATGTCGCCCGCGCGCAGGTTGGTCTCCGACGCGCTGCCCGCGCCTTCGACCAGCACGACATCGCACGCGGCGCGCAGCTCGGCGAAGCTGTCGAGCACCGTCGGCAGCAGCGAGGCCTTCATCGTCTGCCACGCGCGCGCCCGCGCGGTCCCGACCACCCGGCCGCGCACGACGACCTGCGCGCCGGTTTCGCTCTGCGGCTTGAGCAGCACGGGGTTCATCGCGACCGACGGCGCAACACCACACGCGAGCGCCTGCAGCGCCTGCGCGCGTCCGATCTCGCCGCCGTCCGGCGTGACCGCGGCGTTGTTGGACATGTTCTGCGGCTTGAACGGACGCACCGACAGCCCACGGTGCACCAGCGCGCGCGCGAGCCCCGCGACGAGCACGCTCTTACCGACGCCCGATCCCGTCCCCTGCAGCATCAGCGCGCGCGCTTGCATCAGAACTCGATTCCCTCCTGCGCCTTCACGCCGGCGGCGAAATGGTGCTTGCGGGGCACCATCTCGGTGACGAGGTCGGCCGCCTCGATCAGCGAGGGGCGGGCGTTGCGGCCGGTGACGACCACGTGCAGATCGGGACGGCGGGCGCGCAGCGCGGAGACGACTTCGTCCTCGGGCAGGTAGTCGTAGCGCAGCGCGATGCTGAGTTCGTCCAGCACCAGCAGCGCGAGGTCGGGTTCCGCCATCAGCGCCAGCGCGCGGTCCCAGGCGGCGCGGGCGGCGGCGATGTCGCGTGCGCGGTCCTGCGTCTCCCAGGTGAAGCCCTCGCCCATGCTGTGCCAGGACACCAGCGGCCCGAAACCTTCCAGCACGCTGCGCTCGCCGGTCGACCACGCGCCCTTGACGAACTGCACCACGCCGACGCGGCGCCCATGCCCGAGCATGCGCAGCGCCAGCCCGAACGCGGCGGTGGACTTGCCCTTGCCCGGGCCGGTGTGGACCAGCAGCAGGCCTTTTTCGATCGTCTTGCTGGCGACCTCGGCGTCCTGGACCTGCTTTCGCTTGGCCATCTTCTCGCGATGGCGCGCCTCGTCGTTGTCGCTCACTTCACCCTCATCGGCAGCCCGGCCACCATGAACAGCACGGAAGACGCACGTTCGGCCATGCGCTGGTTGAGCCGTCCGGCCTCGTCGCGGAACCGCCGGGCGAGCGCGTTGTCGGGCACAATGCCGAGCCCGACCTCGTTGGCAACCAGCACGGTCGGCGCGTCGCGCGCGAGCGCCTGTTCAAGCGCCGCCGCCGCGGCTGCGATGTCGTGCTCGCCCAGCATCAGGTTCGTCAGCCACAGAGTCAGACAGTCGACCAGCACGGGTATCGCACCGGCCGCACCGATGGCGCCCGGCACGTCGATCGGGGCCTCGGCGGTGCGCCATCCGGCGGCGCGGCGCGCGCGGTGGTCGTCGATGCGCGCGCGCATTTCGTCGTCCAGCGCCTGCGCGGTCGCGATGTAGAGCCAGGGCGGCGGCAGTGCGGTGAGGAGCCGTTCGGCCGCGAGGCTCTTGCCCGATCGCGCGCCGCCCAGCACCAAGGTCAAGTCCGGCATCACCGCCTCCTTTTGACGGCGGATCGGCTTCGCGCCTATCCTTCGCCGCGATGGTCCTTCCCGCCGGAAGGTGAAAAGGGAACGCGGTGCGGGGTTCGCCCCAATGCCGCGGCTGCTCCCGCAACTGTAAGCGGAAAGCGGCGAGGCGACACGTCACTGGGGCACAACCCCGGGAAGGCCGCCACGCTGCGCTTGATCCGCGAGCCAGGAGACCTGCCATCAGCGCCAACCACCGCTCCGGGCGGGATGCACCGGTTGCGGTTCTTGTTCAGTCCGCCGCACGGCGGCCGCATCCCGTTCGTCGGCGCCGCGCGCGCAAGGAAGGGATGATTGAACGGCCCACGACCGACCCTGAGCGTTTGCAATACCTGCCAAGCCGGACGCGAACTTGCGGAGGGCGAAACGCCGCCTGGCGCCCTGCTGTACGAAGCATTGCGTGTGCAGGTGGACGTGCGCCGCGCGCCGGTGGTGCTGCGCGAGGTCTCCTGCCTCGCGAGTTGCGAGCGCGGCTGCGCCGCCGCGATTTCGATGCCGGGCAAGTGGACGAACCTGCTCGGCTTTCTCTCGCCCGCGCTGGCGTCCGACCTGCTCGACTACGTGCACGCCTACGCCGCATCCAGCACCGGCACGGTGATGCCGTCGCGGCGGCCGGCGTCGCTCGGCACACTCATTCTCGGCCGCGTGCCGCATCCGGAGGCCGCATGATCGACACCGGCAAGATTCCCGTGACCGTCATCACCGGCTTCCTCGGCGCCGGGAAGACCACGCTGGTGCGGCACGTGCTGGAGAACGCGGGCGTGCGCCTCGCTGTGATCGTCAACGAGTTCGGCGAGCGCGGCATTGACGGCGAGACGCTGCGCAGCTGCGGCATCCCGGACTGCGAGGACACCGACATCGTCGAGCTTGCCAACGGCTGCCTGTGCTGCACCGTGGCGGACGATTTCCTGCCGGCGATGCGGGCGTTGCTCGACCGCCCGGCCCCGCCGCGTCACATCCTGATCGAAACCTCCGGGCTTGCGTTGCCGAAGCCGCTGCTGAAGGCGTTCGGCTGGCCCGACATACGCTCCCGCGTGACAGTCGATGGGGTGATCGCGGTGGTCGACGCGCCGGCCGTCGCGGCGGGGCGCTTCGCCGACGATCCCGACGCGGTCGCGCGGCAGCGTGCGGCGGATGCCGCGATCGATCACGACAACCCGCTCGCCGAGGTGTTCGAGGACCAGGTGCGCGCGGCCGACCTGATCGTGCTGAACAAGTCCGACCTGGTCGATCAGGCGCAGGCTGGTCTGGCTGCCGAGCGCGTGCGCGCCGCCGCACCCCGCGCGCGTATGCTGCCGGCGCGGGAAGGGCGGATCGACCCGTCGGTGCTGCTCGGCCTGGATGCGGCGGCGGAGGACGATCTGGCCGCCCGCCCGTCGCATCACGACGCGGTTGACGGCGAACACGAGCACGACGACTTCGACAGCTTCGCGGTTGCGCTGCCGGAAGCCGCGTCGGCGGATGCGCTGATGGGGCGGCTGCGCGCGGCGGCCGAGGCGCATGACATCCTGCGCATCAAGGGCTTCGCGAAGGTTCGCGGCCGGCCGATGCGGCTTGCGGTGCAGGGCGTAGGCGCGCGGTTCCGGCACCATTTCGACCGCCCGTGGTCGGCGGACGACTCGGGCGCCGTGGTGGTGATCGGCCGCAGCGGCATGGACCGCGCCGCCATCGCCGCGCTGCTGCAAGCCGCCGACTGACGCAACAGATGCATCTGCTGTTCTGCGAAAGCCTGACGCTCGACGACGACCAGCCGGCCGTCGATCTGGCGCACGCGCCGGCGGATATCGTGTTCCTGTCGTTCTCCGACAGCGATCTGGGGGCGGCGGCGGCGGCCTGGGCGGGCATGCGCGACGACCGTCCCAGCCTGCGGCTCGCCAACCTCGCGCGGCTGCGCCATCCGATGTCGGTCGATCTCTACGCCGAACAGACCATCGCGCGCGCGAAATGCGTGATTGCGCGGGTGCTCGGCGGGCTGGACTATTTCCGCTACGGCGCCGAGGAGTTCGCGCAGGTGTGCCGCGCGCACGGCATACCGCTGGCGCTTCTGCCGGGGGACGCACGCGACGATGCCCGGCTTGCCGTGCTGTCGACGGTGCCGCCGGGCACGCTCGCGTCGCTCGATGCGTATTTCGCGTATGGCGGGCCGGACAATGTCGCCAACGCGCTGCGCCTGGCCGCGACATTGGCCGGGGTGGCGGCATGCGAGCCCGCGCCACCCGCGCCGTTGCCGCAGGCGGGGGAGTGGCCGCTGGGTGTCCCACAAGACGGCGAGGCGGGGCGGACGGCGATCGTGTTCTACCGCTCGCATCTGCTGGCCGGCGACGTGGCACCGATCACGGCGCTGGCCGAGGCACTGGCCGTGCGAGGCCTCGGCGTGCGCGCCTTTTTCGTCGCCAGCCTGAAGGATCCGGTTTCGGCGGCAACGATTGCCGATTTGCTGCGGGAATGGCCCTCGGTGGTGCTGAACGCCACCGCCTTCTCCGCCGGCGCCGCCGCGTTGCGGATGGCCGGTGCGCCGGTGCTGCAGGTGGTGTTCGCCGGCAGCGATCGCGCGGCGTGGCAGGCGAGTGCGCGCGGCCTGTCGCAGACCGATCTGGCGATGCAGGTCGTGCTGCCGGAGCTGGACGGACGCCTGCTGACCGGGGCGATTTCGTTCAAGGCCGAAGCGACACCTGTTGCGGGCCTGGACTTCGCGCAGGTGATGCACCGTCCGGACCGGGACGGCACCGCGCTGGCGGCTGACAGGGCGGCCGGCTGGGCGCGCCTTGCGGCGACGCCACGCGCGCAGCGCCGCGTCGCGCTGCTGCTGTCGAACTATCCGGGCGGCGGCCAGGAAGGCCACGCGATCGGCCTCGACAGTTTCGCCAGCGTCGGGGAAATCGGCCGCACACTTGCCGACGCAGGCTACCACGCGGGCGACCTGTCGGACGTGCGCTTGAACACCCGCGCTATTCTGTCGCGTGTCGAGTACGAGCGGGTGTTCGCGACACTACCGGACGCCGCGCGTGCCCGCGTTCTGGCGGCATGGGGCGAGCCGGATGGCGACATCGCCGTACGAGGATTCGAGTCGGAGGGCGTGTTCGTTGCGTTGCAGCCCGATCGCGGCCATCTGCTCGACCGCAAGGCCGGCTACCACGATCCGGACCTGTCGCCCTGCCACGAGTATATCGGCTTCTACCTGTGGCTGCGGCACGTGGCGGACGTTCATGTGATCGTGCATCTCGGCGCGCACGGCACGCTGGAGTGGCTGCCAGGGAAGGCGGCTGCGTTGTCCGCCGCTTGCTTCCCGTCGGCGCTGCTCGGCGGCGTGCCGGTGATCTACCCGTTTATCGTCAACAATCCGGGCGAGGCGGCGGCCGCCAAGCGGCGGCTGGGCGCGGTGACCATCGGCCACCTCACGCCGCCGCTGCGGGACGCCGGCGCGCACGGCGCCGCGCAGACGCTCGACCAGATGATTGACGCCTATGCCGCCGCCGACGGGCTCGATCGCCGGCGAGCGGCGTTGCTGCGCGCCGACATCCTGACTCTGGCGCGCGACAGCGGGGTGCTCGCCGAAAGCGGCGTGGCGCCGGGCGACGACGACGACGCGGCGCTCGCGCGGCTGGATGCATACCTGTGCGACGTCAAGGACATGCGCATCCGCGACGGGCTGCATGTCTTCGGCGCCGGCACCTGCGGCGCGGAGGAGCGCACGGCCCTGCTGGCGGCGCTGGACGCGCGCTTCGTCGAACCGGGTCCCGCGGGCGCGCCGTCGCGCGGGCGGCCTGACGTGCTGCCCACCGGGCGCAACCTGTATTCGGTCGATCCCCGCGCGGTGCCCACGCGGGAGGCCGTGGCGCTGGCCGGGCGCGCCGCCGCCGAGCTGCTTCGCCGCCATGTGCAGGATCACGGCGACTGGCCGCGTGCACTGGTACTGGACCTGTGGGGCAGCACCACGATGCGCACCGGCGGCGAGGACCTCGGACTCGCGCTGGTGCTGATGGGCGCGCGCCCGGTGTGGGACGACAACAGCGCACGGGTGTCGGGCGTCGAGATCCTGCCGCTGGCACTGCTCGATCGTCCGCGCGTGGACGTGACGCTGCGCGTCTCCGGCCTGTTCCGCGACGCGTTCGAGGCGCAGGTGGCGCTGTTCGATCAGGCAGCGCGGGCTATCGCCGCGCGCGACTTCGAGGACGGCGCGTTGAACCCGCTCGCCGAGGCCGCGCGAGTTGGGCCCTCGCAGGGGATACGCACCGCGCCCGCCCGGGTGTTCGGTCCCGCGCCGGGCGCGTACGGCGCGGGCCTGCTGCCGTTGGTGGAGCGCGGCGCGTGGCGCGACCGCGACGCGCTGGGGGCCGCGTATCTCGCGGCGGCGTCGCACGCCTACGGGCGCGATCTGGCGGGAAAGGCGGCGCCCGAGTCGTTCGCCAGCCGCGTCGCCGAGGCCCATGCGTTCGTGCACACGCAGGACCACGCGGAGACCGACGTGCTCGACGATGGCGAGAACGCCGCGCACGAAGGTGGCTTCGCGGCCGCTGCCGCGAGCCTCGGCGCCGCTCCTGCGCTCTATCGTCTCGACACGTCACGCCCCGACGCGCCGCGCGCGCGCACGCTGGCCGAGGACCTCGCCCGCGTGGTGCGGGGCCGCGCGGCGAATCCTGCCTGGATCGCCGGCATGAAGCGGCACGGCAGGCGGGGCGCGGCCGAAATCTCGCGCACGCTGGACGCGCTGTACACCTTCGCCGCCGCCACGCCGATCCGCCTGGATGCGCAGTTCGAGCTGCTGTTCGGCGCGACGCTCGGCGACGCCGACACCGATGCCTTCCTGTGTACGGCGAATCCGGATGCGCGCGCCGCGATGTGGGCACGCTTCGAGGACGCGCGCGCCCGGGGCCTCTGGCATACACGGCGCAACGACCTGGGGGGAACCGGCGACGCATGAACGCGATCGTGCGCGGATGGTGTCCCTCGCTTGCACGCCCGATGGCGACCGGCGACGGTTTGCTGTCGCGCGTCAGTCCGCTGGGCGGCGCGATGACCGCCGAGCAGGCGCGCGCGCTCGCCACGGCGAGCCTGCGCCACGGCAACGGCGTGCTCCAGCTCACCAGCCGTGCGGCGATCCAGGTGCGCGGCCTGACTGCGGCCTCCGCCGATCGATTTGCACGTGACATCACGTCGGTCGGTTTCACCGACGCGTCGCGGGTCGTGCGGCCGCCCTTGGCCGGTGACGATCCCGGCATTGCGCCGTCGGCCGCGGCGCTGTCCGATGTGATCGAGCGCGCCTTGCTCGGGTGGTCGCCACTGCCGAAGAAGTTCGCCGTCGCCGTCGACGCGGGCGGCGTGCTGCCGACCGGCGACCCGGGATGCGACGTCGTGGTGCGCTACGCGGGCCGACGCTGGACCGTGGTGCGAGGCCACCGCACCCGGTCTCGCGCGTCGGCCGTCGGCTGGTACGCCTACGGCGGCGCCGAGGCGGGCGCGTTCGTGCTCGGCCTGCCCTTCGGCTCCGTGACCGCCGACGACCTCGCAAACCTGGCGGATCGCATCGGGGCCGGCACGATCCGCCCCACCCCGTGGCGCGCCTTCGCGATCACCGGGCCGGCGGCCCGTGACGCGGCGTCGACGCCCGGCTTCATCGCCGACCCCGATGATCCGCGCCTGCGCGTCTTCGCATGTCCGGGCGCTCCCGCCTGCGCATCCGCCAGCGTGCGCGCGCGGGACGCCGCCGCCAGCATCGCCGCTATGCGTCCCGCCTACACGGTGCACGTCTCCGGCTGCACGAAAGGCTGCGCGCACGCCGGTGCCGCGCGGGTCACGCTGGTCGGCGCGGATGGACGCTACGACCTCGTGCGCGACGGGCGCGCGTCGGATACGCCGTCCTTGCGCGGGCTGACGGTCGCGCAGGCGATCGCGGCGGTCGCCGCATGAGCCTCGACTACGTCCGCGACGGTGCCGGGATCTATGCGCGTTCATTCGCGATCATCCGCGCCGAGGCCGATCTTCAACGCTTCACCGCCGACGAGTCGCGCGTGGCCGTGCGCATCATCCACGCCTGCGGCATGATCGACGTGGCGCATCACATCGCGTTCCATCCTGCTTTTACCGACGCCGCGCGCGCCGCGCTGCGCCAGGGGCGGCCGGTGCTGTGCGATTCGGAGATGGTCGCGCACGGCGTGACGCGAGCGCATCTGCCCGCCGGCAGCGACGTGATCTGCACGCTGCGTGACCCCGCCGTTCCCGCGCTCGCCGCGCGCCTTGGGACGACGCGCTCGGCCGCGGCGCTCGACCTGTGGGGCGAGCGCCTTGCCGGTGCGCTGGTCGCGATCGGCAACGCGCCGACCGCGCTGTTCCGCTTGCTCGAGCTGCTGGACGAGGGGGCACCGTGGCCGGCCGCGGTGATCGGCATGCCGGTCGGTTTCGTCGGGGCCGCTGAATCGAAGGACGCGCTGGCGAATGACGGCCGCGTGCCGTTCGCCATCGTGCGCGGCCGGCTGGGCGGCAGCGCGATGGCAGCCGCCTGCGTCAACGCGCTGGCGAGCGACGCGGAATGACGGGCACGCTGATCGTCGTCGGCGTCGGGCCGGGCGACCCGGAGCTGATGACGGTGAAGGCCGCGCGAGCGATCGCCGCCGCCCCGGTCGTCGCCTATTTCGCCAAGCACGGCCGCCGCGGCCACGCCCGCACCATCGCTGACACGTATCTCGCTCCCGGCGCGCGCGAGCTGCGTCTCGAGTATCCCTACACGACCGAGATCGCGCTCGACGATCCGCGTTACGCCGAGGGGTTTGCCACGTTCTACGCCCAATGCGCCGCGCGTCTTGCCGAGGAGCTGGATGGGGGCGCCGACGTCGCGCTGTTGTGTGAGGGCGACCCGTTTCTGTATGGCTCGTCGTTGCCGCTGCTCGACCGCCTTTCGCAGAGCCATGCCACGACCGTGATTCCCGGCGTTTGCGGCATGAGTGGCTGCTGGACCGCCGCGCGGCTGCCGATGACGCACGGCGACGATGTGCTCAGCGTCATCCCCGGCACGCTGGACGAGGCGAGCCTAGCGGCGGCGTTGTCCGGCTGCGATGCGGCGGTGGTGATGAAGATCGGCCGCAACCTCGACAAGGTCCGCGCCGCCCTCGCGCGCACCGGCCGGGCGGAGCAGGCGATCTATGTCGAGCGCGGCACGATGGCCGGCGAGCGCACGATGAAGCTGCGCGACCTGCGCGATGCACCGGCACCGTATTTTTCGCTCGTGCTGGTTCCCGGCCGGCGGCGGGCGCGGTGATCCACGTGATCGGCCTTGGTCCGGGTGCGTCCGACCTGCTCGCTCCTCGCGCGGCGTCGGCACTGGAGGCCGCGACGGACCTCGTCGGCTACGGTCCATACCTCGAGCGCGTACCGCCGCGCACGGGACAGACCCGACATGCGTCCGACAACCGCGCCGAGCTTGCCCGCGCGCGTCATGCGCTGGCGCTGGCGCAGGAGGAGCGGCGGGTTGCGGTGGTCTCGGGCGGCGATGCGGGCGTGTTCGGCATGGCCAGCGCGCTGTTCGAGGCCATCGACCACGGCCCGCCCGAATGGCGCGCGCTGGAGGTCGAGGTGGTGCCGGGCATCTCCGCGTTGCTCGCTGCTGCCGCGCGCGTCGGCGCGCCGCTCGGGCATGATTTCTGCGTGCTGTCGCTGTCGGACAACCTGAAATCCTGGGAGACGATCGCCGCGAGGCTGACCGCCGCCGCCACCGCGGGCTTCGCGATCGCGCTGTATAATCCGCTGTCACGCGCGCGTCCGTGGCAGTTGGGCGCTGCGTTCGATGTGCTGCGCGTGCATTTGCCCGGGGCAACACGGGTCGTCTTTGCGACCGCCGTCAGCCGTCCCGACGAGCGCGTGACCGTGACCACGCTGGCTGCCGCCGATCCCGCGCTCGCCGACATGCGCACACTGGTCCTGGTCGGCACGCAGGCGACGCGGACGATCGAGCGTGCGGGTGCCGTGCCGTGGATCTACGCGCCGCGCGGGGAGTCCGCATGACGATCGAGCCACGCCAGCGCATCCTGCACGGTTTCCACCATCTCGCAGTCCGGCAGCGGCGGGCGTGCAACCATGACGACCGGCAGCCCGAGCGCGCGCGCGGCGTCCAGCTTCGCCCGCGTCGCTTCGCCGCCGGCATTCTTCGTCACCACCACGTCGATGCGACGCTGTGTCAGAAGCGCGCGTTCGTCGTCTTCGCGGAACGGGCCTCTCGCGAGGATGACCTCTGCGCCCGGCGGCACCAGCTCGACAGGCGGGGCGTCGATCGAGCGCAGCACGAAGTGATGCGCCATCGGCACGAACGGCGCGAGGTCCTGGCGCCCGAGGGTGAGCAGCACGCGCAGCTTGTTCGGCCCCAGGGCTGCTGCAGCCGCGGCGATGCCGGAAACCACCTGCCAGCGGTCTCCCGCCTGCGCGTGCCAGGGCGGGCGCACGAGGCCGAGCAGCGGAACGCGCGCCGTGCGCGCGGCGGCGACCGCATTGGCCGTGATCTGCGACGCGAACGGGTGGGTGGCGTCGATGACCGCGTCGATGCGGTGCGCGGTCAGGTAGTCGGCCAGACCCTCGCTGCCGCCGAACCCGCCGACGCGCACCGGCACCGGCTGCGCCAGCGGCGCACGCGTCCGCCCGGCGAGCGACAGCGTCGCACGCACGCGCCCGTCGCCTGCGACCGCGCGCGCGAGCGCCGAAGCTTCGGTCGTGCCGCCGAGGATCAGAAGACGCATGCGCCATCTCATGCCAGGGAAACGCGGTCGCCGTGAAGCCGTGGCTCTCCGTGATCGGTATCGGCGAGGACGGCGTCGACGGACTGTCCGCGCGTGCGCGCGCGCTGATCGAGGGCGCGGCCCTTGTCGCCGGGGGCGTACGGCATCTGGCGCTGGCCGCGCCGCTGATCCGGGGCGAGCGGCTTGCGTGGCCCAGCCCGTTGCGCGACGCCCTGCCGGCCATCGCCGCACGGCGGGGAACGCCCGTCGCGGTGCTCGCCTCGGGCGATCCGAACTGGTTCGGCGTGGGCGAAACCCTGCGCGGGATCGTCGCGGCCGAGGAAACGCTGTGCATTCCCGCGCCGTCGTCTTTGGCGCTCGCCTGCGCGCGGCTCGGATGGGCGGCGCATGACGTGGCCGCCATGTCGGCGTGCGGCCGCCCGTTGGAAGCGGTCGTGTCGGTGCTGCATGACGGTGCGCGCGTCATCGTGCTGTCGGCGGACGCGCGCACGCCCGCCGCGCTCGCGGCGCTGCTGTGCGAGCGCGGCTGCGGCGCCTCGGTCCTGCACGTGATGGAGGCACTGGGCGGGCCGCACGAATGTATCCGCCGCCTGGGCGCGGACGCGACGATTCCGGATGACATCAACCCGCTGAACCTCGTCGCGGTCGAGGTCGCGGGCCGCTTTTGTCTGCCCCTCGCGTCGCTGTCCGACGACGCCTTTGCCCATGACGGCCAGATCACCAAGCGCGAGGTGCGCGCCGCCACGCTGTCCGCGCTCGCGCCCCGCCCCGGCGCGCTGCTGTGGGACATCGGCTGCGGGTCCGGTTCGGTCGCGATCGAGTGGTCGCGCGCGCATCCGGCCTGCCGCGCGGTCGCCATCGAGCCGCGGCCCGACCGGGCGGAGCGCGCGATGGCCAACGCACGCGCGCTCGGCGTGCCGGAGCTGCGCGTCGTCGTCGGCCGTGCGCCCGACGCACTCGATGGGCTGCCGCTGCCGGATGCGGTGTTCATCGGCGGCGGTGCGCGCGATCCGGGCGTGATCGACGGCGCGTGGCACGCGCTGCGGCCGGGCGGGATGCTGGTCGTCAACTCGGTGACGGTGGAGACGCAGGCGCTGCTGATCGAGACACGCAGCCGGTTGGGCGGCACGCTGACGCGGCTGGCGATCGAACGGCTGGACACCGTGGGCGACAGTCATCTGCACGGGTTCCGGCCGGCGATGGCGGTGATGCAATGGGCGGTGCGGAAGCCGTGGGACGCGTGATCGCCGGCATCGGCTTGCGCGGCGGCTGCGATGCCGATGCGATTCTGCGCGCGCTCGATCATGCATGCGCTATGGCCGGACGGCGCCCGCACGCGCTTGCCGCGCCGGCCTTCAAGGCCGCCGAACCTGGACCGGCCGAAGCTGCGCGCCGGCTTGGTCTTGCGCTCGTGTGGGTCGAGACGGCGGCGATGCAGCAGGCGAATGCATCGTGCGCCACGCAGTCCGCCGCGTCGCTGCGCGCGACCGGTGTTGCCAGCGTCAGCGAGGCCTGCGCGCTGGCCGCGGCGGGTCCCGGTGCGCGTCTGCTCGCGCCGCGCGTGGCGCAGGACGGCGCGACCTGCGCGCTGGCCGAGGCAACCGCCCCATGACGGTGCATTTCATCGGTGCGGGGCCGGGGGCGGCCGACCTGATCACGCTGCGCGGCCGCGACATCCTCGCGCGCTGCCCGGTGTGCCTCTATGCCGGCTCCATCGTGCCGCGTGCGCTGCTCGCACACTGCCCGCCGGACGCGCTGCTGATCGACACCGCGCCGCTCGACCTCGACGCAATCGAGCGCGCCTGCCTGGATGCGCACGCGCGCGGCCAGGATGTCGCGCGGCTGCATTCGGGGGATCTGTCGATCTACAGCGCGGTCGCCGAGCAGGTGCGCCGGCTGGAGCGCCACGGCGTGAAGTGCAGCTTCACGCCCGGCGTCCCCGCCTTCGCCGCCGCCGCCGCGGCACTGGGGCGGGAACTGACGGTGCCGACGGTCGCGCAAAGCGTCGTGCTCACGCGCGTTCCCGGCCGCGCCTCGGCGATGCCGGAGCGGGAGACGCTCGGGGCGTTCGCGGCGACGGGTGCCACGCTCGCGATCCACCTTGCCGGCCATGCGATCGACACGGCGGTCGCGTCCTTGTCGCCGCACTACGGCGCGGACTGTCCCGCCGCGATCGTCGCGCGCGCGAGCTGGCCGGACGAGCGGGTGCTGCGCGCGCCGCTCGGCGAAATGGCGGCGGCGGCCACGCAAGCTGGCATCGAGCGTACGGCGATCCTGCTCGTCGGACCCGTGCTCGATCCAGCCGACTTCGCCGAGAGCGCGCTCTACAGCGCCGGTCACCGGCGGAGGTTCCGTCCGTGATCGACGCTCGCGAAGGGCGCACGCCCGACCAGCGCGCCCGCGCGGTCGAACAGCGCCACCTCGAGCGCGACCGGCGCAGGCCGCAGCACGTCGGCGGCTACTTCCCACGCCCGCGCGGCGACGATGTCGCCGAGCGGCGCCAGCGCGAACGCGGCGGCGACCGTGTTGGCGTGGGCGATCGCGTTCGCGATGCCCTCGCTCGCGCCGGCCTCGCGCGCCAGCGCGGCCAGCGCTTCCATGTCCGCCTCGCCGCGTCGGGAATGCAGGTCGAGACGCCCTTGCCCCAGCTTGGTCATCTTCGCGACGCCGCCGGCGATGGTCATGCGCGCGACCGGATGGGCGCGCAGGTATTTCAGCATCCCGCCGACGAAATCGCCCATCTCGATCAGTGCGATGTCGGGCAGCGCGTGCAGCGCGCGCACGGCCGCCTCGGACGTGCTGCCGGTCGAGCCGGCGATATGCGCAACGCCGGTCGCGCGCGCGACATCGATGCCGCGGTGGATGGTGTCGATCCACGCGGCGCACGAATACGGCACCACGATGCCCGTGGTGCCGAGAACCGACAGGCCGCCGACGATCCCGAGCCGCGCGTTCAGGGTTCGCTTCGCCAGTTCCTCGCCATTGTCGATGCCGACTTCCACGATCATGTCGTGCGCGCCGAGTTCGGCCAGGGCCGCGACGATCATCGCGCGGGGCACCGGGTTGATCGCCGGCTCGCCCGGCGGCAGAGGCAGGCCGGGGCGGGTGATTGTGCCCACGCCATTCCCGGCGCGGAACACGATGCCTGCGCCCGGTTCGGCATGGCGCACCGTCGCGCGGACCAGCGCACCGTGCGTCACGTCCGGATCGTCGCCGGCATCCTTCACCACGCCGGCGCTGGCGAAGCCGTCGCCCTGAGACGTTTCCGCCAGCGCGAACGCCACGCGCTCGCCGCGCGGCAGCGTGATCTCCACGGGATCGGGGAACGCGTCGCCGAGCAGCGCCGCAGCCGCTGCCTTGGCTGCGGCGGTGGCGCAACTGCCGGTGGTCCAGCCCCGGCGCAGTTTTGGTGCGCGCTCCACCTGTGCGGCTCTATCAGGCGTCTCGGCTCGTGTCATTGAGCGCGCCGCACGGACTGATCGTCGGCGCGCCGCGCTCGGGCGCGGGCAAGACCACGGTGACGCTCGCCATTCTCGCCGCGCTGCGCCGACGCGGCGTCGCCGTGCGGGCCTGCAAGAGCGGGCCGGACTACATCGATCCCGGCTTCCATGCCGCCGCGAGCGGCGCGCCGTCGCCCAACCTCGACAGCTGGGCGATGGCGCCGGCACAGCTGCGTGCCGTGCTCGCCAAGGCGGGGCGCGATGCGTCGCTGGTGGTGATCGAGTCGGCGATGGGCCTGTTCGATGGCGTCGAGTCGCCGCCTGGCCGATCCGGCGCCGCGGCCGACCTTGCCGCTGCCTTCGGGCTGCCGGTGCTGCTGGTGCTCGATGTGTCGGGGCAGATGCAGAGCGCCGCGGCGGTCGCGCGCGGGTTCGCGTTCCACGACAAGTCGGTGCGGATCGGCGGCGTGGTGCTCAATCGGGTGAGCAGCGACCGCCATCGCGACGGAGTCGTCGCGGCCATGCGGGGGACCGGCCTGCCGGTGTTGGGCAGCATCCCGCGCACGCCCGAGATTGCGTTGCCGGAACGCCATCTCGGACTGGTGCAGGCCAGCGAGCACGACGCGCCCGATGGGCTGATGCAACGTCTTGCCGAACTGGCGGAACGTCACCTCGACCTCGACGCGATCGTGGCGATGGCCGCGCCGCTGGCAGCCGACGCGCCGGCCGCACCCGCGCTGCCGCCGTCCGGCCAGCGCATCGCGCTCGCCTATGACGACGCGTTCGGCTTCGCCTATCCGCATCTGCTCGACGGATGGCGCACCGCGGGGGCGGAGCTGCGGTTCTTCTCGCCGCTCGCCGACGAGGCACCCGACGAGGGCTGCGACGTGTGCTGGCTGCCCGGGGGCTATCCGGAGCTGCACGCCGCACGCCTCGCCGCCGCGGCGACGTTCCGTGCCGGCGTCGAACGGTTTGCCCGCACCCGCCCGGTGCATGGCGAGTGCGGCGGCTACATGGTGCTCGGCGCGGGGCTCGAAGACGCCGACGGCGTGAGGCACGAGATGCTCGGGCTGCTCGGCCATGCGACCAGTTTCGCGAAACGCCGCCTGCATCTCGGCTATCGGCGTGCGACGCTTATCTCGGACGGCGTGCTCGGCCGTGCCGGGGGCGTGCTGCGCGGGCACGAGTTCCACTACGCGAGCCTGACCGAGCCGGGCAGCGACGCCCCGTTGGCGCAGTTGACCGACGCCGCGGGGCGCGACCTCGGCCATGCCGGGGGGCGACGGGGGATGGTCAGCGGCTCCTTCTTCCACGTGGTTGCAACGGAAACATGATGTTCGACACCTTCGACACCTTCGACACCTTCGACGCCCTCGATCGCGCCTGCCGTGACCTGCCGTCCGGCGAGGACGCGGCGGCCGACGCCGTGCGCGCGCGGCAGGACACGCTGACCAAGCCGCCGCGCAGCCTCGGCCGGCTGGAGGAGCTGTGCGCCTGGCTCGCGCGCTGGCAAGGCCGGCCCGAGCCGTCGCTCGCGCGTGTGCAAGTCCTTGTTTTTGCGGGAAATCATGGCGTGGTGGCGCGCGGGGTGTCACCGTATCCGCCCGAGGTGACGCGGCAGATGGTCGCCAACTTCATCGCCGGGGGCGCCGCGATCAACCAGCTCGCCGGCATCGCGGGCGCCGCGCTGCGGGTCGTCCCGCTCGATCTCGACGCGCCGACCGCCGACATCACCACCGCGGCCGCGATGAGCGAGCAGGCGTTCGTCAGCGCCGTCGCCGCCGGGTACGAGTCCGTCGCCGACTGCGATCTCGTCGCACTGGGCGAGATGGGGATCGGCAACACCACCGCCGCCGCCTGCCTCGCCGCGGCGCTGTTCGGCGGCGACGGTGCGCGCTGGGCCGGGCGCGGCACCGGCGTCGACGATGCCGGCCTTGTTCGCAAGCGCGCCGTGGTCGATGCCGCGCTCGCGCGCCACGCCGGCGTGCGTGGCGATCCGTTGCGCGCGGCGATGGCGCTCGGCGGGCGGGAGCTCGCCGCGATCCTCGGGGCTGCGCTCGCCGCCCGGCAGCGGCGCATTCCGGTGCTGCTCGACGGCTTCGTCTGCACCGCCGCGGCCGCACCGCTGGCGCGGCTCGCGCCCGGCGGGCTCGACCACGCCCAGGTCGCCCATCTCTCGGCCGAAGCCGGGCATCGGGCGATGATCGCCGAACTCGGGCAGCGTCCGCTGCTCGACCTCGACATGCGGCTGGGCGAGGCCTCGGGTGCGACACTCGCGATCCTGCTGCTGCGCGCCGCACTCGCCTGCCACACCGGAATGGCGACCTTCGCCGAGGCCGGCGTGCGCGACCGTAACGGCTGAAACGGGTTCGATGGCGCCGTGATCACCGTTCGCGGGCGCGGGGATCGTCGGGCCCCCGCCGATGCGAACGCGGGTCGAGGAGCCGCCGCGGTACGAGAGCACGTACCTGACGGGTTGCGGTACGGGCGGCGGGGCTTGTTCCGGCACCGCCGGGGCGGGCGCGCGTGCGTCGTCGTCGCGCGTCGCCGATTGGCGGCGGGGCGGGCCCTTGCGCGTGCGTCTGTCACGCGGCGCGGGGCCGTCACGGCGCTGCGCGCCTCGCGATGACAGGGTTGGGTCGTTCGGCGCCGGTACGGCCCCGTCCGCCCGTTCCTTTTCCGTCATGACCGGGCTTGTCCCGGTCATCCACGACTTGCTTTCTTCTGCAACGTCAGCGAAGTCGTGGATGGCCGGCACAAGGCCGGCCATGACGGGGATAGGGGCGGGGACGGGGTCGCGCGCGGCGTCGCGGGCGGCTTCGCGGTCGCGCGCGCGGGCGCGGTGGCGCTGGACCGCGCGGCTCAGAGTGCGGGTGTGGGCGCGCACGAGCTTGGCCTCGGCCGCGCGGCGCTCGACGATGTACCAGGGGCCGGGATCGGCGGCGCGTCGGTCGCGCCAGGGCTTCCAGCCGAGCGTGATCCAGATGACCGGCGGCGGCCCCGGCTCCGGGGTGCGGGCGGCACGTTGGCGTCGGCGGGTTTCCGCCCAGGCGCGGCGTTCGGCGAGCAGGCGCATCGAGGCGCGCGTCGCCAGCCGGTGCAGGCGGACCTCGGCCTGCCAGTCGCCTTGGTTGGCGCGTTTGTAGAGGTCGCTTGCGTCGGTGCAGTGGGCGCAGCGGTGGCGGGTGGTCGGGTAGCGGGAGACCTCCAGGTCGCACCAGGATTCCATGCTGCGATGGCCGGACGGCTTGCGGAACAGCCGCTGGGGCTTGGGCCTGTGCGCGCAGAAGGCGTCCTGGATGATCTCGACGCGGAACATGCGCTCGCGCATGGACACGGCGATCTCGGGTTCGGGCTCGGGGGTTTCGCGCACGCGGGTGCCGCGGGCGTACGGGACGCGAAAGCCTTGGTAGAGCCGCTTGAGGAAGGGCGGCAGGAAATCGAACATCTACCCCTCCTTTCGTGGCCGGGCGTGGAACTCTCGGGAGGGGTAATAGGGAAATATGCTGGATGTTGGCAAGGGGGCTTGGGCGTTATTAGATCGTTATTCCTGGGGCGCTTTCGCACGAGCCGCATCAACACGTCATGCTCCGCGAAGGCGGAGCATCCACGCCTTTGCCGGCCGCGCGAAAGCAAGGCGTGGATGGTCCGCCTGCGCGGACCATGACGAGACCAAGGTGAGTGCGATCACACCTAGGTTGAAGATGCTGTAGAATGACGAGGCACTGCCGAGCGAACCGGATCAACACGTCATGGCCCGGCAGATGGGCCATAACGAGATCGAGACGAGTGCGATCACCGTTAGCAAGTCATACCAAGTCCCGATGGCGGAAACTCATTCAGTCCGTCATTGCGAGCGAAGCGAAGCAACCCAGGGCGACACGTCAGGCGCTGGTCGCGCGGCCCTGGGTTGCTTCGTCGCTGCGCTCCTCGCAATGACGGAATGAAGCTTCGCTTCGCTCGCACTGACGGAGTAGATGGGTTCAGCTTCCCAGGACCTGGTAGAGCCCGATGCGCGGCTTGGCTTCCGCACTGACCTGGCTGACCCGTATCCCGGCCTGGCGTCTTGCGGGTGAGCCGGTGCCGATCGTGCGCGCGCTGTGGGCGTTTCCCGTGGTCGGCGCGCTGGTCGGCGCGGTCGGCGCGGCGGTGTTCGCACTCTGCGCCCGCGTGCCGGCGCTCGCCGCGGTGCTGGCGATCGCGGCGATGCTGCTGACAACCGGGGCGCTGCACGAGGACGGACTCGCCGACACGGCCGACGGATTGGGCGGAGGGGCGGCGCGGGAGAGCGCGCTGCGGATCATGCGCGACAGCCGCATCGGCACGTACGGCGCGCTTGCGCTGATGCTGACCCTGGCTGTGCGGGCGACCGCGCTCGGCGCGATCGCCGATCCGGTCCTCGTGGCGACGGCGCTCGTGGCGACTGGCGCGCTGAGCCGCGCCTGCCTGCTGCTGCTCGTCCTGGTTCTCGAACCGGCGCGGCCCGACGGCATGGCGGCGACCTTGCGCGAGCGAATCCCGGCCGGCATCGCGGGCGGGTTGATGATTGCGGCGGTAATCGTCGGCGCGTCGCTGCGCGGCCACGCCGTTCCCGCCTGCGCCGCAGCGCTGGTCGTGACCGGATTGCTCGGCCTCGCCGCCCATCGCCGGCTTGGCGGCTACACCGGCGATGTGCTCGGGGCCTGCGTCGTGCTGGCGGAGAGCGCGGCCCTCGCGACGCTCGCGCTCAGCAGCGGATGACGTCGACCGTGCCGAACGGTGGTGCCGGCGCCGTCAGGTCGGGCACCACCGCGCGCCAACTCGATCAGGACCTTCAACGGGCCGCCATGGGTGACGATCGCACAGTCGGCGCCCCTCGCCACGATCGCTCCCCAGACGGCGCCGACGCGCGCGATCAGCGCGGCGCCCGTCTCCCCGCCGGGCGGCGCGTTGGCGCATGGGTCTGCGGCCCAGGGATCGAGTTCTTCGCGCGGGATGTCGGCCCAGCGCCGGCCTTCCCACGCGCCGAAGTCCAGTTCGCGCAAGCGCTCGTCGACGAGCACGGACAGTCCCGTCGCCTGCGCGGGACGCAGGCAGCGGCGGGACGGGCTGCTCCGGACCAGCGCGACGCCAGCCGCGGAGATCGCGCCGATGAAGTCCGGCCACGCGTCGGAGGCGAGATCAGCGTCCAGCCGGCCGTAGCACGTTCCGGCCGGCAGCGCCGTCATCGGATGCCGCGCCAGCGCGACGATCACGGGGGCAGACGCCTCGCGCTACTGCTGGTCGTAATCCACGACGACGCGAGCGGTCGTGGGGCGGGCCTGGCAGGTCAGCACATAGCCGGCCTGCGTCTCCCATGGTTCCAGCGCGTAGTTCTGCTCCATCTCCACGCTGCCCTCGACGACCTTGGCGCGGCAGGTGCTGCACATGCCGCCCTTGCAGGAAAACGGCAGATCGAGCCCGGCGCGCAAGCCGGCGTCCACGATCGACTCGCCCACCGCCACCGGCACCTCGGTATGAGCCCCGTCCCGGATCAGCGTTGCCATCGCGAACGGCGGCGCGTCCGCCTTGATAGCGACCGGCGCCCGCGGCCGGCCTCCCGCGACCGAGGTGAAGCGCTCGATGTGCACGCGCTCGGGCGGCACGCCGAACTCGGCGAGTGCGCGCTCGATGCTCTCCATCATGCCCGACGGGCCGCAGATGTAGGCGTGGTCGATCTTCGTGCCGCCCAGCATCAGCGGCAGCAAGGTGCGCAGCTTTTCGCGGTCCAGCCGTCCGTTCAGCACGTCGACGTCCTGCTGTTCCTGCGACAGCACGTGGAACACCGACAGCCGGCCGAGATAGCGGTCCTTCAGATCCTCCAGCGTGCCGCGGAACAGGATCTCGCCGGTGGTGCGGCTGCCGTAGAACAGGAAGAAGCGGCTGCGCGGCTCCCGCGCGAGCACCGTCTTCATGATCGACAGCACCGGCGTGATGCCCGATCCGGCCGCGAACGCCACGTGCACGCGCGCGGCGTCCGTCGCGTCGGGGATGCCGAAGCGGCCGACCGGCGTCATCGCCTCGATCGCGACACCCGGCGCCAAAGCCTCCTGCGCCCAGACCGAGAACACGCCGGCCTCGACGCGCTTGATCGCGATGCGCAGCTCGCCGTCGTCAACGCCCGAGCAGATCGAGTAAGACCGCCGCACTTCCTCGCCGTCGAGCGTGGTGCGCAGCGTCAGGTACTGGCCGGCGCGGAACGCGTACAGCGGCGCCAACGCGGGGGGGATGTCGAAGGTGACGGAGATCGCCTCGGGCGTCTCGCGCTGCACCTCCGCCACCCGCAGCCAGTGGAAGCGCGGTCCCGCGCCGGTCGCGTGTTCGCTCAGCGTCTCGGCGGACATGCAGCCCCCAGTGGTATGCGAGTCAGTGGCACTTGAAATAGTCGAACGGCTCGCGGCAGGCGCGGCAGCGCCACAGCGCCTTGCAGGCGGTCGAGCCGAACTCCGACAGGCGCTCGGTGTCGGTCGAGCCGCAGAGCGGGCAGGGGACGCTCTCCACGCCGAACAGCGCGGCGCGGCCGGCGCCCGGTGCGGGCGGCGCGATGCCGTACTCGCGCAGCTTGCGGCGTCCGTCCTCGGTCATCCAGTCGGTCGTCCAGGCGGGCGACAGTACCGTGCGCACGCGCGCACCCGGCAGGCCCGCGCGCGCCAGCGCCAGCTCGATCTCGAAGGCGATGACGTTCATCGCCGGACAGCCGGAATAGGTCGGCGTGATCGCGACCTCGACCGATCCGTCGGCGCCGACCTCGATGTCGCGCAGCACGCCGAGGTCGACGATGGTCAGCACCGGGATTTCCGGGTCGGTCACCGTCGCCGCCGCGTCCCAGGCGCGCTGATAGAGGTCGGACGCGATCGTCGCGGTGCTCACCAGGTCGCTCCCGGATAGGTGCGCTGCAGGTGCTGCAGCTCGGCGAGCAGATGCCCGAGATGTTCGCTGTGCCGCCCGGCGCGTCCGCCGCGCTGCATCCACGCCGAGTCCGGCCGGGCCAGAGTGGCCTCGTGCAGCACGCGGTCGATCGTGGCGTCCCAGGTCGCGCGCAGCGTCGCCGGATCGACGGCCACACCCTCGGCGATCAGCGTACGCTCGGCGTCGTCCGTCTCGAACAGCTCGCCGGTGTAGGACCACAGCGCGTCCACCGCGTCCTGCGCGCGGCGATGGCTTTCGTCGGTGCCGTCGCCCAGGCGGATCAGCCATTCCGAGGCGTGGCGCAGGTGATACGCGCTTTCCTTCTCCGATTTTGCCGCGATCGCGGCGAGCGTGGCGTCGGCCGAGCGCATCATCGCGCGCCAGTACGGATCGGCGAAGGCGGAGTAGAACAGCTGCCGCACGATGGTGTGCGCGAAGTCGCCGTTCGGCTGCTCGACCAGCAGAAGGTTGCGGTACTGACGTTCGTCGCGCAGGTAGGCGAGCTTGTCCTCGTCATGGCCCGCGCCCTCGCGCTCGCCGGCATAGGTGTAGAGCGACCGCGCCTGGCCGATCAGGTCGAGCCCGATATTCGCCAGCGCCATGTCCTCCTCGAGCATCGGCGCGTACCCGGTCCATTCGGACAGGCGGTGCCCGAGGACCAGCGCGTCATCGCCGCGCCGCAGCGCGTAGAGCACGACAGGTGTCTCGGCGACGGTGATCGAGGTGGTGGCCATGTTCGGTGCTCGCCCGGTTCACATGTGGCCGACTTCTTCCGGCACCTCGTAGAAGGTCGGATGACGGTAGATCTTGTCGGCGGTGGGCTCGAACAGCATGCCCTTGTCGGCGGGGTCGCTGGCGACGATCGCGGCCGAGGGGACGACCCAGATCGACAGTCCCTCGCCGCGGCGGGTGTAGATGTCGCGCGCCGCCTGCAGCGCCATCTCGGCGTCCGCGGCGTGCAGCGATCCGCAATGCCGGTGCGCCAGCCCGTTGCGGCTGCGGATGAACACTTCCCAGAGCGGGATGTTGGCCTCGGCCATCGGCGTTGTCCTGTGCTGTGCGGTGACGGCGTCGGCGTTCAGGCGGCTTCGCGCTGCGCCCGTGCGCGGCGCTTGGCGGCGTGCGCGAGCGCGGCTTCGCGCACCCAGGCGCCGTCGGCGTGCACCTTCCGGCGCACCTGCATGCGCTCGCGGTTGCACGGGCCGTTGCCGGCGAGGATCTGGCGGAACTCGTCCCAGTCGATCTCGCCGAACTCCCAGTGCCCGGTCGCCGCGTTCAACGTGAGCGCCGGGTCGGGGAAGGTCAGGCCCAGATAGTGGCCTTGCGGCACGGTGGCGTCGACGAATTTCTGGCGCAGTTCGTCGTTGCTGAAGCGCTTGATCTTCCACGCCGTCGACTGGTCGGTGTGCTGGCTCTGGCTGTCCGGCGGTCCGAACATCATCAGGCACGGCCACCACCAGCGGTTCAGCGCATCCTGCGCCATCGCCTTCTGCTCCGGCGTGCCGCGGCACAGCGTCAGCATGATCTCGTAGCCCTGGCGCTGGTGGAAGCTTTCTTCCTTGCACACGCGGATCATGGCGCGGGCATATGGGCCGTAGGAGCACCGGCAGAGCGGGATCTGGTTCATGATCGCGGCACCGTCGACCAGCCAGCCGATCGCGCCGATATCCGCCCAGGTCAGCGTTGGGTAGTTGAAGATGCTACTATATTTGGCCTTGCCGGCGAGCAGCTGATCGACCAGCTCCTCGCGCGACACGCCGAGCGTCTCGGCCGCGGCATACAAATAGAGGCCGTGGCCGCCTTCGTCCTGCACCTTCGCCAGCAGCGCGGCCTTGCGCCGCAGCGACGGCGCGCGCGTGATCCAGTTGCCCTCCGGCAGCATGCCGACGATCTCGCTGTGGGCATGCTGGCTGATCTGCCGGACCAGCGTGCGGCGATAGGCGGCCGGCATCCAGTCGTTCGGCTCGATCCGCTCCTCCGCGTCCACCCGCGCCTGGAAGGCGGCGAGCTTGTCGGCGTCCTCGACGGCGGAAGCGGTCGTGTCGCGAGCGTTCAGCGCCTGGGTGTACATGCCTGGACGTTCCCCCGATCCCGATGCTTGATATGTTACACATGGTGCGGCAGTCAACGAATTTCGTAATATGTTGCGGCGCACCATTGCGCGGGCCTGACCCGCTTCGGCCGCGGGCTCAGTCGCGAAAGCGTCGATAGATCGACGGGTCCGGGCTCGGCAGCCGGCCGTCCTCGTTCAGCGCGTGCTCGTCGAGCCAGCGTTCGGATTGCGGCAGCAGGGCAGGGTAGAGGGCGCCGCACAACGCCCGCGCGGCGAGGCCGGACCAGTGGGGCGGCAGCAGCGCGTCCGGCAGCATCGGGTCGCGCAGCACGAGGCGGCGGTACTCGTGCACCAGCAGCAGACGCGCGACCAGCGCCTCCAGGCCGCTCGGCACCTTGCCCTTGGCCAGCACGTCGCCGAGCGGCGTGAAGGCGGCCACGAAGCGGCGATAGCCGTCCTCCAGCCGCGCGGTCTGCCAGACCTGCGCGGCGAGGCGCCGAGCGTCCTCCGGGTCGGCGGTCGCGCGCAGCGTGATCGCGTCCGCCGGCACGGCAGCGCCGTCCTGCGAGACGGCCGCGACCAGCACGCCGGGCGCGAGCGGGGCGTAGCCGGCGGACTCCAGCGCCGCCCGGGCGGACTCGCGGTCGGTCGTGCGGAGGACCGCGACGCGGAACGCGCCGTCCCAGGGAGGCGCGTGCGCGCCGTAGATGCGCCGTGCCGCGTCGGCGAAGGTCTCGCGGCCCTTCTCCGCAAGCCGGTAGTAGCTGTTGCGCCCGATCCGCCGCCGTTCCAGCCAGCCGTCGGCGGCCAGCCGCGACATCGCGGTGCGCACCACGTTGCCGCCGACATCCAGCGCCTCGAAGATCTCCAGCAGCGTGCCCAGCCACAGCCGTCCGCCGCGCGGCACCACGGCATCGCCGTACAGCGTGATGATGAGCGACCAGGTGCGCGACGGCTCCGCCCTGAGGTGCCCCAGAATCGGGGCCAGGGCCGACGATGCTGACATGGCGTCCGTGTTGGACGCCGCGGCGCGGTTGTCCAGCCTCGTGCCGCGTGGCTACGACAAGCTCGAGGTCAGGCCGGGCTGACGCCGTTCAGCCGCAGCAGCGCGTCCTCGAACCGCCGCGTGAAGCGTTCCGCATCGCCGATCGTGCCGGCCCAGCGCTTGTCGGTGAACGACGCGCGGTGCTTCTTGAACGCGGCAGGGTCGGTGGCGAACCGGACGGCCTTGGCGACGTAGTCGTCCAGGCTTTTCGCGATGCCGCCGCGCACGCCGTAGGCGTCCAGCACCCGTGCCGCCATCCGCGAGGCGAACGAGCGGCCCGGCAGCGTGACGATCGGCAGCCGCATGCGCACCGCATCGCTCGCAACCGTCCCCGCGTTGTAGGGAAACGTGTCGAGGAACAGATCGGCCAGCCCGAGCCGCGCCATGTAAAGGTCGGGCGCGCAACGCGGCGCGAAGATCAGCCGGTCGGCATCGACGCCGGCGGCCTGCGCCGCCTCGCGCAGCGCCTGGGTGGACCAGGGATTGTCGTGCGTGAGCCACAGGACGCTGTCCGGTGCCTGCTGCAGGATCGACATCCAGGCGGCGAACATGGTCGGCGTGATCTTGTAGTGCCGGGAGAAGCAGGCGAACACGAACCGCCCATCGGGCAGTCCCGCGGCGGCACGCGTGACGCCGGATGCAATGTCGCGCCGGCTCTCGTTCGCCTGGAACAGGCCATCGACGTAAAGCGGCGGCACGCCGTAGCTGGCCGCCTCGTTCCACGGCACGACGAACGCGTCGCAGATCAGCGCGTCGAGCTCCGGCAGCGGGACCGGACCCACGAAGGCGAGATACGTCGCCTGCTTCGGTGCGGGCCGCCAGCGCAGGATCGCGGTGCGGCTTCCCGCGGTCAGCCCGTTCAGGTCGATCAGGATGTCGATCTCGTCCTCGCGGATCAGGCGGGCCGCCTGCTCGTCGCTCAGCGCGCCGATCAGCCGCAGATGATCGAACGCCGACAGCACGCGCTGGCGGATCGCCGTGCCGTCATCGGGACTGGCGCAGTAGGCGAACAGCTCGAACCGCGTGCGGTCGTGGCGTTCGAACAGCTCGGCGACCAGGTAGCTCATCGCGTGGCTGCAGAAATCCGACGACAGATAGCCGATCCGCAGACGCTCGTGGCCGTAGCCCTCGGCCGGCGCAAGCGAGACGCCGGTCGGCGCGGTCTTGCGCGCGATCCAGCTTGCTGCCGTGCGGCGCTGCTGGTCGACGTCGTCGGTCAGCGCCAGCATCGCCAGCGGGCCGCAATATTCCATCACTTCGGCCTCGCTCAGCCCCATGCGCGGGTCGAGGATCGGCCAGCGGCACATCTTCTGGCGCAGATGCACCCAGTGCTGGATGACGTCGGGCTGCAGCCGCTCGGTGCCGAGCGAGCGGCGCAACGTCGCCTCGGCCTCATCGAGCTGGCCGTTCGTCTCCAGCAGTCGGCCCTGCTGGTTGAGCAGCGCTGTGCGCTCCTTGTCCGGCTGCACGCCGGCGGCCCAGGTGGCGATCGCCCTCTGCGGCTCGCCCGCACCTTCCTGCGCGATGCCGAGATTGAGGCGCGCGGCATGCAGATCGGGCTTGAGCTTCAGCGCCTGCTCGAAGGCGAGCACCGCCGAGGCATGTCCGCCGACGCTGACATAAGTCGCACCGATGTTGAACCAGGCGGCGAACGCCTCCGGCTGGTAGCGGCCGCCCGAGGCCGGCCAGTCGAGATACAGGGCGACGACCTGGGCTGGGCTGAAGGCGGGCTGGGCGCCGGCGATGGCGTTGAGCAGGGCGATGAGGGAACGGTCCGGTCCGAGCGGCGAGGCGTCCCGCGGCTCGTCGTACAGGCGCTCGGCCTGGGGCAATGCAGCGTCCATGACGTGATCTTCAGGCGCGGTCGTTCAGATCGCGTAAACGGCGCGGGCGGGAGGCGGGCGCCTGACCGATGGTGCTCGGTCAGGCGCCCCGTGGTCAGGCGCCCCGTGGTCAGGCGCCCCGTGGTCAGGGCCCTGTTGTAGTTAGGCCTGGAACAGGGCGATCTGCTGGCCGCTGCTCATCGCCCCGATTTGGGCGGCGTCGAAGGCGCCGGCCTGCGCGCCGGTCATCGAGGACAGCTGCCCGGTCGTCAGCCCGTATATTTGGCTGGTGGCCATGGCCGCGATGTCCGCCGTGGGCAGGGCGGCGATTTCCGCCGACTGCAGGGCGCTGATCGCGGCGGTCGACAGGGCCAGCATGCCACCCGTCGGGATGACGGCGAGGTCGGCGCTGGTCAGGCCCGGGGCGGCGACCGAGGTGAGCGCTCCCCAGTCCGACGTCGGCAGAGCCTGGAACTGCATCGGCTGCAGTCCGAGCGCCTGGTTGCTGCTCAGCGAGGCGACCTGGCCGGTCGTCAGGCCGGTCACCGCGATGGTTGTCAGCGACTCCAGGTAGGCGGTGCTGATCGCTCCCAGACCCGCCGAGCCCATCGCGCCTACCTGAGCGGAGGTCAGGGCCGACAGCTGCTGGGTCGTCAGTGCGCCGATATCCGCCGTGCCGGCCGCCATCATCGAGCTGATGCCCGCGGTGCCGAGCGCCTTGACCTGGCCGGAGGTGAGCGCCTGCACCGAGGTGGTGTTGAGGGCGCCGACTTCGGCCGAGGAGAGGCTGGCAATATCGGCGGTGGAGATCGCGCCGATGCTGGTCAGGTCGTTGACGTTGGCGCCCAGCGCGGTGACCTGGGCGGAGGTCAGGGCGGCGGTCTGGGTGGAGCTCAGGCCGGCGACCTGGGCGGTGCCGAGGCCGTTGACCTGGCTGGTGGTCAGGCCGGGGATGGCGCTGGAGGAGAGCGAGGCGAGGACCTCGGTCACGCCGGCGGCGTC
>Ga0209040_10000325_pt1 | contig 35585 bp, 15 predicted proteins | sample BogFormECP12_OM3_FD_188240 | JGI IMG/M metagenome (GOLD analysis project Ga0209040, IMG submission 188240) | Bog forest soil microbial communities from Calvert Island, British Columbia, Canada - ECP12_OM3 (SPAdes) (version 2) | ecosystem: Environmental > Aquatic > Freshwater > Wetlands > Bog ... | reverse complement strand
TTCGGAGTTCCGAACGTCGGCGGCGAGGTAAAGTTCGAGGCCTGCTACTCGGGAAATCCACTGGTAAACGCGTTTGCTTTGGGCCTGGTTCGCCGGGACCAGATCTTCTATGCCAAGGCCGCGGGCGAAGAAAATCCCGTCATTTACGTCGGCTCCAAGACCGGCCGTGACGGCATTCACGGCGCAACCATGGCGAGTGAGGAGTTCAGCGAGGAGTCAGAAGCAAAGCGGCCTAACGTGCAGGTTGGCGACCCTTTCCTGGAGAAACTCCTGCTGGAAGCCTGCCTGGAAGCGATGCAGACGGGAGCGGTCGTCGGCGTTCAGGACATGGGCGCAGCCGGCCTCACCTGCTCGACTTGCGAAATGGGCGGGCGAGGCGGTGTAGGCCTCGAGATCGAACTCGACCTGGTTCCGCAGCGCGAGACGGGCATGACTCCCTACGAGATCATGCTGAGCGAGTCACAGGAGCGCATGTTGCTGGTGGCTGAGAAGGGTCGCGAAGACGAAGTGTTCCGGGTCTTTCAGAAATGGGGACTCGATGCCGTGACCATCGGCCGCGTCATCGACCAGCCGAAGATGCGCGTTCTGGAGCATGGGAACGTCGTGGCGGAAATCCCCAACACCGCGCTCACTGACGAAGCGCCGCTGTATCGCCGGCCGATGGAGCGTTGGGAACCGCCCGTGCCGCGCGAGGTTCCGGAAAGCATCGCGCTCGGCGAGAAGACCGAGTTCACGGAAGACCTGAAGCATCTCCTGACCAGCCAGAATATCTGCTCCAAGCGCTGGGTCTTTCAGCAATACGATTCCATGGTACAGACCAACACCGTCGAGGGTCCGGGCGGTGAGGGCGGCGTAATACGGGTGAAGGGCACGCGACGCGGATTGGCGATGGCGCTCGATGGTAACGGCCGCTGGTGTTATCTCGACCCCAAATTGGGCGCGATGCATGCGGTCGCGGAGTCGGCACGCAATGTGGCCTGCACGGGCGCGACACCCCTTGCAGCAACGAATTGCCTGAACTTCGGCAACCCTGAAAAACCACCGATCATGTGGCAGTTCTCGCAAACCATCGACGGAATGACCAAGGCGTGCGAAGAGCTGGAAACGCCGATCACTGGCGGCAACGTCAGCTTCTACAACGAGACCCTGGGCGAAGGGATTTACCCTACGCCGGTCATCGGCGTGGTCGGCATTTTGGAGGACATACACAAGGCTGTGGGCCCGCACTTCCGCGAAGCAGGACATGCCTTGATACTTGTTCGCGGCTCGGAAACCGGCGATGCTTCCGATGTCGAGGCCGAGTTCGGATCCTCCGAGTACGCGAAGGAGATCCTGGGGCAGATTTGGGGATTTCCACCGTCGCTGGAACTCGACAAAGAGGCCGCACTGCAGAAGGCTGTGGTAGAGATGATCGGCTCGGGATTAGTGGAGTCGGCCAAGGACTGCTCGGAGGGCGGTCTGGCGGTGACTCTGGCGGAATGTGGCTTCAATCGCGGGATTGGCGCTCAGGTGGCCTTGGCGTCGAATGGGTTGGTCTCAGAGTTTGTCCTATTCGGCGAAGATGCCAGCCGCGTGCTCATTTCCTGCGACCCGCAAAGCGTCGCACGAATCCAACAAGTAGCGCTCCGATACGGCCTGTCAGCCGAGCAGATCGGTACTACGGTCCCCGACCAATTGGAAATCCGGGTGGACGGCAAAGCCGCTGCTGCTGCCACTGTCTCTGATTTACGGGAAGCATGGGACGGGGCGCTGGAGCGGGCGCTGCACGACCAAACCGAAGAGCGGCTGGTTCCGGGAGCATTGCAGAAGAGCTAGAAACAGATTCTTGGGACATTTTGCTTTGATCCGGGTTGTTGCGTGTGTATCCTGATTTCAAATTTCAGGTGAGCGATGCTGATTCCTTGTGACAAGCTACGCGAAGAATGCGGCGTGGTGGCCATCTATGGCAATCCTGAAGCCTCCAAGCTCGCCTACCTGAGCCTGTATGCACTGCAGCATCGCGGACAGGAATCGGCCGGTATAGCGGCGTCTAACGGAGAGCGCGTCGAACTGCACAAAGGCATGGGGCTGGTCTCGGACTTGTTTACGGCCGAAGTGCTCGCGCAACTGTCCGGCTCTCTGGCAATTGGACACACGCGATATTCGACGACCGGGGATTCCGCGCTGCTCAATGCCCAGCCCATCATGGTGGAGTGCAATAAGGGCAAGATCGCTCTGGCGCACAACGGCAACATCACCAACGCGCATGAAGTACATGCCCAACTGGAGCAGCAGGGGTCCATCTTTCAGACCACCAGCGATACCGAAGTCATCGTGCATTTGATTGCCCGCTCGCGTGAGCAGACCCTGGCTGACGCAATGGCTGATTCGCTGCGCCGCATCGAAGGCGCATTTTCGCTGGTCATGCTGACGCCCGACCGCATCTTCGCCGCGCGCGATCCGCGCGGTTTCCGTCCGCTGGTGATGGGCCGTATCTCCGGACAGGCGGCGCACACCGCCGACACCATCGTGTTCGCATCCGAGACCTGCGCTTTCGACCTGATCGGCGCCACCTACGAGCGCGAGGTCAAGCCGGGCGAGTTGGTGATTGTCGGGCCGGAAGGTGTCCATTCGCGTTTCTACTCCGCACAACAACCGCAGTCGAGTTGCATCTTCGAACACGTCTATTTCTCGCGGCCTGACAGCATCGTCTTCGGACGCGCCGTGCAGGAGACGCGTGACGCCATGGGCCGGCAACTCGCTCTGGAGTCGCCTGTGGATGCCGACATCGTGGTCCCGGTCCCGGATTCCGGCATGACCGCGGCGATGGGCTTCGCGCAACAGAGCGGCATTCCGATCCAGATCGGATTGATCCGCAACCACTACGTGGGCCGAACGTTCATCGAGCCGGAGCAGCGGGTGCGCGACTTTGGCGTGAAGCTGAAGCTCAACCCGGTGCGTCATGTGCTCGAAGGCAAACGCGTGGTGCTCATCGATGACTCCATCGTGCGCGGCACTACCAGCAAGAAAATCGTCCGCATGGTGCGCGATGCCGGAGCCAAAGAAGTGCACATGCGCATTTCCTGTCCGCCGACGATTTCGCCGTGCTTCTACGGTGTTGACACCCCTTCCAAAAACCAGTTGATCGCCGCCAACAAATCGGTGGAAGAGATCCGCGAATACATCAAAGCTGATTCCCTCTCCTATCTTTCGCTGGAAGGTCTGCGCAAAGCCGCAGGCGAAGGCGACGAGCCCTTCTACTGCACCGCCTGCTACACCGGCAAATATCCAACCAACATTGTGGATGTGGAAGACATCGCGCCCGCGATCGCTGCGCACGACTGATGGGTCGGCTCCCGGCACATTCATAACCGGCTAGGATCGGGTAGTGCGGCGCTTTAGCACCGCGTCCATTGGCCGCCAAGAGAACGGCTTCCGCCGCTGAGGTCGCAGACCTCAGCGGCGGAAGCAAACCAAGGGTGCCTTCGCAAACGCGGGCCTGAAGGCCCGCACTACCCGAGCTTGCCGGGATACACCAATTACAAAATTGCTATAAATAGTAATAGCATTTTAGTGGCGTTCTCAGGGGCTATCGGAATCTCTCACCCAACTCCGTAAAAAAAATTGCATTTGTAAAGTCTCTGTTTTGACGACTTTGCCCGCAAAGTCGTCCATAAATTGAACTTATATGCAAAGTCGTCAAAAGATTAGACTTATCGTTGGGAGACCGCAATCTTGGCCCTCGCCTCCAAGCTCCAGACTGGGTTACCTTCCCAGGGAAGGTCTGATTAAGTCAGTTGGGAGTCCCTCAGGGGCTAAAGCCCGGCCTAATATCCAGGATTTACGGACGGCCTGAAGGCCATCCCCTTCAAAGAACTAATTAATCAGAGTTTCCCAGGGCAGCAGCCGACCCCGACTCGAATTGTCAAAGAACAAATCTGCCTGCCCCGACTAATCGGCGGCCGTCGCGCAAAGCCCAAGCGTCGGCACGACTCTATCCTCTCTGGTAACTAATTGCAATATTACTAAAGTGGTATAGTCGCGTTCAGCGACAAACGCCACTGGAGCACTAGGACATAGCAATTCGGGAAGCGCCTTGCGGTCAGGGTGACGTTTCAATCCAGGCTGATCAGGACACACCAGCCCTCACATTCATGCCCTGAAATTCATTGACACTGTGGTTCCATAGTGCTAATGTCTGCCCACGGTTTCAACTGGACTCCTTCATGCAGCGAGGCACCATGTCCTGCGCTGCACCGGTGTCTCAACGATGGCCAACGTTGTTTGACGTGAAAGACGCTTCGTTTGCAGGTGTCTCAGTTTAGGGACTTTGTAAATGGCCACTCCCAGGATGTTGGTTAACCCCGGGTCCCGACTTCATGGCAACGAGCGCGTCGCCGCAGCGGCCGCGCTACTACTCGTCCTGCTTTTTCTTCCCCTGATCGGGGAAGCACAGCAGCCAACAACGACATGGCTCACCGTGATGCCGAACCCGGCAAGTGCTGGCGAAGTGGTGACGCTTACCGCTACGGTGCTCAGCGGCAGCTCTCCTGTTACCGTGGGCACGGTAACGTTCTTGAATGGCATGCAGGTTCTGGGGACGATCCAGATGGTGAAGAGTGGTCAGTCTTCGGGTACGGCCACACTGAAGCTGGGATTCCCGCCTGGGACGTACCAACTGACGGCGCAGTACAACGCCAATAAGCTGTTCCAGGGCAGCCAATCTGGTCCTCAGCCACTCACCGTCACCGGTACTGAGCCGACCATCACGACGCTGACCGACCAGCCCGATGGCAACAATTGGGACTTTACGGCCTCGGTATTCGGATTCGGCTTCCCCGGGCTACCCGGTCCGACGGGAACTGCGAGCTTCACCGACCTGACGACGCTGGTGAATCTGGGGAGTGTTGGACTCGTGGGTCCGGGCATGTCAACCTTCCAACCACAGCAGACGTATCCGGCGGGCAATGCTCCATTCGGGGTCGCAATTGGAGACTTCAACGGGGACGGCATTGCCGATTTGGCCATAACGAATTGCAGCGACAATTTCCGCTGCAAGAGCTTCAGCCCTGGGACGGTGAGCGTGCTGCTGGGCAACCGTGACGGCAGCTTCCAGCCGCCGGTCGCGTACGAGGTCGGAGGGGGTCCTTTATTCGTCGCGGTAGGAGATTTCAACGGGGACGGCATTGCCGATCTAGCTGTAACTAATTCTACTGACCTCGCTGCGACAGTCAGTGTGCTGCTGGGCAACGGGGATGGCACCTTCCAGTCGCAGCAAACGTACGCGACCGGCTTCTTCCCTTTACAAATCGCGGTGGGAGATTTCAACGGGGATGGGTTTGCTGATTTAGCCATAACCAATTTAGCTAACGGCAACGTCAGTGTGCTCTTGGGTGACGGCGACGGCACCTTCCAGCCACAGCAGACGTACGCGGTCGGCAGCACGCCTGAGGGCATCGCGGTAGGAGATTTCAACGGGGATGGCTTTGCTGATCTAGCTGTAACGAATAATGGCGACAGCACAGTCAGTGTGCTCTTGGGTAAAGGCGATGGCACCTTCCAGAACCAGCAGACGTACGCGACCGGCAACGGCCCTTCATCCGTCGCGGTAGCAGATTTCAACGGTGACGGCTTTGCCGATCTGGCTGTAACCAATCAAAATGACGCCACGGTCAGCGTACTGCTGGGTAAGGGCAACGGGACTTTCCAGCCGCAGCAGGCGTACGGGGCCGGCTCGAACCCCAAGGAGATCGCGGTAGCTGATTTCAACGGGGATGGGTTTGCTGATCTAGCTATAACGAATAATAGCGACAGCACAGTCAGTGTGCTCTTGGGTAACGGCGATGGCACCTTCCAACCGCAGCAGACCTACACCGTCGGCTTGTTCCCTTACGGCATCGCGGTAGCTGATTTTAATGGCGACGGTGTCCCGGATGTGGCCACCGCCAACAGTGAAGACAACACTACGAGCATCCTCTTGGGCGGCACGGTGACCGGCGGGCAGCTCAAGAATATTCCCGTGAGCGGTAACGGCGTGCATATGATTCAGAGCGCTTATACGCCGAACCAGCACTTTTACACGGATAGCCTCTCAAAGCCCCTAAACGTCAACGGCAATGGCTCTCTGATCCCCACAACCACCACAGTCACCTCTTCCCAGAACCCGTCGCAACTGAACCAGCCGGTTACCTTTACGGCGCTGGTAACGGGCAACGGCGATGGCATGCCCACGGGGACGGTCACGTTTACCAGCGATGGCAACCCTATATCCGAATGTCCTAACCCGGTAAATCTGGTCAACGGACAGGCAACGTGCACTACATCAACCCTGCCATTGGGAATGCATGCGATCCTGGGTGTGTACAGCGGCGACGCCAATTTCGCCACCAGCAACGGCGGGCTGAATCAGGTAGTGGCCTCCGCCGCCGCCACCAGCACGAGTCTGGACGTGTCACCCAACCCGGCATCCGCAGGCCAGGTGGTGACGCTCACTGCGACGGTGCTCAGCGGCAGCTCTCCTGTTACCGTGGGCACGGTAACGTTCTTGAGTGGCAGCCAGGTTTTGGGCACAGTCCAAGTGATCGAGAACGGCGGCTCCTCGGGTACGGCCACGCTGCACCTAGGCTTCCCGCCCGGGACGTACCAACTGACGGCACAATACAACGCCAACAACCTCTTCCAAGCCAGCCAATCTGGGCAACAGCCACTCACCGTCAACGGCACGGAGCCGACCATCACCACGGTGCAAGCCGCGCCCGATGGCAGCAACTACGACTTCACGGTCTCGGCGTTCGGTTATGGATTTGCGACGCCCACAGGAATGGCGAGCCTCACCGAGATGTCCTCAGGTTTCAATCTGGGCAACATAGGACTGCCCGGGCCAGGCATGAGCACGTTCGCGCCCCAAGGGGTGCTTAAGGTTGGCAACTCACCGCGGGGTGGAGTGGCAGCGGGCGATTTCAACGCGGACGGCTGTCCTGATTTAGTGGTTGGCAATCAAAACGACAATACCGTGAGTGTGCTGCTGGGGAACTGCAACGGCACGTTCCAGACGCAAGCGACGTATAAAGTTGACAAAGTGCCGGAGGAAATCGCGGTCGGAGATTTTAACGCAGATGGCAAACTCGACTTGGCGGTAGCATGCCACGACAGTAATGCGATCGACGTGCTGCTAGGAATCGGCGATGGAACGTTCCAGGCGGCGGTACCTTATCCGACCGATACCGCCGTCGCGGTTGCCGTCGGCGACTTCAATGGGGATGGCCTTCCTGATCTCGCCAGCGCAAGCGCTTCGGGCACGGCCGGTGTGCTTCTGAACAACGGGGATGGCACGTTCACCCAGCAGCAAACATTTCCGGCCGGTTCTGAACCTTCCGCCATCGCGGTCGGGGACTTTAACGGTGATGGCTTGCTCGACTTGGCGGTGGCGGCCTCAGGGAGTAACGAGGTATTTGTGCTTCTGGGAGACGGTACCGGGCTGTTCTCATCAACCAAGCCCTATGCTGTCGGCAATAACCCGCAAGCGATTGCGACCGGCGATTTCAACGGCGACGGCTGTCTCGACCTGGCGGTTGCCAACTACACCGACAGTACGGTCAGCGTGCTGCTGGGACACATCACGAGCGGACAGTGTGACGGCACTTTCTCGGCACAAAAGACGTATGCGACCGGATCGGGCCCACAGGGGATCGCGGTTGCGGATTTCAACGGCGACGGAATCCTTGACCTGGCGGTGACCAATTCTGCCGGCAACACTGTCGGTGTGTTGTTAGGAAAGGGTGACGGCACCTTCCAAACCCAAGTAACCTATCCAGTTGGCAGTAACCCGATTCAGATTGCCGTGGCAGACTTTCTGGGAGACGGCGTACCCGATATCGCCGTCGCCAACGTACTGGGCAATTCGGTTAGCGTGCTACTGGGCGGCACGGTCACCGCGGGACAGCTCCTGAACATTCCCGTCCCTGGCTCCGGCCAGCAGCAGGTTAACGCCACCTACACGCCAAACACCAACTATTACTCCGGAAGCCAGGGGAGCGTACTGGTCCAGGGGTCGTCTGCTGTTCCCACTAGTACTACGTTGACGGTCTCGCCGTCGGTTGCCTCGCCAGGCCAGGTGGTAACGCTCACGGCCACGGTGATCGCCGACAGCGAACCGGTTACGGTGGGCGCGGTAACGTTCTTGAACGGCAAGCAGGTGCTGGGGACCGTACAGGTTGAAGGCGGCAGTGGGTCCTTGCCGGGTACCGCCACGCTGAAGCTAGGGTTCCCGCCCGGGACGTACCAATTGACGGCCCAGTACAGCGGGAATAACGATTTCAAGGCCAGCACATCCAGCCTTCAGCCACTCACCGTCAACGGCACGGAACCGACTATTACCACGGTGACAGCCGCGCCCGATGGCAGTAATTACGACTTCACAGCCTCGGTGTTCGGCTATGGGCTGGCGATACCGCATCCCCCAACGGGAATGGCAAGCCTCATCGAAATGTCCAACGGCTTCAATCTGGGCGATATAGCTCTTTCCGGGGCTGGCATGTCAACCTTCCTGCCGCAGCAGACGTATGGGACGGGCAATTCGCCTGTCGGCGTCGCAAGTAGGGATTTCAACGGGGACGGCGTTCCTGATCTAGCTGTAGCCAATCGGAATGACAATACCGTGAGTGTTCTGCTGGGCAAGGGCGACGGCACCTTCCAGCCGCAGCAGGCGTACGCGACGGGCATGCTGCCTTACGCAGTCGCGGCCGGTGATTTCAACGGCGACGGCATTGCCGATCTAGCTGTAACGAATTCGGGTGCTCCGGGCACAGTCAGTGTGCTCTTGGGCAAAGGCGACGGCACCTTCCAGCCGCAGCAGACTTACACGGTCGCCAATAATCCTAAGGGCATCGCGGTGGGAGATTTCAACGGCGACGGCATTGCCGATTTAGCTGTAAGCAATAATGGAAGCGGTAAAGTAAGCGTGCTGTTGGGCAACGGCGACGGCACCTTCCAGCCACAGCAGACCTACGCGACAGGCGTGGAGCCTTTGGGAGTCGCGGTAGCTGATTTTAACGGGGATGGCATCGCTGACCTAGCTGTAGCCAATAAGAATGACAATACCGTCAGTGTGCTGCTAGGTAAGGGCGACGGCACCTTCCAGCCGCAGCAAACGTCCAGTGTCGGCCTGAACCCTCAATCCGTCGCGGTAGGAGATTTTAACGGGGACGGCATTGCTGATCTGGCTGTAACCAATCAAAATGACGGGACAGTCAGCGTACTGCTGGGTAATGGCGACGGCAGCTTCCAGCCGCAGCAGAAGTACGCGGTCGGGACGGGCCCTGTCCGAGTCGCCGTCGCTGATTTCAATGGCGACGGGATTGCTGATCTTGCCGTGACGGACAATGGTAGCAATCAAGTTAGTGTGCTCTTGGGAAAGGGCGATGGCACCTTCCAACCGCAGCAGAAGTACGCGGTCGGCGCGGCTCCTGTCGGCATTGCGGTAGCCGATTTTAATGGCGATGGTGTCCCGGATGTCGCCACCGCCAATCTCTCCGGCAACACAGCGAGCATCCTCTTGGGCGGCACCGTGACCGCAGGGCAGCTCAAGAACATTTTCGTCCCCGGGTCTGGCCAGCAGCAGATTAACGCCGCCTATACGCCGAACACCAACTTCTACGCTGGAAGCCAGGGGAGCGTACAGGTCCAGGGAACTTTGATCTCCACCACGACCGCGCTGGCGGTAACCGCGAATGGCAAACCCGTTCCCCCGGGCGGCGGCGCGGTCTCGGGGGAAACCATCGTGCTGAATGCCACCGTCACGCCGGGAACGTACGGCACTCTGCAGGCAGGTGGGACCGTATCATTTCTGGACCTGGACAATACACTGGCTACGATTCCTATAACGATCGACAGCGCTGGCAACGGCGTGGCTAGCTTCTCGCCAACCCTTGGCTTGGGATCTCACTATCTCTCCGCGAATTATTCAGGCGATAACAATTTCGGCTCAAGCTTCAGCATTTTCGGGAATTTCACCATCGTTGGCCCATACAGCGTGTCGCTGGCGGTGTCTCCGTCGCAAGCGACCCCGAGCACTGTGGTGACCATGACGGCCACAGTTACCTATTCGCAGGGTAGCGGCGGCACTGTCACCTTCTTCGATGGCAAGCAGGCGCTGGGGACCGTACAGGTTGAAGGCGGAAGTGGGTTCTCGCCAGGCACGGCGACGCTGAAGTCGAAGTTCCCTCCCGGCACGCACTCTTTGCAGGCGGTCTTCAACGGACTTGGCCAGATTGGAGGCTCCGGGGCGCAGTCGTCGGTGCAGATGCTGACCGTGACCGGAACCGAGCCCAGTATGACCACGCTGACCGAACAGCCCGATGGCAGCAACTTCGACTTCACCGCTACGGTGATCGGCTTCGGGTTCGCCACCCCCACCGGGCTGGTGAACTTCAACGACCTGACGAATGGTTTCTTTATCGGCCCGGCCATGCTGGCCGGGCCAGGCATGTCAACCTTCCTGCCGCAGCAGACGTACGCGGTGGGCAACAAACCTTTCGAGGTCGCGACCGGTGATTTCAACGGGGACGGCATTCCTGATTTGGCCGTAACCAATAAGAGCGATAATACTGTGAGTGTGCTGCTGGGCAACGGCGATGGCACGTTCCAACCACAGCAGACGTACGCGACGGGTAAGAAGCCCTTCGCAGTCGCGACGGGTGATTTCAACGGCGATGGCATTGCCGATCTAGCCGTAACAAATGGGGGTGCTCCGGGCACAGTCAGTGTGCTCTTGGGCAACGGCGACGGCACCTTCCAGCCACAGCAGACCTACGCGGTCGCCAATAATCCTTTGGGCATCGCGGTGGGAGATTTCAACGGCGACGGCATTGCCGATCTAGCTGTAACCAATAATGGAAGCTCTGAAGTCAGCGTGCTCTTAGGCAACGGCGACGGTACCTTCCGGCCGCAGCAGACCTACGCGACCGGCGTGCAGCCTTTGGGAGTCGCGGTAGGAGACTTCAACGGCGACGGCGTTGCCGACCTAGCGGTGGCCAATCAGGTTGACGGGACAGTCAGCGTGCTGCTGGGTAATGGCGACGGCACCTTCCAGCCACAGCGGACGTACGCTACGGGTAATGTCCCTGACGGGGTCGCAATTGGTGATTTCAACGGCGACGGTGTTGCCGACCTAGCCGTAACCAATCAAAATGACGGGACGGTCGGCGTACTGCTGGGTAAGGGCGACGGCACCTTCCAGCCGCAGCAGACGTATGCGGCGGGCAATGGTCCTTTCGGAGTTGCGGTGGCTGATTTCAATGGCGATGGCATTGCCGATCTAGCCGTAACGAACACTGGTGGCGATACACTCAGTGTGCTCTTGGGCAAGGGCGACGGCACCTTCCAGCCACAGCAGAGATACGCGGCCGGCTCGGGCCCTGAAGGCATAGCGGTAGCTGATTTCAACGGAGACGGTGTCCCGGACGTGGCTACGGCCAATGCAGCCGGCAACACCATGAGCATCCTCTTGGGCGGCACGGCCATCGCCGCTCAACTGACTAACACTCCCGTGGTTGGCAGCGGCCAGCACATGATTCAAAGTAACTATGTTCCGGACGGGTCCTCCATCTATGTCGCCAGCCTGTCGAACACCGTGACCGTGCCCGCCGGCGGGACGGCGCCCACGAGCACCAGTCTGGCGGAGAGTCCGCCGGAAGGCAACTTCGGCAACACCATGTACTTCTTTGCCACGGTGACATCCCCCGGCGGCGGGAACCCGACTGGGGTCGTGAGCTTTATGGAAGGCACTACTCTGTTAGGTACGGCGAGCCTTATGGCGAATGTGGCCGGACAAGGGAGTACGGCACCCTACATGAACAATACTCTTGTAGTAGGGCCGCACTCTATCACTGCTATCTACAACGGAGACGGAAACTACAACATCTCCACTTCCGCGCCGGTCATGGTGACCGTGGATGGGCCTTTCATGTTACTTCCCACGTCCACTATGGACACCGTGCCGCCGGGCGGTATGACGCAGACCACGGCCACCACCACTGCAGTTTATTGCGATCAGCAGAAATGCAATGACACTTTAATCTATTCCTATGTGTTCTGCCAGGCCCAGCAAGGAACCACCTGTTCTGTCTCTTGTCCGTATCAGGCACCGGCACCGTGTACTCTGCTTTCCAATACAGACAAGGTGACGGTCACAATCAGTTCATCAGGTGGGAGCTCACGCCTGATTCCGCCGCTGCGTCGCGGGGAGCACCGTCTGGTTGCGACTGTAATGAGTTTGGGCGGGATGGGGTTGGTGGGACTGGTCTTTGCTCCGGTCAGGCTGCGCCGTAAAGCGACGGCCGGAGTTCTGCTTCTGGTTATCGTAGTGCTGTGCTTGGGTACAAGTTGCGGAGGCAGTTTCGCGCCGGGCATCTCGTCGGCGCCGGTCAACAATACGTTTACTGTCTCTGTGAAGGCGCAGTTGCGCCAGCAAATCGGGGACGACCCCACCAAGTTCCAAGTACTGGGTCTGCAATCCTTCGTATTTACGCTGGTGATTAAGTGATTTGGCGCAGTTCCCGGTTTGGGTAGTGCGGGAGCTTCAGCGCCGCATCAAGCTTGAAGTAAGCCGGTTGTCATTGAAGAATTGTCATTACGACGACTTTGGCGCGAGGAATCCGCTTTTCGGAAACTCGCCAAAAAGCAGATCCCTCGCTTCGCTCGTGATGACAAATTCCGTAGGGGAGACAGGGAATGTCCACCGTTCGGTGGTATGAAGCTCTGCTGCTTTGCGCGACCCTGACGATCGCAGCAGTGTCGTGCGCCCAGGACAAAGCTCTCATCGAGGGCGACGCGGACAAAGTGGTCAACGGCCAGGGTGTTCCCATGTCGGGTGTGCGTCTGCAGTTGGAGAACAAGAAGCTGCAGAACGAATCGCAGGGAGTCTTGCGGACCTACACCAGCGATTCTGACGGCATGTATCGTTTCTTCGATCTGACACCCGACGACGGTTACGTGATTTCCGCGATCGCCGATCCCCCCTGGCAATGTTGGTTTTCAAACTTTGACAGGACACAGAAGTTCACTGCGCAAAAGTTCTCGCTGAGTGTCGCGGAGAAAAAGTACCTGCTGCCTCCAATTATTTGTGAGGAACAGGCGGCTCCGGCACCGGCAGCTCCGCAAAACCCGCCGACAACCGGTGGGCCGGCCGACCCAACGGCTTCCGCAGATGCCAGCCCGCAACAACCTGCGTCGCAGGCGGGTGGAACCGCAAGTCCCGCGCCCCCTACAACTGTGCAGCAAGTGGTGGCCGCGTCACGCCCGATTAGTCTGGATACGCTGTCCACCTCGCTGAGCACAGTCATCTCGAGCGACCAACTCCGCACGCTGCCACTCTACAACCGCAATTTCCTGGCTTTGGGGTTGCTGGGGATAAGCGTTCATGATGTGCAGGCGGGCTCTGCATTGGGGGGCGCCAGTTTCAGCATTTCGGGCCAGCAGCCAACTGCTAACGACTTCCTGCTGGACGGAATGAACAATGTCGCAGCCGGCAACAACCAGGCAATTCCGTTTCAGGTAAACGAAGCTATACAAGAGTTTCGGGTTGTCTATGCGAACCCGGATGCGCAATTCGGGCGAAACATAGGCGGTTTGGCCAACATCGTTACCCAGCGTGGGACCAGCAATTTTCACGGCAGTGTTTTCGGCTACTTTGGTTCGGACAGTTTGAATGCAAACTCGCCGCTGTCGGTCTATGCCAATTCCGGCTTCGCTCAGGCTGCAGCTTATGCGGGTTCGTTGAATTCGGAGCCAGCTTCACCCTACAGTCCGTTTGGCCGGCCTGTTTATGAGCCTGCTACCTACAATCAATATGTAGCTACCGTCAAGGAGCTTAATGCTCGGAACAGCACGCAGTACTGCACTACTCCCGGGGCGACCTTCGGCAGTCCGCAGTGCAATCAGCTTTTTGATCCCGCGGCGGTGCTGGCCGGACATAACAGCTATAGTCAGCCATTCTCCTCTCAGCAATTTGGAGCGCATGCAGGCGGGTCGTTCCTGAAGAAGTGGTTCTGGTTTGGCGACTACGAAGGGACGCGTATTAATAACCCCAATCCCATCCTCGAGCGCGTGCCCAGCGCCTACGACCGCAGCCATGCGGCCGATTTCGCTAACACGCCAGGTTATCAGGACGCCCTTATCGCGCAGAACGTACTCGCGTTGTATCCAAAATCGAATGTGGTTGCGGTTCCGGGAGTGCTGGAGTTCTACCAGGGACAGGCTCCCAACTACACCAATGTGGACAACTACATGGCGCGCCTGGATTTCAACCAATCGGACAAGTCAACGTGGTTCGTCCGCTATAACTTGCAGGACCTGCATCAACTTCACGACGATACTCTGCCGAGTTCGACGGTTTATCCGGGCAATGGCTCGAAGACCAGCGCGCTGAACCAGAACTTGGCCGTGACCTTCACCCACCAGTTCTCGCCGAATCTGGCCAATGAGGCGCGCGTTGCCTTTACCCGCTTTCAAGTGCTGGAGACGCCGCAGGACCAGAACTTCAATGCATCCAACGTGGGCTTGAACAGCGGTCCTATGCCTACGTTTACGCTGTCCGGACTGGACCCGCAGTACAGCGGGGCGAAAAAAGGCGTTCCCGGCGCTTTTGGGGGCTGGCTTGATTCGTTCTGGTTGTCATCCTTGACCGGTTCTTCCTACACTGCGATCGCGCCTTCACTGGACGGGCTCTTTCCCTTCGCCCGCATCGGAGCGCCATTGAGTAGTCCCAGCCAGCGCCGGGACAGCCAGGGCCAGTTTGTGGACAACCTGTCGCTCAGCAAGGGCAGGCACTATCTGCGAATGGGCGGCGAGTTCCGAAAGTTGCAGGACATCTTTATCGTGGACGGTTTCAGTCGCGGACTGGTGGCCTCCACCGACATCGGCGAGTTCACCAGCGACAGCGCGACCTGCAACGTCGATGCTGGGTCCCCGACCAGCCCGTGTCCCGTTTCGGCCTTTACCAGCCCTTCCTTCGATTATGCCTTGCGTCCACAATCGACCTATCGTGGGCTGTTTAACTCGTACGTCGTCGCCGGATACGTGCAGGACACCTGGCGAGCGAGGCGCAATCTTACCGTGAACCTGGGGCTGCGGTACGAATACTTTTCTGTTCCGAGCGAAACCAACAATCAGATTTGGAACTATGATTCAGCGGCCAATGGATTGGTGCAGCAAAACCATAGCCAGGTATTCGATCCATTTGGGTACAACTGCACGGAAGGCCGTAGCCAGCTCAACTTGGTTTATCAAGACAATGCGTCGCCGCTTCCCTGGAGGTGTCAAACCAGCGCAGCCGGGTTCGGCCTTAGAAGTAGCAAAGCGAACTTCGGGCCGCGGGTTGGGCTGGCATGGTCCAATGCGGATGGCACGACGGTAGTGCGCGGGGGTTACGGCCTCTTTTACGATCAACTTCCGGTCAGCAGTATTGCGCAGTTGATGTTCAATCGTCCCGTTCCCTCAAACCCCTCAAATCCTCAGGCAATCTATGGCCAGAGCTTCTCCAGTACTTACTGCGGAATCATGGGCCAGTGCGGGATGGGCAACACAAGTCTGGTCAGCATCCAGCCCAATGAGGCAACTTCACAGGCGGCCAGCATTCCCTTCGGACTCAGTGCGATTAACACTCACCAATTCCAGTCCCCGTGGACGCAGCAAGTAAATATCTCAGTCGAGCGGCAGGTCACGCAGCAGCTCTCAGTCGAGGTAGCCTATGTGGGGAACTTCGCCAGACGTATTCCGGCGATTACCAATGCCGGCTTCAACAATGAGTGGTTTTGTACAAATTCCGCCGGGGCACCGGTTCCGAGTGGGGGGCAGCCCACAAATTGCGATAGCTTCAGCTATTTTCCAATTTTCACTTTGTCGGACAGCGCCCATGGAAACTACAACGCGCTGACACTCCAGGCCCATACCAAAGGCTGGCATGGACTCTATGCCAACTTCGCCTACAGCTTTTCGAAGGCCTTGGACAACGCGTCGGAGGTCAACTTTTCTACCATACCCACGTCCCTATTCACTCAGCTTTACGGCTTGCAGTTATACGGACTAGCCAATCCGAGTTTATGCGGAGTTGGCAATACTAACGTATGTTCGTCGTTCCCATACCCCGCGACCTCCGGTTCGTTTCCACCCAGTCTGAATTCCTTACTCAATGCTGGATTGACAACTACAGGACAAGGGCAGGTGCTGGCCACGCCCTATACGGTCCCGCAAGCCCCAACGAACTACCTGAACAATGACTACGGGCGCTCCGACTTAAACCTGACCAGCCGTTTGGTCATCGATTTTGCCTGGAACGTGCCTGGGCGTCGCTCCTCCAAACTGCTTTCCGGCTGGACGGTCAGCGGCATCTTCGTCGCGGAGAGCGGCCAGCCGTTCACCATCTTCACCGGCCCGGTGGGGGGTGAGTTGACGCAGCGCGTCAATTTGACGGGGCCGATCAGCACCACGGGAAATCCCAACGCGTACATCAGCCAGACTGGATCGATCAGTTTGCCGTCGCTGGCCTGCGCCGAGGCAGAACCAGCCCAATCGTACTATGCTCAGGGGCAAACGCTCTTCGGGGGAGTAGCCGGTTCTCCCTGTGTTGGGACTTCGGCGCGTAATCAGTTCACTGGCCCGGCCTACGTGGATTTCGACACCGCTGTCCAGAAAAACATTCCGTTAAGCGAAAGGTTCAATCTAATCCCGCGGGCAGAGTTTTATAATCTGTTCAACAGGGCAAACTACTACAATCCCAATACCGCCTACAGTCTGAATGGAGTCACGACCAACCCGCAGTTTGGGCAGATTACGACTGCCCATTCGTCCCGTCGAATCCAGCTTGCCGTGCGGCTGAATTGGTGATCGGATTGTGGTGAGCATATGGAATTTCAACGCAACTTATTCATCAGCTACGCCCATATCGACAATGTGCCCTTGTCTCAAGAGCAGCAGGGGTGGATTACCCGGTTCCACAACACTTTGTCGGCGATGCTCAGTATGAGGATGGGCCGCAAGGCGGAGATCTGGAGAGATTCGAAGCTTCAGGGGAACGACGTTTTTGCCGATGAAATCATTGAGCAATTTCCCAAGACTGAGCTGCTTATATCGGTGCTGACGCCGCGATATGCCGAGTCTGAATGGTGCACGCGCGAAGTCAAGGAGTTTTGCAAGTGTGCGGAAGCAACCGGTGGACTGGTTGTCGATAACAAGTCGCGTGTCTTGAAGGTCATTAAATTGCCGGTTGAGAACGAAGACCCGCTGCCCGCGGTGATGCGTGAGGCCCTGGGCTATCCCTTTTACGTGTTAGACGAGCAGCAAACACCTCTGGAGCTGGATCCGGCCTACGGTGAGGAGTTCACCCGGAAATACAATCTCAAGCTGGCTAAACTGGCGTACGACATCGCGCAGTTGATCAAAAAGATCGAGACTCCACCTGCGGCTCAGCCTGAGGTCAAGTCTCGCGAGGCTTCCGCCGCGACGGCCTCCAAGCCTGCCGTCTATCTCGCGGAATGCAGTTTTGATCGGCGGGACGCCCGCGAGGCCCTGGAATCGGAGTTGCGGCTTCACGGGTATCCGGTCTTCCCAGACATTCAGCTGCCTAAGGCGGAGGACGAATATCTCACCGCTGTGAGAGGTTTTCTGGCTCGATGCAGCTTGTCCATTCACCTGGTGGGCACAAAATACGGCCTGGTTCCCGACGGACCGAGCGAGAAGTCGGTCATTGTCCTGCAGAACGAGTTGGCGATCGAGCGCCACAAACAGGCCGGATTGCTCCGCATCATCTCTCTGCCAGAGGGGACGAAATCGGATTCTGCGTCGCAACAGGAGTTCATTAACAGGCTGCTCAAGGATGCCGAACTCCAAGCCGGCGCCGACTTGGTTACCGGCGACGTGGAAGAACTGAAGGGCGCGGTGCATGCCGCGCTGAAGAAATTTGAAAAGCCGGAGCCGCCGCCCCTGGAACGTCAGGGGAGCCGGCTTGTCTACCTGATCTGCGATGAACGAGACCGGCAGGCGACGATCCCGTTGCGTAAGTTCCTGAAGGGCCGGGGATGCGACGTACAGATACCGCTATTCGAGGGGGATGCGGCCACGGTGCGCCAGAACAATCAGGATCTCATCGCCGAATGCGACGCGGTAATTTTGTTTTACGGCGCAGGCGACGAGGGCTGGAAGCGCTCCATCAGCAACGAACTGAAAAAGGCCACCGCATATCGCGGCGCAAAATCGTTGTTGGCTAACTATATTTACCTCGCCGAGCCAGCCACGGATAGCAAGAAGGAGCTTATTGAGCTGGAAGAGCCGAACTTGCTGAATGGATTACAAGGTTTCTCGGACGCGGAAATGCTTACCTTCACTAAGGCCATCGAAGCCCAAAGCGCCACCGCATGAGCTCTGCCAGTATCGGTCTCACCAATCCTTTTCCGGGCCTACGACCATTCCGTGAGGAGGAAGAATATCTCTTCTTTGGCCGCGAGAGCCAGGTTGACGTAATGGTGGACAAGCTGGCGGTCAAACGCTTCCTGGCCGTGGTTGGGACCTCGGGGAGCGGAAAGTCCTCCCTAGTGAACTGCGGATTAAGGCCAGGCCTGCGCCGTGGCGTTATGGCTCGCGCGGGTTCAGCATGGCGGATGGCGCAGTTCCGGCCGGGCGGCGACCCCATCAAGGCCCTGGCACGAGCTCTGGCGCAACCGGGTGCGCTGTTCAGCGATCTCGACGTTGGTGGGGCGAATCTGGAGGAGATGGTCGAGGCCACTCTCGAGATGAGCAACCTTGGCATCGTCGATCTCTTCGAGCAAGCAAGACACGAAGGTCCCTCCAATCTGCTGCTGATCGTCGATCAATTCGAGGAGCTTTTTCGGTACAGGTCACCGCAGTCTTCCGCTTCGTCCCAAGAGTCGGGCCGAACAGACGATCAAGCGGTTGCGTTCGTAAACCTGTTGCTGGAGGCTGTGAAATCGGAGCATCGGATTTACGTGGTTCTGACCATGCGCTCCGACTTCCTGGGTGACTGCGCGCGTTTTCCCGGTCTGCCTGAAGCTGTGAATGAAGGACAGTATCTGGTTCCTCGTCTCACGCGCGAAGAGAGAAGGTCTGCGATTACCGGCCCGATCGCCGTCGGCGGGGGAGAGATCAGTCCGGTTCTTCTCACGCGGCTGGTTAACGACGTGGGCGACAACCCTGACCAACTCTCGATTCTGCAGCACGCCTTGAACCGGACTTGGGCACAGTGGCAGCGCGAACATCACGCCGGTGAACCCATTTCGCTCTCGCATTACGAGGCGATTGGTACCATGGCCCACGCGCTTGACCGGCATGCGGAGAGGGCTTTTGCGGAACTAACCACAGAGCGCCAGAAGAAGATCTGCGAAGTCGTCTTCCAAGCGCTGACCGATAAAGGCACCGACGCTCGCGGAATTCGGCGTCCAACCGATTTTGCCACCCTGTGTGCGGTCGCCAACGCCAGCGCAGCCGAGGTCGCTCCGGTCCTGGAGGTCTTCCGCAAGCCTAGCCGCTCGTTCCTGATGCCGCCTGCCGGGGAGCCACTGGAACCGGGCGCCACCGTCGACATTTCCCATGAAAGCCTGATGCGCGTCTGGATCAGACTGAGAGACTGGGTCGAGCGCGAAGCCGAGTCGGCAGCGCAATTCTGTCGCCTGGCCCAGAATGCGATGTTACATGCTAAGGGCGCGGCCGGCTTGCTCACCGAACCGGAGCTTTCGCTCATGCTGGAGTGGCAGCAGACCTGGCAGCCCACCAGCGCTTGGGCTGGACGCTATCATGGGGGCTTCGAGCAAGCTGTTTTCTTCCTGGAGCAGAGCCGTAACGCTCGCGATGCCACACTCCTGCTCGAAAAAGAGGAATCGCGGCGCGCCCTGCATCGTGCCCGCGTCGTAGCCGTAATTTTTTTCCTGGCTTTCGTGGTCGCGTTGGGGCTGGCTGTCTATGCATTCTCCCAACACAAAGCCGCCACTGAGAGTAAAGCCCGGGCGATCGCCGAAGCTAAGGTGAGCAAACAGGCCCAAGATCTTGCCGCCTTGGAAGCAACGCGCCGCGAGGAGTCGGAGGCAGCGGAGGCTAAGACCCACGAGTTGAACACCAAACTCAACGACTCTTTGGAGCAAACCGAAAAGGCCAGGAAGCAGGCAGAAACGTTTGCCCAACTGTTTCAAAGCGCCATGCAGGCGGAGGCTGGCGTGAAGCGGGCGGCCAATGTGGAATTAGACAAAGAGGCCGCTTTGCAGCGTGACCTTGCTGCAAAGCAAGATGCGGCAACTATCGATCGCGACAACAAGGAACTGGAGGCCGCCAAGAAATCATTGCAAGAGGTCTCGGCCGACGCAGCGCGCAAATCCGAGCAGGCCTTTGCTGTGATGGGAGCCGTCCACATCATCAGCACCCACCGAATCAGCCCCTCCGATCTGTTCGATGGAAGCTCGGGCAGCCAGATCACCGCGTCCAGTCCCGCGCGGAACACAACCGATATGTTCAACGGCGCGCAGGGCTCCTCGGAACGGGCTACCGTGTTTGCGGATGGAAAACCCGTGGACTCTACGCACTGGATCGAGTGGCGCACCAAAGCCGAGGTGACGGTGAAGAGTGTGGCCATCTTCGCCGCCCACGATTCAATACGCTACCGCCGTGCGTTCAGCAACTTCAAGCTGCTTGCCAAGAAGCAAAACAAATGGGTGGAGATCGCACAATATAGCCCGTCGCTGCCCTACGGCGGTAATTGTGCAAGCGACCTCTGCTTGCCACCCAACGTAAAGTTCAATCCGGGCACCGTCCTGGCGGCCTGCGTTAATGTCAACACGCCGGTGGCTGCCAACGAATTCCGGGCGGAGTTCGTACAGGCCGTGAGCGCGCTGGAATTTTACTCCGGTCCGCGCGTCCTTCAATTAGACGGCTACAAGAAGCCAGATTGCTCGAATTGATCCCGGTGGGACGCGCAAGGCTTAGGCCGTCACGCCGCGGCCCTTGCCACAGCTTTTTTCGCGGCGGTCTTTTTCCCCGCCGTCTTTTTCGCCGCCGTCTTCTTCTTCGCTGGCGTCTTTTTCGTAACAGCTTTCTTCGCAGCCTTCGCAGCAACTGCGGCCGTCGCAGCGGTTGGCGTTGTTGCCAGGGGCAATGCACGCTGAACCCCTGGGGGTTTCTGCTGCGCCTGGGCGGTCATATGCTCGGCAATCAGCTCGGTCTGAAAGCGAATGATGGTGTCAGGATCCGTGATCACTGATTGCGTATTATTCTGGGCCTTGTAGCCCGGTCCGCCGGGGTGGCCCGTCACCACGAAGGTACCTTCGCCCGCGCTCGACCAGTTCGTCGATCCTTCAGCCGCCACCCTGCCGTCCGCCACAAAGCCTTTGGTGTGGCTAATCTGATGTGTCTCCGACTGACCGATCACGAAGTGCGTGCCATAGGCGGCCAGGTTGTACTTGGCGTCGGCTTCGAGCAGCGCCTTCTCGTGGACGCCTCCGGCTTGGCTCTTATCCAGGGTGATGAGCATAGTGATGGCCGGATTCAACGCCTTCTGCATCAAAATATTGTTCAGCTCCGAGTCATCGAAGCCGAACATATTCAGATACAACGAGATCGTGACCCGCGACAGGATGTGCTTCAGAATGTCGTGGACATCGTCCCGTCCGACATAAAACAGATGGACGTCCTTGCTGGCGGCGGCGGAAAAAGTTGCCTCCTTCGTGTATTGCGCAAGATCGCCCAGAGAGAACGTCTGCAAGTTCTGCGTTGGGTCTCCTAGCACATTGCTGGCGCTCTGCGTGCCAGGCTTTGCGTAGGCGTCCTGCACGTTTGCAACTGTGCCAGGCACTAAATCGCTTGCCTGGGGGACAGCTTTTGGATCAACGAAAGGCCGCGCCGGCGCTACCGGTTCGAAGGGGAGGGGTGCGCTCGTTGCTGCACCGGCTTTTTTGCTTGCAGATTTGGCAGAACGCTTGGGGGACATATCGGGTTTCCTTTCTGTACTGAGGGCCTGTGATCAAGTCCACCGTTGATGCGACAACAGGAGCCGAATTGACGGGGTCACGGCTGAGGCGAGCATCATACCCCAAGTTGCAGCGTCTGCGGGAAATAATTTAGCTGGAGTTTGGGGTGGGTGGAGGGATTCGAACCCTCGACAGCCGGAGCCACAGTCCGGAGTTCTACCACTGAACTACACCCACCGCGTGCAGACAAAAAGTATAACATTCAGCGCGGCCGCGTTTTGCGTGGCAGGGCCAAGCGAAACCCCTGCCGAACGACACGCAATAGACCCTAGTTCACGGAGCAACCGCCGTTCATCATGCAGCAGTTGGATTGCCCGCAGCCGGCAGCAGGTGCCGCGGCAGCGGCGCTCTTGTTCACCGCAAACGTCGAGAGCTGCTTTTCCAGCTTCGCGGTGTGGCACTTGGGACATTCGGGTTTTTGCTCGCCGAAGAGGATGGCTTCAAACTTGTGCCCGCACTCTTCGCAGCGATATTCGAAAATCGGCATACTCGCTCCCAGGATTTGCGAAGCGCGGAGTTGCGCTTCGCATCTCTCATTCAACGTCAGAGAGTGATACAACCATTATAGATGCCAGTTAGCAATACCAACCTCCGGCGCCAGGCCAGCGCGCAACACGCGGCTGATCGGGCCACGCCTCCGCATCGCGCCTCGGAGACGATCCGTGCGCACGACTTCTTCGGCGAGCCTTTCCGCCCACGCCGACCGTTCCGCAGCGGGCACGCCCAGACTCTAGTGGGAAATTTCCTTCCGCGCCACAACCACCTGCCCGCCGCCGAGGAGCGCTTGTTCCACGTGGAACACGACGTTCAGGTCTTGTGCCATTGCCATTGGCAGGCGAGCCGCGTCCACGCGATGACGTTGATCGTTGTGCATGGGCTCGAAGGCTCCAGCGAATCGGGATACGTCATCGGTACCGGAAGCAAGGCGTGGCGCTCTGGCATGAACGTGGTCCGCATGAACGTGCGCACTTGCGGCGGCACTGAGCAGCTTGGCCCCACGCTCTATAACTCCGGCATGTCGGCCGACGTCGGGGTAATCGCCAAGACCCTGATCGAGCAAGACGGCCTCCAGAAGCTGGCGTTGGCAGGCTTTTCCATGGGCGGCAACATGGTGCTGAAGCTGCTGGGAGAGTGGGGCTATCAGGCACCGCCGCAGGTCAAGGCGGCGGTGGGAATTTCTCCTGCGATGGACCTCGCCGCTTCTGCCGACGCGCTGCACAACCCGGGCAATCGCCTGTACGAAATGAAATTCCTTTGGAGCTTGCGGCGGCGCCTCCAGCGCAAAGCTGCGCTCTATCCCGGGCAATTCGAGTTGCGCCATTTGCGCGGAGTGCGTAGCATCCGCGATTTCGACGACCAGATAACCGCGCGCCATTTTGGTTTTCTCGATGCCCAGGATTACTACACGCGCGCCGCGTCCACCCGCGTGCTCGAGCGCATCGCTGTACCGACGCTGGTGGTGCACGCCGATGACGACCCTTTTATTCGCGTGCTGCCCGAAACCCGCGAGAAGCTGCTGCGCAATCCGCACATTACCTATGTCGAAACCCGACATGGCGGACATTGCGCCTTCCTTGCCGAGGCCAAGGGCTACGACGGACGTTGGGCCGAGCGCCAGGCCATCGCATTTATCCAGAGAATCGAGCGCGAAGAGCCGGTCGAAGTCCCCGTGCCGTGATTCGCCATCACGGGCAGAATCGCATCCTCGCACTGCTTCGTCAGATGATGAGTTTGTCTCCTACGGCGATTTGGCGCAAGATCTACGGGATTTGCCTGATTGGTGGTCATCCTATTGAGAGATAGTCTGTGCTGAAGCTGGGGCTGGCTTGAGGTCAGCCCGATTTCTCTTGGCGGACTTGCGATGAAAGGGACCGCGATACGTTAACCGTAGAAAGGATGCATTCCATGTCATCAGAGCAACCTAGAAGCAGCCCTCCCGAAAAGTCTCCCGCTCCGTCGTCTCCCGGTCACGGTGGAATTCTGAAGTCCGTGTCGCTGGCGATTGCGGCGATCTACGTCATCGCTTCCTTATACTTTCTACACGACGTACGTGACCGGCTGAAGGCTGTTGAACAGCAGCGGCAAACGCTGGAAACAGCGCAAGCTGCCCTCAACAGCCGCATCGATGCAACTTCCGCGGAGTTCAAGCAGGCCCTCAACTCGGAAGCCGGCACGACCAAGGCGGAGATCGATCAGCGTACCGCTGATCTGGAACGCCAGCAGAAGGCATCGGCAAGCAAGCTGGCGGCGGCGCAAAGCAAGCAAAACCATCGGATCGCCGCGGTTAACGACGAGGTCAGCGGCATGAAGACCGAGGTTGGAGATGCCAAGACGGACATCCAGAAGACCCAGACCGACCTGGCAGCCACCAATGCCAAGGTGGAGCACGCCATGGGCGACCTTGGCGTGCAGAGCGGACTGATCGCCCACAACGCCAGCGAACTCGAGATGCTGAAGCGCAAGGGCGAACGCAATTACTACGATTTCACTCTGCTGAAGAACGCGCGCACCCCGGTCTCGACCATCAGCCTGCAGCTGAAGAAGGTAGACCCAAAGAAGAGCAAGTACACTCTGAATGTGATCGCTGACGATCGCAGCATCGAGAAGAAGGACCGCACTCTTCTGGAGCCACTGCAGTTCTACACCGGCCGCGACCGCATGCTCTACGAGGTGGTGATCTTCAGCGCCGACAAGAACACCATCAGCGGTTACTTGAGCACGCCCAAGAGCGCCCCACCGCCGAGCTGAGACGGCCGTATCTTCCCGAGATCGTTGACAGCCGTCTTCGAACGGCTAAGATACGGGCGTGGAGAAGATGGTCTATATTTCGCTCGGCTCTAACCTCGGCGACCGCACGGCCAACTTGCGTACTGCAATTGGCAGGCTGTGCGAACTGGGAAACCTGGTCGCGGTGTCTTCCTTCTATGAGACGGAGCCGGTGGAAGTCACCGACCAACCGTGGTTCCTCAATTGCGCAGTCGGCCTAAAGACCGAAATGACGCCCAGGCAGTTTCTCTCCAAACTGCTGAAGATTGAGCGGCAGATGGGCCGCCGTCGCTTGCGGCCAAAAGGTCCGCGGACGATCGATATTGACATCCTCCTGTTTGGAAACTCCATCGTGCAAACGCCGCAACTCAACGTACCCCACCCGGCCATGCACCAGCGGCGATTTGTGCTGCAGCCGTTCTCTGAGATCGCGCCAGACGTGAGACATCCTGTATTCAAAAGGAAGATCAGCGAGCTGCTGGAGGCGCTGCCAGGAAGCTCAGGTCAAGTGAAGAAGCAAGGCAAGAACTAGCGTTTTGGCCCGAGATGTCCTATGCGCGAACAGAGGCACCGCACCCCTAAACGACGGGCTGTTGGTCGCCGGCCAATTGCTCGAGCAACGATTTCAGCCGCACCAGCACCTGTTCCGGCTGCTTCTCTTTCAGCGAGAACTTCAGCACGCCGGCAGGCGTGAACTTGCTGTCGGGCTCTTTCGCGACAAAGCGCGCCAACTGTTCCGGATCGACGGAGGCCTTCTCGGTGAAACGAATGCTGACGGCTTCGCGGCGGCGCTCGATCTGGGCCACACCGAGGCGCTGCGACGCTAGCTTTAACGCAGCATACTCCAGCAGGTTGTTCACTGCGGCGGGCGGCGCGCCGTAGCGGTCGCCTAGTTCCTCGGCAACATCGGCGAGCTGTGACTCCGACTCTACGCCCGCCACCCGCTTGTAGATGCGTAACCTTTGGTTCTCCTCAGGAATGTAGGCGGCGGGAATGCGGATGTTGAGGCCGAGGTTCAACTGGGTTTCCGGCGCCTCTTCCTTCAGCTCGCCCTTCAGTTCGCGGACGGTTCGCTCCAGCATGGTGGTGTAGAGCTCAAAGCCCACGGCTTCGATGTGCCCGCTTTGCTGCCCGCCCAGCAGGTTGCCGGCGCCGCGCAGTTCGAGATCGAGAGCGGCGATCTTGAATCCTGCGCCCAGGTCGCTGAACTCCTTCAGCGCTGCCAGGCGACGCCGCGCGAGATCACTCAAATCGCGGTCGGGAGGAATCAGCAGGTAGGCATAGGCGCGCCGGTCCGAGCGGCCGACGCGTCCGCGCAACTGGTATAGCTCCGACAAGCCATGCCGGTCTGCGCGATTGATGATGATGGTGTTGCACAGCGGTATGTCGAGCCCGTTCTCGATGATGGTGGTCGCGACCAGGATGTCGGCCTCATGGCGCATGAAGGCAAGCATGACGCGCTCCAGTTCGCTCTCCGGCATCTGACCGTGGCCGATCAGGATGCGCGCCCTGGGCGACATCTCGCGAATCTTGTCGGCAATCTCGTAGATGCTTTCGACGCGGTTGTGTACAAAGTAGACCTGCCCGCCTCGTTCCAGCTCCTTCTCGATGGCCGAGCGCAGCAGCTTCTCATCCCACGCAGCGACGACGGTCTGGATTGCCATGCGATCTTTGGGAGGCGTTTCGATGACGCTCATGTCGCGCAGCCCCAGCAGCGACATGTGCAGGGTGCGCGGAATCGGCGTCGCCGACATGGTGAGCACGTCCACTTCCTTGCGAAGCTGCTTCAGCCGCTCCTTGTGGCGGACGCCGAAGCGCTGTTCCTCGTCCACGATTACCAAACCGAGATCGCTGAACTTGACATCCTTGGACAGCACGCGATGAGTGCCAACGACGATGTCCACTTCGCCCGCTTCGAGCTTCGCAATCGTCTCCTTCTGCTGCTTGGCCGTGCGGAAGCGGCTGAGCATCTCGATCTTGATGGGAAACGCGGCCAGCCGCTGCCGGAAGGTGTTGTAGTGTTGGAAGGCAAGCACCGTGGTCGGGGCCAGCACCGCGACCTGGCGATTGTCGTTGACCGCCTTGAAAGCCGCACGCATGCCGACTTCCGTCTTGCCATAGCCGACATCGCCGCACAGCAGGCGATCCATCGGTGTGGCCGACTCCATATCGCGCTTCACGTCGAGAATCGCGTCCATCTGGTCTTCGGTCTCGCTAAACTCGAACGTGTCCTCGAACTCGCGCTGCCACTCGGTGTCGGAAGCGAAAGCATGGCCCTCAGCGGTCTTGCGCACGGCGTACAGCTTCAATAGCTCTTCGGCCATGTCTCTCATGGCCTTCTTCACGCGTGTCTTCGTCTTCTGCCACTGAGCTGTGCCCAACCGGTTCAGCACTGGCTTCACGCCTTCGGACGAGCGATACTTCTGGACCAGGTCCAGTCGCGTTAGCGGCACGTACAGCCGCGCGCCTTCCGCGTACTCCAGGACCATGAACTCTACGGTGCCACCATCCTCCTGCGGCACGTCCTTCAGCCCCTGATACTGGCCGATTCCATGTTCGACGTGCACAACATAGTCGCCGAAGGCGAGATCGCGGAAGTCGGAGAGGAACGCTGATACCTTTGACTTCTGGCGCTGCGGTTGCGCCAGCGACACTTCCGGCTCGTCGAACAGATCGCGGGCGCCGAAGAGCACCAGGTTGGCTTCGGGAAGTGCGACTCCGTCGGGCACATAGGACTTAACAATGGTGGTCGCGGCAACGTCTTCCTCGAAGTAGGTTGACTCCTCCACATACACTTCGCTGCCCGGCTTGGGCGTGCGGCTGCCGATGCGAAACGACAGGTTGTATTCGTTGAAGACGTCGGCCAGCCGCTCGACTTCGCCTGTGCTCGATACGGCAAAAATGACGCGCTTGCCCTCGCGGGCGAGCTGATTGACCTCCTCGGTCATCGCCGCCACCGAGCCGTGAAAGCGCGTTGTCGGCTGAGTTTGCAACGTGAGATGCTCGCCATCATCGGCGTTCTCGATACCCAACTGCTCGACTGCGATGGTCGTCGCCTGCTGCAAGCGCGCGCGCCATTCCTCCGGCGTGAGGTACAGATCTTCGGGACGCACCAGATTGCCGACAAGGCTGCGCTCGTGCGCTTCCGACACCTTCGACCACCAGGCATCCTGGACCTCTTCGAGCGCGTCAGGCTCATGGAGTAAAACAATCGCGCCGGGCAGCAGATCGAAGATGCTCTCCCTTGCCCCAACGATGGGCGCATACAACTCCCAGCCGGGAAACACGGCAATGCCGGCCGCGCGCACGCTCTCTTCGATCACGTCGTCGTCGCCCGCTAGCCGACCTCCAACCAGCCGCGCGTTGATGGCCGCCAGCGTGGTCTCTTCCACCGGCGTTTCGGTCAGCGGAAGCAGAACCACCTCTTCCGTAGTCGCCGCGGAACGCTGCGTGCCGGGATCGAACTTGCGAATGGACTCCACTTCGTCGCCGAACAACTCGACGCGGACAGGCCGGTCCAGCTCCGGCGGATACACATCCAGCAGGCCGCCGCGATGGGCGAACTCGCCGGGCATCTCGACCACGTCCACCCGGTTGTAGCCTACGATGCGCAGGTGCTCGAGCAATTGCTCGGGATCGACCATCTCGCCGCGGCGCACGACCATCGCCAAGTCGGAATAGAATCCGGCATCGCGCAAGTGCATGGCGGTCGCCGATACCGGAGTGATCACAATGCTCACGGCGCCGGTGGTAATCTTCCACAGCGCAGTAGCGCGGGCTTCCTGAATCTCGGGATGGGGCGACAGGTTCTCGAAAGGCGGCACATCGTAAGCCGGCAGAGTCACGACCTGCTCCGCCGATAGGGCCCCGGTCAACTCGCCCAGCGAGCGCACCACCGGCAGCAAGTCATCCACGGCGCGGTTATCCGTGACAGTGATGATCAATGGCCGTGCGGTTGCGCGATGCAGCAGTGAGTAGAAGAGGGCTTTGCCGGTGGGAGTGAGCCCCGATACACGAACCCGCCCCGCGCCTCCCTTTACCTGGGTAACGGCACGCACAAACGGGGCAGACTTTTCCACGTCCGCAAAGAGTTCGCGGACGAACGGGAGGATCATTGCTTTTCCAGTTTACCGGAAAGTTCTACTCACCACAGAGACAAGGAGGCACAGAGAACAGGGGCGTTTTCACCACGGAGAACGCGGAGAGCACTGCGAGTGGAAATGAAGATAAAACTCCGTGATCAATGTGTTCCCGGTGCCTCTGTGGTGATTGGCCTTGCTTACTTGAAGCTGTCCAGAACCTGCAACTGCCGGTTCGCAACATCGTGGGGGAGAGGCGCATAACCTAGCGCGGAGCACTCCTTTTGGCCATTGGTCAAGGCCCACTGGAGAAGTTCAAGTAGCGCAGCTTTTTTCTTGCTGTCCTTCACTTGTTTTGGCCACAGGAGGAAGGTGAAAGCCGCGATCGGATAGGAATCCTTCCCAGATGCATTCGTGATAGAAGCAGGATCGCCTGCCATCGCAGAAGCAGCAGCGGTCACGCTTTCAAGGTTGGCACGGATGTACTCCCCGGCCGCGTTTCGAACCGCCCCAAAACTCAGTTGGTGCCGGATCGCATAGACGAGTTCGACATATCCAATCGAATGCGGGGTCCGCTGCACCGTGGCGGCGATGCCTTCGTTGTACTCCGTCCCCATTCCGACTGGCCATTTGAGGGTCATACCGGCACCCTCCGCGGCCTTCCATTCGGGACTGATCTTGGACAGATAGTCGGACCAGACATGGGTCGTGCCACTGCTGTCAGAGCGATGAACCACGATAATGTTGGCATCCGGTAATGACACACCTCGGTTGGCGCGCTTGATGATCGGATCATTCCATTTCGTGATCTTGCCGAGATAGATGCCAGCGAGAGCCTCGGGCGTGAACTTGAGGTCCTGGCCGAGATCTTTCAGGTTATAAATCGGAACCACGCCACCGAGCACCGAGGCAATCCGCGGGAAACCCGCCGCCGATTGCAACGGACCTTGATCAGACGGAGACACATCGGATGCCGCAAAGTCCACCTTACCCTGCAACAGGAGTTGAACGCCCGACCCTGACCCGACTGCATCGTAGCTGAGATGAATGTCGGAATGTTGCTGCTGAAAGGACTCAAACCACAGTTGATAAAGAGGCGCCACAAACGTCGAGCCTGCGCCGTACAGGCTGGTCTGCGCCACGCGCTGATTCGGTGTCTGGCCCATCTTCGCCTGGGCTCCGATCATCTCCCTGACGAGGCTTTCGGACAAGTTATCGGAGATACTGCCCCAGGCAAACTTGCTGGGAGTGACCAGGTAGGACCACAAGACTGCGTTGTCCGCGCCGACCACTTGAGCGGAGAGAAAACCTCCAAATATGGCCTGGCGATTGGTGGACGGCGAACGCGGACTGGACGCTATGTGGCCCTTGACCCAGATCTGGCCGCTCCCTTTAATCACTGCATCCGCCTGACTCGGACTTGCGACAACCTCGAATTTCCCGCTCTTCCGAAGCTGTTTGACCAGGCTGTCATGCAGTTCTGCCGCGCCGTTTCCATCGCTCCAGGAGGAGACAAATACCTTCTTGACCTGGGACAGATCCTTTGCGGTTTGTGCATGGATGGAAACAACCGCCAGATTCCACACGAGCCAATAAAAGGCTTTCCATGCAAAACGGCGCGGTCTGTGGGAGCGATTTCGCATAATTCAGAACTCGACGTGCAACCGGAACGACGGTACGGTTACCGGGCCGCGAACTTGGTTATATCCTGGATGAACAATGTACTGTAAGTCCGGCCCGAGGTAGATTCCGCGCCAAAAGTGGGCGGTGTAATAGGTCTCGAGAATATTCTCTCGCCCGTACGTCAGCCCTCCGTCCCCCAGGATGAACCCGAGCCCGCCGTAGGAAAGGTACCGGGCGTGCTCACTGGAGATGCCATTGGAGACGAAGGCGATTCCGGCGCGATCATACTTCCTTTTCCACATGCGGCCGGCAAAGCCAGCTCCAGCCTGAAATGTCTGGTCGACTTCGGTATAGGCCCAGGATTCGGTCTTGCCGTTGTTCCAGCCAAAACGTCCGTAAACCACGATATTGGGCGTTAAAACCTGCTCGAAATTGACCCCAAACCCATATTTCGCCGTCACCTGCTGAGGATGGTTGGTAATATCCGGCGTCGCAACCTTGCCCTCCAGGTACTGTTCGTTGGCCACCTGGTAGATGCCCATGTTGGCATTGTTGATATAAGCCAACAGGCGAATAATCCCATCCTTCTTCTTTAGGAACCCGCGGTGCAGCTCGAACTCGAAATTAGAAGCGTTGGAGCGGCGCAGGTTCCAGACCAAATCGGGTCCGTTCGCAACCGTGGGCAGCAGCGCCTCGCCAAAGCGAAATCCCAGCTTCGGGCTCTGATATTCGACGATGAGCCCGACGGTGTAACCCCGAGTGTCAGCCGCATAGTCATATCCTCCGTTCTGGTCAACGGTCCAGTTCATGAACTGCAAATGGCTGTCGCTGCCGACGGAGTTTACGTCAAAGAAGTCTGCCATACCGAATTTCCCAAAGCGGAGTTCGATCCGGCGGGCAGGCAACTCCGAAAAGGTGGAAAGCGGTCCCCGGGCGTTCTCAACCTTTTGATGACTCAGAGCAAACACCTGGTGGTACATTGCCCGTGCGAGGTAAGGAGCCTGGCTTAGCGACGGGTTCCGCACTACGTCAAGATTCGTGAAGCCGGCCAGGCCAAGCGCCTGACTCAATCCCTCGCCCCCGGCTTCTTCGACGTCAACCAGGAGCTCGATTGACTTTGTGAGCTCGAAGCCGGTGTACAGCGTCAGCACCCGGGAAGTGGCCTTCTCATAGTAGGGCTGAAAACTGTGCGGGCCCGAATATAGGGCATAAAACGGCGGATTCGTCTGGAAGATGAAGTTGGCCTGGCCCGAGATCCAGAAGCGGCCCTCCTTGAAATGAGGGAACATGGTCTGCACGGTTTCATCCGCTGCTCCCGGATCGACGCTTTCCGAGGCCGTGCTACCCGGGTCTTGTGCAGAAGCTGAGGGCGCGATTATTGCCAGCGGGCCAAGGAGCAGAACGGCCCAGGCGAGGAGGAGCGGCATTGAGCGCCGCAGACTCTGGTCACCGCTCAGCCGGATTGTCGCAGGAATCGGCAATGACAATCACACGTTCATTCCGACCGAACCAGTTCCGATCCTGAATGGAAGAGGGCGAAACTATCTTATTGCCTAATTATTTCAGATTAATGAATGGGACAACACAGGCGGAGGTGAGTCCGATCTCATCCAGGAATTCCACCTATGGGCAACTTTTTCCGAAGCAGGCGGAACTTCCGGGATATCGTTTGCGTACCTTGGATTGACAGCAGTTTGGCCATGTCAGTACGCGAGGCGGCGCGACAAGAGTAAGGAGGACGTCATGGATGGAAATATTGTAGGGTTGGTAGCAGTGATCATGGTCTTCGGCATCCCGATCGCGGCGATGTACACCTATTACCGGGTGCGCAAGTTGCGCACGGAAGAACGTCTGGCGGCCATTGCCCGCGGAGTCAGCGTTCCGATGGAACCTGAGCTTTCCCAGGCGGCGCGCACGCGACGGTCCGGTATTTTGCTGGTGAGCGGCGCGGTGGGCTACACGATCGCTTTTGCGCTTATCGCTCGCGTCGAACCTGATGCCTGGATCGCCGCGGCGTTTGGCGTCATCCCGTTTGCCGTGGGAGTTGGGTGCTTCCTGGATTCAGCCCTGGTGCGCCGCGACCTGCACGCTTCCTGACGCTATGCGGCGGGGCTGATCGGCTCCGCAACCTCTCTTGCGCCATAGATAGATGAGAATTGCGTCCGGTGACTTACTGCAAAACCCACTCCCCAAGTACCGCTCTTACCACACCACACACAGCTGGTCGCTGGGGCGCACCATCGGCGATCCCGCCGAACAGGAGAAAGCCTTCGCGAACGGAGGAAAGTTCGATAGGGGCCCAATTACGCGGAACTTGGCTACCGGGTGCGGATCGCCCTGGACCATGAGCCGCTGGGTTTCGGGCCGCGTTTCATCGCCACGAAATTGTCCCCACGCAATAAAGAACTGCTGATCTGGTGTAAAGCCGTCGACGGTTGGCGCCGCAGGCTTCCCTTGTTGCGATTTTTGGAACGCCAGATACGCAATCTTGACGCCGGCCAGATCGCCGATTGATTCGCCCAAAACTAACTTTCCTTGATGATGGATGTTCGGCTCGATGTAGTAGCCATCGAACTGGTTCACCACACACTGCGTTTTTGCCTGAAACTTCTTAAGGTCGTCCGCTGTCCACCAGTTGTTCAGGCGCCCCTGCGCATCATATTTCGCCCCCTGATCGTCGAAGCCGTGACTGATCTCGTGGCCAATAACAACGCCAATCGCGCCATAGTTATACGCGTCGGTCGCTTTCACATTGAATGCAGGCGGCTGCAGGATTCCGGCGGGAAAAACAATCTCGTTGAGCAGCGGATTGTAGTACGCATTTGAGGTCGGGGGAGTCATACCCCAGCGGCCACGATCGACCGGCTTGCCGATGGTCGAGCGATCGTCGTTGACAGCAAACTGAGCGGCAGACAACACATCGTCGAAGTAAGAGTTACGGGTGATGACGACGCTGCTGTAGTCCTTCCACTTGTCGGGATATCCAACCTTGACATTAAAGGTTGCGATTTTTTCCATCGCCTTCTTCTTCGTATCCGGACTCATCCAGTCCAAGCCGTTGACCGTCTCGGACATCGCAGCCAGGATGTTCTTGATCATCTCCTGCGCCCGCGCCTTGGCCTCCGGCGGGAAATACCGGGCAACGTAGTCGCGGCCGAGGGCCTCTCCCAAAAGCAGGTCGGTCGATTCGGCGCAGCGCTTCCATCGCGGCTTCAGTTCCCCAACACCGCCGAGGGTCTTTTCGTAAAAATTGAAATTTTCCATAACAAATGGGTCGGAAAGAAACGTTGCTGACTGATGCAGGACTTGCCACGAGAGATAGGTCTTCCAGTCTCCCAGAGGCGTCGCGCCCAACTGCCGGTCAAACTCTGCAACAAACTTGGGCTCTGCCACGTTGAGGTCCACACGCGGAAGTTTGGCGTCGCTGTAATAGGCGCTCCAATCAAAATGCGGAGACATTTTCTGCAACTCGGCAAAAGTGGTTTTGTGATCGGTCGATTGCGGATCGCGACGGGCAACGTTGTCCAGAGTCGCTTCCGCCAATGCGGTCTCGAATTGCATTACCTGCGTGGCAGCTTTGGCAGCAGCGGCATCGCTGTATCCAGCAAGCTTAAACATGTTGGCGACGTGAACCAGGTATTGCTCTCGCGCTTGCTTGAATCGCGGTTCGGTCTTGAAGTAGTAGTCACGGTCGGGAAGGCCCAGTCCGCTCGCTTGAATGTCGGCAATCACCTGCCCAGGATTGTGATTGTCAGAAGCCGCATTCAAGGCGAACGGAACCTGTATTCCGAGGTCTTGCAGCCGCATAATCATTTTCTGCAGACCGGCCTGGTCCTTGATCGCGTTGATGTCGGCTAGTAGCGGCTTGATGGGAGTGGCGCCGGCCAGGTTCACCTTCGACTCATCCATGCACGCGCCGTAATAGTCACCGATTAACTGGTCCACGCTGCCCTTTGGTTGGTCCTTCTTCGGCGAGGCTTCTTCCAGAATCACCCGCAGTTGGTCTTTATTGGCCTCGCCAGCGGCCCAGCGGCGGCTCCAGCGGTCCATAGTGGCGGGAATGGGATTGGCGGCACGCCACGCGCCGTTGGCAAACTGGTAGAAATCTTTGCAAGGATCAGCCGCCCGATCAAGGTCGGCGGTCTCGAGGCCGACCTGGGCTTGTCCAAAGGCGACGGCTGAGCACAGTGCCCAGCAGAATACAGTTAGGAGAAATAGTCGGGAAATGCGCATCGTGTCCTTCTTGAGCAGGCAATGAAGTGCAACGGCTAATTTTACTTCCGTGTGCAGGCGGATTGCGCCTGTCCTCGAACTCGGCCCGGTTTAGGCTGATCGCGTCAACATCGGCAGCCGCGCCGCGCCATACAGCCCGGCATCGCTGCCCAGCAGCGCGATGGTCACCACGGTATGCTTTCCACCTTGCCGTACGTCCTCGGGGGCGGTGATGGAATAGATGGATGAGCGGACCTTCATTTCCTCAAACATAGTGGGGGCGAAGGCCTCCCACGCGCTGGCTACCCCGCCGCCAATCACATACATGGGCAGGTTCAGCGCGTTCACCATCCCTCCAATCCCGATGGCCAGCGCGCGGCCAACCCTCTGGTAGATTCGCTGCGCTGACGCATGACCCTGGATGGCGAGCTGATAAATCCCTCGTGCTGTAAATTCGACACTGCCCCGCGCTCCCTCTGCCAGGTCAGGGGCATTTCCACTAGCAATGGCCTCATGCGCCATACGTACGATCGCAGTTGCAGAAGCGTACTGCTCCAGGCAGCCACGGCTGCCGCATCCGCAGAGATGCCCTTCCGGCTCCACGTTGATGTGACCCAGCTCGCCCGCCATGCCGGTCATGCCATGCCAAAGGTGCCCGTTGAAGACCAGGCCCCCGCCCACACCGGTCCCCAGCGTGTACATGGCCATGCTATCCATGTTGCGTCCGGCGCCGAGCCATTTCTCACCCATCGCGGCTGAGTTGGCGTCGTTCTCCAGAATCACGGTCGTCCCGAGTTTACGCTCGATCTCTTCACGAACCGGAAAGTTCACCCAGTCGGGAAGGTTCGGCGAGCGGACAACCGTGCCGGTATCCATGTCGATGAATCCGGGCACGCCGATGCCAATG
>Ga0209040_10000324_pt1 | contig 35637 bp, 37 predicted proteins | sample BogFormECP12_OM3_FD_188240 | JGI IMG/M metagenome (GOLD analysis project Ga0209040, IMG submission 188240) | Bog forest soil microbial communities from Calvert Island, British Columbia, Canada - ECP12_OM3 (SPAdes) (version 2) | ecosystem: Environmental > Aquatic > Freshwater > Wetlands > Bog ... | reverse complement strand
GCGGCCTGGAGGTGGTCTGGACCGCGACCCCGACTAAGTGGGGCAACGGATTCCTGCAGAACCTCTACGGCTACGAGTGGGAGCTGACCAAGAGTCCCGCCGGGGCCTGGCAGTTCACGGCAAAGGACGGCGCCGGCGCGGGCACGATTCCCGATCCGTTCGGCGGGCCAGGTCGCGCCCCGACGATGCTGGTCACCGACATCTCGTTGCGCGTGGATCCGATCTATCGGGAGATCACCAAGCGCTGGCTGGACCACCCCGAGGAGCTGGCCGAGGCCTTCGCCAAGGCGTGGTACAAGCTGCTGCACCGCGACATGGGACCGATCTCGCGTTACCTCGGGCCTTGGATTCCCGAACCGCAGCTATGGCAGGACCCGGTTCCGGCCGTCGACCACGAGCTGGTCGACGAGAAGGACGTTGCGGCCCTGAAGAGCAAGGTGCTCGAGTCCGGCCTGTCCGTTCCCCAGCTGGTCAAGACGGCCTGGTCGGCGGCGGGGAGCTACCGCAACACCGACAAGCGCGGTGGCGCGAACGGAGCACGACTTCGCCTTGAGCCGCAAAAGAACTGGGAGGTCAACGAGCCCTCCGAGCTGAACAAGGTGCTGCCGGTTCTCGAGAAGATCCAGCAGGACTTCAACGGCTCGGCGTCCGGCGGCAAGAAGATCTCGCTGGCCGACCTGATCGTGCTGGCCGGCTCCGCGGCGGTGGAGAAGGCTGCTAAGGACGGAGGGCACGACATCGCGGTGCCGTTCGCGCCCGGGCGCACCGACGCCTCGCAGGAGAACACCGATGTCGATTCGTTCGCGTTGCTCGAACCGCGGGCCGACGGGTTCCGCAACTATGCGCGGGCTGGCGAAAAGGCGCCGCTGGAGCAGCTGCTGCTCGAGCGGGCGTACTTACTGGGCGTGACCGCTCCAGAGCTGACGGTGCTCATCGGCGGTCTGCGTGCCCTCGGTGCCAACCACGGCGCCAGCAAGCACGGCGTGCTCACCGACAAGCCCGGCGCGTTGACCAACGACTTCTTCGTCAACCTGGTCGACATGGGCACCGCGTGGAAGGCGTCGGAGACTGCGGAGAATGTCTACGAGGGCCACGATCGGGCCTCGGGCGCCCTCAAGTGGACCGCGACCGTGAATGACCTTGTGTTCGGTTCGAACTCGGTGCTGCGTGCGTTGGCCGAGGTTTACGCGCAAGACGACGCCAAGGGGAAGTTCGTCGAGGACTTCGTCGCGGCGTGGGTCAAGGTCATGAACAACGACCGGTTCGACCTCAAGTAGCACCTGGGTCAGATCGTCTGAACGGCGCCCCGCGAGCCACTGGCCCGCGGGGCGCTGCGTATCTGGCGATTTCGCTAATATTGGCATTGTTTTCCGGACCGCTTGGTGTGGAAGGTTCGGTCTGATTCCCCGTGCTGCGCAACAGCTTTCGCTACTTAACCCGCGAACTCGTTGGACAGCAAATACTTTCCGCTGGACTGCCAGCCTGCTGGTATTTCCGCCGGCTGATTTGCCTTTGTGATCAGGATGATTCGCAACGCTGTGTTAAGGCCAGCGGGTAGTTAACATTCCTCCACCAGCCTGCAGATCCCGTTGGTTCGATCGGCGTCGGCAACTTCTACCATTTAGTTTCGTGCTTGGAGGCGGCAATGACACAGGCCACGCAGCCGTCGGCGCCCCGCCGCAAACTTCGATTCAACGTTCCTTGGATCAATGTCGTCGGGATCATCGCCATCGTCATAGCGGCAATCCTGGTCACAGGCAAGCACCTACACGGCGATACGTCGCAAAATCAGATTCTCAATGTCTCCTACGACCCAACGCGGGAGCTCTTCGCAATTCTCGACAAAAGTTTCGTCGAGCAGTACCGCCAACACACCGGAGTCGCGCTCGAGGTCAAGCAATCGCATGGCGGTTCCGGCCGGCAAGCCAGCGAGGTCATCGACGGCAAGCAGCGGGCGAACGTGGTGTCGCTGGCGTTGGTGAGCGATGTGGACGCCCTGCGCAAACGCGGACTGATCGCGTCCGACTGGCAGAGACGCCTGCCCAACAACTCCATTCCCTACACGTCGACCATCGTCTTTGTCGTGCACAAGGGCAATCCGAAAGCGATCCACGACTGGCCCGATTTGATCAAGGATGGTGTTGCCATCGTCTCCCCTAATCCGCGCACCTCGGGCAACGGCCAGTTGAGCATTCTCGCGGCCTGGGGCTCGGTCACTACGCGCGGCGGCAGCGACGCGCAAGCTCTCGACTTTGTCACGGCGTTGCATGGCCACGTAGCGATCGCCGATCCCGGCGCCCGCAGCGCCGCCATCAGCTTTGCCGTACAGCAAATCGGCGACGTCCATTTGACTTGGGAGAACGAGGCCTTGCGGGAAGTCGCTGAGAACAAGGATCAACTCGAGATCGTCTACCCGCCGATCAGCATCCGCGCCGAACCGGCCGTCGCCTGGGTCGATGCGAATCTCAAAGACAAAAGAGTCGCGTCCTACGCGAAGGCATATCTGGAATACCTCTACACCGACGCCGCACAAGAGACCATCGCCCAGCTCGGATACCGCCCGCTGAAACCGGAAATCCTGGCCAGGCGTGCCGACCGTTTACCCGAGATCAAGCTCTTCCCGATCTCCGCAATCGCCAACGACTGGAACGACGCGCGAGAAAAGTTCTTCGGCGACAACGGCATCTATGACACGGTCTCATCATCTGCGCAGACCTCCGGCGGCGGTGGGCGCGCGTCCGCGGCGAAAGACAAATAAGGCATGAGTATCTCGGAGAAGCTGAGCAATTTGAACTACGACTCGACGAAGGCGCGCCGCGACCTCATCGCCGGGCTCACCGTGGCGGCTGTTTCGCTGCCGCAGGGCATTACCTACGCGCTGGTCGCCGGCGTCGACGCCAAGTTCGGCGTGTACTCGGCGATCGTCGTGACGTTCGTTGCCTCGGTTTTCGGATCGTCTTCGCATCTGATCAACGGGCCGACGAGCGCGATATCGCTTCTCGTGTTCAGTTCGTTGGCTTTTCTGGATCCCGAGAATCGCACCGTACTGTTCGAATCCTTGTTCCTACTCGGTGTTCTGGTCGGCACCTTCCAGATCCTCATCGCGGTGTTCAAGCTTGGTGATCTGACCCGATACATCTCCGAATCGATCATCAGCGGGTTCATACTCGCTGCGGCAGTGCTGATCGCATTGGGGGAGTTGGGTAATGCGCTTGGCGTCAAGGACAGGGGCAACGGAAGGATGTCGGTGCTGAAACGCACCTATCTCACTTTGTTCCACGGCGACGCGATCAACTACCGCGCGGTGTTAAATCCTCGCCGAGGGGTTGGCCAACCTCACCGGTGGCTTCTTCCAGGCGGTACCGGGTTCGGGTTCGGTGTCGCGCTCGCCGATAGCCTTCCAGGCTGGTGCGGCTACACGCTTCTCAGGGGTCATCAGTGCGGTGGCCGTCGCGGTGGTAGTGCTGCTCTTCGCGCCGTTGCTGCACTATATGCCTAAGGCCGCGTTAGCCGGTCTCCTGCTCATCACCGCCGCCCGGCTGATCGATTACAAACGCCTGCACTACACAATAAGGGCGTCGCGTTACGACGCCGGCTTGGTGATCATCACCGCACTGACGGGGGTGCTGGCCGATCTGGACACAGCCGTGTTGCTCGGTGTCGGCTTGTCGATCCTGCTGTTCGTGCCGCGAGCGGCGAAGCTGAAGGCCAGGGAGTTGGTCGTAGCGCCCGAGCGGGTGGTGCGTGAGCGGGTGCCCGGTGACCCGGCGGATCCCTCGATCGTCATATACGACTTCGAAGGCGAGCTATTCTTCGGCGCTGCAACGGAACTCGAGCGCTACCTGGCCGAGTTGCAGAACCGAGTAGAACAGGAAGGCATCAAGTTTGTCGTATTGCGACTGAAGCGCGTGCGCCATCCCGATGCCGTCGTCACCGAGCGGATCGAGCGTTTCCTACGGGAGGAAACCGCGCGCGGTGTAACCGTCCTACTCGCCGGCGTTCAGCCCGATATGTGGACTCTGCTCAAGAACGTCGGCGTCGACAGATGGTTCTCGTCGAAGCATGTCTTCCCCGAAGAGGACGAGGAATTCTCGGCGACGCTCAAGGCCGTCCGCTACGCCCGCGCCCAACTTGAGGCCCACGATTTGCCGGTGCCGGTTACGGTGGCCGCAGTGTCCGGCAACGGGGATGCGCAGCGCTACTACTACCTCGTTTGAGCCTGACTTCGGCCCGGTCAGCTCTTCGAAAGCTGTTGAGGGCAGTAGTATTTCGCTGAGATCATGGCGAAGTCGGATGCCTCCTCCATTGTGAACCCGGCATTGCGGACCTTCACTTCGTGGACCAGTTCCAGGCCCGATTCGCCGTTATTCAGGCATCCGCACACCGATTTGCCGGCTGTAATAGCTTGAGCTGGACTGGGATAGCGGATGCCGACTTTTTGCAGAGCAGACAGGAAGCCTGCGTCGTCAGTGACGGTGTCGTCCGGATCGGCGTACGCCGGAGCTGCGAGGCCGATCACAGTGCAAACGCTGAGTGCCGCAAGTAGCGTTCTCATAACTCATCCTTCTTTCTTTGATATCTGGAACAGGTTGTCCCCTAGCCCAACTGCGCATCCGGCGGCACGACTTTGGCCTTGCTGCCTTTGGACAGGTGCACCGCGTGGACGCCGGGTTTCTTCGCCAGTTGTTCGAGCAGACTCTCGAGACCGTCCTGGTCGACCGTGTGGTGTTGCACGCTTTCGGGTTTCTCCGATATTTGTGCGACCAGACGCTTTAGTTGCTCCGGCGACTGTTTGCCCTTGAGGTCCTTGAGCGGGGTCAGACGGCCGCGAACGCCACTGTTGGCCACGACGGTGGGAGCCCCGGCACCGATCGCGCTGCCGAGCATCCCCGCCGCGGGCATCGAACTGAACATGCCTGCTTCGGCGATTGCGGCTGCCGGCACGGCTTCCGGCCCGGCGGCTGACAATGCGGCGGCGACCGTTCGGATAGCCGGTGTGGCCGTCGCCCAGCTGGGGGGACAGAAAGCTTTCCAACCAAAGTGCCGGCATTGCCCATATCCGCCGACACCGAACTGGTCAGCCAGCCCCGCCCCCACCAGGGTCCGGTAAGTCCGCCTCCCAGACCCTCTTTCGGAATGACGCCAAACCCGGGAGCGGGCGAGAACTTGAGGAACTGCGACACCGGGAAGTTGGTAAGCAACCCGATGTCGTTGAACTGGGTGGTAAACCCAAGCGGGACTTTGACCGCGCAGAAAAGCGCCGTGTACGTTGATGCCCCAGTTGGCCCAAACAGGCTGTTCAGCAGGCCGTTGAGGGTTTCCGTGTAGTCGGTGGACAGGTTTGCAAGCCATTGCAGCAGCGGATTGGCGGTGGAGGTGATCGTCTGCGCGCTGGTGCCGGCTGAAGTCGAGGTGGCTTGGGCGACTGCAGCCGCCTGGCCGGCCAGCCCGCCGGCGTTAGTGGTTTGCGGTGCCGGGGTGAACGGCGTCAACTTGGAGGCGGCCGCCGATGAGGCGGCGTAGGTGTCCATCGCCAGCGCGTCCTGGGCCCACATTTCCCCGTACTGAGCCTCGGTGGCCGCGATTGCCGAAGTGTTCTGCCCGACAACGTTGGTCGCGACCAGCGATGCCAGCTGGCTGCGGTTGACTGCGATCTCCTCCGGCGGCACGTGGGCGGCGAACGCTGTCTCATAGGCGCTTGCTGCCGCGGTGGCCTGGGTCGCGGTTTCGGCGGCCTGGGCGGCGGTGCCCTGCATCCAGGTGAGATAAGGAGTGACCGCGGCCGTCATGCTCAGCGACGTGGGACCGAGCCAGGGCCCGGCGGTCAGGGCAGAAATCACCGACGAATAGGACGCCGCGGTGGACTGCAAATCGTTGGCGAGCCCGTCCCAGGCCGCTGCGGCGGCCAGCATCGGCCCCGATCCCGGACCGCTGTAGATCCTGCCCGAGTTGATCTCGGGCGGAAACGCTGCGTAGAACATGTCTATACCCCTTGCCTTTTCTTGGACTGGGCGGTCATCTCGGTCAGTCTCCGATCGCCGGGATAACGATGATGGTGGCTGCGGCGGGATCCGCCTCGGTGACGACACCGCCGAGTGAACCGACACCAGCACCACTGCTCACCGAGTGCGTGGCGGTAGCGGCGACGGCACGTCCGGCCAGGCTCGACGCCGCCATCTGGCTGAAGATGCCGCCCTGGCTCGCAAGCGACGCCTCTGGGGCGGCCGCGGCCACGTTGAGGGGCAGCGCGGCGGCAAGCGTTCTGATCTCCGGGGCGGCTTGGGTCCAACCCTGTGGCACCGACATGCCGCTGACCAGGGCTGCGCGACCCATCGACCCCGATACCGGTCCCGCGCCAAAGGCCGCGCTGAGATGCGGGGTCCCCAACTCACTAGCCAGCGGGGCCAACGCGCCGGTAATGGGCTTCGGACCGGCCAGAAAGGCAGCGGCGCTTTGTCCGTGTTGACCCCAGGCGTATGCCTGACCGAACGACAGGAACGGGCCACCAGGTATGGCCGTCCACCCCTGCAGGGAGTACGACCCGGTGAGGGTCGAAAAGATGGTGTTCCAGTTTGTCAGGTCAGTCTCGAGCCCCGAGGGCAATGACAGTGGCGTCAACTGCGGCAAAGAGAGTCCCGACAACAAGTTCGTCGATCCTGTGGCCGGCGAATCCAGCAGGCCCGTCGCCAGGTTTTGCAGCGCGGTCGGCAGCGAGTCGATGAACTGGGTCAGCTCGGTGCCGAGGTTCGACGCGCTCGAGGTGCTGGTCGCCTGGTTGACTGCCGCTGCTTGCAGCGGCTCGGCCGACGGATTGGTGGTCTGGGGCGGCTCGGTGAAAGGCGTCAGTTGTGTCGCGCTCGCCGAGGAGCCGGCGTACCCATACATCGCGGTGGCGTCCTGAGCCCACATTTGCATGTAATGGGCTTCGGTGGCCGCGATCGCCGGGGGTGTTCTGCCCCAAGATGTTGGTCGAGATCAGTGTCATCAACAGGGTGCGGTTGGCCACGATCACCGGCGGGGGCACTGTCGCCGCAAACGCGGCCTCATAGGCAGCTACCGCGGCCCGGGCCTGATTGGCGGTTTCCTCAGCCTGCGCAGCGGTGGCGTTCATCCAGGTCACATAGGGTGCGGCCGCGGCCGCCATGGACGCCGACGAGGGGCCCTGCCACGAGCTGCTCAGGTCTTCGACGACTGACTGGTACGACGACGCCGTGGAGCTCAACTCGTCGGCAAGATCGTCCCAGGCCGCCGCGGCAGCCACCATCGGCCCAGGCCCCGCGCCGGCATACATTCGTCCGGAGTTGATCTCCGGCGGGAGTGCCGCGAAATCCATTCTGTAACCTCCTGTGGCTTTGCTGGTCGCATTGCATTCATGGCTTCGTAACCGATGTGGTCACAGTTGAACCATGAAATGAACGGGGACCAGTGCCTCCTTGCCTGGAACGTTGAAACTGTCAGTGGTTCAACAGAGTTCGAACGCCCCGCGCGTCAGGTGACCGGGAACCAGTGTCCGACCATGCGGGCGATCTCGATATAAAGGGGAATACCGATCGTGACGTTGTACGAGAACGTCAAACCCAACGATGCCGCCAGTGGCAGGGTCGGGCTCGCCTCGGGGATTGCCAAACGCTGAACCGCGGGCACGGCGATGTAGGACGCCGCGCCACAGAGCACCGCGAACAAGACGTAAGTTCCCAGACTGAACTGCGTGTGGGTGAGATAGCCGTAGAGGTAGACGACGAAGATCCCAAGCGTTGCAAAGATATTCGGTGCCACCAGACCGAAGAAGATGAAACCGCCGCCGGCGGACTTCAGGTCCCGCAACTTACGGGAGGCCGTCATACCCATCTCGAGCAGGAACAGGCACAGCGCGCCCTGGAACGCGTGGACGAAGAAGGCGTCACCATCTTGCACGACCTTCGGTCCCTGCAACCCGCTGATGAAGCCGATGATGATGCCGCCAAACAGCAGACATAACCCGGGGTTGAGGAAGACCTCTCGCAACAACTGGCGCGAAAACATACCCTGCCTCGGCGCGGTCCCGCGAGCACGGTTCCATGCGGGACGCTTCCCCCTTCGCAGCGCGAACTCTACCTCGTCCTCGATCTGTGGGTCGCGATCCAACTCTTCGAGTGGTTGTCCCTGCGCCGGCTGGGTCGCCGCACCGGGTCCGGCCATCGCTGGCGCGGTCACTGGCGCGGTGTACCCGGGCTCGTCGGGCATGTACCCGTCTGCGTCCATCCCTCTATGCCGCAGCCGCGCAACGAGATACAACGCCACCAGGCAGCCAGGGACCTCCATGACGGCCAGCATGACCGGCATGTAGGCGTTGAACGCGATTCCCGCGCTGGTAAGAACGGCCACGCAGGTCGCGAAGGTCCCGGCAGAGTCCGACCCGTAATAACCGGCGACTGTCGCCTGATCGACCCGTCTCAGCTTGGTTAGGCGACGCAGCAGAAAGTATGCGATGACACCGATCAGGAAGTTCAAAGCGAAGCCGGTGACCATGAATCCAACGAGGTGGCCGATGCTTGATGCCCCGATCTTGGCGAGCTCCTCGCCCCCGTGCCAGCCGATGGAAACCAGCAGGTACATAGTCAGGCCCTGGTAGATGGCGTAGGGGAACTCGAAGTCCACCTTCAGGATCGGGATCAGGAACCCGAAGTAGAAGAAGAGCAGTAGCGGCTTGAAGAGGTTGTGCAGGAAATTCTCCAAGAACTCGTGGAGCATTGAATCTTTCCTATCTCTCTCGAAATCATCGACTGCGACGAATTATGTTGTGCTGTAGAGGCGTTTTATGATTGCCGAATCGAAGAGCCGCAAAACGCGCACCCGCAAGACGAGAATCCAGGTTCTGCTACCGCGGCACTGTCGGATCAGGAACCTCCCGCAGCACTGCGGCAGTAGACGTTTGGGTTCCGCGGGCTGATGTCGAGTTAGGTCGGCCCAGTCGACACTGGCGCGGGATGTAGCTGGGCGGAAGCCGATTCACGGAACGAAATGGTCATCGATCTCGAAGACGGGATTCATTTCGCTCACCACCTCCTTGCGGGCCCCAGGGATTCCGATGCGTTGCCAGAAGGATGTTGCAATACCGAAACTGCGAAAGTCACTTGCGCCCAACCATTAGGCCGGGCGGGCTGCCATAACCGTAAGCGTCATTCGACGCGATCCCGACGACACTGTCCCACAAGCGTGGTTCTCGCGCGTTCGAGGTCGGCAGCCTTCATCAGTGCCGACCTCACTTAGCGAGCCGCTCGCAAACGATCGTGATTCTCGACGTGACCAGTGCCAACCGCCTTTACGCATTATTGATGCCGTGTGGCGGTCCGCTTTACGCCGCTTCACGCGAGTTCCTTTGGGCGGATCGTCCGGTAATCACCACTGGCACAGAATGGTTCGGTTCTCTGAGCTAAACCTCGACAATGTCCGAATTATCCCGGCCACCAGCCGAGCTCGAGTGATGGAACCTGCGGGTTCGGATTAATGGCCGGCAACGGGCAATGGACTCGTTTGTGAAGCGAACCTGCGGAGGAGCTTTACGGCTACCCGGCGATGCGTGGTGTTTACCCGGGTATTGCGCTGACGCCGCCGTCCTCCCTTCACCACAGCGCCCTTTGCCTGGACCAGCGCCACGTCGGGCATCAGGAACCTCAGCTCGTCTACTCTGGCGGGCATGGCCACTGAATCCACCATGCTTGCCCTCGGCACTCCTGCGCCGCCATTCACGCTGCCCGAGCCGGCCACCGGCGCCACGGTGAGCCTTGACGACCTTGCGGGTTCCGCGCTGGTCGTCACCTTCATCTGTAACCACTGCCCGTACGTCAAGCACGTCGCCGCCGGGCTCGCCACGCTTGGTCGAGACCTCAACGATCAAGGCGTCGCGATGGTCGGCATCTCCAGCAATGACGTGGTCACCTATCCGCAAGACGGACCCGATCAGATGGCGGCCGAGGCCCGTCGCCACGGCTGGACGTTCCCGTACCTCTACGACGAGACCCAGGACGTCGCGCGTGCGTTCTCCGCGGCCTGCACACCCGACACCTTCGTCTTTGACGGTGAGCGTCGACTCGTCTACCGCGGTCAGCTCGACGACTCACGCCCAGGCAACGATCTACCGGTGACGGCCGCTGATGTCCGGGCGGCGGTCGACGCCGTACTCGCTGGGCGGCAGGTCGACGCCAACCAGCGACCGTCGATCGGATGCGGCATCAAGTGGCGCTGAGCCCGGCACGCTGACGACACGAAACAGGTTGCGGTCTATCGATGAAATTCGTGGTGGCAGGCTACGGAAGTCGCGGCGATGTCGAGCCCTGCATCGCCGTCGCCCGGGAACTACTGCGCCGGGGTCATGACGTGGGCATGGCGGTGACGGTCCCGCCTGACATGCGTGGCTTCGTCGAGTCGGCGGGGCTTACTGAGGTCCCCTATGGGCGGCACTGGGAGGCGCTGCTGCGCGACGAGGATTTCGTCCGGATGATGCAGAATCCGGTCCAAGCGATATCCCAAGCTGCCGACTATGTTGTTCAGGTCTGGGAGGACAAGAGCACGACGTTGAAGTCGGTGGCTGACGGGGCCGACCTGCTCTTGGCGGGCATAACCGAGCAGGGGCTGGCCGCCAATATCGCTGAGTATTACGGCATTCCGCTGGCCGGGCTGCACTTCTTCCCGGCCGAGATTTTGGAGTCCAGCGGGCCGCGTGGGCTCGCGACGAGGGGGCCTGAACGTGCCCAACGCCAGGCACTCGGCTTGCCGGAGGCAACTGGGCCAGCGGAGGACCGCATAGCGCTGGAGATTCAGGCTTACGACGAACTCTGCTTTCCCGGACTGGCAGCCCAGTGGGCGCAAGGAGACGTGCGACGGCCCTTCGTCGGAGCGCTGACGCTGGAGTTGCCGACGGATACCGACGACGAGATCTTGTCGTGGATTGCCGCGGGAACGCCACCGATCTACTTCGGCTTTGGCAGCACGCCGATCGCATCCCCCGCCGACACGGTCGCCGTGATCAGCGCGGCGTGCACGCTACTAGGGGAAAGAGCGTTGATTTGCGCGGGCCCGAATGACTGCACCCACGTCCCGCATGCCGAACACGTCAAGATTGTGGACGCAGTGAATCACTCGGCCGTCTTTCCGGCGTGCCGCGCGGTCGTCCACCATGGCGGGGCCGGCACCACGGCCGCAGGCCTGCGGGCCGGAGTCCCCACATTGGTCCTCTGCGTCGGGCTTGATCAGCCCGTCTGGGCGTCTGCCATCGAACGCCTGAAAGTCGGTTCCGCGCGGCACTTTTCGGCTACCACCCAGGAATCGCTGGTCGCAGACCTACGCTCCATCCTCACTCCGCAATGCGTGTCCCAGGCCCGTGACATTGCCGCTCAGATGACCAAGCCGGCCGAAAGCGTTGCCAGCGCCGTCGATCTGTTGCAAGACGCCGCCCGCCGGGGACGCGTTAACTGATCGGCGAAGACAGGCCGCAAACGAGCCTTGCGGGACCGGCTAAATAAACCGATTGGGCGGCTAAGATCCGGCTTCATGGCAGCCGCCGCTAACCAACTCGGGTCGGTCGAGCACATCGTCGTATTGGTGCTCGAGAACCGATCGTTCGACCACATGCTCGGATTTCTCTATGGCGACTCGGGGAACGTTTCGCCCGTCACCAAACAGCCGTTCGAGGGTCTGACGGGCAAGGAGTTCAATCTGGACGCGACGGGGACATCCGTCTCCGTCAGCGCTTTGACGGCAGAAGAACCAAACGTCTATTTCACGCCCGGCGCCGACCCCGGCGAAGGCTTCCTGGCCACTAATGCGCAACTTTTCGGCGAAACCAGCCCGCCCGCCGGGGTTTCGGCGACCAACACCGGATTCGTGACGGACTTCGCGGCAACGCTGAAGGGTATCGATGCGGATCGATCGAACATTCCGGGCACGACAGCTTCAGACATCATGGAGGTCTTCACCCCCCAGTTGCTGCCCATCCTGTCAGGACTCGCTCGCGGCTTTGCGGTGTGCGACCACTGGTTCAGCTCCGTGCCCACCGAGACGTTTCCCAACCGCGCTTTCCTGTGTGCGGCGACCAGTCAGGGCCACATGGATGACTCCACGTCCAAATACACCTCGCAAAGCATCTTCGGGTTACTCATCGCGCACAACCTCGCCTGGTCGATCTACGGCTACAACAGCCCCCCGCTGACCCGGCTGAATTTTCCCGACACCACCGATGCCGCCGAGTCGCACTTCGGGGTTTTCCGTGACTTCCAGGCCGCTGCGGCGGCGGGAACCCGTGGCGTATATACGGTTTTGGAGCCCAGGTGGGGATCGTCCGGCAACAGCCAACACCCCAACTACGATGTTGCTCTCGGAGAGCAACTGATCCACGACGTGTACTACACCCTGCGCAACGGGCCCGCATGGAACCAGACCCTGCTGATCATCACCTACGACGAGCACGGCGGCTGCTACGACCATGTCGCGCCGCCGACCGGCGCCGTCCCGCCGGACAGCTGTGCCGGCGAGTTCGGGTTCGACTTCACCCGATTCGGTGTTCGGGTACCGACCGTGCTCGTCTCGCCCCTGATCGCTCCCGGCACAGTGTTCCGCACCACCGGAACCATGCCGCTGGACCATACGTCGATACTTAAGACCGCCGAGACCCGTTGGGGCTTGCCGCCGTTGACCGCCCGCGACGCCGCGGCTCCCGATGTCGGCGACGTGCTGACCCTGGCCCAGCCGCGCACCGACGACCCCCTGGCCGGCGTCACTGTTCCCACGTCGGCCGTGCCGAACCCTGTCGCGGGCACCCCGTCGCACATTCAGCAGGTATACGCCCAACTGGTCTCCGCGCTGCCGGTGAACGACACCCAAGGGCAAACCCACTCCGCCATGCCGACACTGACAACCGAACAGGACTACCACGACTACATCAATTCACGTTCGGCGGCGTGGACCGCAGCCCGCGCCGGCACGCGCCCTAATGGCGACCAGCCTCGCTGACCACAAGATCGGAGGATGTAATGACTGCTGCTGCCTCGCTGACCAACACCGGTCCTCCGGCGCAGATTTACGTCATCCGGCACGGCGAAAAGCCAGCCGATCTGCCCACCCCGACAGCGACGCCGAGCCCTCCGTTTGGGGTTGACGTCAACGGCAACCAGGACATCCACTCGTTGCTGCCGCGTGGATGGCAACGTTCCGGCGCACTGGCCGTGCTCTTCGCGCCCACGATCGGACCGCTGCAGGCCGGCTTGCGCACACCCATGACGTTGTTCTCACCCGACTACGGCAAGCCGGACAAGACGCAGGCACATCGCACCTACCAGACGATTCAGGGCTTGAGCGGACGGCTGAACGTGCCGATCAACACGCCCTTCGCCGAAGGCCAGGAGCCGGCACTGGCCACCGCGGTCGTCGCCGACTACACCGGTGTCGTGCTGATCTGCTGGGAACACCAGCACATACCCGCGATCGCTGCAGCCCTGCCCACCGTTTCGGGCACCCAGATCCCCGCCGCGTGGCCAGGTGATCGATTCGACCTGATCTGGTCGTTCAGCCTTCAGCCCGGCGCCTCATCCACCACTTACGCGTTCTCCCAGATCCCACAACAGGTGCTCTCAGGCGATTCCGCCACCATCATCCAAACGACCCAGTAATCAGCACTCCTATCCGTCTAACTGGCCGGAGATCCCACGTTCGATGCTGGCCTGGGTCGTGGCCGGCAGCACGATGAGGCCATCGAGTTCTTTGCGTGCACGGTCATAGGCGTTCTGGCGTTCTTGCGGAGTCGCTGCGGAGTCGGACGCCATGCGCAATAGACTCTGAGCCCGGGCAATCCGCTGCTGTCCGTCTTGTGAGAAGTCGTTGCGGCGCTTACGTTTCGCCTCTGCCTCGGCGATGTTGAACGCGGTCACATAGTCCTCAACAGCGGCCAGGTACCGGGCCGCCGCGTCGCCGTCATCGAGGAGATCTTCGGCTTTGGCAGGGCGCAGGAAGTCGGCTCGGAGCTTGGCCTTGTGAAAGGCGGTCGTGAGCGGATCGCGCATGTCGGTCATCAGCGGGAAGTCGAGAAGCCTGGCGAAGTCGAGTTCGTACTCAAGCCAGCGCGTGTCGGTGCGGTCGTGCTCTCGCAGGACGCGGGTGAGCGACCGCCACTGGGCGGCTTGATTGCCGGCCGTCCCTGCCCGATCGTGGCTCTGTGGGTTCTCACCTGGGCGCTTGTCCGAAGAGAATGCTCGTATTGCGGCGATGATCATGCCTGCCAGCGGCACGATCACGATGAGGAACTCGGCTAACCGGAACAGCAAACCCACATGACCAGGATGCCACCGCCAGTGAGCCTAGACTCGGATCACCGATCGAGATCCCACTGTCCGAAATCGGTCGCAAGGACCTCGTCCACATCCACGTTGATGCCGCCGAGAAGCGGGCCCGGGCTCGAGGCGCTGTTGACCACTTCTTGATAAAGCACCGCCGCGGGCTCGCGCTGCCCATGTGACCACGTCTTCGTCTGCCACGCCCATCGGTACCCCGCAGTGGTCGAGTGCCCGATCACGCCGTCTCTGATCGCCCATCCACACGCCTGGGAGTGCCCGTAAATGCCGGTACGCTGCACCCCCAGCACAGAGTTGATTCCTCGAAACCAGTTGACAGCAAGGCTATTCCAGGTGTTCTGGTCGATGTCGTCATCGACGCTGAAGAAGATCGGGGCGGAATTACTACCTCCAGCCGCGGCGTGCAGCCGCAGAGCTGTCTGAGCGTCGGCCACACCGCCGTCTGACCCGCGAGTGAAATCCGATGGGTCAGGCCAACCGGGCTTGCCGTACTGAAAGTTGCTGACGATGTGAAGACCCGCCGCGCGCAGCGCGTCCGCATACTCGCGGGTGATGGGCTTTGCCTCGAAGTTGGCGCCCGGCCGCGACTCGGACACATAGTTCACCACTCCGGCATAGCCGGCCGATTTGATCTGATCGGGCGGGATCCTCCGCTCTGCGAAATCGATCAGCCTGATGTCGGCAGCCGACGCCTGCTGCCCGCCGAGCGTCGTGGCCAGCGGCGCCAGGCCCACCAGTACCGGCGACAGGGCAAACTTGATGACGTCGCGCCGTGAAAGAGCTCGCCGCTCAGTTGAGTCAGCCATTCGCCGAGCTCAATGGGTAAGGAGTGCAGCCGCACTCCAGGGGCTGCCGCCCGGGCGCCGTGGATCCGTCTGCGGCAGCCAGGCAATCGGGCGCATGAACATCGGTAAGCGACGGTATCGGTGGGCGGCCACGAACAACGATTCGACTTCGAGGGTGCGCCAGCCCAGGTCTTCGAAGTACGGCGAGACGTTCGGCGAGCGGGTCACTGAACAACGCATCGGCCCGTGCGGATTCGGTTGCCCGATGCAACGCCGTGCACCGGGCGGTATCGGAAACGTGGGTGATGAAGTGCCCGGTGTCTGACATACGGATGATGCTAGCCAACCCGAGGCCCCGCCCCACCGTGCGACCGCTGGCGGAAACTGGTCCGGGTCGTGTAGAAGAGTCTGGTGGACGATCCGGCCGTCGGGCCTTTCAGTCCGTCGACGCTCCGCGAAGCGATGGCACGGCGGTTGTATCGCCGATCGGTGGCGATGGGGCAAATCACCGTGCCGGCGGTTCCCAGCTTGATCGACGAGTACGTCAAGATGTGCGACAACATCTTTGCCAGCGTCGGCGTCCAGTACTCCCCCGAAGAATTTGCTCAGCTGAAGACGGTGCTGAAGACCCAGTTGGCGCAGGCTTACCAGGCCTCCTCACGTTCGAACATCGTCATCTCCTTTCACGCTCCCTTCGGCACGGCCCTGAACTATCGCGTCAACATCGAAGCAGTGACGATGGCGGGTCATTACGACGGCTGGGTTACCACCCGGGAGGGGTCGCTGTTCGGCACCACACCGGATGCCCGGGTGTGGGCACTGGCCGGTGAAGCGGCCGATCCGAGCAGCTATCGAATACTCGATATCGGCGCAGGAACCGGCCGTAACGCGCTGGCCCTCGCCCGACGCGGCCACCCGGTGGACGCGGTCGAGATTGCTCCGAAGCTCGCGCACATCGTTCGCTCGGAGGCCGAACGCGAATCACTCGACGTACACGTGATCGAGCGCGACGTCTTTGCGACCAACGATGACGTCCGCGACGACTATCAGCTGATTGTGGCCTCCGAATTAGTGCCCGACTTCCGGACGACGCAGCAGCTGCGCGGCATGTTCGAACTCGCCGCGCGCTGCCTGGCTCCCGGCGGGCGGTTGCTGTTCAATGCCTTCGTGCCGCGCGAGGGTTACATCCCCGATGACGCATCCCGGGAATTGGGCCAGCAATGCAACACCATGGTCTTCACGTGGGAGGAGACGTCGGACGCGGCCGACCTGCTACCTCTCAAGCTCGTTGCCGACGATTCCGCCTACGAATACGAGAAAAGCCACCTGCCCGAAGGCGCTTGGCCGCCCACGGCGTGGTTTGCCAATTGGGCCAGCGGGCTTGACGTATTCGACGTCACGCGCGAGGAATCCCCGATCGAGTTGCGCTGGCTCGTTTACCAGAAGGCGTAGTGTTCCCTAGCCATGGCTGATGCGATCCACTTCGTCGACGCGAACGGACTGAACTTCGCCTATCTCGAGGAGGGCTCCGGTCCTCTCGTGCTCATGTTGCACGGGTTCCCGGACACGGCGCACACCTGGGACGATCTTCGGCCGCGAATCGCCGCCAACGGATACCGGGCGGTTAGCCCATTCATGCGCGGCTACCACCCCACCGGGATCCCGGATCGCGACGCAGACCAAGAAACCTTGGCGCGCGATCCGCTTGCATTGATCGAAGCCCTGGGCGCCCGCGACGCCGTCATCATCGGTCACGATTGGGGAGCTTCGGCCGCCTACGGCGCGGCGGCGCTCGGCCCCGATCGAGTGAAGAAGCTCTTTGCCATCGGTATTCCGCACCCGGCAGCATTGAAACCGTCGCCGAAGAAGCTCTGGGGTGCCCGGCATTTCGCGGTATACAAGTTGCCGGGAGCGCCGAACCGCTTCGCGCGCAATGACTTCGCGGCACTCCCCGCGATCTGTCGGCGATGGTCGCCGGATTGGAGGCCCGATCCGGAGGAGTTCGACGCGGTACGCGCGAGCTTCGCCAACCCGGCGAGCTTGAACGCCGCGTTCGGTTACTACCGAAAGCTTTCGCCGATACCCAGTGCATCGCTGCGGGCGCGGATCACTGTGCCCACAGTGGTCTTTGCGGGGCTCGGTGATCCAGTCGTCGCGCCCTCGGACTACCGGGGTGCGGCCCGGATGTTCGAAAGCGACTACATCGTCGAGGAAGTCCCTGGCGGGCATTTCATGCATCGGGAGCACCTCGACGTGTTCGCCGAGCGACTGCTTGCTCACCTGTGAGCTGTCCCTCACGGATGCGGGGGACGAGTAGCCGGCTGCTATCGTGCTTGGCTTATGCCCGAGATGGATCGTCGCACCATGATGTTGATGACCGGGTTCGGCGTGCTGGCAGCCGCGGTCCCCGTCCCCCAGGCCCGGGCTTATCCGTCCCCGCCGGACGCGCCGTCGGGTTCCTACCTTTTCCACGACGAGTTCGATGGGTCGGCCGGCTCTGCCCCCGACCCGTCCAAGTGGACGGTGGCGACCGCTCGCGAGCAAATCAAGGATCCGACGTTCTGGGAGCTACCCGAGAACATCGGTCAGTACCGCAACGATCGACGCAACGTGTTCGTCGACGGCAACTCCAACCTTGTCCTCCGTGCCACGAAAGACGGCCCGACGTACTACAGCGGCAAGGTTCAAAGCCTCTGGCGCGGTGGCGTCGGCCACACCTGGGAAGCCCGCATCAAGCTCAATTGCCTGACCGCCGGTGCCTGGCCGGCTTACTGGCTGGGCAATGAGGATCAAGGCGAAATCGACGTCGTCGAGTGGTACGGCAACGGCAGCTGGCCCTCGGCGACCACCGTCCACGCAAGAGCAAACGGTGGCGAATGGAAGACCCACAACATGGCCGTGGACAGCGGATGGCATACCTGGCGATGCCAGTGGGACGACGCCGGCATCCGCTTCTGGAAAGACTACGTCGACGGCGCGCAACCATACTTCGATGTGCCGGCGAGTTCCCTACCGGATTGGCCGTTCAACGGGCCGGGATACACGGTGTTTCCGGTGTTCAACCTTGCGGTCGCCGGTTCGGGTGGCGGCGATCCCAGACCGGGTAGCTATCCGGCGGACATGCTCATCGACTGGATACGCGTCTGGTAAGGCGCACGCGTCCCGTCACCGCATAACGCGCGCTCAGAAGTTGTTGCAGGTGGCGGCGATTTGCCCGATCAGTCCGACATACTGCGCGGCCCCCGCATAGCCCTGTGCCTGCTGAGCCATCTGCGCGCGCTGCGGCGGTGGCGAGGCGAGGAAGGAACGCAACCAGCCCTGTGCCATCGGCGACGAATTGAACTCCGCAGCAGCGGCCGGCGATTGCGCATTCAGTGCCCCGACCACCTGCGGGTAACTGCAAGTGGTGTTGATTGCCGCGTCTATCGCAGGGTCTGCGGACGCGATCCCGGCGCCAGCAACTAACGACAACGCCAAACCGCCGACTGCGGCTGCCAGTCTGGTGAACGACCGCGTGACCATATAGAGACACCTTCCAAGCTAGGTACCGCCGACCCTCGACGAAGAGAACACCAGTTTACCGGAAGAGATCGAGGCACGGCCTGCGCGACGAACTGGCGTGGTCGCACCGGAGCCGAACGGTTCAGCCGCTGCGCGGGGATATTGTCTGGTCATGGCCGACCCCACCACGCCGTTTGTCTGACGGCACGCCGCGAAAATGATGCGCCCGGCCCGCAATCTGGCGGTGGATTTCTACCGCGTTTCGGGCGTGGTCCTCATCGTGCTGGGCCACTGGCTGGCCGGATCTGTGACTTATCACGACGGATATTTCGGTCGGCAGAACCCGCTCCTCGACCAGCCGTGGACCCAATGGCTGACGTGGCCCGTCCAGGCCGTGCCGACGTTCTTTCTGGTCGCCGGCTACGCCGGAGCGGTGTCCTGGACGCATCGGCGCGATACCGACGGTGTGTCGCGGCAGACCTGGTTGCGGCATCGCCTCGCGCGGGTGCTCGGACCCACGACGGTCTACGTAGGGCTGGTGTCGGCAGTTGTGGTCGTCGTGGGCTTGCGCCACGTCGCCGGTTCCACGTTGGAATACGCGGGTTGGGCGGTGGCGATGCACCTGTGGTTCCTCGCCGTCTACCTGGTGGTGGTTTCGCTGACGCCCGCCGCGCTCGCTGCACAACGGCGTTGGGGACTTTTGGTGCCGGCGGTGCTCGCTGTGGGAGTCGTCGTCGTCGACGCTGTCGGGCTCGGCGGCCACCTGCCCCACCTACGCGTGCTGAACTACCTGCTGTGCTGGGGTGCCCTCTACCAACTTGGAATCGCTTGGCATGAAGGAGCATTAGCCGGCCGCAAACCCGTCCTGCTCGCCGTCGGATCTGCGGTCGCGCTGGCGCTGCTGATCCTGCTGGGCCCCTATCCGGTCAGCATGATCGGCGTGCCCGGCCAAACCGTGCAGAACTCCGATCCGCCGTCGACAGCGATGCTGGCGTTCGCGTGCGCGCAAGCGGGCCTGGTGATAGCACTTGCACCCGCGCTGAATCGCGCGCTGCGCGCTGGCTTCGTCCAACGGACGCTGACCAGGGCCAACGGCAACGTGATGGCTCTTTACCTGTGGCACATGATTCCTGTCGTGATCGTGGCGATTGTCGGCTACCCCGCCGGACTGTTGCCCCAACCGATTGAGGGCACCGCCGAATGGTGGCTTGCCCGGCTGGAATGGGTGGTTATCCTCAGTCTGGTGACAGCGGTCGAGATGGTGCTGCTGTCTTGGGGCAGAAACTTTTTCGCGGCGCCGTTGGCAATGATCGGGACGCCGCTGACAGAGCGCTGGGCCGAACCGGTCATGCTGGCCGGCACCGCGATGGCGGCCTATGGCCTGGCGTTCATCGCCGCTGAGGGCTTCGCCCCGTCTGGGCATTTTCCCTGGCTGACCGGTCTGATCTTCGCCGCAGGCGTGTTGCTGGTGGCATCTAGTCCAGCAAAGGTCGGCGAACAACCGCTTGCCGGCTGACGGCTCAACGGGCAGAGATGCCGACCGCTGATCAGGTATACCGACCAGTGGCCGGTATACGTTCTCCTGTGGACATGGAGGTAGCAATGAGCACATCAGAGCAGGCGCAGGTTCGCACCCGCATGTTCGCCCGCGCGTTAGGCCCGTTCTTCACCATCGTGCCGACCACGGTTGCGGTGCGCGGCTCCTATATGCGAACGTTGTTTACGGAATTCAAGGCAAACCCGATGTGGCCGTGGCTATTTGGCGCCATACTGCTGATATTCGGCCTGGTGATCATCGCGTTTCACCAGTACTGGCGCAGCCCTGCGGCGATCATCGTCTCTGTTGTGGGCTGGTTTCTGGCGATACGTGGTGTGCTCTTGCTGACCGTTCCCCAGGCGTACAACGCCGCCGGCAATGCGCTGTACAGCTCAGGCGCAACCGCGGCGATATGGGTGGTGTTCGTTTGCCTGGCCCTGTCCGGGCTGTATCTGACCTACGTCGGCTGGAAGCCGGAGCCAGGATCGCCGTAGCGCCGCGGGTAGTTGGAGCAGTCGGCGGTCGGTCGTCGCCGAACTACGCCGATCCGCTCAGCGCCGCCAGTGCCGCGTCGTAATTCGGCTCGTTGGCGATCTCCGGCACCAGCTCCGAGTATGCGACGTTGCCGTCGGCGCCGATCACCACGACGGCCCGGGCAAGTAGCCCGGCCATCGGACCGTCGACGATGGTGACGCCGTAGTCCTGCCCGAAGCTGTCACGGAACGCCGAGGCGGTCTTGACATTCTCGATGCCCTCAGCACCGCAGAATCGCGCCTGCGCGAACGGGAGGTCTTTAGACACGCACAACACGGATGAACCGCTTGCGGCGGCGCGCTCGTTGAAGGTGCGCACACTGGTCGCGCATACCGGTGTGTCCACCGACGGAAAGATGTTCAGCAACACGGGCTTATCGTGGAACTGCTCGCTGCTGACCGGGCCAAGATCGGATCCGGTCAACGTGAAAGTGGGGGCCGGAGATCCGACGGCAGGCAGCTCGCCGACGGTATTGATCGCATTTCCGCGCAAAGTTATCTGTGCCATGCGCACAGTCTGCCAAGCCCTGCAGGGCAGCCGTGGCTCGGGGCTGGTGTCTGCGGTAAGGGGCGGGGTTTGCGGTTACTGGGTCGCAGGCGGCACCTCGGTGGCCATATCCCTAGTCAGTAATGGGCCGATGAGTAAGCACTGGTCAGGTGGCTGGAACACTGCCCGGGACTGGCTTGGGGTCAGCGGACGTCAGCCAGATTCTGCCGCCACCCCTGCGCGCCACCACGCCGTCTCCTATATCGTCGTGCTGTGCCGGAGATGAATCGACGCAACATGTTGTTGACGACGGGGATGGGCATGCTTGCGGCTGCGGCTGCGGTCCGGGTCCCGGAAGCAAACGCTAACCCGACGCATTCGCCACCGCCGGCTGCGCCGTCAGCGGGTCCCGCCGGGCCTTACATTTTTCAGGACGAGTTTGACGGCCCGGCCGGCCAAGGCCCCGATCCGGGCAAGTGGACGATACAGACCTGGCAGGACGACGTATGGCCGCCGGTCGAGGGGACATACCGCGCCCAAAACGTGTTCCTCGACGGCAACTCCAACCTCGTCCTGCGCGCCACGCGAGAAGGTGACCAGTACTTCAGCGGCAAACTGCGAGGCAACTGGCGGGGCCTGATCGGCACCACCTGGGAAGCGCGGATAAAGCTGGACTGCTTGTTCCCCGGCCTTTGGCCCTCGTTCTGGGCTGTCAACGAGGACCCTGTGCCAGACGGCGAGATCGATGTTTTCGAGTGGTACGGCAACGGCGCGTGGCCCCCGGGAACCACGGTCCACGCGGCATCCAACGGGAAAACATGGGAAGGGAGATCGATTCCCGGATTGGTGGACGGCGCTTGGCACACCTGGCAAATGCGTTGGGATGAGAACGGTTTCAAGTTCTCGCGAGACGGGGCAACATACTTCAGTGTTCCGCCGAAGCCCATAGCGGTCCACGGCAATCCCAGCGACAAGCGGTGGCCGTTCAACAACCCCGGCTATTGGCTGTCTCCCATGTTTACGCTTGCGGTCGGTGGTCCGGGCGGCGGCGATCCTGCCCTGGGTACCTTCCCGTCGCAAATCCTCGTCGACTACGTCCGGGTCTGGTAGTACACACCGTTATCGCGTCGCCTTGATCACCTGAACCAGGTTGAACTGCCAGCGCTCGACAAGCCGGAAGCCCAGGTCATGCGGAACCGCGAAGGCGGGGGTCGGTCCGTAGCGTGGGCCGGGCGGGAGCGCCGAGCCCTGCTCGTGGGCGGGCATTGATTTGTCGGCTTCGGTGATGATCCACACCACGCGGCAATGGCTTAACGGCTTGGTGACAACCTCCGGTATGAGGTTGGTATCGAAGACGTCGTTGCGGGCCGTCGCTCGCTGCCAGAGGGTGAGGTCGATCAGCTTCCGGTAGGCATCCGGGCGCGCCGCCATCAACGGCCGCATCGGGGCAGGCATGAACGTCACCGTGTCGTTGACGAGTAGACAATCACCCGGCGAGGCTTTCGCCGTGATCAGATCGGCGATTTGGCTGTAGTCCATACCGTATTTCGCATAGGGGTTACGTTGCGCCGAAACATAATTCGGTGCTGCGGCAATAGCGAGAAGGCCGACGATGGCCGCCGCTACCCATGGCGTGACGGCCAATGCGCCGATGCAGACACCCAACACCAGTGCTATCGCCGGTGCGGTGAAGCACAAATAGCGCGGCGTGTAGATAGGGTGAACCAATGCCGACCAGATGACGATCACGGCGGTCGGTATCACAAGCCATCCAATCGCCAAGGTCAGAAGTTGGCGATCTGCCTCCACTAGGTGCGTGGATGTGAAGAGCCACAAGACAATTGCCGTCGCTACTATTAGTGCTGACACAATTGTGAACGGGGGGCTTCTCTCGAAATATTGTTGAATTGCCACGTCCTCGATCGTGCGGCGCCCAATCGGCGCAATCCAGCTGATCTGATGCGCTTGGCCGGCGGCCGCGATCAAAAACGGCGTTACAGCACAACCCGCCAAAACCGACGTAAGGGCGAACCGTAGTACGACGGTTCGGCTGCGCCGAAAGACATAGATGAAAGCGACGTGCGCGAAAGGCAAAAGCACCAGATAGACGTCGAGCAAAACCGACATCGCCAGGACGATCCCATAAGACAGCCACACCCAAGCGTTGTCACGCCTCGTGGCGCGGATAAGCAGCACCGTCAGCCATACTGCGGCCATCATCGAAAGGGCATACGGTCGAGCTTCGATGCCTGCCCAGGTCGTCCGAGGCAAGATTGCGCACACGACCCCCGAGGCCACCGCGACGGTGCGAGACGAGAACTGCTTGCCCAGCACCACGACTCCGGCCGCGGCGCCTCCAACAGCTAGACCGCTTGGCACGCGGGACCAGAATTCCGTGGGCGGGAAAATTCTGAACCAGCCGTGCATAAGCAGGTAGTACAGACCCTCGACGGCGTCGACGTTGCCCAGCATCTGCCACAGCTGACTCAGAGAACGACTGTACGAGGCCGAAATTGTGGCGGCTTCGTCGTACCAGAAAGATGGACGGCCCGCGCCGGCGAGGCTCACGGCGGCCGCCAACACGGCAACGATCAGCGGGTCTAGCAAGCCTCGCGGCGGTGTTGCGATCAGGCGTCTGCAATACCCGCTGAACACCTCGCCATGGTGCCAGAAGCGCGGCGGGCTCCGGGGCTGGTCGGGATGAGAACGTCAGCCGCGGCCGCCGGATCCTGCTATGGTCCTGTGCTTGTGCCCGAGATGAATCGACGCACTGACTAAGACCGCGACTGGCGCACTTTGTACGTGGAGGGCCACGACTGCCGGGTGTCGTCGCCCACCAGCGGCGTCCCCATGCTTCCGACCTTGACGTCGTAGGCCTGTTCTCCGGCACCGACTTCGCGGTTGGCGTGTTCCTGCGCCAGGTAGTACAGCTCGTCGATGGTGGCTTCGCCGTAGGCAACGAACGAGGTCTTCCGGACGATGTCGCCGACCCCGGCGGTCATCAGGTCGGGCAGGATTTTCGTCGCCAGCGCCCCAACGCCGAACAACGAGAACGGGATGACCCAGTAGCAGACGAACGACAGCGGTGTCTTGGCGTCGAGAATCGTTGCGTCGCGTTGCACGATCGGTGGAATCGACGACGACACGGTCATCCCGCCGAAGACGGCAACCCAGATCCACATCAGCCGCGAAGTGATTTGGCCGAATAGATCGCTCTCGACCACCCCTGGGGGCTGACCCGCCGCGACGAACTCGTGCACGAAGGGCTTGCCCATTAGCATGCCGGCAACGGCCACCAGAAAGATCCCCGCGTTGCTCAGCGGTTGCGCCCACCGCTCGATGAATGACTGGCTTAGCAGCAAGGTCACGGCCGTCAGCACCAAGAATGTTCCGGCAGCCCCGATTTCGAGAGGTCGCGCGGGTGTCCGTGTTGCGCGCCCGACCACCAGCCCGGCGACCGCGATTGCCAGCGCGACCAACACCGCGACAAGGAACGGGACGTTACCGACCAGCACCCAATAGACGATCCACGGCGTGAAGCCCAACAGAATGCCCACGATCGGTCAGTGTATGGGCGGGTAGAGCTCGCTCTACGACTGGTCGGCTTGCTGCTCGTCTTGCTGAGCCTGTAGCTCGTCTTGGGTGAACTGCTGCTCGGCCTGGTCATTTTGTTCTTGGGCCTGTTGTTCGGATTGGATCATGCTCTGGATCGCGTTGTTTTCCGACAACTGGGCCTCGTCCTGATCCTGTTGTTGCTGCAGTAGCTGTTGCTGCAGCTCGCTGTCGTCGTTGTTGACGGTGGTGTCGTCAGTGCCGACGCTGGAATCGTCGCCGCCAGAGTCGTCGACCTGCTGCAACAGTGGCGTTAGCCAGCTTGGCAAGGCGGCGGCAACGTTCGGCGGCAGTTGAATTGTCTGGTCCACCAGGCGTACCTGGCCGGACGCGACCGTCGATTCGTCGGCCCCAGACCACGCGGTAGCGAATAGCGCGAGCACAGCGATCCCGGTGGCTCCGGCGACAGCCACCCGCGTGGCACGGCGGCGTCGACGCCGAGCGTCGGCTGTGTTGCTGTCATGGCACTGGTGTTCTGTCGGAATGGTCATCAGCCAAACTTGCGCTCGGTCATTAGCTCCAGGCTTGGTGGCGCTTATCGCTTTACTGTGAGATCAAAGTTGCCCGGCCAGGCTCGGCTAACCTGAATCGGTGCCAGACGAGGAGCCGCCGGTCGGGCGCCTGCTCGGCGAGGTCCGGCGCACACCCGCCCAGAACCGCATCCTGCACGCCGCGTTGGATTTGTTCGCCGACCACGGTGTCAGCGGAACGTCTCTGCAGATGATCGCCGACGCTGTCGGAGTGACCAAGGCCGCGGTCTACCACAAGTTCAAGACCAAAGAAGAAATAGTGATCGCGGTCGCCGAAATGGAACTCGCCACACTCGAGGATGCGCTGAAAGCGGCTGAAGCCCAAGCGGACTCGGTCGGCGCCCGCAAAGTGCTTTTGACCGAAGTGGTCGGAATGGCAGTCGAGCGCCGCCGTTGGGTAATGAGCCTGCAGAACGACCCGGTGATGGTGCGTCTGCTGGGTGAGCATGAGCCGTTCCGCAACCTCATCACCCGCCTGTACGCAATCTTGCTCAACGAGGCCGATGACACGGAGGCGCGGATATCGGCGGCGCTGTTCTCCGGCGCGATCGCCGGCACGGTGATCAATCCCCTCGTCGACGACATCGACGACGACACGCTGCGCTCCGTGCTGATCCACCTCACCGCACGCATGTTCAAGTTGCCCGACTGACTCCTGCGCCCGCACCGGTCGCAGGGCTCGAGCAGAAACCCTTGCTGTCTTTCCGCCGGATCATCTATCGTCGCAGTAGCCGATCGGCTACCCCTGGCTCTGGAGGTGCTGTGCAGATTCTTGCCGAGGCCGAGGACCTACCCAAGACCGCGAACATCAAGACCCAACTGATCAGCCTGTGGACCGCACCCGTCTTCGGTGTCGTCCTGCTGATCGCCTTCCTGGCGTTCCCGGGATTCTTTCCGCCCATGTCGCCGGATATGACCGCCGAACAAGTCGCGAAGTTCTACAGCGACCACACGGCGATGATTCGGTTCAGCATGATCACCTTCAACCTGTGCGGGATCATGTTGTTGCCGATCTTCATGGTGATCGTCGTTCAGATGAAGCGGATGACCACCCAGAGCCACGTCTTCGCCTACTGCTACCTCACTGCGGCGGTCAGCGGGGCAACCCTGTTCGCGCTCGCCGACATCTTCTATCTAACCGCGGCGTTTCGGCCCGCCCGCAGCCCCGAGCTGATCGAGCTGCTCAATGACATGGCCTGGATGATCTTCATCGCGCCGGTGGGCGCGGCGGTGGCCATGAACCTATTACTCGGGCTGGCAGTGTATTTCGACGACGGACCCAACCCGGTGTTTCCGCGGTGGGTCGGGCATTACAGCGTGGCCACCGCGCTGGCGATGGCTCCGGCCGTCGGCGCCGCGGTGTTCACCACCGGTCCGCTGGCGTGGAACGGCGCAATCTCCTTCTGGCTTCGCAACGGTGCCTTCACCCTGTTCGTGGTCGTGATGTTCTTCGTGCTGCGCAATGTGCTGCATCGACAAGCGGTCGAGGAGGGGGTAGCGCGGTGAGCAGCACGGTCTCGACTGAGTCATCACCGACCGCCGGCACCGTCGACCGCGCCCGCCCCCCGCGCGCGGGCAAACGTGATGTCTGGCTGGTGTTTTGGATCGTGCCCGCCTTCTACACGGCGTTCGGGCTGATCTTCTTCGGGCTGGCCAGGGTGATGCCGCCACCACGGCCGGATGTGACCGTCGATCAGATGGCGCATTTCTTCCACGCGCACGCGCTGACCATCAAGATCGGTTTCGGGGTGCTGGTGCTGATCGTCGGCGGCGCCGGGGTGGCCAACGGCATCGTCGCCTTTCACATGAAACGCATGACCGTCGGATCGGTGATGGCCTACGGCTATCTCGGGGCGATGTCTGTCGGCGCGCTGCCGGGATGCCTGGTAGTGGCGTTCTGCTTTTTGACCGCCGTATATCGGCCGGGTCGTGATCCGCAACTACTGGCGCTGTTGTACGACCTCGGGCTGCTGTCCTACGTCGGATCACTGGGGTGCTTCTCGACGGCATACTTCGCCTTCGCGGTGGCGATCCTCTACGACAAGAACGGGATCTTTCCCAAATGGCTTGCCTATGTGTCTATTTGGCAGATCGTCACCGAAATGATGGCTATGCCGGTATTCGTCTCCAAGGCGGGGCCGTTCGCGTGGAACGGGTCGATCGCGTTCTGGATGGGAGTGGTGGTTTTCGGCTTTTGGCTCAGTTGCGTCATCGTCTTCCTGATGAAAGCCACCGAACGCCAGCCGGCCGATGAGCCAGCTTTGGACTGATTTTAGGACGACTTGATGGCAAACGCAGAGCGAACCGCGGCGGAGTTCGACGCCGCCACAGCATCTTCGGTGAGCGGTGCCGAAGGCCAGCGCAGGGTCCATACTCCGGGCGACGGCCACATGTGGGTGATGGTTCTGGGTGACCTGATCATCTTTGGCGCCTACTTCATCATCTTCATGGTCTACCGGGCCATGAAGCCGCAGGAATTCCTCATATCCCAGGAGCATCTGAACATCAACATCGGTGTGCTCAATACACTGGTGCTGCTCGCCAGTTCCTGGTTCATCGCGCGCAGTGTGCAGGCCGCCCGTGCCGGCGACCACGACCTGGCGCTGCGCCTGACCTATTTCGGCGGGCTGTGTGGGGTGGCGTTCATCCTTATCAAGGCCTACGAGTGGTCGACGAAAATCGCGCAGGGCTACACCATTTCAAGCAATGACTTCTTCATGTTTTACTACATGCTCACTGGTGTGCACCTGTTCCACGTGTCGCTCGGCTTGCTGATCTTGGGTATTACGGTGCGCGAGCTGCGTAACCCTCGACGTCAGCGGATCTTCATGGTCGAGTCCGGGGCCACCTACTGGCACATGGTCGATCTGCTGTGGATCGTCATCTTCGCCCTGCTCTACGTGATGAGGTGAGCGCATGACCACGACTGCTGCACGGGCAACCACCTACGCCTGGATCGTGTTGTCCGCGATCACGATCGTCTCCTGGTGGTTGGCACCAGGTCATACCCGCGGAGCCGCTGCCGTCGCCAGTGTGCCGATCACCGTCGCTGTGGTCCTGCTGGGATTCATCAAGGGACGCATAATCATCCGGTACTTCATGGAAGTGCGTACCGCACCCCGGTGGCTCAAGCTGTTCACCGATGTGTGGCTCACCGTCTTGTGGGTCAGCGTGTTGGCGATCTATCTCTACGGAACCTTGCTACCCGGATAACCGTTGGGCGAGGGCCCATGCGGCCTCCGCCATACTTCGGTAGCGTTCGCGATATTCAGTCGTACTGGCGCGCGCATCGGCGGCGTTGCCCTCCAGCCCGCGCCGCCAGACCCCGGCGGTGATGGAGGCCAGCCGGAACATCGAGAACACCACGAATACGTCAAGCGACTTCGGCGGCGTGCGGCCCGCATGGCCGCAATAGCTCTCGACGAAGGCCTGCTGGTCGGGAAGCCCAGTGCCAGTAAGATTCTCGTCGGCCACCCCGGTTCTTCCTCCAGGCCCGCCGGGCACATGGTAGGTCACGCAGAAATACCCGAGGTCGGCCAGCGGGTTGCCGATCGTCGCGAGTTCCCAGTCCAGCACCGCAACCACCCGCGGCTCGGTCGGGTGTAGCAAGACGTTGCCCAGACGGTAGTCGCCGTGGGCGATGCAAGCCGGCGCATCGTCGGGCGGTAAATGGTCTGGCAACCATTGCGCCAGCAGGTCCATCGCCGGCATGTCCTCCATGCGCGCTGCCTGCCATTGCCGAGTCCACAGTGCTACTTGACGTTGCATATAGCCCTCTGGCCGGCCGAACCCCTCGAGCCCAGCCGCGCGCCAATCCACGCGATGCAAGGCCGCGAGCACACGGGCCAGATCCTCATAGATGGCTGCGCGGTGCGCCGGTGTGCCCTCGCGCATCACCCGGTCGGGAAATACCCGGCCCGCAACGTGGTCCATAACAAAAAACGGTGTGCCGAGGATGGTTTCGTCCTGACACAGCAATCGCATGCGTGGTACCGGCACGGCAGTCTCGGCCAACGCCGCCATGACGCGGTGTTCGCGCTCGACCTCATGGGCCCGGGGCAACAACTTGCCCGGGGGCTTCTTGCGTAGTACGTAGTCGCCACCGGCAGTACGCAGGTGATAGGTGGGGTTGCTCTGTCCGCCCTGGAATTGACGAATCTGCAGCTGACCGTCGAAACCCGGCAGCCGTCCGCGCAGATAGCGGGCCAGAGCGGCCTCGTCGAAGCGGTGTGCGGGCAGCACCGGTATCAGCTCTGCCATCCCCTCCATCTGCTGCCCCTTGTCGATGCGTGCTCGGGTCGCTGAGCGTCCGCCCAACCGCTCTGGCAAAGACCTTAGTACTTGTGCGCCAGGCCGACGCCGGAAATGACCTCCGATCCACAAGAGGCCACCCTTGACTGACCGCATTGCCGAATGTTAGGCATGTGCCCAGACCGGATATTTGGGCGACTGCCCAATCCTCAGTCCTGAAACGATGCCTGGCCGGGCGGGGTCAGATCGTCCTAGCAGCGAGGAGCGAAGGAACGATGGCCCGTTTCGGTATCGGCGCTATGCACAACACGATCAATTCGCGCTTCGGTCCAAAGCCGTTGGTGCATGCCGACTATGCGATCGGCCTGGCCTGCAGGGCCGACTCCTTCTGGGTCGCCGACCACCTCAACTCGGTGTTACCGCCGTCGATGTGGACCCCGAAGCATGTCGGCGCGGCCCGGCTGATCCCCAAAATGGACGCCCACCTTGAACCGTGGACGATGCTGGGCTACCTTGCCGGCCGGAACAAGCTCGGCCGAATGCGGCTGGGAGTGGCCGTTACCGACACCGGTCGGCGCAATCCCGCGGTTACTGCGCAGGCCGCCGCATCGCTGCACCTGCTCACCCGTGGGCGTGCGGTCCTCGGCATCGGCACCGGCGAGCGGGAAAGCAACGCACCCTACGGCGTGGACTGGTCGAAACCGGTGGCACGCTTCGAGGAAGCCGTCGCCACCATCCGTGCATTGTGGAACTCCAAAGGCGAGTTGGTCACCCGCGACTCACCGTTCTTTCCTTTGCACAACGCCACTTTCGCGCTACCCCCGTACAAGGGCAAGTGGCCCGAAATCTGGATCGCCGCGCACGGCCCTCGCATGATGCGCGCCACCGGACGGTATGCCGACGGCTGGTTCCCGGGAACGACCCGCGCAACCGAATACGGTGAGCAACTCGAGATCGTGCGTAACGCGGCATCGGATGCCAGACGCGACCCGATGGCCATCACCCCCGCGCTCATCCGGTTCATCGTGACAGGCCGGTCCCGCAACGAAATCGATGAAGTCGTGGATTCCGATATCGCCAGGGTGTTCACGCTCAACTGCCCCGCCAAAGACTGGGCACGGCACGGCGCGGAACATCCGCTGGGGGCCGACTTCACCGGAAACCAGGACCTGATACCGCAGACGATTGACGAGCAAACCGCGCTCGGGTACGCCGCGAAAGCTCCCCGATCCCTGGTCGAAGAATTGTTCGCGGTGGGCACACCTGACGAGGTCATCGACCAGATGGCGGAGTTCCGCGACCATGGTTTGCGCTATCTGGTTGTCGGCAATCTTGGCGTTCAGCCGAGTCTGCGCAAGAGCGCTACCGCGACTGCGCCCTACCTCAAGGTCGTGCGTGCGCTGAAAAGGCTGTGAGGAGGTCAAGCAATGCCGATGATCGATCTGACGTACGTGCGCGGGTCGTTGGACGACCACGCACTGGGACGGCTGACCGACGAGCTGGTCACCGCGCTGCTGCGAGCCGAACGCGCCCCGGACACCCCATTCCTACGTGACAACACCCTGGTGTACCTGCACGCATTGGACTCGGCGGCGCAGTCGGTGGGCGGCCGCGGATCCGGCGCACCCCGATTCCGCGTCGAGATGACGGTCTTCGAGGGCGCACTGTCGCAAGATCGCAAGGAACAGCTCGCGGCTGACGTGCATGCCGCTGTGTGCGCGGCGGCGGGAATCGAGCCAGACGGCGCACGGGCCTACCACGTGTGGACGCTGATTCACGAGATCCCCGAAGGCAATTGGGCCGGTGGCGGCAAGATCATCTACTACCGGCAGGTGCAAGGCCTGGTCGCCGACGACGCACCCTGATTGACTGGCTCGGTAGTGTCCGCATATGGACATCTCTTGTGCATTCGCGACCTCGTCGGACACCCCGGCGCATGTGCAGCTAGCCGAAACGCTGGGCTACCGCCGCGCCTGGCTCTATGACTCCCCGGCGCTGTACCCCGACGTGTGGATGATCCTCACCCGGTGTGCCGAACGCACCTCACGCATCGGCCTCGGGCCGGGCGTACTCGTTCCCAGCCTGCGTCATCCGATGGTCAACGCAGCCGCCATCGCCGAACTCGCGGACCAAGCGCCGGGTCGCGTCGCGGTGGCCATCGGCGCGGGCTTCACCGGCCGGTTCACGCTGGGCAAGCGGCCCATGCCGTGGCGTCAGGTCGCCGATTACGTCAGGTGCTTGAAGGCTCTGCTGGCCGGCGAGACCGCCGAATGGGACGGAGCGAAAATCCGCATGCTGCACCTGCCCGGCTACGGCGCGAAGCGACCGGTTCAGGTGCCGATCCTGATCGGCGCGGACGGCCCGAAGGGGCTGGCCGTGGCGGCTGAACTCGGCGACGGCGTGTTCTCTGCCGCCGTCCCGCAACCCGATGCGGTCAAGGCGGCCGAGTGGCGGGCACTGCTGTCCTTCGGCACGGTGCTCGACGAGGGCGAGGAGCTGACCGCCGCTAGGGTCGTCGACGCGGCCGGACCCGCAGCGGTGGTGCTGTACCACGCCAGCTACGAGCGCGGAGGCGCCGCCGTGGTTGACGCGCTACCGGGCGGGCGCGGCTGGCGCGAGGTGGTCGAGGCCTGCCCGGAGGATGAACGGCATCTGGCGATCCACGACGGGCATCTGGTGAAGGCCAACCCGCGTGACGAGCCGCACGTCGCCGAGCTCCTCCCGTTCGCCAGCTCAACAGGGTTGACGGGCACTGCCGAGCAGGTGTCGGAGCGCGTCGCCGGATTGGCCGCAGTCGGCGTCACCGAAGTCGTCTACCAGCCGGCCGGATCCGACATCGAGCGGGAACTTCGCGCGTTCGCGTCCGCCACCGGCCTTGCGGGCTGATTGGCGCCCCGACCGCGGCCGGCGGGTATTACCGTGTGGTGATGACTGCCGAAGTAATCGTGACGGCGTCGCTCGCGGCACTTTTCGGGTTTGCCGGCCTGATCAAGATTGCCGGACTTCGGCAATCGTTGGCGATCCGCGACCACCTCGGCGTCAAGCCGGTGCAGTGGCGGCTGATCGGGCTACTCGAGCTGGCCGGCGTCGCCGGTGTGCTGGTGGGCCTGGTCTGGCCGCCGATCGGTGTTGCCGCCGCCATCGGGCTTGCCCTACTTGTCTTGGGAGCCATCGTGTTTCACGTGCGGGCATCTGACAGTGTCGCTGACACGGCTCCGGCGGTGATCGGCCTGGGCCTGGCCGTTGCGACGGCCATCCTGCAGTCCGTCTGAGCGCATCGTTGTAGCACTCACCCGGCACTAGTAAGCTCGGCTAAATGAATGACGTCGTCATCGCCGGGGCGGGCCCCAATGGCCTGATGGTGGCCTGTGAGCTCGGACTGTCCGGAATCCGGCCGATCGTGTTGGACCCGTTGCCGGGACCTAACCCGGAACCGCGCGCCAACGGGGTGACGGGCCAAGGGGTTCGGATTCTCGACCATCGAGGTTTCTACAGCGTCCTGGCGCGGACCGATGACCCACCGCAGCCGTCGCCTTGGGCCATGTTTGCGGCTTTGACGCTGGATCTGGCGGGGACGGCGGATACCCAAAACTATATGGTCGCCGTGCAACAGCCCCGGCTTGTGCAAGTCCTTGCCGAGCGCGCCGGCGAGTATGGCGTAGACATTCGCTGGGGCCACCGGCTGACGGGTTTCGACCAGCGCGCCGACGGCGTCACCGTGCATGTCGCCGGTCCGGATGGCGACTATGAGCTAGCGGCGAAGTACCTGGTCGGCGCTGACGGCGGTACCAGCCAGACGCGCAAGCTCGCGGGTGTCGATTTCCCCGGGATGACCTCGCATGACGCGGTCGCCCGGATGGCGTTCGGGCTGGTGCCGCCAGACGACTGGGTTGACCCGGTCACCGGCGCGCTCGATGTGCCCGGGTGGGGCCGAGTCCCGCCCACGCCGTTCTACCGCGCCGAACGCGGCGTGTTCGCCTGCCGTCGGTTGGGCGGCAGGGCGATGTTAATCACCCTTGAGATGGACAGCTCGGCTCGCGAGGACGGCCCCGACGACCACGACGACGAAACGCCGGTGAGCCTGCCCGAGATCGAGGCCAGCGTGAAACGCGTGCTCGGCGCCGACGTACCACTCCGGCCGATATCGCCCGACACCCCATTGGATCTGCGTCGCTTCTCCGGCATCAACTCGAGGATCGCATCGCGATACACGTTGGGTCGGGTGATCCTGGTCGGCGACGCCGCGCACGTTCACTCCCCTCTTGGTGGACCGGGGCTGAATCTGGGTCTGCAGGATGCGGTGAACCTCGGCTGGAAGCTCGCCGCAGTCATTGCCGGTGGCGCGGAGCCTGCGCTGCTCGACACCTATGAGGTCGAGCGTCGGCCCGCTGCCGAGCGGGTGATCATGCACAGCCGCGCTCAGTTGGCTCTGATCAGACCCGGGACCGAAGTCACTGCGCTGCGCGAACTCTTTTCCGAACTGTTGACGAATCCCGAAACCGTGCACCGCCTCAGTGATCTGGTGTCCGGCAACGACAATCGGTACGCCGTAGCCGATGACGCGCATCCGCTAGCTGGCCGCTGGGTGCCCGACTTCGCCGTCGTCAGCGCCGACGGAACGCGACGGGTAGCGGAACTCGCCCGCAACGGAAAGCCGCTGCTCATCGACCTCACCGACGGCGCCGTGGTCGCGGGTGCCTTCGCGGGCAACGCAGACCGGATCACCGTCGCCGCGGGACGTCCGGTTGGTGATGTGCCGGCGACGGCGTTGCTGGTGCGTCCGGACGGTTATGTGGCGTGGGCATCATCCGAGCTGAAGCCGGCAACTGACGAGCTTCGTGGCGTCCTCGCGCAGTGGTTTGGGATCACTGCGCCCTAAGTCCAAAGTTGTTTACTTCGAAGCGATTTCGTCCTGATACTTCTTGGTCATGTGCGCGACGGCGTCGTTCTGCGACTGCGCGAGGCCTTCCCGCGCCTGGCTGGCGCGCGCGGCCGCATCCAGCGTCGGCTGTGCCTGACCCTGGAAATGTGGCATCACCTCGGCTGCGAACAGTTCGGCTGACCGTTTGGTCGCGGCCGGATTGGCCCACTCGTGGCCCATCTGCAGCATGCAGCCGAACCCGCCGGATTGATCCCACATCCGCTGCACCTGTGCCCGTGCTCGCTCCGGCGTGCCGATCACACCCGCGCCGTTATCGTTGATGACGTCGATCATCTCGTCGATCTGCTCGCCCGGCATCGTCATCTGCGGGAACGCGGCCACCTTCTGGAAGTACCGGAACCACGGCTCGAGGCCGAATTTCACGTCCTCGCGGGCTTGCTTGTCGGTTTCGGCGATATGGAACGGTCCGACCAGGCTCCAGTTCTTGCGATCGACCTTGGTGCCGAGCGCCGCCGCACGCTCTTCGACGATGTCCCAGTGATACCGCAGCGCATTGAAGCCTTCGATCGTCAACGTAGCCCCGATGGAAAGCAGGCCGATGCCGTGCTTGCCGGCCAGCCGTGCGCCCGTGGGTGAAGCGACCGCAGCCACCGCCAGCGGGACACCTCCGTCGGAGTAGGGGGCGAGCTGCAGCTTGGCGTCGTGTAGCTCGTGCGTGGGGGTCTTCGCGCTCACCGTCTCCCCCGCCAGCAGCCGGACTACGATGTCGAGGTTGGTTTCCAGCAGCTCACGGGTGTCGGTCGGCGTCAGCCCGATCATCGACGAGTCGCTAGGTAGCGAGCCTGGTCCCACTCCTCCGATGACGCGGCCGTGCGTCAAGTGATCCAGCATCATCAGCCGGTCGGCGACCCAGAGCGGGTTGTGGTAGGCGAGCGAGATGACCCCGGTGCAGAGCTTGATCCACTTGGTCCGTTCCGCGGCGGCGGCGATGAAGATCTCTGGCGAGGCGATGAGCTCGCTGCCTGCCGAGTGATGCTCGCCAATCCACGCTTCGTCGAAGCCCAGCGCATCGAGGTGTTGGACGAATTCGAGATCTCGGTGCAACGCCAGTGTCGGGTTGGTGCCCGCCCGGTGAAACGGTGCGATGAAGTACCCAAACCTGAGCTTGGCCATGTGCGGTCCCCTAGCAGTCGAGTTG